>Ga0209018_1000084_pt1 | contig 81150 bp, 60 predicted proteins | sample YNPBryBLVA2012_FD_185814 | JGI IMG/M metagenome (GOLD analysis project Ga0209018, IMG submission 185814) | Anoxygenic and chlorotrophic microbial mat microbial communities from Yellowstone National Park, USA - YNP Bryant BLVA 2012 (SPAdes)... ... | reverse complement strand
TGCTGCCTGGCGACCTGCTCGAGTACACCATCAATGTGGTGAACACCGGAAACGACGACGCCGTCAACGTGGTGATGATCGACCCCTTGCCCGTCGGAGTGACCTACGAGCCGGGGACCATCCAGGTCGTGTCCGGTCCCAACGCAGGCGCGAAGACCGATGACCTGAACGACGATCAGGGCGAGTACGAGGCAGGCGCCCGGCGGGTCACTGTCCGGCTCGGCACAGGCGCCAACGCCACGCAAGGAGGAACGCTCGCCATCGGCGAGTCCACCACCGTGCGATTCCGGGTGCGCGTCGATTCCAATGCATCCGGCACCATCTCCAACCAGGCCGAGATATCGTCGGAGGGGGCGAAGGGTGCACCGCAAGAGAACACGCCCACCGACGGCAACGGTGGCGAACCAGGGGCTCCGCCCACCGACGTGATCATCGACCATTGCGCGGGCGACGCCGACTGCTCTCCGCCCACGCCCTATTGCCTGACCACCGCTTCTCCGAAGATCTGCGTCGAGTGTCTTACCAAGACGAACTGCTCGGGCACGACCCCGGTCTGCAACGCCTCGCACGTCTGCGTGGGCTGCACGTCCAACGCCGACTGCGGCGGCACCACGCCGGCATGCCAGCCCTCAGGCGCGTGCGGGCAATGCAACGCGACCAACAAGACGCAGTGCAAGGGCACCACGCCGGCATGCGACATCGCGACGGGCACCTGCGTGGGATGCACCTCCGACGCAAACTGCAGCGGCGCCACGCCGGCCTGCCAGCCCTCGGGCGCGTGCGGTCAGTGCTCGGCCACCAACACCGCTCTTTGCACCGGCACCAAGCCCGTGTGCGAGACCACCAGCGGCACCTGCGTGCAGTGTCTCTCCAGCAACGAGTGCAGCGGCGCCACGCCGGCCTGCGACCTCAACACGCACACCTGCGTCGCCTGCCAGTCCGATTCGGACTGCGGTGGCAGCACCCCAGCCTGCCAACCGTCGGGCGCATGCGGCCAGTGCTCCGCGTCCAACACCTCGCTGTGCACGGGTACCACGCCCTTGTGCAACGTTGCCACTGGCACATGCGTCGTGTGCGTGGCAAACACGGACTGCACGCCGCTTCTTCCCACGTGCGACCCCGGGACCAACACCTGCGTGTGCGTGGCGACGGGTCCGGAGGTCTGCGGCAATGTCATCGACGACGACTGCAACGGGCAGGCGGAAGAAGGCTGCGCAGATTCGGACGATGATGGCCTGAACGACGCGCTCGAGATCAACATCGGCACGGATCCGAACGACGCGGACAGCGAGGACGATGGTGTGCCCGACGGTGCCGAGCCAGACTACGCGAAGGACACCGACGGCGACGGGCTGATCAACGCGCTCGACCCGGACAGTGACGACGACGGGCTGTTCGACGGCACGGAGCTCGGGCTGGACTGCGGCACCCCGGCGACCGACCTGAACGCGCACCACTGCCGTCCCGATGCGGATCCGAGCACGACCACCGACCCGCTTCTCAAGGATTCGGACGGCGGCGGCCGCAGCGATGGGTCCGAGGACGCGAACCTCAACGGCGCGCTGGATCCCGGCGAGACCGACCCGACCGCAGGCCATGCTGCGGATGACTCGACGATGGCCGACACGGACGGCGACGGGTTGAGCGATGCTCTCGAGGCATTCCTTCACTCGAATCCGAACGATGCCGACACCGACGACGACGGCTTGCTCGACGGTGCGGAGCACAACCCTTCGGACGATACCGATCGTGACGGCGCGGGTAACGTGCTCGACACCGACAGCGACAACGATGGTCTGTACGACGGCACCGAAGACGGCAAGGGTTGCGACGACGATGCGACAGACACGTCGAAGCACCATTGCATTGCCGACGGTGACCATGGCGCAACCACGACGTCGCCGCTGCTGTGGGACACGGACAAGGGTGGTGCGAGCGACGGTTCCGAAGACGCGAACCTCAATGGAGTCGTCGACGCGGGTGAAACGGATCCCACCGTCGGACACGGCGCCGACGACGGGCAGGCGATCGACGACGACGGCGACGGGCTGAGCAACGCGCTGGAAGCCTATCTCGGCTCCAACCCCGACGACGCGGACACGGACGACGATGGAGTACTCGACGGTAGCGAAGCGAATCCGGCGGATGACACGGACGGTGACGGGAACAAGAACGTGTCCGACGAGGACAGTGACGGCGACGGGCTATTCGACGGCACCGAATGGGGTCTCGGTTGCGCGAATGCGGCAACAGATGATGCGGCCGGGCACTGCATCGCGGACGCGGACGGCGGCGCCACGGTGACCAGCCCCGTTCTGCCCGACACCGATTTCGGCGGCGCGAAGGACGGCGATGAGGACACGAACAAAGACGGGAAGGTCGATGCAGGGGAGCGCGATCCGAACAACCCGGCCGACGACAAGCTGGGGCTGCCGTGCACGACCGACGCGGAGTGTGGCGGCGCGACGAGCGGGATTGTGTGCGACAACAGCACGTGCGTTGCCGGCTGTCGCGGGACCGGCGGCAACGGCTGCCCAGACGGACTCGAGTGCACCTCCACGGACAACTCGGTTGGGCAGTGCGTAACACCGTCAGACAGCGGCACCGGCGGCAGTGCCGGATCGGGCGGTAGCGCGGGCACCGGCGGCAGTGCCGGATCGGGCGGTAGCGCGGGCACCGGCGGTAGCGGCGGAGGCTACGATGGTGGACTTGGCGGCATGGGCGCGACCGGTGGCTTCGGCGGCACCGGAGGATCCGCGGCGGGCGGTGCGGCCGGATCGTCGCCCGCAGCATCCGATGAAAACATCCTCGAAGGGGGCGGCTGCTCCTGCTCCACCGCCGGCGACTCGTCGAAGGGGCTTGCCGTCGGCGCGCTGATGCTCGGTGCTGGCCTCTGGGTCGCAAGCCGGCGTCGCCGCGGTCGCTGACCAAACCTCTTACTCCCCACCGACCTTCGTTCCTAGCAACAAGATATCCGAACCAACACGCCTTCGCGGCGCCCATGCTCGCTCGACCGCGTCTTCGAGTGCCGGCCTGCGCAATTCGGTCAGAACACAGCTTCGACGTTGATGTTCAGCACGTTGATGGACTGGCTGTACTCGCCGCCGGCGTCAGGGCTGCGTGAGGGGGTGACGTATGTAGCGTTCTCGCTCTCGCCGGTCGTGTCGCGGGAGATGTAGAAGAAGTGCGTCGCCGTGGCGGCCACGTAGAGGGGCTCGATGACATGAAAGCGGCCGCCAATCGCCACGGAGATGTCGTGGAAGTCCATCAGCGCCGGGTCGAGCGACTTGTCTGGAATCGCGTTGGAATCGTACCCCGTGCCCACCATCAGCTCGATGTCCCGGGTCGTCCAGTAGGTCACGCCCACGCGCATGCCGAAAGCGTCTTGCCAATTGCGCGGCAGATTCTGCGCAACGTTGGAGCCCGCGACCTTGGACCCATCGGGGTTGACCTCGCACGAACCGTCTTCGCCGTCGGCGATGCACTGCGACTTGAAGGCGCTCCAACGGGTATAGTCGCCGAAGGCCCTGACTTCGAGGCGCGGATTGGGGCGCATACGGACGCCGAGGCGGACGATGTCGGGTAAGTCCTGGTAAGCGGAGACGGGGCCTTCGCTCGGCTCAGGGCCGAGTTTGGTCTGGATAGTGCCCTTGAGGTGCATGCCTCCGGAGACGTTGGGCCTGGATTGATACGATGCGCCGACCCAGAGTCTCTCGGGGCGGACCTCCCAAATAGCGCCCACGCCAAAGCCGACCTGCCACCCGCTCGCATTCACGTACGACCGCCCCTCGCGAGTGATGTCGGCGGCGCCGTCCGCGGTTCGGGCGCGTATGGTGTCAATGACGGACTGGATGGCGTTGATCGATGCGCCGAAGTTGAGGCCAAGCGACGGGATCTCCTGCGCGAGGGCCAGCGTCATGTACGTCGACTTGATGGTGCCATTGATGGAGTACCAGCGTGCGGAGCTGTCGTACGGACCGGCAAAGCGCGTGTCGTTCTTGTAGACGTCGTTCTTGTCCCAGATGGACACGCCGCCAAACGGCACATACCATCCAGCGCCGACTACCGTGTGGGGAAGCACCTGCGCCGACGCACCGAACATGGGCGAAGCCAGCACGTTGGAGAGCGTAGCCTCGCCGTTGTTCGCGGCATCGCATTCCGGGTCGGTGCAATCCGCGTTCGGTCCGGTATCCGTGGGGCCGGGATTGTGGTCATACGACGCCTGACGCAGCGCGAGGCTCGCGTCGAGAAACAGGTGATATCCCCGTGCCTGCGCGAGCCCTGCGGGGTTGTAGTACACAGCCGTCGGGTTGTTCGTCAGCGGATAGCCGTACTCACCACCGAACCGGGCCGTGGCGAAGCCGGATGCGTCGGCCTGGGCTGCCCACAGCAAGGCCGCGAGCGCAGCCAGGGTCGGTGCTATGCGGGAACGGGGCATCGTCGATCCTTTTCCTCTCGCCTCAGGGGTTCCCCTGGTACCGCGAAAACGTATCGTGAGCCGCAAACCCGAACCAGGTTGACTCACGCTCGATGAGGCTTCATAAGGCTTGCGGAAGGCCGGTGTCAATTGGAGAATCCGTGCATGCGATCCGCTCCCCACGTACTTCGCGCTTGCGCTGTCGTGCTCCTCGCTGCCTCGACCGCTGCGGCGTCCGGCTGTGCGGACCCGCAGGGCGAGTACGACGACTTCGTGCAACGTTGGGACCGCATCCACGGCGACGCGAGCGTCCTCGACGCGCCGCATGACGGGACGTCCAGCGACACGAGCACCTGCGAACTGGCCGAGCCTGCGGACGTTGCGCCGTACTACTACATGGCGCTGTCGACGATGCTCGCTCCGGTCAAGCCGATCATGTTCCTCGCCACGGTGACGTGGGACGGCACGCAGCTCGGGTTCAGCTTTCAGCCACTGGACCGGAACGATCACAAGACTCCGCAGGGCGCTCCGGTGGTGGGCGGGCCGTTCGCGGTCAACCCCGATGGAAGCTTCGAAGCGGACATGGGAAACATCTCGATCACGGGCGCGGCGAACCCGATCTCTGGTTTGGACATCGTGGCGCAGGGCGTGCTGCATGGAGGCCCGGGGGCGTTCTGCAAACCGCTCGATTTCATCTGCGGCCCGGTCACCGGGATTGTCGCCAAGCCGGATTATCTCAACGGTGTTTCCCTCGAAGGATCGAACTTCACCATGACGCGGATGCCCGACGCCACCACGTTTCCGGCGGGCAAGGTCAAGATCAACTGCGCGGGCGACGAAGCGCTCTACTGACCGGGGCCCGGGTCCATCGCATCGAAGATCGGCGCGCGGGGGCGCGCTCTGTACAGCAAGCTGCGCTTGGGCGCCTCGGCCATGATCCCTTCCCAGGTCCGCCGGCGTGGCACCTTCATCTGGTCGGCAAGTCCGTAGGGGAAGCCTGTCAACGGGTCCACCGCTTCTACCAGGATGGCGTGCTGGTGGATCCTGCCGTCGCGCTTGATCCCCTGGATGGCGACCACATCGCCAGGCGCGAAGTCGTCGGCATGGTCGACGAGGAACTGGAAGAACGCGGCACGCTGCGCAAAGGGGATTCGCTCCGCCCCCTGGAATCGACGAAATTCGAACAGCTCGGGGTGATCCGCGGCGAACTCGCCGAACGAAAGAACGCCCCGCCGGTTCTTGATGCCGTGAGTATCGAAGTCCAGCCGCCCCACGACCCGCCCCGGCGGATCCGGCGGCGAGGAGAACCATGTTCCCGACGTTCGCTCGTAGGTATCGAGCACGAAGTCCACGCACACCTCCGGGGGCCAGGCGCGCCCACGCCGATCGAACACCGCATAGCTGACTCCGTCGTAGCCGAACGTGGGCTGCCCGCGACGATACGCATCGAGCCAAAGCGGACGCAGGAACCCGTCCTTGTCGGGCCCTTGTTCGTCGCGCGGGCGGTCGAATCGGAAAGCGTCTTGCACCTGCAGATCCACGGTCGCCTGCATGGCGCGGATGGCGCGTTGGCGGCTCGCATGGGCCGTCTTCCATGCTTCCACGTATCGTCGTTCGTCGGCTCCTCCGACGACGCATTGCAGGTGGATCGCGGCGCCTTCCGACACCAACACGCCTCGGATCGTCCTTTCCCCGAACCGCATGTCCGCGATCATCGCGTCATCCGTTCGATGGACGATTCGCATTCGGTCGAAGGCCAGGTCGAGCGCGATCGTCCTCACATCGCGGTGCAAGGGCCTGTCCAGATCCTCGCGGCGCACGGCGATGCGGTCGCCGAACACCATCTGGGCTTCGCGCCCTGCCGACGGGCCGTCGGCGTACCGATACATCACGGACCGGCCGGCTCCACTGCGCTCCAGCCGCTCCACGTGCGTCGCCCGTTGCAGCCAGATCTCCGGCTCGTCGAACAGATCGGTCAGACGCACGTCACGCACGAGCGCTAGCGCATCGTGCGGGTCCGGAGCGTACGCGTAGCCTTCCCGAAGCAGCAGCGCGCGCAGCGCCGCGGGATAGCGTTGCAACGCCTTGGCGGCCAGCAACACGCGGACGCCAGGGCGCCCCTTGTCGAAGGACATACGCACCGCGCGAGCCTTGTCGGGCAGCGCCTCGAAGGAGGTCATCACGGGCTCACGCACGAACACCATGGGCTCGCCGCGAGCACGTCCCAGCACCTCGGCCCGAAGCCGGTCGTACTCCGGTGTCTCGCCCGACGGTTGGTCGAGCAGGGCTCTTGCGCGCAAGCGGCACGCGGCTTCGTCCGTGTCGAGACGAATCAACGCGGCTTCGGCCCGAGGTCTGGGCAGGCTTCGTTCGGGGGCCGACTCAGGCGCGACAGGCTGACCGCAGCCGATGACCCGGCACGCCAGGAAAGAGGCAAGAACGAAGCCGGAGAAGCGAAGCGACGCACGCATGGTTTCGAGGGGGCAACGCCCCACGCCTGACCGTTATTCTGGCATGGCTAGCGGCGGCAGCGTTTGCGCAGCGGTTCGGTGGCCGATTCCGGTCACCGCGGCGACCGTGTCGGCGTGCCCGACAGGTCGAAAACGGTAGGCAACCTCGCGGCATGGCCGTATTGTGGGAGGTTGCGAGCGGCGTCGAGGCGAAGCATGCGCGACGTCTGCCCGCTTCGGCAAGAAGGAAGGAGCAATGCATGAGGCGGATCGTGATCCAAGTCGTGGTGTTGGCGGCCATGGCCGCCCTTGGCACCGCGTTCTTCGGCTGCTGTCCGAAGGAGAACGCGGCGAAGACGGCGAGCTGCAAGACGTCCAAGAGTTCGAATGAGTGCAAGACGTGCTGCGGGGGAAACTACTCCTACACGGCTACCGGTGGCTGCACCTGCTACTGACGCGGGATTGTCTCTCGAAGCTGGTTCGAATACGAGCGTGGGCATGCCCACACCACTCTCTCCGCACGACGAACGAGTCCTTCGCACGCTCTGGAACAAGGGGCCTCAGACCGCCGGACGCGCGGGTGGCGACCCGGACACCATCGCACGCTTGAAGAGGGAGGGCTGGATTGCGGAACTGACAGCCACCGGGGCCAAGGCACGCCCACGATACGCCCTGACCGATCGTGGCAGACGGATCACCGCCGACCTGCCGCCGCCCAAGCCGACGATCCGCGATCTGTATCGTCTCGTGGCCTCGTTGCGTGACGAGCTGCGATTGCTTCGCGCCGCGCTTGGCGTCGCCGCCCCCTCCACGCTGGCGGCCACGGCTCCGGCGACGCCGACACACGGTCCGTCACAGCGCGACGCGGTTGCGCAAGTCTGCGCGGCGGTACGGGAGCTCGGGCACCTCGCACGAATGGGTGGACTGGTGTCGCTTCCGGATCTGCGCAGACACCTGGCTCCGACCGGGCTCGACCGTGCTGATCTCGACGCGGCGCTGCTCGCCGCGGAGCGCGACTATCTGCTCGACCTCAAGGTGGCCAATGACCCGTCGTCCGTGCAGGCCGCGTCCGAGGGAATCGAGGTTCCGGGTCGTGGGCTGCTGTACTTCGTGATCGCGAGATGACACCTTCGTCCGAACTCGACAGGCTGATCGCCTCGGCGCCAAGTCCGTTCTCGGATAGCGTGCTGCCCAACGCGTTCCGCGACACCCCTGATGTGCCTGAGATTCACGCCGAGGCACGAGAGCGTCTGTGTGCCGCAATCGCGCACTGCCGTCGCGAGCAGGTCAACGCGCTTCAGGTGATCACCGGCGACCCGGGCGAGGGCAAGACGCATCTGCTGGCGTGGCTGCGCCGGCGGGCGGAACAGAGCTGGAGCCAAGCCGACCAACCCCCGCTTGCCTTGGCGCCCATCGAGCCACTGCGCTCGGTGGACCGCGTGTTTCACCACATGCTGCACGAGACGGTCCGGCACTTGCGCCGTCCGCTCGAGGGCCGGACGCACGCGGACTGCGCCATCGACTCACCGCTAGACCTGATCTTGTGGCGCGCGCTGCTGCGGGTGGTGCGCGACCTGATGCAAGCGCCCTGGGTCGACGCCGCGCTGTCGACACAGATGGCGTCGCTGGCACAGCACCGTGCGGAACGGTTCCTTGCCGCGTTTGCCGAGCTGGTCGCAGGGGCCTGGAGGTCGATCGGGGACGACCTGGTCGTCGCCGCGGCCCGTCTGCCCGATCTGTCCGGCGCCGACCTCGAGGTGCTGCAGACGGTGCTGCGCTTTCCCGACCCGGACCGTCGCGCCGACATCCTCGAATGGCTGGCTGGTGCGAGCTTGCCGGACGACCGTCTCACCAGGATTGGTACGCGCCTGCTGCTCGACAACGAAGACGGCGCGTGGCGAGGGCTGTCGACGGTGTTGCGGCTGGCAAAGCTTGCGGACGTGATGCTGGTGCTGGCATTCGACCAGATCGAAGGTACCGAACGGCTGGGAGAGGATGCCGTCGCGGGGTTGATGACCGCGCTTGCAGAGGTGTTCAACGCGGGGGGATCGGCGCTCGTGGTGGTGTTCTGCCAGACGCAGATCTGGCCGCGGATGCGCGAGCGGGCACAGCAGCAGGCGCGAGACCGGCTCGACGACCAACCCATGTTGGTGCTGCGTTCGCTCACGCCGGAGCATGCGTTGGCGCTGGTGGAACTGCGCATGCGACGCTTTTGGCGCGGGTTGAACCAGACGCCGGCGTCACCGTTGTACCCGTTCAATCGAGAGCAGGTTCTGGCTGAGGTGCGCGAAGCGAACTTGCGGACGCCGCGGGCGGTGCTCAATCACTTCCGGGCGTTGCTTGCCGGAAAACGTGCGGCTGGCGGCCAGTCACCAAGGTCCGCGCAGGAGCTGGTCCGCGCCAAGCTTGCGAGCATCGCGGACGACGAAGCGCGAAAGCCGCCACGGCTGCCCGAAGCACGCGCCGAACTCGCGCAGGGCATGCTCCGCGAGTCGTTCAAAGCAGCGTGGGTCATGGGCCGCCGCCCGTCGGGTGCGCGCGTCGAAAAGGTCGACCAGCCGCGTTTTCGGCAACGTCCCGTGCCGGGGATCCGCGTCACGCTGGAGCGCGCTGGCGCGCGTCGGCGACTCTACTTCGAAGCGAACAACAGCACGCATGGCGCGAGCGTGGCCGCTGCGGCACGCAGGCTCAAGGCAGCGCTGCGCACGGGCACAGCGGAACGGGTGCTACTTCTGCGGGAGAGCGCATTGCCGCTGCCACCTGTGGCGCGCGACCTGATGGCCGAACTCACACCTCATGGCGCCGTGCTGTGGCTCGACGACCGCGAGATGACTCCCCTCGCCACGTTCGAGGCTCTGTTGAACGCGGCAGCCGCCGGCGACATCGCCGTGTCCGAATCCGATGCTCGGCAGATCGCCCTCGAACAGATCGATCCCCTCCCGCTGCTACTCGATCGCGCAGCAGCAGCGGTCTTCGACGACAGGTCGGCACAGCGTCCGCCCGCCGCAACCGATCCATCCATGCTGGCACGGGTACGGCGCTACCTGCGTGAGCAGCGCGCGATCGAGACGCTCCCCACGCTGGCCGACCGGCTCGGGCTGCCCATCGACGCGATCCACGCCACGGTGGAGGCGCTGCGCGTCCAAGGCCTGGTCGAACTCGTGCAGGACCGGTCCCGCGTGCAGGTCGCACTCCTGCGTCCCGAGGAGTAGTCGATGACGTCCTTCCAGGTCACCGAGATCGTCACCGCCGTCCGCTGCCCACGGCAGTTCGTGCTGATGGGCGAAGGGCATCGCGTCACGCCGCTGGGGCGGTCGTCAATCGGCGTTGCGGCACGCGCGGTGCTCGCGTCACTCGCGACCGGCCTGTCGTCGGATCGCAGGGTGCTCGCCGCGCTGGGCGATCGCGCGCCCCGCCCGGAGCTGGTGCGCGACGCGTGCTATCGGATCGCCTATCGGGAAGCGTATGTTCGGGCCATCCAGCTCGCGAACCATGTCTCTGGCAGCGACCTCGCGCGGCTCGACAGCGTGACCCGAAGCCTGAGCGAGTTCATCGCGACGCTCTTGGTGCGGGCCTGCTCGGAGGCTTCGAGCGCGCGCGAAGCGATCGCGATTGCGATCCTGGCCAGCGAGCAGCCGGTCCTGCTGACCGTGGGCGACGTCACCATCCACGGACGGTTGGACCTGGTTTGCCGCGACGTACGTTCGGGGATGCCATGGCTGTGGGATCTGGAGACGTACGCCGGGTCGGGCAAGGCGCAAGCCGAGCAGGTTCGGTTGTACATGATGGCGTACCAACCTCGGGGGAGCGAAGCAGCGCCAGTACTACTGCACGTAGCGGACGACCGGGTGGAGCTGGTGCGCGGCGAGCCCACCGGGCCGGAGGATCTGGCGGTGCTGAACACGCGCGTCCAAGCGATGATCGCATGGCACGATGGGTCGACGCCGCCGTCCGCCGAGGATCCGTCGACGTGCCGGTCGTGCGTGGCGCAAGGCGCGTGCTGGGCGCGCTGGGGCAGGACGTTGCCCGAGGACGATGCGGAAGCCGGGGAGCATGCGCCGCACGTCGAAGACGTTGCAGCAACGGCCACTTCGCACGCATCCCGTACGCCGGATGTCTGCGCACGCCGGACGGCGATCGACCCGCCTGCCTTGTGGATCGGCGACGACACCGCGGCAGGCGCGCCCGCGCGCATCGAGCCGTCGGACCTCGTTCAGCACGTCGCGGTCTTCGGGTCGACCGGGTCGGGCAAGACGTGGCTGGCGAAGTGTCTCGCCGAGGAGGCCGCGCTGGCCGGCATCCCCGTGCTCGCCATCGACATGCAAGGCGACGTTGCGCAGCTCGCATCGGCGCGAGAAGGGTCGACCCCGCGCGGCGCGGCGTTCCGGTCCACGGTCGAAACACGCATCTTCACACCTGCCTCCGACGCCGGCCTGCGTATCTGTCTGAACCCGCTGCGGGTCCCCTCCCCTTGCCTCGACGACGAGTCGCGGAGCTTCTGCATGGCAGCGATTGCGGAGAACCTGCTCGGCGCGATCCGGATCCCGGAAGCGTGGAGCATGGTCGCCAGGGAATACCTCGCGCAGCTTCTCGGCGCGGCACCCCCAGGCGCGTCCCTGGCCCAGCTCGTCGAGATGGTGCGCAATCCCGCCACGGTCGTGGCCGATCCGCTGCTGCGGTCCAGGACCCGTCGCGAAACGTTGGCAGAGCAGCTTCACGCACTGGCCGTGGGCGCCCAGCGATTCCTGTATGACAAGGGGCGTCGTCTCATGGTCGAAGACCTGCTCACCCCCATAGCCGACGGCAAGACGCCCATCAACGTGATATGGCTCGGATCGGTCGGTGATCACGCGGCAAGACAACGATTCGTCGCTACCGTTTTGTCCGATGTATACGGGTGGATGGTGGGGCACCCATCAGTGAAGCCACAACTTCTCGTGTATCTTGATGAGGCCGGTCCGTTCGTGCCGCCGCACGGCGACCCGCCCGCCAAGCGCATCGTTCACCGGCTTTTCCAGCAAGGCCGCAAGTATGGCGTCTGCGGCCTGCTCTGCACGCAGAACTTCACCGACGTGGACTACAAGGTGCTGTCCCAGGCCCACACCATCGCGCTGGGCCGAATCGGTGCCCCGCAGGACAAGGCGCGCGCACGCAAGCTGCTCGGCTCGAGTACCACGCTCGACGCGGCGTCCGCGTCCGACCAGCTCATGACAGCCCCGCGAGGTACGTTCCTGGTGACCAGCACCGCGCGCGGCGATGGTCCCCGCTGGGTTCGCGTCCGACCGTTGCTGACCAAACACGGCGCGCCGTGGACCGACGCCGACATCATGGCCCACACGCCGCCAATTCTTCGCGACGCGTGGCGGCGGGAACGCGCCTGACAAGCTTCTCCGGACGACCGCCCAGCCTTCCCTACCGCACGACCTGGCCCAGCACGACACGGACGCTGTCGCGATGAGCAAGCCGACCTTGCTCCTCAGCCACATGCTCGACCGGAGGCAACTCGGCGCCCAGGAAACGAGCACCATGACGCCGGAATGTGGCGGGATCGCCCGTGCAAAGCACACGAAGCGATCCCGTGCCTTGTTGCGTGTAGCCCGGGTGACGGCGCAGCCAATCGACGAGGCGCTGCGCGACGGCAGGGCTCGGGTCGAGCACGCGAACACCAGGCGGAACGCACGCCCGGAAAGCCGGCATCAAGAGAGGATAGTGCGTGCATGCGAGCACGAGCGTATCAATCCCCTCGAAGGGCTTGACGTACCGTGCGACGGACAGGCGCGCTACATCGGAGTCTTCCCAGCCTTCCTCGACGATGGGGGCGAGCAGGGGCGCGGGGTGCGCGGTCACACGGTGGGGGCCGAGCTTGGCCACCTCCATGGCGAAGGTGCCCGAAGCGATGGTGCGCGTCGTCCCGATAACGCCGATATGGCCCTCGCTCACGGCCACGGCGGCTTCGGCTGCCGGGATGGTCACGCCGAGGATCCGGCGCGGGCCCTGGGGATCGGGGGCATACCTGCGTTGAAGATGACGCAGCGCCACGCAGCTCACGGTGTGACAGGCTACGACGATGAGACGGCAGCCCTCGTCGAACAAGCGGTCCACACACTGCTCCGCGAAGTCGAGCACCGTATCGGTGTCGCGTCCGCCGTAGGGCGCGCGGCCCGAGTCGCCGAGGTACACGAAATCATGGTGCGGCAGGACAGCTCGCAGCTCCCGAAGCACGGACAGGCCGCCGTAGCCGGAATCGTAGACGCCGATCATGGTCGTGGGGCCTCCGGATTCGCGGAGGGGGAGACGGACCGGCTGGGCTGGGTCGGTTGCATCGGTGCGATATGGCGCCCGGAGGGCGGGATGCGTCAAGTTCTTGGTGAGGCGGCGGCTTGCGCGAAGAAGGGGGGAACTGGTGAATGCGAAACATCCGGCTGTGGCCGAGTCGGTCGCGACGAGCGGCCAGGCCGGCACAGCAGGAGGTTGAGGTGGCGCAGCCGGTGCCAGTGCGTCGGGCGCTGGGTCGCTGCTTGACAAGGTGGGCGTGGAACGCGCGAGGTTATCCAGGCGTTCCGGGGCGACGCGGGTCGGCCAGCGTGCGTGGCGGGCCATGACCGGGGAGGCAGTCCAACCGTAGAGCAGTAGAGCGGGCGGCTTCGACCGATGGGGAACTGGTGAATGCGCAATCGTTGGGGCGGCTCCGGCCTCGACCCGCGTTGTTCGGTCAACCTATGGCTCCCGATAGCTCGTGTCGCCTGTGAGCACATGGGCGAGCAGGCCTGGCACGTAGAAACGTTCCGCGCACGTGGCAAACGGAAACGAGAAGGGTCCGATGCGGCAGATCGCGTAGGGCTGCTCGTTGTCGCTGGCGACCGCGCGGGCTACCACGGCATCACGATCCGGCCCCACGAAGTCGACGTAGCCCTCAGGTGTGACCACCATGCCGGCCGAGGCACCCCGCATCGACCGCAGGATCACGACACGCGTCCAGTCCGAGGTGCGCCACAGGATGGTGTCGTGGTCCTCCGCCCCTGACGCCAGCCAGGTGCCGTCCGGCGAGAACGCGACGGAGGTGACACCGCCGCCGTGCCCTTGCAGCATCCTGAGACTCTTGCCTGTCTCCACCTCCCACAGCCGAATCGTCCAGTCCTGCGACCCCGACGCTAGCTTGGTCCCGTCCGGCGAGAATGCGACGGAGGTGACGCTCGAGATGTGCCCCTGCAGCGTCGTGAGGCTTCTCCCTGTCCCCACCTCCCACAGCCGAACCGTACCGTCCTCGGCCGCCGACGCCAACTTCTTCCCATCCGGCGAGAAGGCGACGGCCAAGACCCAACCGCCATGCTCCTGCAGCTTGGCAAGGCATCTCCCTGTCCCCACCTCCCACAGCCGAACCGTACCGTCCCACGACCCCGACGCTAGCTTCGTCCCATCCGGCGAGAACGCCACCGAGGTGAGACGGGCGATGTGCCCCTGAAAGATTGTGAACCTTCGCCCTGTCCCGGCCTCCCATAGCCGAACAATCTTGTCCCCCGAACCTGACGCGAGCTTCTTCCCATCCGGCGAGAACGCCACCGAGGCGACATCCTCGCTCCGCGCACGCAGCGTCAAGAGGCTTGTCCCTGTCGCCACATCCCACAGCCGAACCGTCTGGTCCCCCGAACCCGACGCTAGCTTCGTCCCGTCCGGCGAGAACGCCACGGACCTGACACGCAAGCCGTGCCCCTCTAGTGTCGCGAGGCCTATCCCTGTCCCCACCTCCCACAGCCGAACCGTCTGGTCCCCCGAACCCGACGCTAGCTTCGTCCCATCCGGCGAAAACGCCACCGAGGCGACATCCTCGCTGCGCCCGTGCAGCGTCACGAGGCTTTGCCCTGTCCCCACCTCCCACAGCCGAACCGTATCGTCCCTCGCCCCCGACGCGAGCTTCTTCCCATCCGGTGAGAACGCTACCGAGGTGACCGGCTCGGTGTGCCCCTGCAGCGTCGCCAAACTTCTCCCTGTCTCCACCTCCCACAGCCGAACCGTCTGGTCCCCCGAACCCGACGCTAGCTTCTTCCCATCCGGCGAAAACGCCACGGAGCCGATCCATTGGCTGTGCGCCTTCAGCGTCCCGAGGCTTCGCCCTGTGCCCACCTCCCACAGCCGAACCGTATCGTCCTTCGCCCCCGACGCCAGCTTCTTCCCATCCGGTGAGAACGCTACCGAGGTGACCGGCTCGGTGTGCCCCTGCAGCGTCGCCAGACTTCTCCCTGTCCCCACCTGCCACAGCCGAAGCGTCTGGTCCCCCGACCCCGACGCCAGCTTCTTCCCATCCGGCGAGAACGCTACCGAGGCGACACTCGCGCCGTGCCCCTGCAGTGTCGCGACGCTTCTCCCCGTCTCCACCTCCCACAGCCGGACCGTCTGGTCCCCCGACCCCGACGCGAGCTTCTTCCCATCCGGCGAGAACGCTACCGAGGTGACACTCGCGCCGTGCCCCTGCAGCGTCGCCAGACTTCTCCCTGTCTCCACCTCCCACAGCCGAACCGTCTGGTCCCGCGAACCCGACGCCAACTTCTTCCCATCCGGCGAGAAGGCAACCGAGGTGATCAACCCCTGGTGCCCCTCCAGCCTCACTTGCTCCCGTAGGTTCGACTGACTGAGGATCGACACATACCGATCGTGCGCAACCGCGATCGCGCCTGTGTCCCGGTGCCATGCGAGTGCCTCCAGCGGTCTTGAGAACCCGTCGGTCGTGTCCAGCACGAGCCGCTCGCCCACGACCTTCTCCAACTCCACCACGGCTCGGTCGAACAGTCGCTGCGCCTCCGCCTTCTTCCCGATAAGCCCAGCCATCAGCCCCGCCTGCATCAGCGCCTCACCGTTCGGATGCCACAGCTCCCATGCCTTCCGATACAGCTCGTACGCCTCCTCATTCTTGCCCGCATCCGACGCCAGCACGGCTTGCTTGTACGCCTGCCTCATCAGACCCTTGGCCTCGTCGCTGTCCGGCATCGGCGCGCCATCCTTCTGCTCCCTCTGCCTCGCAGCCGCCGCCGCCTCCTTCGCCGCACTGTCCCCCCGCGCATCGATCTCGTCTGCCACTTCCCTCATCTCTGCCCACAGCCCCAGTTCCCCGAGCACCGCCACCTCTTCCGCCCACGTCCGCCACCGTTCCTGCCTGCACACCGCGTTGGCCTTACGCATCACCCGCAGCGCACGGTCCAGACGCCCCTGCTCCACCAGCCCGCGCACTCGCTCCCGCTCCGCTCGCGCAACCTCACACGGCGACGGGGGTGCCACGGGTCGATCCGATGCAACCGACGCAGGGGGCTCGGGGGGTTGCGGCCCAGGCATCGGCCCTGCCGAGCATGCAAGCACGAACAACGCGACAAGCAGGAACCATCGTAGACCACGGGTCATCATGGGCGGCATGGTATGGGTTTCGTAGCCCACGCCAACCACCGATTTCACCACCGACCAATGAGACCAAGCCTGAAGCACGCGCTGTGGACCGCAAGATCCAGGATTGGCCCCTACCGACCCGTTGCGTCACTGGGCAAGGGTGAGTTCGCCCAGATGTGGCTCGCCAAGGACATTTTCGGCGACGTCTAGATTCGCGATGCGGCTGTCAAGCTTTTTCGTTTCCAGCAGGACGGGCGACCGTCCGGGTCATCGGGCTCGCGTTGCTCCACCGGCGGCGTGGAGCGCATCCTCGAAGACGCGCGGGCTCCTTGTCAGGTCGGACATCCCAACGTCGTGCGTTTCTACAGCTCCCGCTCGACGAACAGGAGTCGATCATCGGGCTCGCAGTGCAATACGTGGTCGGTCCGTCTCTCGAGGATCGGCTTGCCGAAGGACCGACCGTTGACCTGGACGCCCCCTGACCGTTGCTGCGGCCGTAGCATCCGCGCTGCGTGCGGTGCATCGCGCCGGATCCATGCTTCGCGACGTCAAGCCAGCGAACGTCGTCGAATACCCAGAGCGTCGACAAGCTCATCGACTTCGGCATCGTTTCTGCGCGCAAGACTGGGAGCGTAGAACGGAGCAAGCGAACCCGGAAACCCAATCCGTCGCTTGTGCTGCCAAGGCAGGTATGGGCCGTCTCGAGCTGCCGTGTGCCCGTATGGCGTATTGCCCGATCGACGCTTCGTGCTCCGGTGGCTTGGCGGCTCGTTGTTTGGCGAACTGGACGTGCGACATGCAGCGCTTGCACATGCGCCTGTCGAAGTGGGCCACCTTTCCAGCGACGTGGCAGCCCGTTGTCTCCTAACCCGTCACCGCCCTCTCATCCGGCACGCGTTCTCGGATCTTGCTCGCCAGCTCTTTCCCGAATCGCCTGCACTCGACCAGGTCCGCCGCGCGCGGAACGTACTTGATCGCCAGTGGCTCCCGCACCACTTCGACCTTCAGCTCTCGAAGCGCCTCGTGGACCTGGTCCACCGCAGCGGTGTTCCAGCCGTAGGACCCGAACGCCGCGCCGAGCAGGTTCTTCGGCTTCATTCCCTTGAGATAGGTCATCAGGTCGGCCACGGTCGGGAACATCTGACCGTTGAGGTTGGGCGACCCGACCAGCACGGCCGCTGCGTCGAGCAGCTCGGTGAGCACATCACTCCGGTGCGCCGAGTCCAGGCCCATCAGCTTGACCTGCACGCCTCCCTCGCTGGCGCCTTCGGCGATCGCCCGGGCCATCGATGCGGTACTCTGCCACATCGAGGCAAACACGATGACGACTTTGCGCGACGGCTTCCTGTCGCACCAGGTGCGGTAGTCCTGGACGAGCCTGTGCAAGTCACGTCGCCACAGCGGGCCGTGGTCCGTCGCCACGACCTTGGCGCGCGCCACCGTGTCGCCCACCTTCTCGAGCAGCTTGCTCATGGGGGGCGAGAAGGGCATGAGCACGTTGGCGAAGTACTTGGCCGTCTCGTAGCGGACCACGTCGGCAGGCAACTGGTCGGCAAAGCGCTCGTGGCTGGCCAGGTGCATGCCGAAGGCGTCCTGGGAGAACACGACATCATCCCCGTCGAGCACGCCGACCATGCTTTCGGGCCAGTGGAGCATGCGTGCGTCGTGGAAGGTGAACTTCGCCCCGCCCAGGTCGATCGGGGCACCATAGGCAACGGGCTCGACAGGCACACCGAGGTCGAAGTGGGCCGCGAGCGCGCCAACGCCGGCCTTGGAGGCGAGCACACGCGCGGGCCTTGCGGTCGAAAGGAGCTGCGGCAAAGCGCCCGAGTGGTCCATCTCCGCGTGCAAGGACACCACGGTCTCGATCCGCGAAGGATCGATGACCGAGGCGATACGCGACATCATTTCATCGAAGAAGGGGCGCTTGACCGTATCGATGAGGGTGACTTGGTCGGCCAGGACCAGGAATGCGTTGTACGACGTACCGCGGCTGGTGAGGTAGCCGTGGAAGTCTCGTAGGGAAAAGTCGATGGCGCCGACCCAGAAGACCCGGTCGGTGATGCGTACGGCTTGGAACGGTTGGGCAGTCATGTGTCGTCTCCCGGTTCCGATGACGAAGACACGGCGCGCATCGCACGTTGCACGATGCGGGGCAAGGGCGATGCGCTGGCAGCACGATGTGGTGCCGTTTTGGCAGCGCCGGAGATGTGCACGCGGCTGCGTCCTGGTGTACGGTGCAGCCAGCAGCATGAAGCTCGGTGCCGGTGAGAAGACCATTGTCCTGTTGGCCGCATCCGTCGTGGTCGTCGCGGGGTTGAAGCTCGCCCAACCCCTTTTGCTCCCCATCTTTTTTGCTCTCGTCATCGCCGCGGTCACCCAGCCCGTGGTGGCGTGGCTCGAACGCAGGCGCGTGCCGCACGTGCTCGCGATCGTGCTCGCGGTGCTGCTCGATCTGAGCGTGGTCGCGGGCATCGCGAGCGTGGTTGGCAGTTCTGCTCAGGACTTCTACGCTCGTCTACCCGACTATCAGACCAAGATCGGGTCCCTGATCCGCGCCTCGATGACGTCTCTGTCCGCGCGCGGCGTCCGCTTGTCGCCGGATCAGACCGCAAGCCTGCTCGACATCAACCGGGCGGTCGAGCTGGGCACGAGCGCAGCCCGGGGCATCGCCGGCCTGGTGAGCGATTCGATCCTGGTCTTGCTGCTCGTCGTCTTCATGCTGGTGGAGGTGAGCCGCTGGCGCGTCAAGATCGCCTATGCGATGGGCGCACCGAACGCGGACATCGGACGGTTCGAGCAGGCCGCCGAGGAGCTCCAGAAGTACCTGGTGGTCAAGTCCCTGATGTGCCTCGTCACGGCGGTTCTGTCCGGCATCTGGGTCGCGCTCTGGAACGTCGACTTCGTGCTGCTCTGGGCGCTGCTGGCGTTCGTGCTGAACTACATTCCCACCATCGGCAGCTTCATCGCTGGGGTGCCCCCCGTGCTGGTGGCGCTCGTGCAGCTCGGTCCCGGCCCCGCGCTGGGCGTCGCCATCGGCTACGCCGTCATCAACGTGCTCATCGGCACCGCCGTGGAACCTCGCGTGATGGGTCGCGCCCTGGGACTGTCTCCGCTGGTGGTGCTCCTGTCTCTCGTGTTCTGGGGCTGGCTCTGGGGCCCTGTCGGCGCCCTGCTCTCGGCGCCCCTCACCATGGTCCTCAAGGTCGCCATGTCGCATACGAAAGACATGCGCTGGCTCGCGATCCTCCTGGGTTCGTCTACCTGGGTCGAGCGCCAGACCGAAGAATGGGCCAAGGAGCCGCGTGTCTCGATCCGCCCCTCCGGCGACCCGGGCGCCACGCCTGTCGCACGCCGCTGACGGCTCTCAATCAGCCTGGGTCGTCGGAAGCGGGCAAGACAGCGCGCAGCAGGTGCACGTTCGGCACGTCCCGCAGGGCGATAAACTCGAAGCGGTGGGTTCCCCGATCCCGGATTGTCAGCATGCCCCTGTGCAACCCGGGCCTCAGCTCGACATCGGCCCAGGGGATACGATTGCCCCGCACGTCGAGCGCCTTGCGTGTCACGGCGATCGGCCCGAATTGCAACTTCCCGCCGCGGCGCAGGGTCTCATGCGCCACGGGCAGCATCACCGACAAGGTCAGCGCCGATATCCTGCGCGCCGGCTCGTCGGTCCATGTCACCCCGTCCACCAGCACCTCCGTACCGTCCGTGCACCGCAGCAGCACTTCGCGGTCGCCGCGCATCCACACCTCAGCCACCTGGTCCCAGCGCAGCAAGTCGTTGGCGCGCCACGACACCTGGCGCATCCCTCCCTTGCACAGGGTCAGGCACAGGTCCCAGTTCCGCACCACGAATACCACGCCCGACACGAGCAGCCACACCACCGGAATCAAGGCGGCAATCATCGCAGGGCGGGTCCACCCGTCGACTCGATCAGGAAAGACCCCGACGAGCAGCATCACCATCGCCGCCACGGCCACCATGAGCGCAGGGACGATCCATCCCAATGAGCGCAGGTTGATCGCGAGCGTCCGCCGGTATTCGGCGACGACGGGGCCCAAGTCGATGGGCTCGCGATACGCACGCATGGTCGAATGATGCACGAGCTCGGCCGGTGTGGGAAGCCGACTCGCTGCTGCTTGCAACTTGACCCTCAAGACGACTCGCGCAACGGTCGGTGACATGTCCCATCCAGCGCTGAACCGGTTCCTGCCCCTGGTGCGCGCGTGGTTCACGCGCCGCTACGGCGAGCCGACCGACGCGCAGGTGCAGGCCTGGCAGCACATCGCACGGGGCGAGCATGTGCTTGTGACCGCGCCCACCGGCAGCGGCAAGACGCTCGCCGCGTTTCTGTGGACGATTGACGGCCTGCTGTCCGGCCGCGTGGAATCCGGCATCACCCGCACTCTCTACGTTTCTCCGCTTCGGGCCTTGAACAACGACGTTCGCCGCAACCTGCTGGCCCCGCTCGACGAGCTTCGCGATGAGATGGCTCGCGAGGGACTTGTTCCGCCGCCGGTCCAGGTGGTCACGCGGTCCGCCGACACGCCGCCGGAGGAGCGCGATCGCATGGCACGCCGTCCTCCGGAGATCCTCATCACCACACCCGAGTCTCTGAACATCTTGCTGACCTCGCAGCGTGGCCGGCGCATGCTCGCTACCGTGCAGACCGTGATCCTCGACGAGGTCCACGCCGTCGCGGGCACCAAGCGAGGTGTGCACCTGATGACCGCTGTCGAACGCCTCGCGCTGCTCGCTGGCGAAGTCCAGCGAATCGCCCTCTCCGCCACGGTCCGGCCCCACGCAACCGTGGCCCGTTGGATAGGCGGACGCGAGCTGGTCGCCGCCGGCGAGCTGCGCGACCGTCCGGTGCAGGTCGTCGATGCGTCGGGCACCAAGCACTACGACCTCCAGGTACACTTCCCGGGCACGCCACAACAAGCGCTGGATCCCGCCGAGGGCACCACGATCTGGCCTGGTCTGACCGAGGCGCTGCGGGAAACCGTCCGCGCGCATCGATCCACGCTGGTCTTTGCCAACAGTCGCCGCATGGTCGAGAAGATCGCCCGCCTCGTCAACGACGGTGAAGCACAGGACCTCGTCGTGGCGCACCACGGCTCGCTCTCCCGCGAGATCCGCCATGAAGTCGAGGCGCGGCTCAAGCAAGGCATGGTCCGCGGGATCGTTGCCACGAACTCGCTGGAACTCGGCATCGATATCGGTTCGCTGGAGAGAGTCGTGATCGTGCAGACCCCGCCGTCGGTGGCATCCACGATCCAGCGCGTAGGCAGGGCCGGGCACGCGGTGGGGGCGACGAGCTTCGCACGCTTCCTGCCGCTGGTGCCGCGCGACGCCCTCGACAGCGCCGTCGTGGCCCGTGCCGTGCTCGACGGAGCCGTCGAGCCGATTCATCCGGTTCGTGCCCCGCTCGACGTACTCGCCCAGGTGATCGTGTCGGCCACGGCGGCCGAGCCATGGCCCATCGACGCGCTCTATGACGCCATCCGGTGCGCGGACTCCTACCGCGACCTTTCTCGCACGCAATTCGACCTTGTGATCGAGATGCTCGCGGGGCGGTATTCGTCCGGACGGGTCCGAGCGCTGGAGCCCATCGTATCCGTCGATCGCGTGCACGGCACCGTGTCTGCCAGGCCAGGTGCGGCGATGCGTGTGTACATGGGCGGAGGCACGATCCCTGACCGCGGGTACTTCCGGCTCCGCCGGTTGGACTCGCAGGCCGTGGTGGGCGAACTCGACGAGGAGTTCGTGTGGGAGAGAGCCATCGGGGACACGTTCACACTGGGCGTGCAAACCTGGCGCATCGTCGATATCACGCACAACGACGTTTTCGTGCTTCCAGCGCAGCCAGGCGCCGCGTTGGCGCCGTTCTGGCGCGCGGAGGGCCGGGATCGGAGCTTCGAGTTCTCGGAGCGCATCGGGCTGTTCCTCGAAGAAGCGGAGAGACGGCTGGACGACCCTGCGTGGCAATCTAGCCTGACGCAAGATTACTGGCTGACGCCCACCACCGCCGAGCTGGTGAAGACCTGGCTGTTGCAGCAACGCGCCGCCATGGGCGGGCGTCTTCCCCACAGGCACCGCGTGGTGCTCGAGCGTGTACAAGACCCCCAGGGCCGCGGCACAGAAAGCGGGTATGTGCTGCATACGGTGTGGGGCGGGCGGGTCAACCGTCCCCTGGCGCTTGCGCTGCAGGCCGCCCTGGCGCGGACAGGGACTTGCCCGCAGGTGACGCACGACGACGATTGCATCTTGCTGACGGAGGCGGAAGATCTGTGCGTCTCTGACCTGTTTTCGCTCTTCGCACGCGACGAGTTGGTGACGCTGCTGCGCGCTGGGCTGGAGCGCACGGGTTTTTTCGGTGCTCGATTCCGGGAGGCCGCAGGACGCGCGCTGCTGCTACCACGCGCTGGATTCCAACGACGCACGCCCTTGTGGCTGTCCCGCCTGCGCGCCAAGAAGCTCCTGGACACCGTCAGCCGTTTCGACGACTTCCCGCTGCGCCTCGAGGTATGGCGCGAATGCCTGCAAGACGCCTTCGACATCGACGCCCTCACGCGCCTGCTCCAGGAGGTTCGTGAGGGAACCGTGCAGGCCGACGATGTGACGACGTCTTCACCGTCTCCCTTCGCAGCCGGCGTGACGTGGCGTCAGACCAATCAGCTCATGTACGACGACGACACGCCGGAGGTGCAATCCGCCTCGGCGTTGCGTCCGGACCTGGTGCGCGAGGTCGCTTTGGATGCCAGCATGCGCCCGCGTATCGACCCGGCCGTGTGCAGGGAGCTGGAAGGCAAGCTGCACCGTACGGCACCGGGCTGGTCCCCGCGATCCGCCCGCGAGTTGCTCGACCACGTGATCGAACGCGTCCTGCTGCCTGCAGCGCAGTGGACCGAGCTGCTCCAGTGCATGGATCGCGACGGCGTCGGCCCGCTCCCCACCATCCTGGATGAACTGTCGGACCGGCTGATCGCGGTGACCTCGTCGCCGTCGTTCGTGTGTGCGGTGGAGGTTCTGGAGCGCATCGGTGCCATCCGGCCCAGCGCCCTCGACGAGGCGAGATGGCGCGACGTGCGAGATCCGCGACAACCACTTCCGCAGCAAGCTCGGACCGTTGCATGGCATCTCCTGCATACGAAACGCGCCCACCAGCAGCCATCCGCATCCGATGTCGTCAGCGACTGGCTCGCGTCGTTCGGTCCCATCCCGCGCGACGATGCACGGCGGATGCTGGGCATGAATTCCCACGACTGGGACACTGCCATCCAGTCGCTGGTGGATGATGGTCGCGTCCTAGTGGGGGAACTGACGGTCGGCGGCGAGGCCATCGAGGTTTGCGCCAGCGAGAACTTCGAGCGGTTGCTGCGGATGCAGCGCGCCGGGGCGCGTCCGGCACTGGATCCGCTGCCGCTGCAGCAGTGGCCGTGTTTTCTGGCGCGGCACCAGGGGATCGGCGCGGACCGCGGCGGTGTGGACGCGCTGCGCGACGCCCTCGATCGGCTGATGGGCTATCCGGCTGGTGCAGAGTTGTGGGAGTCGGAGCTGCTGCCCGCCCGGCTGCGCGGTTATCAAACCGCCTGGCTCGACGCGCTCTTGTCGGAGACCTCGCTGCAATGGTTGGGGTGCGGGAAGCGTACGATCACGTTCGTGACACAAAGCGACCGGGAACTGGTCGGGACCAGGGGCAAGCTGTCGGCCGAAGACCGTGCGCTGCTCGACGGGATGTTCCCGCAGCCCTCGGCGCGGCTCGGCGTGGACGAAATGATGCGGCATCCCCTCGCGATGTCGGGCAATCTGACTGCTGTGCTGTGGCATCTGGCCTGGAAAGGGCAGGTGGTGCACGACGGTTTCGCGGTCGTACGCCGGGGCATCGAGAGCGCATTTCGCACGGACTACGCCGTAGAGGGCAGGATGGGCGGGCGGCTCCACCCACGGGCGGACCGGTGGCGCGCCGGGACGGGAATGGCCGGGAGCTGGAGGGTCGTGGAGGAGGTCGCCGAGCCGGCCAATCCGTTGGATGCCGAGGATCTTCAGCGTGAGCGGGCGCGGCTGGTGCTCGATCGCTGGGGCGTGGTGTTCCGGGAACTGCTCGAAAGGGAGCTGCCGGAACTCCAGTGGTCGCGGCTTTCGCGCACCCTACGGCGCATGGAGCTGTCTGGCGAGGTGGTTTCGGGGCAGTTCTTCCTGGGGGTGTCAGGACTCCAGTTTGTGTCACGCGAGGCGCTGACGACGATCCGATCGGGCAGATTCGACCGCGCATTCTGGATATGCGCGATGGACCCGGCGTCGCCTTGCGGTCTGGGCCTGGACTTCGGGGCGAGGCTGCCGCGCAGGCTGCCGGGCAATCACCTCGCCTATGCCGGTGGACGGCTCGTTGCTCTGTCGGAGAATCGGGCACGGCGGCTGACGCTGCTGACTGGCCCGGAGGATCCAGACCTACCTGGACGCCTGGCGTTCCTGGTACACCTGCTCACGCGCCAGGCCCGCCCGGAAAAACTCCTGAAGGTGGACACAATCAACGGCACGGCGGCATCGAAGAGCCCCTACCGCGCGGTGCTGGAATCGATGTTCCTGGTTTCCCGCGACAAGCAGTCGTTGGTCTTGATGCGCAGGTACCCGTAGGCGGCCGCTCGACTCGCATCGAGCGCCGCGGATGGCAATGGCCTGTTCGAGCACCGATCGCTGCACCACCAGCGTGCCTCCGAGCAACTCACTCGTGGCGTCGGCTCCTCGGTTGACGTCTGCCTCGATCGGCGCTGTAGTGACATGCGCCGCGATGTCCCCGCGCCCCTGTTCCCGCAGTTCGTCGTATCCACGCCTGCACGGAGCCGTTTGTCCATGACGTCCTTTTCCCTCGTTCCACTCGGGATCGGAGACGCCTTCTCCGCACGGCACTACTCCTCTTGCCTGGCAGTCGAGGCCCATGGCACCTGGGTGCTCATCGATTGTCCCCATCCGATTCGCAAGATGATGCGGGAAGCCGCGTCGTCCGCCGGGGTCGAGCTCGACGTAGACGACGTGCATGCGGTGCTGCTGACCCACCTGCATGCGGATCACGCCTCAGGGATTGAAGGCCTGGCGTACTACTCGTACTTCCGCCTGGGCAGGCGGGTTCGCATCGCCACGCACCCGGATGTGGCTCGGGATCTGTGGACCGGGCACCTGGAAGGCAGCATGGGGCGTCTGCGGGTGCTGCCCGAACTGGCCGAGGAGCAGAAGAAGCTCGAGGACTACGTGGAACTGATTCACCTGTCGACGGAGGAGCCGGTGCAGGTCGGGCCTTTTGTGGTGGAGTGCCGCCCGACCATCCATCCAATCCCCACGTTCGCGCTGCGTCTTCGGGCCAACGGCCGCATACTCGGCTACAGTGCCGACACCTCCTTCGACCCCGAACTCCTCGGCTGGCTCGCACAGGCTGACCTCGTGGTGCACGAGACGAACGTCGGAATCCACACACCCTACGAGAAGCTGGCTTCGCTGCCCGCCGACTTGCGTCGAAGGATACGCCTGATCCACTATCCCGACTCGTTCGACACCGCGTCTTCTGCGATCGAGCCGCTCGAGCAAGGGCGGCGGTACGAGATCTAGCGTTGCAATCCCGGCGCCGTGGTGGCGGGGCCGCGGCTCGCACACCGTGCGCACCGATCCGGCGAGGTTCGGAGATTGTTCGCGCGATACCCCAGGCGAGTCGGGGCGCAGCGCCCATCAGCGCACCTCGTTGTCGGAGCAGGCGGCGCGGGGTAGCATCACGCAGATGCCGAAGATCACTGACCTGCTGCTCGGCCGGGCGTCGGCCACTCGCGACCTGCGAGTCCACCTGTCCGACCGCGACGGCGGCGACCTGCACCACAAGCTCCGCCAGGCCTACTGGTGGATCATGAACAATGCGGTCATCTCACCGTACTACGACATCGAGTTCGGCGAGCGTTCGCGGATACGCAACGCTGCAGGTGACGAGCTGATCCTGCACGATGCGATGAGCTACAGCTCGTACGTCCTTCTCCCGATGCTCACGCTCGTCACGTGCAGGCGGGCGCTCATGATCGGCGGGCCGGGCCGGGGCAAGACCACGTCCGCCATCCTCATGGCCCTGATCGCCGGCATCACGCACGACGAGGTACGGCGGTCCATCCAGCGGGGCCATCCGCAGCTCACCATCGCGGACCTGCTCGGCTCACCCCTCCCCTCGGACATGATCCGAGCCGACGACCTGTCGAGCGTCCGGATCTCCTGGCGGAAGTGGATCGGCCAGCGGGTCAAGATCATCGACGAATACAACCGCATCCCCACCAAGACCCAGTCCGCGCTGCTCTCGCTCATGGCCGAGGGCTATGCCGAGATGTTCGATCAATACGTCCACACCGGCAGGTCGAGCTGGTTCCTGACCGCAAACGACGACATCGGCGGCGGCACGTTCCAGGTGATCGAGGCCCTCAAGGATCGCATCGACATCGTGGTTCGAGCCGTTCCCTTCCATTCGGGCTTCGTCAAGACCTTGCTGTCCCGCGTGGAGTCGGGCGTCGGACCCGAGGATCTCGTGCCCGCCGAGATCGTGTTCAAGCTCGAGGAACTCGACGCGATCTACACATCGATCCTCGACACATCGGTACCGGATGACGTGTTGACGGTGCTGGCGTTCTTCCTCGGGCAGCTCGACTTCTGCAGGTTGGCATCGCCGCGGTTCGAGCTGATGAGCAAGGACACCCTGCGTCTTTCCGGCAAGACGGTGGGCGCGGTGTGCGATGAACGCTGCCCGCTCGACAAGCGGGTACACCTGTGCACGCAGACCGAGACCGGGGTGTCGGCCCGGGCCTACCAGACGATTCTGCACTACGCCAAGGCGTTGGCCTGGTTCCGCGGACAGTCCTCCGTCACGCTCGACGACGTCCGGCAGATCGTGCCGTGGGTGCTTCACGAGAAGCTCCAGCCGAACGCCCGGTCCCCGTTCTTCGAGCAGCCGTCCCATCGTCTGCTGTTGCAGGACCGCGTGAGCTGGATACGCAATCTGCTGGACATGGCCGTCGCCCAGTGGTCGAGATACGAGCGCACGCGGCGCAACGTCATGATGTTTCACGATGAGCTCGAGAAGGGGCTCGCCGGGGTGGACCTGAAAACGACGCGCGCCAGGATGGACGCCATCGTCTCTGCGATGCACGAGTTGATGACGAAGTCGGAGCTGTCAGGCGCGGTGCACGAGGATCTGATTCACCTCAAGGCGCTGTACAGCCGGTATCAGAACTACGCGCGCTGGCTGCAGGACGGTGGTCTTGCGTGAACGATGACGGACTGCTCGATCATGGGTTCCGGCTCGGCGAGTCGGCGAAGCGTCGATTCGTACGCTGGGATCCATCCGTGTGGGACGACATTCTTGCCGGCCCGCTGTGTGTTCTTGCGGAAGGCCTTGCCGGATCGGCGCTCCCACGCGAGCAGGCCATGAACGTGGGCCGCAGCTACCTGGAACTGGCTTGCGAAGCCGTTGGCCTCGGTTACCTCTTCCCCACCAGCACCGGACGTCAGAATGTCTTCTCCCTGTTGTGGAGAACCCTGATCCCGAGAGACTTGCCCACCGCACCACCTGAACGCCAGGCAGAGCTGCTGGCGGCTTGCTGGAACCTGGGCGAGAACCTCGAGACATCGCCGCCCTGGTTGCAGCGTATCCTGCTGCACGCCTGCAGTTCCCTGGACCACTTGCAGCACATCGAGCAAGCCGTCGCATCCGTTCACAACCGTGTCCTCGGCGCGCCGTCACGACCGCTCGGCCCGTCGCCTCGCAGCTTCTGGGTGCCCGTGTCGGACGAAGACCGGCGCTTCCTCCCCGGATGGTCCCACTTTGCCACGCCCACGGTCGTGTGCGTCCATGACCGCCTGCGATGCTCCGACAGCGGGCGCGACGTGACGTGCGGCATTCTTGCCGACGACAATCCGTTGGTTCTGGGGGCGACGGGGTGCGAGCTGCATGCCGCCGAGCAAGAAAGATCCCCCGCGCCGCTCGACCGTTTTGCACTCCACGATCCCCGCGTCACCCCCGCCTGGCATGTATCCGTCAACCCGTGGCGCGCGGCAGCCAGCCTCGTCTCTTCTCAAATGGTGCTGGTGCTTTGCCCATGACCGAGCCTGCCCACTCCGACCCTTGGTCTCCGGAGCAGATCGCGTCCGCCTGGAGCCGCGCCGTCGCAACGTGGGATGTCCGCCTCGAGCTCAGCCCTCCCTCGCCTCTTCGGCGTTTCCGGCACGACACCGACGAACCCCTGGCCTTCATCGAACTGGCCACACGGCAGGTCTTCGTGAACTTCGAGTTGCTCGACCGCGTCGGCGCAAGAGCGTCCCTTGCAGCCGTGCTTGCCCACGAAGTCGGGCATCACGTGCAGTACCCGCACACGCTTGGACAGGTGGCGCGGCTTCGGGTGCTCGAATCCCAGCTCATGCCCGTCGGCAGCCCCTCGCTGCTCAACTTGTTTTTCGACCTGCAGGTCAACGAGGTCGTCGGGCGAACCATGGCCGACGATCTGTGCCGCGTCTACGATGGATTCAGCCGCCTTGCCGACGCCCGCATGGCGCCCCTGTTCTGCTTCCACCTGGCGATTCACGAGGAGCTTTGGGGCAAGAACCCCGGCACACTCGTCTCCGCCAAACACCGCAGCCAGATGGACACGCGCTTTCCGGGATGGCAGGCTGACGCCCGCGTGTTCGCCGACACGTTCTTCGCCCTGCCAGGCGCTCACCTGCAGCTCGTCTACTTCTGCAGCCGCTTTCTCCGCTACCTGGATACACCTGAGAACAATGCCTACCGCTATGCACTTTCCCACGACATGCCCGAGCCGTCGGTCGACGACTACGCCGGCGCCCTGCACGGGGATCCGCTCGCCGACGACGCGCTCGAACAGGCCAGGAAGCGTGGCTGGATCTCCCAGAGCGACGAGAGCCAGGCGCGTAGCGCACGCTCCGACGACCAGGTGCTCACCGTCATCGAACGCGCGACCAGCCACCTGCCAGGTCGTTCGATCCGGCCTTTTCGCCAAGCGCTCGTCGGCCGTCACTACCGCGCGCTTGCGTCCAGGTACCTGTTTTCCATTCCCGACCGGAGCCCGGACGCACCGGAACCGTCACTGCCCACCGTTACCGTCGATTGGGAGCAGGGCGACGCGCTGCAGGCCATCGACTGGACGCAGAGCGTCCTGGAGCGTGGCATGCTGGCTGCCGCGATGCCTCTGCGACGCGAGATCATCGCGGACGATACTCCGCCGGATCGGATGGGCGCTCCTGCCGCGGAGATCTATTTGGACACGAGCGGTTCGATGCCCGCACCGGACACGTGCATCAATGCGATGACGCTCGCCGCGCAGATCCTGGCCCTGTCTGTGCTCCGCCGCGGAGGTCGTGTCCGCGGTATCATCTATTCCAGTAACGTTGAGTCGTCGGATTGGATGTATAACGAGGAGACGGTCATCTCCTTCCTGCTTCGGTACGCTGGCGGCGGAACCGCCTTCCCCTTCCGACTCCTGCGCGAACTCGCGGAGCGTGACCGTGACGTGCTCCGCCTCGTCATCTCCGACAGCGACTTCTTGAGGAATTGCACCGAGGCTCCGGAGAACCTGCGGCTCTTGTCGGAAGCCACCGACCGTTCCGCGCGCGTGGTCCTGCTGCTCGCCCTGCCTTCCGACGAGCCATTGAAGCGGACCCTGGCGCCGGTATGGCGCCATCCCCGCCTGCACGTGGTGACCGTGGAGACGGTCGGCGACCTCGCGAACGCGGCGGCCGCGCTGGCCAACTCATTCCTCGATGCGGTGCCGAGGCGATAGCGCGCTGCCGTATCGCTGGACATGACTGGGGCCGGACGCGCGAACGTCCAGGTGACGGCCGCGTCCGCCTCGACCGAACCGTTTGCCGCTCGAGCGGCCCTGGTCGCGCATGGAACGGCGTGCGCCATTCACGACCGCATGCGCACTCTCTCGACACTTCCCATCTCGACGCACCGGCGCGCATTCGCGATCGTCGCTGTCATGACATCCTTGTCCTGCGGCGGCAGTGACGCGGCCGGCCCCGGCGACCCGTCGGGAGGAACCGGCGGCAGCGACGCCCGATTCGACGGCCCGGATGAAGTGTCTACCGGCGGAACGGCAGGGGCAACGGACCAGGATGCCGATGCCGACGCCATGCCGACGGATCTGATCGCCGCGCTGGAAGACCAGGGATTCACCGTGCAGCAGGGCAGGTGTTCGCTGGCGGACCTGTCGGCGTGCTGCGAAGAAGGCAAGAGCTGTTCGGGTAACAACCCGTCGAGCCCGTATGACACCTTCGTCGTTCCCGCCGGTCCCGGCCAGACCGCGGCGAATCCGGGGCAGGACGCGCAAGCGTATGTCGTCAATCTGGCGGCTGCGTCAAGACGAGGCTCTCGTTTACGTCGGCACGACCCCGCCGCCTGCACGCTACTTCGGCTTCACCCCGTATCTGTTCGACCAGAACCTTGGAGGCGCCAGCAGGCAAATTGCGTTCGCGAGGCTGTCCGAAACACTCAATCTCGCGGTCATCGGCGTCGACACCTCCACCGGCGGCCCGGGCGTGTTCGACCGTCCCGTCGTGGTCATCGCCGCCGCCAACGAGCAGACCGACAGCCGGGTACGAAGCGCGCTGGCTGCCGTGGGGTGGCCGCCGGGCGCACTCAACACCATCGTATTCGACCCGGCACAGTCGAACTTCGGCCTGGACCAGGACGCGGACACGTTCGCCGTGCTGTTCCGCGTGGCCTTGTTCGACGACGAACAGCAAGGCAAGGGCTACATCGCAGACCTGCCCGGCACGGTTCTTCGTGTGACGCCCAACACGGAGTTGCCGGTATCCCCACTACCGAGCCCGGCACGTCGCCCCAAGGATCTGTCCCACGACGAATCATCGCTACTGGCCGCCGTGAACCAGCTCGGCGCGGCGATCATCGCGACCTATCCCGACTACGACCCAAAGCACCTCATGGTCACCGAAGGAACGCCCGATCCCGCGTCGTGCATCGAAGGCACTGGCGTGTGCGCGGGCGACAATCGCGACACGATCTACCCTGCCATCCTCCCCAGGATCCTGTTCGAGCACGACTCCGACTTCTACGTCGTCTATGGCGTCAACCACGTATCATCCGGGAAGGCCACCCATGCCAACGCGAGCGTGTACGCCATGGATCACCTGGTCGGCGTCGCCTCCGTCACCGACCAGGAATACGCCGGCAGCGCGACGGACTACCTGCTGCCGGGCTCAGACACCGACCACCTGTATGCGTGGAAGATTGCGCGCGAATGCGGTTCGGAGCCGCACTGCCTGGCCGTTCCAGATGCGGCATGCCCCGACGGTGTGGCGACGGGCAGGCTCGGGTCGATTGCTTTCTGGCTGTACCTGGAACCTTCGACCGCGACGGCGGCGGACCCGTCGACCGTGATCCTGGACCGAGTCATCCGCTTCGAGGCCAAGTAGGGCTTCGAAGGGGCGGCAAACCGACAGCCCAACTTACTGATAGCTCGCGACCAGGCGGGCGTAGACGTACCGGGCGCCCACGGCTTCGCTCAGGCACCACAGCTCGCCGGTCGATGGATCGACGTACAGGTCTTCCGGGGAATCGCTCCACGGATAGGTTGTACTGGCACCCACGGCGACACGGTACAGCGCTCCGTGCCCGGCGGGCGGCGCGCTCGACGACAGCAGCCATCTTCCGTATGCGGGTACCGCCCCCTGGATGTTCGTCTGGCCCGAATAGAACGCCTCGGTGGGTACGAACAGGACACCACCGGCCAGGCGGCCCGTGGACGGGTCGACGGCCCATCGGAACAGACGGCCGTTCGGGTCGGCGTCGATGTACTCGCCGGATACGATGGAGGGAGGATTGGACGCACGGTCGAGCGCAGCATACGAAAAGCGCGGATTGCAGGATGACGCGTGCTGGTAGGCACCGATTTGCGGGATGACGTACTTGTAGTTGTGGGCGCGGTACACGCCCGCGGCTGCGTCGTAGCCGATGGCGTCCACGCCCGTGGATACCTGCAGGATGCGCGACGTGTCGAAGACGCGGAAGCCGTGCGAGGTATCCACCACGTACAGGAGATTGCCCCACCAGGCGAGCCCACCCGCGTGGATGTCCACCGCCTTGAAGTCCGCCCTGCCGCCGTTGGTGTAGGGCTCCACGAGGAGCGCGAATCGATACGCCTTGCTCGCCGCGTCGGTGAACGCCACACGCACGCCCTTGCTCGGCGCTCCACCGTCGTAGTACCAGCTCGTCAGGATCACGTCTTTGCCGCCGATGGGGCCGCCCACCGAATCCCCGGACCCCGTGATCCCTTGGGGTACCCAGTACGTGACGTCCATGTCGCCCTGCTCCCAGCGAAAGGCACGGTGGACGTTGGCGAGTCCGGGCACGGACGCGACGGCCGTACCCTGACGGTTCAGGTCTCCGAGCACGTCGGGCACCGAACGCACGGGGAGCACGGAAGCGAGCTGCTCGACAAGGGCGCTGCGCGCTGCCCAGGTTTCCGTGTCACGCATGGGGAATGCGCAAACGTCGATGGGGGACAGACCGCTGCCGACGCCGAAGCCTGGCGGCGGTGCCGGACAAGCCGGAGCCGGGCAGTCGGATGGACAGGTCGAGCAGCTCTCGCTGGGATGGCAACTGCCGTCGCCGCACACGGCGGGGCACGGTCCGCAGTCTGCCGGACAGGTGTCGCATGTCTCGTTGCCGTTGCAGGCACCATCGCCGCAGGAGACAGGGCATTCGCCGCAATCCGTGGGGCACGTGGAACAGGATTCGTCGCCCGTGCACTGTCCATCTCCGCACGCAGGTTCCGCCGCTTCGTCGCTCCACGCGTCCAGCCAAGCCCCCGTCGGCTCGGAGAGCACGTCACCGCCCCAGTCCGTCGGCGAACCGTCCAGCCCACCCTCCCCACCAGCTCCGCCATTCGCGTCCGGTCCACCATCAGCAACTGGCGGCCGCGGCGACTGGAATGCCACCTCGTCGAAGCCGAGCACGTCCGCGCAAGCAGGCAGCATCGATGCAGCGCACATCAGCGTGCAACCGGAGATTCGGCAAAGGTCACGAACCTGGATACCGGCTCCCATGACGTCCACCGTGCATCGTACACGACTCACCCTGCCCGCGCCACACCGCTGGCGGACTACGTCCTTGCGCGCTAGCCTCGATCCCGACTCCGTCATGCCCTTCGACATCGATCGCATTCGAACCGAAGTCCAGTCGTCGCCACTGCTCTCCCCGTATCCACCGGAGCTTGCCGTGGCCATCATCAATGACTGCTTTCGCAGGGCCGGATGCGCGCCCATTCCTGACGACCGCTGGGCACGGTGGATCGGGTGCACGCGGTCCCTCGCACCGGAGCAGATCTCCATGCTGGGATACTTGCTTTCGGTCACGTCCATGGGCGACGAGACGGTCCCTTTGCTTGCGCGCGCGAACGCGCCCATCAACGCGATGGCGGCTTTCCTGGACAAGATCGCCCCTCTTACGGCAGAGATGATACGCGCGAATCGATTTCGCCAGGAGGAGTTCGTGCGTCGGTGGGCGGAGGCATGGGGGGGCGCTATCCTCGGCGAGACACCGGAGGCTTCCAGACAGCGAGCCGACCAGCTCGACTACCGTCGCACAATGAAAGAGTTCACGGCGGCGGAGGCCGCGCGCAAGGCCGAGGCCGAGCGCAGGGCCGCGCTGCTCCGTGAGGCCGCCGAGCGCGAGGCGGCTGCCCGCGGTTGGAGAGAGTGATGAAGCAATCGCCCGACGAATTTGAGTCCCGGACCGGGTTGACGTACGACCCGCCGCAGTGGCTGCGATCGCTCGCGCGCCCCTTCGAACGCGGCGAACCCTGCCCCACCCTCTTCCGATACCCTGGTCCGGAGGGCATCCTCGCCAGCCTCCAGGGGCGACTGTCCCGCCTCGCGCCAGGCCCCCTTCCCTATGCCTGGCTGTCGACGACGCCGGGAACAGGTGTTCCTGCCGCCGCCATGTTCGGCGCCGTCGCCGTGCTCGACCCCTTGCGCCTCTCACCCTGTGTCGCCCCTGAACGCGATGCTTGCCTCGCCGTCAATGGTCCGCTGGACCCAGATTGCGAAGTGGTCTGGATCCCTCCAGACCCATGCGCCACCGAGCTGCCGTGGGACACGCTCCAGTCCGGATCACAGGTCGTGTCCGCTCTCGGCGTCGGCTATGCGGCGTTGCGTTCCGCCATGATCGACCGGGTTGCCGCCTATCTCGAGGAGGTCGATCTGCTCCGGAAGGCTGGTGCTGATACCCGCGTAGCCTGGTGTGAACGCTCCCTCGCGTATCGTCGCCGCGTGCTCTCCGAATACGGGATTGCTGGACAGTTCACGCGATGACAGCCTTTCGTCGAGCTGCTCCTCCCGCCCGCATCGAGCGCGTTACCACGCCGCAGCGGCGATACCTGCCACGGGTGCAGTCCACGGTTCAGGATCTGCTGATGGCATGCAAGGATCCGGTCGGCGCGACGCGGGATCGGATGCTGCTCGATCGGATCGCCGTGTTCCGCGAGTCGCTGGCCGGATCTCCCTACTACCGCAACGAGCTGATGCGGCTCGGTCTGGCCCCGGGGGACCTGCGATCCGTGCATGACCTGGTCGACTTCCCCATCCTCGATCGCTCTGCGCTGCAGACGTGTTGGCAGGACCTGCCCGTGCTGGACCACCAGGATCCGGAAGCGCGCCGGATCGTCACCGTATGCAGTTCAGGCAGCACGGGCCTTCCAGTAACCATCGCCAAGGATGGCTTCGACGCGGTCTACATGTGGGCTGCGCTTCGTTTCTGGTGCGCGTGGTTCGGCGTCAGCCTGCCCCGCCGGCCAAGGGTCGTCCTGCTTTGCTCGCTGCCTGGCGGACTGGAGTACTCGGTACGCTTGCCGCTGCTGCACGACGGTGCTCTGCACCGCATCTCCCTGCTCCGCGACGACGCCCGGGCCCGCCTCGAGCGAGTCCGCCCGTCGATCGTCCTCACGGCCCCTGCGGGGCTGCATTGGCTCTGCCGCGAACCTCCTGTGGTACGGCCGCTCTTGCTGCTGTCCTCGGCGCAACACCTCTGCACACAACAGCGCGAGCAGGCTGCACGCTTGTTCGGCGCACCCGTCGTCAACTACTACTCGAGCACCGAGACCACCCAGATCGCCTGGGAGTGCTCGCTGCACCCGCGCACCTTTCACGTCATGGTCCCCGACTTCTGGGTCGAGTCCATCGCTGGCGATATCGTGGTCACGCGCCTTCGCCCAGGACTGGTGCCGCTTCTGCGATATCGGACTGGTGACCACGGCGAGGTGCGTCGCGACGACTGCGCCTGCGGGTACCATGGCTGGTCCATCATCGGTCTTGCCGGCCGCCACGCATGCATCTTCGTGCGACCGGACGGCGCCGAGGTGGATGCCTGGCAGCTTGCCTGGGTGTTCAAGCACACACCGCTGAGCGACTTTCGTGTAACGCAAGCGTCGCCTGACTGCTTTCTCGTGGAAGTGGCCGGAGCAGCCAACCATCGAGCGTTGGCCGAAACCCGCGCCAGACTCGCCGCTGCGCTTGGCAACCTGGGCTGGGCCAACCCGATCATCGACATGCAGTCCGTAGCGGCCGTCGAGACACGCGGAGGCAAACCCGAGGCGTTCCGCAGCAGGATCGGCCAGCCCCCCAGGCCGCCGGCACGCCGCGGCGCAGATTGACAGCCGCCTTCCCCATCGGTACCATGCTTGACCATGCCGATCGCCGAGTGCGCAGGGGTCCACGGGTGCCAACGCGCCATCTCCATTTCCGTCGTGCCAGGTGGCAACCCTGCCGCCAACGCCGATCCCGAAGGCTACGCTTCCCAGTGGACCTACTGCCCGCTGTGCAAATCGTATACGTGTGACCGCTGTCTTGCGCGGCAGCAAAACCGTTGCCGTTGCGGTGCGCCGGCACGGCTCTACACGGAGGCGGAGCGAATCCGCTTGGCGCAGGGTGGCCCGCCGCCCGATGCCCCGTTGCAATCCCCGCCACCGGATCATGATGTCGCCCACGCGGTTCGCGCATCGGCCCGGCCGTCCTCCGAACCGCAACTACGCGTGATGCTTGAGGGCATTGCGATGCAGGTCGACGGTGACCTGGCGAGGAGCAACCTGGATCGCGCCCGGGCGATGGCATCGCTGGCGGCAACACTCATGCTGACCCAAGGGCTCCAGGCACCCATCTGCGAATTGCCCTGGCTGCTCTGGTATGGCGAGAGCTTCTACCGGTGGAAGCTTTTTGCAGAAGGCGCAGAATACTGGAAAGGCATCTACCAATTGCTTACGCGGCTCGGCCGGCAGGATGCAGGCGAGTCACTCCGGGCAGTGGCCACCGCAGGTGCGTTCCAGGTGCTGAGCGGCGAGATACCCCCCGAAGCTCCCCACGCGCAGCGCGTCGCTTCGTTTGTGCAGACCGCCTACGGGCCGGACCATGTGCTCACGAAGGACGTATTCGCCCGGCTGGGCCTGGCGCCAACGACAACCCCTGCGTCATGGTCGCCGCAGCAGCCGCCTTCGCAAGCCATCAACCTTGCACCCCAGGCGCCGCGCCTGCCTCCCGAGGTCGCGTCGCTCGACGGATCCTCGCAGCTTGCCCTCTGGATCACGCTGGCATTCCTCGATGTGGCTTCTGCCGATGGTACCGTCGACGAGAGGGAATACCTCACGTGGAAACAGACGATGGCTGCGATGCAGCTTCCTGATGTCTGGGCTCGTTTTGGCGCCCAGGGGCTTCAGCGCATGCTGCAGGCCGGCGTACTCCATGCCCTGTCGGCCGACTTCGCAACCTTGCCCGAGGCGTCCCGCGCCAAGCTCGCAGGTATGCTCGTCGAGTTCATGATCGCCGACGGCCGCGCGGACCCGGCGGAGGTCCAGGCTGTCAAGCGCATCGGAGCCTGGCTGGGTGTGTCCGTCCAGGTGGGCTGACCGCATCGCCCCTGTGCGGTCGTCCGCTCTCCACCCCATGTTCGGCGCAAACCGTCGATGCTGATCGGTTCAGGAGACGGGAATCCCACGCAAACCGAACGACGCGCAGGCCTCGGCCGTGAGGCGGGCTCCGAGATACCTGTATACGGGCAGCGCGTCGGCGCCGGTGGCGACCACGCCGGCCACCTTGTCCGCGACGTTCAGTGCTCTGGGCAGGTAGTTGCTTGCAGTTTCGGCGACCTGCCGCGCCATGGGCAGCACCCGCTGCACCATCCCCTCCATGGGCGCCAGGATCGTGTTCAGCACCCCCTGCGAACCTTCGACCGCATCCTTTCCCACCTTGGAGGCCAGCGTCGAACCCGCCGCTCCGCCGTACCTCGCCAGCATCTGGTACAGGAAGCTGCCTCCTGCTGCAAGGACGTTGTCGGCGAACGGAAGCGCTACTTCCACTGCAGCATAGTACACCGCCAGCGACTGCCCCGCCGGTATCGCGTAGAACCCCTTCACCCGGTCGGCCACGGAACCTGGAAACAGCCGGTAGATCAAGTACGAAATCGCCAATAGCTTCAGCATCGCGTCCACGGCCTGCTGCGGGTCGGTCTCGAACGCGTCCGACCGCCCTCTGCGCAACAGCGCCACCGCACTCCTCAACCCCGAGTACACAGCAAGCCCGGCGTCGCCCGTGTCGATCGCACTCGCCACCCACAACGTCTGGCTCACCGCTTCGGTCTGCGCGTGCGCCCGCGCCAGGGCCAACGCTTCGGGACCAGCGCCGGGTTGCATGGCCTGGAGCGCATCACCCAGCCCCGTGTAGTGCTGCGGTCGAGGCACGTAGGGGACCACCGCAAACACGGCGCGGCAGAGCTGGACCGTGTAGTCGGACTCGTCAAACTCGCGCAGCGCAGCATCGACGCGCGTCATGACGTCCATGCTTGCTACGGCGGCACTCCCCTGCGACATCGGCACCGAGGGCGCCTGTGCAACGGCAGCCGGCATTGCCCACGAAACACGGGGCGCTTCAGGAAGCGGGCCCCCTGCATGCGTCGTGCTCACCCCGAAACCAGGCGACGACATCGCCTGCCAGGGCGCCCCGTGCCTCGCGGATGGCACAACGACATGGGAAACGTCGGCTGAGAGGCCCCAAAAGGCGCTTTGCGATCGCTGGTACGCAGGTCCGTGTAGCTGCGGTGTCTGGCGCATTCCCTTCGCGCGCAACGCTTGCGTCATCACCGTCGGGACCTGTTCCCAGGCGACGTCGGTGCAAAGCCCTCCCACCCAATCCGTCAAGGCAAACGTGAAGGCACCCGCCATACCGTGCGGCGTGCTCACCTCCACGGCGCTCTCGTTCGGGCTGCAGGCGGCCAAGTAGATCAGATTCGGATGGTCTTCCGGACGCCGGAATGCAAAGCGGGGACGCACGAGCAGCCCACGGTGGCGGGCCCAGGCCACTTGCGGCATCTCGGCAGGCGGCGCCAGACATCGTATTCCAGGCCCCGTCGGCCCTGCGTGGCACATGTCGAAGACGCACCCGACCGCGACCTGCCGGTGCATCCGCCCCAGCGCCTGCACCACATCGTCATCACGCAACATCGTCCCCTGCCAATCGTGGTCGTACACCACGATGATTTCGTCCAGCGCATCCTCATGCCCCGCAACGGATGGAAACCAGGAGCCGTAGGACGCGACGTACAGCATGGCGATGTCACCGGGCGCCGAGACGCGAGCCAGCCAATCGAGCGAGCGAAGGATGCCGGCTCTCGTCGCCTCTTGGTTGTACAACTCCCCTACTTCGGCGAAGCCGAACCGCTCGGTCAGCAGACGCTTCATCGCCCGCGCGTCGCTGCAACAACCTTGCAACCACGGTACGCCAGGCAGCCGAACCTGATCGATGCCGACACACAGCGCACGCTTCACCATCGCCATCTGCACAGCCTACCTCCATTCGGCCGCCCCACCCAGAGCGCCCCGCCTGCTGGATTCCCGACAGCGCCGTCGGGTTCTCGTACGCCCCCCATGCATGCTGCGGTCTTCCCTGCGCACGTGAACGGTTTGCGCCAGGACCTCGTATCACAATGGTCATGGTCCAGGACTGTCAAGGCCGGTTTCGGCACGCTCGCCGGCACGCCTTCAGCGAATCGGCCCTCCTGCGAAGAACGTGCGCGACGCAAAGTCAGCAGACGCATCGAACCGACGAGTCCCGCCTGCAGGTCACAGTCCGCCAGGCTGGCATGGGCCGTGCTTGGACGGTCTGGCGTGTCCCCCGTTGATCCGTCGGAGGCTCGGTCGGTGCGCCCGGAGTCAGGACTCCTTCCGTGATGCGACTTGAAACAACCATCAATTCTGGCCTGGCGCTGTCCACCGTCGCAGCATCATGTGCCGCGCTCGCTTTCCCGCTCACCGCGGTGTCCCGCTATGCCGTCCGATCGCTCCTCGTCGGGAAAATGCAGGGAACGCGCTTCGAATGGCTCGGCGGAACCTCACTGTTCGGTGCATGGCCCATGGACACCGTCTGCTGGGCCATCCACTTACCTGGCCGTTGGCTCGCCCAGGCAGGGGTCCGCCCGGACACACTCCCATGGACACCGCTCGTCGTCACGCCAGCATTCACCGCTCTTGCGGCTACGGGCCATTTCTCAACCGCCGGAATGGCGTTGCGCGTGGGTGCCGCCTTCGACGCGTTGAACGGGATGGTGGCGCGACAGACGGGCAGGGCCTCCCGCCAGGGCGCGGTCCTCGACTCCGTGCTAGGCCGTGTGGCAGATGCTCCGCCGCTCGCCGAACGGATGGTGTTCCATCGTCGCAGCGTCTGGCAAAGGACGGTTCCGCCGGCGGCGGTCCCGGGCGGCCAGTTCGTGTGCCATGCACGGGCCAAGGCGAAATCCATGGGGCTGGACCTGCCGAGCGACCTGATGCGACGGCACGATCGCGCCGCGTGCATCAGCGGGGCATTGACCATTGCGATCATGCTTTCCCTTGTGCTCGGCAGTCCGGCCGGCGCCGTGCATCCGGCCATGCTTGCCATCCTCGCGCTCGTCGCAGTGACTTCAATGTTCGCTCCGTGGCGTCTGCCTTGTACAGCACGCCAGTGGCGCCCTGCCCGAAACGCTCGTTCGGGACACAAGAAATGCACCACGTGAACCGCCCCCTGTTCTGCTTCGGCCGCCCCACGCATTCAGGGGGCCACCGGCGTCGACACCTCGACGACTCTTCGGTGACGACTGGACCATCTGGTGCCCGATATGTCGTCCTCAATTCCGTTGCCCAACCCGGCACGGACGTGATAACGCCTCCTCTGCGAAACACGGATGCCATGTGGACGCGATGGAGACAGCGGTCCCGGACGGGGCTCTCGGAGGCCACCACCATGACGCGCGCCTCCCTGTCTTCTGCCGGTGCAACGCTGGTCGACGGTGTCGTCTACCAACTCGTGCTCACGGCTCTGGTGGGCCGCTACGGAGCGGCCGCCCTGTTCGGCGCGCTGCTCGGTGGCGTCACCAACTTCGCCATCAACCGGCTGTGGACGTTCCCGGGCACCAACAAGCCCATCAGAACGCAGGTGACCGAATACGCGATCGCCTCCCTCTCCACGTACCTGGCGCTCCAGTCTTCCCTGTACGTGCTCGTGGAGTTCGGCCACGTCGACCAGCGCATCGCGTGGATCCACGCCAAGATCATTGCCTGGCTGCTCGTTTCGTACCCGCTCCAGCGCTTCGTCGTCTTCGGTTCCCTGGGCCGTCGCGTCCTCCAAGCGCTTAGCTTCGGTACCCCAGCCCCGCTACCCACCCGCGTCTCAGGTCCCCCACCTGCCCCGCGCGAAGCAGACTGATCCACCAGTCGCATCACCGCTTCGCTTGGCGATGCGCCATCCACCCGCCCGTCGACCCCAGACACCATCGGCACGACGCCAGCGGGTCCGTTCGGCGCAGCAACGCGATGACAGCGCGCCGCGTAGTCCCTTCTTCACCAGCCAATTCCACCCCATCGCCATCCCATGGTCCCGGATCGATCCCACGACGATCCAGCACCGATGCCACATGGGGCGGTCGGGTACACGGATAGAAGCGTCCGCGATGGATCGTGTGGCACCGGACGCGAAGCCAGCACGACGCATACACACGCCTGGCCTGCTCTTCGTCACCAGGTGAGGCAGGCGTGATCTCCTGGAACACCCCGATGGGCTTGACGGTCAGGCGCACGTCATAGGCTTGGCAGCGTGATTCGATGTGGGCCAACGTTCGGGTTGGCAAGGGCGACGATGCATAGACCGAAAGCGTGATCCTGTCGAGGAGTTGAAACACCCGGTCCGGAAGCTGCGTGGCGAGCAATCCGTTGGTCGTCATCGACAGCACAGGGCTGATCCTCGAGGCTCTGGCCGCCTCGATGCACTCGACCAGATTCGGGTGCAGCGACGGCTCGCCTCCGGTCAGCTTGAACACCGCAGGCGACAAGACGCGCGAGGCGGCCGTCAGGTCATGCTCGAGCTGGTCGGGGGCGACGAAGCGGGCGGGCAACCACGGGGACAGCGTGCAGCACTGGGCACATTGCAGGTTGCAGTGGTCGACCACGTGCGCTTCCAGCGCCCACGTGACAATCCTCCCGCCGACCATCTCGTAGCCCATGGCTGACTGCAGGGCGTATCATGCATACGGACGCGCTTGCCGCAAAGACCCTCGTGTCCATGACCTTCGCGCAACGATTCATGCCGACCCCCGTGCTGCACCTGCCTTGGGGGCAGTCTCCGAGGAGCGGAGGCGAACCACCGAATCTGCTGGTTCCAGGCGATCGAGTGCACCGGCCCCTATCGCACCAGTCCCGCGTGGTCTGGGCCCCCGACCGAGGAATCCTGTTCGGTTGGCCGGCACCTTTCGGAACGCGGCCGCTGTACTTCGCCGTAGATCCCGACGGCATCCGACTGTCGTCATCCGCGTTGGCCTTGGTCCGGTTGATGTCCCCCGGCCAAGAGGCCATCGACCCTGCCGGTGCCATCGATCACCTGGGAGGAGAGCCGTCGATCCTGTCACGCACGGTCTTCCGCGGCGTCAGCATCGTTCCGGCAGGATCGTACCTGCACGTCGACCCGACGCACGGACGGTGGGCGCTTCGGCCCGTACGATGGCCGTCCGCGATCCCGGCAGACGAGGGGAATACCGCGAAGACGATCGGCCGCGCCGTGGCAAGGAGCCTCGACCCACAAGGCACCGTGGTGCTGTTGAGCGGCGGGTTGGACTCCGCGATCCTGCTTTCGGTCGCAGCGCGAACCGGTGCCGCGATCCGCGCGGTGAGCCTCGACGATGGTTCCGCCCCGCGCGATGTGGAGCAGGCCGCGCGGCTTGCGAGGCTGTTCGGCGTCGCACATCGGGTGGTGTCGCTGTCGACGGACCAGGTCGTGGATGCGTTTCGCGATGCGGTTCTGACGACCGAGAGCCTTCTTTGGAACGGCCGCGCTGCCGCCAAGCTTGCTTTCTATCGGGAACTGCACCGGCGCGGAGACCGTACGCTACTGAGCGGCGTGGGCGCCGACGAACTATTCTGGGGGAATCCGGCGTGGTGGGACGCTCCAGCGGACACGCTGTGCAAGGCCCTGGCGAGGCTCGCGGCGGACCGCTCGTGGGCGCGGCTTTGCGCCGATGACCGGGTCCGCGTCGAGGCCCCCGTATGCCCGCTCGACCGTCCGGCCATGCGCAGATTCCTCCTTGAGTACACGCTCCCTTGCTCGACGCTACCCCCGGAGACATGGTCGGCGTCGCGTCTGGCCGTGGACGTCCGGCTCCCATATTTGTGTCTGCAAGTAGTTCGCTGCGCACTGGGGCATCCCTGGGAAGCGCTCACACAGGACGGTCAGGGCAAGCTCCTGCTTCGACGGTTGGCACGCGCGACGATACCCGCCGAGGTAGCCGACGCGCCCAAGATGCCCGTGCTCGCGCGTGCGCCCGAGCCTCGCAGCGAGCAACGGCAACGGTGGGCGGCCGAGTTCCAGAGATGGGTGCGCCCCCTGGGTCTCTTCAACAAGCACGTCGTGGCGGATTGGTTGCTCCGCTACGAACACGCCCCTGCGGACGACCCGGACCTGTCACGCCTGGAGCGGATGCTCACACGTCTTGCGTCGCTGTCCATACTGCGTTCGGCCTGCCAGGACAGTCACTTGGGGGCGCGGGCGTTGAACGGGGAGCTGACGGTCGTGCGAGGCTCAGGTTCTGCGGGCTCCTCGGGCAGCGGCGCCAGCGATGGATGAGCATCGAGCGGGTTATGGTCGACGCATTCGCTGGTCATCGTCGGCTCCGCGGTTGTGCCGTGCTGGGGCGGCACGACCGGGGCGGATGGTGCCAACACGGCCGGCAAGGTGGAGGACACGGGCACAGGCGCAAGCGGTGGGTCTTCGTCGAACCCGAACAGGCGTGCGCGAGCCGGGTAGACCGGTTCTCCCAAAACGGCAGGGAGCATGCCACGGCGTCGCGCTTCGCGGCGGATCCAGCCGCGTACGACGCTTGTGACCGAGGCGCAGAGCCCTTCGTCGGCAAGCTCCGCGTTTCGTGCCGCCACGATCTTGTGAAGCAGGTCGATGTCTTCGGGTGAAAGCTCGAGCAGCAGAGGCGTGACGGTGTCGACCTTGTCGGAACCTGACATGGCGAGGATTGTAGCACTCCGAGAGTAACGAATCAGCCTGGAGAACGGATCCGTCGATGAGCCAGGCAAGCCCTCCCATGCTCCTGGGCAGGACAAGCTGGACGCCGCCCTGCACATCCTCTATCCCACGCCAGCACGATGTCTCGCGTTCTGCTCGTGACGACCCCCGAGAAGGGCCACGTCAACCCCATGGCTGGGGTGGCCCGCTGGCTGATACGGAACGGTCACACGACCGCCTGGCTCTGTCTCCCGGAGCCGTCGGAACAGGTGAACCGCCTCGGCGTGGAGCAACTCCGGCTGAGCGTGCCCGTGGCAGGTCCTGGCATCCCGATGCGCGGCGAACAGATTGCCCGCATCGTGCGCGACCGGCAAGCACTCGCCGCGTGGATCCGGTCGCTGCTGCTCGACGCGGTCCCAGACTTGGTGGAGCCGGTCCGCGAAGCTATCCGACGCTGGCAGCCGGATGTGATCGGCCTCGACCCGATGCTGTACGCCGCGGTCCTTGCTGCGCACCTGGAGCATGTTCCGTATGCCGGCATCTCCAGCTCGCTCAACCCGGTCACGCCGGACTCGTTCGACTGCCCTCACCAGCGCAACATGCGCGCGCTGCACCAGGACAGACAGGCTCTCTTTGCACGGTACGGACTGGCCCCCACGTTCCGTGTGGCCGATTGCCTCTCTCCCTGGCTCAACACGGTATTCGCCACGGAGGCGTACGTCAGCCCACTCGGTGACCTGCCTCCGGCCACACACCTCGTCGGCCCCAGCATCCCGCCGGACATCCGGGGCGATGAGACGGACCTGACCACGGACCTGGCTTCCTTGCCCGAACCGTTCGTCTACGCTTCCTTCGGAAGCCAGATCTACCATCAGCCCGAGGCATTCGGACTGCTGGCCGAGGTTTGCGCGCAGATGGGCGTCGCCCTGGTCATCAGCGGGGGCGACCTCGCGGGATCATCCTTCGCTGCGTCGCTGCCCGGCAACACGCTCGTCGTTCGGTACGCTCCCCAACTCGCGCTGTTGGAACGCGCATCGGTCATGGTCACGCACGGAGGTGCCAATTCGGTCATGGAGGCGCTTCGCGCAGGGGTCCCCTTGCTCGTGAGCCCCGTCTGCAACGACCAGCCCATTCAGGCGGCGTTCGTCACGGCATCGGGGGCCGGCATGGAGCTGGACTTGTACCGGGCTTCGCCCCAGGATTGCCAGGCCGTGTTGAGCGCCCTCCTTGCGCCGCACTCGTCCTGCCGACAGGCTGCATCGCGTATCCGCGATTCGTACCGATCCCGGGACGGCGCGAGGATGGTTGCTCAGCTTCTTGCGGACCTGGCACCATGAACATGTCATCGCACGGGCGTTGGACGATCGAGCGCATCGAAGACCCTGCGATTCGAACGCTCGAGGTCTGGCGTGAGGACTTCGGAGACATCCCCCCGGGCGCGACGGGCCGGCTCCTGTATCAGGCGGTCGGCTCCCAACGGCTCGACGCGCTTCGGGCGCAGTGTGCCTCCGCCCGCGTCGCCGCGGAAACACTCGGGCGGGATCTGGCGCGTTCGATCCGCCTGCTGCTGGACACCGATTTCGGAGGCGCCGGCAGCGCCCGGGCCGTCTGGCTCGGAGGCGGACTGCTCAACTCCGAAGGCGTGCGAGAAGCCCTGCTGAATGCGGGCTTGCCGATTCCCGCCATCATCTCCGACGACCCCACGTTTTGTGCGGCGCCGGGCGGGCGACAACTTCTCGCTCAACATGGCGATGGTCGAGGCGTGGTCATCGACGTGGGGCAGACCTCGATCAAAGGCATGTCGTTCGCCAAGGGCCGTGCGCGACAGCTCGTGTTCCCACGAGACCACCACAGCCTGCCCCTGCGCCTCCAGGAGCACAGCGAGGTGCTCGAGCCCGGGCAAGCCCACGTGTTCATCGATCGGGCTGCTGGATTCATCGCACGCGCCGTGTTCTCGTTCGGTTCCGTGCGCGAGCCCCCTCCGCCGCTCGTCGTGCTTGCGCTCCCCACCACACTCGCCAGCGATGGCACGCCGCAGGGTTGCACGTACCCCGGCTGGGAGGGCAGCACCGAGCTGATTCCTCGCATCGCCATGCAGCTCGATGAGTGGATCCAGGCTGACCACGGCCACCCTTGGCGTAACGTTCCCGGACGAATCTTGCTGCTCAACGACGCCGAACTCGCAGCACGATCCGCGCGCCTGAACGCGACGGTCGCAGCATCCCGCAAGGTGCTGGTGATGACGGTGGGGTTCGGCCCTGGCGCCGCGTTGCTTTCCTTGGCATGAGCCGGCCCGTCCATCTGTTCGTCTCACCACATCTCGACGACGCAGTCTTCTCCAGTCCCGCGTGGTTGGCCGACGCTCGACGCACCGGGGCCCGGACTGTCGTGCTCACCCTGTTCACATCCGCCGGTGTCTCCGCCGCCCCCGCCACCTTGGCTCGCTACGAGCGACGACGCTCAGAAGACGAGGCTGCCCTCGCCGTGCTCGATGCCGAACACATCCACGCTGGATTGGTCGACGCTCCTTTTCGATCGGACCGGTACCGCTCGTTCGAAGGCCTGCTGTTCGGTGCGATCGATCCTCACGACGGCGTGCCGTCGCAGGTCGACGCTTGCATCGCGGACACGGTGGCAAGGCTCAAACCGGTGTCGGTCAGGACCACGCTCGCCGTCGGAGGACACATCGACCACAGGATCACGTTCGATGCCGTTCGTAGGCTCGAACACCGGCTGCGCACCATCCCCGTCACGTACGCCGAGGATCGCCCTTACTGCCTCGTCGAAGGCGCCACCGCCGTGCGTCTCGCCTCGCTCGGCTGCCATGGCGCCCTGCCCTGCCCTCCGTGCGATCGCTTCGTCGCCGATCTGCTGCGCGCGCCGTACGTGCTCCACCACCTCCCACCCGCATGCAGACCGCGCGTCGCCGCGTGCGCTCACCATCTGTGCACCACCAGCGCACGCGCCAGGCGTACGGTCGAGGCCGAAGCCGTGCTCACCCCGTGGTCGCTCGACGATGCTGCTCTGTTCCTCCGGGCCATGCAGGCATACCAGAGCCAGGTCGACTCGTTCTTCGGCTCCGTGGACCAGGCACGCATGCTCCTGGACCGGCGTACAGCCGAGGGGCGGCAAGAACGAGCGTGGCGGATGACGAGTACCCGTACCTGATCGTGCCCCTCCCCGGCAGAGTCGTCGGAGAACGTGCCCCGCCGAACGTCACAACCCCCCGAGTCCGGCGTGGCTGCGGGCGCGCGGCGCGCACTCGGTGCATGCACGATAGACGCGTCCCTGCTCCGGCATCACCGCCACCAGTCGAGGAAGAGTCGCATGCGCAAGGCGGCTGGCGATATCGGAAACTGCACGGCAATGGGCGCGTAGAACACCGCTACGAGGCAGAACACAAGCACCACCGCGAGGCCGAGCTTCCGGCGACGGTTGTACAGATACGCGAGCCCCCCACCGACCAGCACGACGCCGAAGGCGTAGGAGGGTAGATAGTGGTACACGTAGGAATCGCGTCGCGAGATGACCCATGGCGCGATGAATGCGCCCCAATACAGCGCCAACCACGCGCTGGACCACCCGAAAGCCCGCTGGAACCGCGACTGGCCTGAAGCGTTGGGTTCACCGCGCACGGTCACGATACCCCGCCATGCGAGTCTCCAAGACGCCGCCACCATCGCGACCGACGACGTCCACCACAACAGTGGATTGCCCAGCGAGTGCATCACCAAAACCATACCGTCCGGCTTCACCTCCGACCACAGCAGCAGCGGCTTCGTCGGAATCAGCCAGGTGTAGAACCTCGACGTGAGGGGGTGCGCCATCTGGCTGAGCGCGAGGTGGTGGTCCATCAGGCCCATCGTCGCTCGCCACACGTCGCCCACTCCGTGGGGAGCGCCCGCAATCGCAAGCCCGGATGCGTAGGTGATGTAGAATACGGCGGGAACGACCGCGACATAGGTGGACAGCACGGCAGGCGCTTGCGACGAACCGATCGTGACGATCAGAATGGGCGCGACCAGGACCGCCGCGCTGAGCTTGATGCTTGTCGCCAGGCCCGCGAGCACACAGGCCAGCAGCACCTGCCACGCACGCCTCGCACGTATCGTCACCACCGCGGTCGCCAAAGCCAACGAGGCCAACATGCCGTCGAGGAGCGCCGTTCGCGAGTACGTGATAAAAAACCCGTCCCCCGCGAGGAGCGCCGCAGCAATCCAGCCGGCACGCCGGTCGCGGAACAGCGAACGCGCCAGCAACGCCGCAAAAAGGATGCTCAACACGCCGAATGCTACCGGCGCGGCCCGCCATCCGACAGAATCGTCGCCGAAAAGCAACATCCCCACTGCGATAAGAAGCTTGCCCAGGGGCGGGTGGTCGTTGCGGTCTGCTCCTGTCTTCAGATAGTTTCTCGCGTTGTCGACGAAATGATGCTCGTCGAACATCATCGAGGAAGGATGGGCCAGCTTCCAGAAACGAAGAAAAATACCCAGGCTGACCATCGCAACGCATGCGAACAAGAGCGGCCAGTCCTCCGCCACGGCGCTCCCAGTCCTGGCCAGCCATGATCTGACGCCCCGCCAAGGGGCAAAAGATACGGCGTTGCTGGCTGGCTCGGTCGAGGCCCGCTGAGTCGTTCCTGGTTGATCCTGCATGGGTCGCGGCGCCATACTACGCCCCCCTGATGTCCACGGCGATGAAGATCCGGGCGCCGTCCACCGTGCGGTGGGGAGAGGTCGCGATGTTGGTCGGAGCCGTTGTGCTGGGTGCGGCGATCTGGGCTGGTACACGCGGCACGCCACCCAACCGGCCGGGCGCAGTTGTCGACATGTCCATCACGCTGGTGGCGGCGGACGAACGGGACCTGGCGTGCGCACTTCCAGACCCAATCGGCGCTGCCCATTGTGCCTATTCTGAACCGGACAAGCCTTGGCGAGAGGAAGCGCACCACCCGGAATCTCGCGAATCCCTGCTCGCTCCCTACCGGACGACCGAAGGCGGCGCGGTCATCCTTGGCGACGTTTTTTCCCAGCCCGACGTTGCCAGACGAGCGGCGCGCGACCGTGCGTTGGCGCGACCTGCCCAGAAGCGATTCGTCGCCGATTGCACAGTAAGGCTTGTCGAGCGCCGTCCCTTGGTCGCCGTGCGCTTCGGCAAGAACGCTGCGTGGGGCGTTTTCGATCAACCCTGGATAGGTATCGCCGAAACGTGCCGGGTGCGTGATTGATCGCGCAAGCCGTGCCTGGCGTTTCCGCGGCGGGTCATCTCTCCCGGTGCCCGAGTGCCTTGCGAAGCCCGGCGTCCAGTTCGGCCGCTATGTACGGCTTCGGCACCGCGGCGTCGAATCCGTAGGCCGCGTGGTTCGACATGATGGGGTCGGTCGAGTATCCGCTCGACGCGATCAGCGCCACGTCGGGTGCAATCTGGCGCAACCGCCTGGCCGTTTCCCGCCCGCTCATCCCACCAGGCATGGTCAGGTCCAACAGAACCGCACGGAACGGCTCATCCCGCTCCATCGCGGAACGCACGCGCTCGATCGCTTCCTCGCCGCTCGACACCGTGTCGGTCTGGTAGCCCAATCCCCGGAGCATCAACGCGCCGAGCTCTCGAACGGCCGGCTCGTCGTCGACCATCAAGACGCGGCCACGAACCGGGGCACCCGGCTTGGGCCTCGACGACGGAGGCATCGTGGTCTGCGAGGTCGCGGGCAGCAGGATACGAAACGTGGTGCCGACCCCCGGCGTCGACTCGAAGTCGAGGTGTCCCTTGTGCCTGCGTACGATAGAGTACGAAGTAGCCAAACCGAGCCCCGTGCCTCGTGCCTTGGTCGAGAAGTACGGGTCGAAGACACGGGCCGCGTGCTCGGGTGGGATGCCTACACCCGTGTCAGCGATCTCCACGCAGACATGAGGCCCGGGCTGCAACGCAGACCCTTGGGGCACGTCGACCAGTTCCACGTTGCGCGCCCGAATGCTGAGCGTGCCACCCGACGGCATCGCCTGGATGCCATTGAGCACAACATTGCCAAGGACTTGGCTCATCTGGCTTTCATCCATGCTCACCAGGCGCAGGTCGGCCTCGATCTGAACATCGCAGCGCACCTGGCTGCCACGAGCGACGAACCGCACCGTCTCTCGGATGAGCTCCGCCATATCGGCTGGACGGCATATCGGCGCGCCTCCTCGCGTGAACGTCATGAGCTGATGGGTCAGGTCGCGGGCGCGCAGACACGCTTTCTCCGACAGCATCAGCAGTTCTGCGAGTTGCTCGTCGTTTCCAGCCTTGCGCCTGGCAAGGGTCACCCCGCCGAGCACGGCCGTCAGGATATTGTTGAAGTCGTGGGCGATCCCGCCGGCCAGCAGCCCCAGCGACTCGATCCGCTGCGCTTTGTGTAGTTCGTCCTCGAGGCGGACCTTCTCCGTGACGTCGTATCCGAGCCCCACCATGCCAACGATCCGGCCCCCTTCGACCAGTGGCGCCGTGTTCACCATCAGCGCGCGCGTTTGCCCCCTGGCGTCGATCACCGTCGTCTTGAAACACGAACGGTTGCCCGCGATGGTCTGCCGAAAGCATTCACGCACCATCTCGCGATCGTCCGGGTGCACCAGCGGATCGAACGGAAGCCCAATCCAGTCCGGCACGCGATAACCGGTGGCTTCCTCGCCTCGCAAGTTCACAAACGTGAAGCGCCCCTCCAGGTCCAACGTCCACACGATCTCGTGGGTGGTGTTCAGGATCGTACGCAACCGCTCTTCCACTTCCTTGCGCGTCGCGCTCTCGTTGTCAGGCCGCCGCAGGAACCACTCCACGCGTTCGTCTGGTGCAGCTTCGGGGTCCACACGGCACGACACGATGACCGGCACACTGCGCTCGAAGCTCACTCTCACCCAACAGGGAAGGTCGCGGACCGGCTCGCCCGCCAACACCGTATCGAGCGGACCCCTTCCCGAGAAGCCGAAGGTCTCGAATCGCTCGATTCGCATGCCGTCGTCGAGCGCCAAGATGCTGCGCGCAACCGCATCCAGCCGCGAAATGTTGCCCTCGATGGAGCTGCGGGCCACACCGATGCCGAGGAAGGCGAGCGTGTCGGAATCGACCGGGTCGCTGGAGGCAGACGACATGAAAGGCATCGGAATGTGCCACGATCGCATGCCTCCCGCAATTCAAGATCCTCTGGGACAGCGCGCATCGCTTGACCGGCTCACCGCAACGGCTACAACCGCCTGCCAACATGCGGTGTCCCTTCGCCCCACTTTCGTTCGCCTCGACCTGCTGCGCCGCCTGCTTCGCCGGGCTTGCCTGTGCGCCTTCCGCCCCTGCCATGCACGACGCGCCAAGCGGCCAACACGCCGCCATCGTGGGAGGTGAACCAGCCTCGGCCTCCGATTACCCGTCGACCGTCGCCGTAACCGACCCGGACGGCGACCCATTCTGCTCCGGCACGCTCATCGGCCCCAGGCTCGTGGTCACCGCCGCACACTGTGTCGAAGGACGCAGTGTCGACGACACGCGCGTGGTCTATGGCTGGGAGATACCATCGCACGCGCCGGCGTCCGAAAGAAGGCTCCCTTCCTTCCTGGCCGCGCACCCGGACTACGATCCAGGCGCCCCGCAAGACCCGTACGGGCTTGGTCAGACCAACGACATCGGCGCGATTGTGCTTGCCGACCCGGTTGCCGACGCGGTCATCGCACCGGTGCTTCCGGCCGGTGATCTGGACACCGAACTGACGCCCGGCCGGGCCATGCACATCGTGGGCTACGGCGTCTTCGACGAGCTATCCCAGCAGTCGGGCAGGCTGTACCGGGGCATCACCCCGCATGTCAGGCACATTCCTTGGGAGCTGCTCGCGGGCCTGCCGGGAGAGCCCGACACTTGCTTCGGAGACAGCGGCGGCCCGGCCTACATCGTGTCCAACGATACCTTGTGGCTCGTCGGAGCCACCTCGCGCGCCTGGGCTGGCGCCATCAACCCCTGCGGCGAAAGCACCATCTACTCCGTCGTCCCGGCCTTCGTCGACTGGCTGTCCTCCCTGCCAGGCGCCGACATCGACGGCGGCGTCGTCGATGGAGGCTTCGAAGGAGGCGGCTGGCCCCCCCAGGATGCACCCGGTGGATCGCTGCTCGACGTCGCCCCGGCGTGCCTACCGCCGACGTCCCGCTGCAACCCCCTGACCAACGAGGGATGCGATACCGCGGCAGGACAGACCTGCCGGCTGGATGTCCGAAAGAGCCGCGTGTGGTGTGACGACACGGCAAGCATCGCAGGTCCAGGCGCCATTTGCGACGAGACGAACCGCTTGTGCAAGCCAGGCTATCACTGCGGACCGTCGATCAAGTGCGAGAAACTATGCTGCAGCGATGACGATTGCCCGCCGGGCGTGCCCTGCCGATCCCTGGTGACCCTGCTCGGCGACATCGGCACATGCGGCGTCGTGTACGACGACGCTTCGTCGTCGGATGGCAGGACGGACGCCGAGGCGGGAGCCGACGTCGTGCAGGAATCGTCGATCGACGCAACGGAGGATCCGATCGACGCCGTCGATGCGGCGGAGGATCGAGCCGTGGCCGACGCGGTGGAGGATGGACCGGGCCTGGACGCGACGCCTGCGGGGAGCGACTACCCCGGCGAGCCGGTCGACCCGGGCTGCGGCTGCAACGTACCGGCCTCGGTGCCTCCGGGCTGGGCTGGCCTGGTGGTCCTGGCTGCGGCAGGCGCGACGACGCACCGCAGGCGCAGGACCACGCCCCGCTGATCTATCCAGATCGGGATAGATACGGTGTGCAACGATCCGTTGGAGCGAACCGGCTTCCAGACGAGTAATCAGCCTCCGCCGAAGAGCTTCTGGATGATTGCCGACAGCTTCTTGACGGTTTCTTCCTTCATGCCGTTATCCGGATGCGGCCATGCGAAGTTGCGGGCCTGCACCTGGTTGCACGAAAACGACACGAGCACGTCGGCCGTCTGGGCCCCGCCCGCACCGAACGACAAGCCCAGCTCCGGGAACATGCACGGGCTCTTCTTTGGCCCAAAGCTCTTTTCGTAACCGAAAATATCGATGATGTCGCTGCGCATCTTGGTGTCCATCACCTGCGCCTGCCCGATGATGCGGTAGCCCTGGAACATGGGCGCGTTCTGCACCGCGGGCGTGGTGGGCATGGGGGTGGCGCTGCCACCGGGCGTGCATCCAGGCGATCCAGGCGGGAGGAACCCGCAAATCATCTGCTGCGCCTGCTGAACCTGGGGCTGGAACTCCGGGGGAATAGGCAAGCCCGGGATCAAGGACCCGCCCGTGCCTGGCGCAGGCGTGGCCGGCGTCGCAGTCGCCACCGGCTGCTCCTGGTAGTTCTGAAGGCGATAGACCGTCACCGGCGACTCGGCCAGTTGGTTGAACGGAGCGGCGGGAGACCCCGCGCATCCCATCGTCAAGGAAGCCACAGCCGCAGCGGCAACGAGTACGAGTGTGCGTGTTTTCATGGGTGCCTATTCTATCAGGAGCAACGGCCAACGTGAAAGCCCGGGCACCACTTTCTTCCCGGTTGCTTCATGGACGGCCCACAACCGCCAACCATTCAAACGGTCGCCCCGAACCGCGCACCGGCCTTCGCTCAATGCCCTGAACGCACCATCGGCACGAAACGCACCGGTGCTATCGAACGGGCCTGCGTGGACGTCCCATCCCGCACCAGGACCATCAGGTCCTGGACACCCGACTGCGGCCCTACCGGCACGACCATCCGCCCGCCGTCCCGGAGCTGACCGATCAGGCCCTGCGGTACCTGCTCCGGCGCCGCGGTGATGAGGACCGCGTCGTAGGGACCTGCCCCCGCCCAACCGCCGTACCCATCCGCACGATGCACCTTCACGTTATCGTATCCAAGACGCTGGAGCGTGACGGGAGCCTGGTCCGCAAGCGGGGCGACAATCTCCAACGTCTCGACCCGTCGCACCAACCGCGACACGACCGCCGCCTGGTAGCCCGATCCGGTCCCCACCTCCATCACGACGTCGTCATCCCCGACACAAAGTGCTTCGGTCATCATCGCGACCACGGCGGGCTGCGAGATGGTCTGGCCGTGACCGATCGGCAGAGGACAGTCCTGATAGGCGCGGTCGCGCAGCGGTGCTGGAACGAAGGCATGACGGGGCACGGCCATCATCGCCTCGACAACCCTGCGGTTCCCGCGCGCATCCCCCTCAATCGACCGCACGAGTGCCAGCCGACGGCGCCAGGTGTCATCGTCGTCGACCTCGGGCACGAAGAACCGCGTCGCCGCGTCGTCTCGCATCCTGCGCCGCGCATCGTGGCCGAGCCTCGCGCGCCCGACAAGCTCCTCCGCTGCGCTTGAAGATCGGGGTCGAACGTGCCAACGCCCGCGTACGCGCCCGTAGCATCCTGGTCTCGCGCCATTGCTCAGCTCGCTTGCGTCCCGACCGGTGATGCGCAACAAGCTCCGCGCAAGCGAGCTTCCTGCTCGCCCCAACAGGCGCGAGGTCGTCATGGGTCTCACCCTAACTCAGAAGATTCTGGCCCGCGGGGCCGGAAAAAAGTCCGTCTCCGTGTCGGAGATCGTCGATGTCACCCCCGACGTCGTGCTCTCCCACGACAACACGTCCGCCATCGTTTCCACGTTCAGGAAGATCGGCGTCGACCGCGTGGACCGGCCCGACAGGCATGTGATTGTTCTCGACCATTGCGTGCCCGCAGCCAGCGAGAAGTACGCTCAGAACCACAAAGACGTCCGCGAGTTCGTCGCCGCCCAGGGCATCGTCAACTTCTACGACGTCAACCATGGCGTCTGTCACCAGGTGCTCCCGGAGCACGGTCACGCCCTGCCCGGACAGCTCATCGTGGGATCAGATTCGCACACGACCACATATGGCGCGCTCGGCGCCTTCGCTGCGGGGATCGGGCGGAGCGAGACAGCGGTCATCATGGCCACCGGCAAGATCTGGCTGCGCGTACCTGAGACGATGCGCGTGGTCGTGACCGGCCAGCTTCCTCCAGGTGTGTTTGCCAAAGACTTCATTCTCCGTCTCATCGGCGACCTGGGCGCGGACGGCGGCTTGTACCAGGCCGTCGAGTTTACCGGCCCAACCATTGCCAACATGGATGTCGACGACAGAATGACGCTCTGCAATATGACTGCGGAGATGGGCGCCAAAAACGGCTATGTCGCCGCCGATGACAGGACCGAAGCCTGGCTCCGCGAGCGCGGCGTCTCTGCCATGCAGCGTATCGCTTCCGACCCCGACGCCGAAATCGCGCGAACGCTCCCTTACGACGTCAGCGAGCTCGTGCCCCAGGTGGCCGCACCGCACACTGTCGACAACGTGCATCCTGTCACCGAGCACGCCGGGACCAAGATCCACCAGGCGCTGCTCGGCACATGCACCAATGGACGTTTGCGCGACCTTCACCAGGCAGCCGACATCGTGCGCGGCAAGAAAATCCATCCATCGGTTCGCATGCTGGTCTTTCCCGCGTCGGTCGACGTGTATCGGGCTGCGATGGCGGACGGCACGTTGATGACGCTCTCGGAAGCCGGTGCGGTCCTCATGAACCCGGGGTGCGGGCCTTGCCTCGGGGCGCACGAAGGGATTCTGGCGCCCGGGGAGGTTTGCATCTCCACGGCGAACCGCAACTTCCGGGGCCGCATGGGGAGCCGCGACGCATCGGTGTACCTGGCCAGCCCCGCCACGGTCGCCGCGTCCGCGATCGCTGGTGAGATCACCGACCCAAGGACCCTGTGAGGAGGTGCCCGATGCCCATCCGAGGAAAGGTTTGGAAGTACGGTGACGACGTCAACACCGACGTCATCTTCCCGGGCAAGTACACGTACACGATCACAGACCGCAAAGAGATGGCTGCCCATGCACTCGAAGACCTCGACCCGTCGTTCGCGAAATCCGTCCGCCCGGGCGACATCATCGTGGCAGGACGCAACTTCGGCTGCGGGTCGTCACGCGAGCAAGCAGCATCGTGCCTGAAGGAGGCGGGCGTGGGAGCGGTCGTCGCGGCGTCGTTCGCGCGCATTTTCTTCCGCAATGCCATCAACGAGGGGCTTCCTCTGGTCGAGTGCCCGGCCGCCATCCCGGCGATCGAGAACGGAACCGAGATCAGCGTGGACCTCGAGAACGGCGTGGTCGACGTGCACGGCAAGACATTCCCGTTTCCCGGTCTGCCCGAGTCGGTGATGGGAATCGTGCGGGAAGGGGGGCTCATCCCTTACACGCGCAAGATGATCGCGCAGCGCAAGATCGCGCCGTAGGCCCGTTCGCCCACGGCGCCTCCACCCGTTTCCAGCCCTCCTGCCGGCCAAGGCACCGCACGTCTGCCTGCGGCGTCGGGCAGTCGGCCACCGCTGCCCAGAATCTTTGCGGTCCGGGGTCGCGGTCGCGCGGATCGCCTCGACCGGTCTGCAAGCCCCGCGCTCGCCGACGCCGCCCTGCGACGACGGGCCATTCTTGTTGACCTCTGCGCGCGAACCGGGCCAGTCTGCCGGCTCCGCGGCGCTCCGCCGGCGCGGATGACGCCGCAGGCTTGAACAGGAGAAGACCATGGCGAGTCTCACCGTCGTCACGATGCCCGGTGATGGCATCGGCAAGATCGTCCTCAAAGAATCCCTGCGACTGCTCGACGCAGTCGGTTTCAAGGCCGACTACGTGCACGGCGACATCGGCTGGGACTTCTGGTGCTCCGAGGGCAACGCGCTTCCGGACCGCACCATCCAGCTCATCGACAAGCACAAGATTGGCCTGTTCGGCGCCATCACATCGAAGCCCAAAAAGGAAGCCGACGCAGAGCTCGATCCGCGTCTTCGCGGCAAGGGCCTCGTCTACTACAGCCCGATCGTCACGATGCGGCAGCGCTTCAACCTCGACATTTGCGTGCGACCCTGCATCGGGTTCGCCGGCAATCCCCTCAACTTCATCCGGCGCGAGGGCGACGGGTTCGTCGAACCGCCGGTCAACGTCGTCGTGTTTCGCCAAAACACCGAGGGCCTGTATTCCGGCGTCGAGTGGACCAACCCGCCCCGGCCGGTCCGCGACGCCTTCGCCACGCACCCCAAGTGGAAGCACTTCGCCGACGTTCCCGGCGAAGATCTGGCGGTCTCCCTGCGGATCATCACGCGTCCTGCAGCCGAACGGATCGCGCGCGCCGCGTTCGATTGGGCCAAGAAGTATGGCTACAAGAACGTGACCATCTGCGAGAAACCCAACGTCGTTCGAGAAACGTCAGGCTTGATGGAGACGGTCGCGAGGCAGGTAGCGAAGGACTACCCGGACATCCCACTGTGGTCGACGAACATCGACGCCCAGATGATGTGGCTGACGAAGAACCCGGAAGAGTACGGCGTGGTGGTGGCGAGCAACCTGTTCGGCGACGTGATCTCCGACGCGTTCGCGGGCCTGGTCGGCGGTCTCGGATTCGCGTGCAGCGCGAACCTGGGCAAGGACCACGCGGTGTTCGAGCCGACCCACGGCTCGGCTCCCAAGTACGAAAAGCTGAACCCATCGATCGTCAACCCCATTGCCATGCACCTGTCCGCCTGCATGATGCTCGACCACGTCGGCGAGCGAGAGAAGGCCGAGCGGATTCGCGGAGCCATCGGGGCCGTGATCAAGGAGGGGCGGGTTCGCACCTACGACATGCTCCGCCTGCCAGGCGGTCCCAAAGTCTTCGAGCAGGGCGCCTGCACCACGCAGCAGATGACCGACGCGATCATCGCGAAGCTGTAGCAGCGGGAGAGCACCATGATCACGGACACCGACATCGAAAAGCTGTTCGAGCGTCACCTCGCCCGCATCCAGAGCCCACAGCTCCGCGCCAGCGTGGTGAAGGCCTGGGTGATGGGCTGCGAGCGCGGCGGGTACGAGACGCTCGACGACCTACGCGAGATGCCGTTCACGCTGCTGACCGACTGCCATGGGGTTTCGTTCGTCGAGCACACGCTCGCCGTGACCGATGGCGCGATCGCGCTCGCGGAGGCCCAGATGAACAACTACGCGCGCCTGCCCTACGCGATTGACATGGACCGGCTGGTGGCCGGCGCGTTGCTGCACGACGTCGGAAAACTCGTCGAGATCCAGCGAGACGCCCAGGGATCTTTTGTCAAGAGCCGCAGCGGCAAGTGCATGCGCCACCCGATCTCGGGCACCGTGCTCGGCGCGATGGCCGGTTTGCCAGACGAGATCCTGAACGTCATCGCCTGCCACGCCAAGGAGGGCGAGGGCCGCCCTCAAGTGATCGAGACCGTACTCGTCCACCTTGCGGACTTCGCCACGTTCGACCCGCTCGTCATGAAAAACAAGGGCTCGCTCATCGAGTAGGCCCAGTCCGTCCTATCCGGAGTTCGTCCTCGGGCGCACGGCTTGCACCTTTGGGTCCGTCCCGCCCAGGTCCGGAAAACACTCCCGGCACCTGTGCTAGCAGGCGATTCGGTCGCTCTCGCGCTCGGCTGCGGTGGGGTGGGCCTGCAGAACGGGCTCGTCGGCCTCCGGCTCCAGCGTACGCTTCTTCCAGAGGAACAAGCCAAGAGCAGTCAGGCCGATGCCCACGCCGATGGCCGTGCCCGTGGCGCTATCCAGGCCGAGGCAGCCGTTCTCCCGGCGCTCCACGAGGATGTACGTTGCGGTCATGACCGTCATGAACACGGCCGGGATCCCGGCGAGCCACCACCACGAGCCTCTGCGCGCGAGAAAGACCGTTGCGGCCCACAGGGTGATCGCCGCGAGCACCTGGTTGGCCCAACCGAAGTAGCGCCACACGATGCCGAAGGGCACGAAGTTGATCAGCGCGGACAGGGCAAAGAGCGGCAGCGCAACCAGATAGCGATTGGCAATCTTGACCTGGGACAGCTTCAGATAGTCTGCCACGATCAAGCGTCCGACGCGGAACGCGGTATCGCCCGAGGTGATGGGCAGGACGACGACCCCCAGGATCGCCAAGGCGCCTCCGAGTGCGCCCATTTGCTCGGTGCAGACGGTGTGGACGACGACGCTTGCGTTGTTGAGGTTGGGGCCGAGGGCCTTGGCGAGGCCGGCGACTCCACCGTAGTGGCCCGAGGCGGCAGCCGACCAGATCACGGCGATGACGCCTTCGGCGATCATGGCGCCGTAGAAGACGATACGCATGTGCTTTTCGTTGGTGATGCAGCGAGCCATGAGCGGGCTCTGGGTCGCGTGGAAGCCGCTGATGGCGCCGCAGGAGACGGTGATGAAGATGATGGGCCAGGCGGGGATCTGCTTGGGGTGCAGGTTGGCGAGGGTGAACTCGGGAACCTGGAGGTGACCGGTAAGGATGCGGACGGCGAGGCCGGCGACCATCACGAGCAGGGCGAGGGCGAACAGGGGATAGATGCGGCCGATGAGCTTGTCGATGGGCAGCACGGTGGCCGCGAGGTAGTAGAGGAAGATGAGCGCCATCACGGTCCACATCCAGACGGATTGGCCGCCGAGCGAACCGGCGAGGAAGTGCGCGGCCGGCTCGCCGAAAAGGCCGCCGACCTTCTCGGCAGGCCACAGCGCCACGATGAGCGCTGCGGGGCCTTTGACGAACACCGTGCCGACGAGCACCATCAGCAACAGGATGAACACCGTGGCGAAATGGCGAGTGGTGCGGCCCAGGTAATGGCCGATAAGGTCGGGCAGCCCTGCGCCGTCGTTGCGAATGGACATCACGCCCGACAGCATGTCGTGCACGGCACCGCCGAAGATGGCCCCGAACACGACCCACAGGAACACCTGGGGCCCCCAGAGCGCGCCCATGATGGGTCCGAATACGGGTCCCAGACCAGCGATGTTGAGCAGTTGAATCAGATACACCCGCCAGGTCGGCAGCGGCACGAAGTCGACGCCGTCGGGCCTGGCGTACGCGGGGGTGCGCCGGTTCGGGTCTGGCCGGACGAGACGTGTGATGAGCCCGCCGTGGAGGAAGTAACCCAGTGCCAGCGCCGTGATGGCGAGGATGAAAGCGGTCATCTGCCGGTCCTCATGTGTCGGGTTCCTCGGGCGTGTCTGCGCGGTCGCTTGCGACGCGGACACGTTACCATCCGGGGCATCGTCCGAAAATGGCTCGGGAGGCTGCTGGGCCAGACCGATGAGGGATGTGCTTGCCTCGGAGCAACGCCTGCCATGTCGAATGACAACGGATAGCGACAAGGCCGTTTCCCCCAGCCGTTGGAGGAAGTCGGGAAGATGCAGGTTCCGTCAACGGTGCGCGGGTATCATCGTTGGCGAATCGCGCTGGAAAGAGGTGAGTCCAGTGCGGGGAATGTCTCCACCGGGAGCGCCCCCTGGGCCGTGTTGAAGGACGGGTCCACGACCAGCACCACCGCAAAAGCGACCGCGGCCCAGGGCGAAGGGTCCTGACGTGCAGGCTGGCGGCTGCCTGGGGGTCAGTCCGTGCAGCCCGGCAAGGTGAAGCCGTGGACAGGATGCTCTTGGGTTGCAACCGCCACCGTGGCCCTCCCATACGCATCGACGAGTCCCTCAGCGCCTCCGCTTCTTGGGTTTTGGTACGCGGGAACCCAGGGGGCCGCTTCGCTTGCTGGGCTGCCGCGTGAGGCCGGTCCGCAGCAGGCGCACCGCTTCATCGCTGACCGCTTCCATGTCTTTGCGGTCGAGATAGATACCGTCGAGAAGGAGCCGGCAAAGGCCGTGCAGCGTGGCCCAACTCGCCTGCGCCACGCGGAGGGACCGTGTGGATCGTCGGCCGGTGCCGGCACTCACCAGGTCGCGGACGCGGTCCACGTACCGCCGGAAGCTCTGCCAGGCCACGGTCCGAAGCTCCGGAGTCGCCACGCCGTTTTTCCAGATCGTGCGGCCGAACATGAGCTCGTACTGCTCCGGATGGGTGGTGGCGAAATGGATGTACGCCCGAACGAACCGGCGCAGGTCCTTGTCGAGTCGCATGCCGGGCTCGATCCGCACCGCCTCGATGAGGGCCGTCAGATCCTGGAAGCCGCGGGCAGCAAGCGCACAGAGCAACGCATGCTTGTCGGGAAAGTAGTGATAGGGGGCCATCCTCGACACCCCGACTTGGTCCGCGAGCTTGCGTAGCGACAAGCCATCGATGCCCTCGTCGCGCAGGAGACGCGCGGCGGCTTCGATGAGCGCCCGGCGCAAGTCTCCGTGGTGGTATCTCCGCTCCGGAGGCATGGCGTCATCCTCGCAGAACCAGGTTGACAGCGTCAAGATGGCCCCGTATCTTGACACCGTCAGGATACCTGCGTCCCCCACCCGCGTTCCCAGCAACAACGAACATGCCTGCGTATCCCCACTTGCTCGAGCCCCTCGACCTCGGCTTCACGACCCTGCGGAACCGCGTGGTGATGGGGTCGATGCACACCGGCCTGGAAGACCGTCTCTGGCATCGGGGCAAACTCGCGGCCTACTTCGCCGAGCGGGCGCTCGGAGGGGTCGGGCTCATCATCACGGGCGGCTTCAGCCCGAACCGCGCCGGTTGGCTGTATCCATTCGCAGGCGCGATGATCAGCCGGGTGGACGCCCTCTCCCACCGCGGCATCACCCGTGCCGTGCATGACGCCGGAGCCGCCATCTGCCTTCAGCTCCTGCACGCGGGCCGCTACGCCTTCCACCCTTTGGCTCGGTCCGCGTCGGCCATCAAGGCGCCCATCAGCCGTTTCACGCCCAGGGCCATGACAACGCGCGAGGTTCAGCAAACGGTGCGCGACTTCGCACGAGCTGCACGCCTCGCACGCAGCGCCGGCTACGACGGCGTGGAGGTGATGGGCAGCGAGGGATACCTGATCAACCAGTTCACGGCTCCTCGCACGAACCATCGCACCGATCGGTACGGGGGCAGCCTGGACAACCGCCATCGCTTCCCGGTCGAGGTGGTGAGCGCGATCCGGCAAGCCTGCGGCCCTGACTTCATCGTCATCTTCCGCCTGTCCGTGGTCGATCTGGTTCCGCAAGGATCCACCCGGCAGGAGGTGCTCGCGCTCGCCAAGGCCATCGAGTCCGCCGGCGCCACCCTCATCAACACCGGAATCGGCTGGCACGAAGCCCGGGTCCCAACCATCGTCACCTCCGTGCCGCGCGCCGCCTTCGTCGACGCCACCGCGCAGGTCAAGGCCGCCGTCGGGATCCCCGTCATCGCCTCGAACCGGATCAACACGCCCGAGGTCGCCGAGGGTGTGCTGGCGGCAGGCAAGGCCGACCTGGTGTCGCTGGCTCGTCCCCTGCTGGCCGATCCGCAGTTCGTGGACAAGGCGGCAGCCGGCCGGGCCGACGAAATCAACACGTGCATCGCCTGCAACCAGGCATGCCTCGATCACACCTTCAGCATGAAGCGCGCGACGTGTCTGGTGAATCCCCGCGCAGGCTACGAAACCGAGCTGGTGTACGTGCGGTCCTCGCGTCCCAAACGCATCGCTGTCGTCGGCGCCGGCCCGGCCGGCCTCTCCTGCGCAACGGTCGCCGCCCAGCGCGGGCACGATGTCACCCTGTACGAAGCCTCCGGCGCCATCGGCGGACAATTCGACCTGGCGGCCCGCGTGCCCGGCAAGGAGGAGTTCGCCGAGACGATTCGCTACTTCCAGAAACGCATCGAGAAGACGGGCGTCAACCTGCGGCTCGGCCACAAGGTCCGCCCCGCCGAGCTCGACCGCAGCGACGTCGACGAGGTCGTCATCGCAACCGGCGTCAAGCCCCGCATCCCGGCAATCCCCGGCATCGATCACCCCCATGTGGTGGGCTATGCGCAGGTGCTACGCGGCGAAGTCCATGTCGGCCGCCGCGTCGCCATCGTGGGAGCCGGAGGCATCGGCTTCGACGTCGCCACGTTCCTCGTCCACGACGCCACGGCGCCGCGCCCCCAGCCAGTCGACCACTGGATGCGCGAGTGGGGCGTCGACTTCCGGTCCGATTCACCAGGATGCCTGACGACACCGCGCGTTGAGGCTTCCGCTCATGAAGTCTACCTGCTTCAGCGCAAACCCACCGATCTCGGCAAGAGCCTCGGCCGAACGACCGGGTGGGTTCACCGCACCCTGCTCAAGAAGAAGGGCGTCGTCTTCATGAAGGGCTGCACCTACGAACGAATCGACGACGACGGGCTCCACATCTTGCACGAGGGTCGCCGGAAGGTGCTGGCTGTAGATTCCATCGTGGTTTGTGCCGGGCAGGAGCCGCTTCGCGACCTCGCGGACAGCGCGCCAGCCAGGCGTCGTGCCCGTTATCATGTGATTGGCGGCGCCGATGTCGCAACCGAACTCGATGCAAAGCGCGCCATCCGTCAGGGTGCGGAGCTCGCGGCAAGCCTGTAGCCGAAAACGCTTCAGATGCTTGGGTGCCTGCGATTCCGGTCGTGGTCCGAGCCGCTTGTCGCGCCGCCCGCTGCGCGCAAGGCGCTGGCGCAGCGGCCCGGTCTGCCGCAAGCTCCCGTCGTGCCTCTCGTGATCCCAGCCCGTCTCGCCCATGTGCTGCATGTGTGGCAGGCCGCAGTGTCCCCGCATCGGCGCGCTGCCATCGCCGGCTCGATCGTGGCGACGCTCGTGGCGACGGCCCACCTGTCGCGGCTCGGTACGCCGTTCTGGCGCACGGCCGCAGCGACGGCGATGGCGGTCATCGTGGTCTTCTGGCTGCTTTGGGCGGCTTGGCAACGGCGTGTGTGGCGAGCACCGCGGCGTGCGGCGTGGGCTGCGCTTGGGGCCGTCGACGCCGACCTGGCCGATCGCGCTGCGCGTGCTGCGGACCTGGTATCGGCGGCCGACACGGTCGCGGACCCGCTGTCCCACGGGCTCGCGCAACTCCACCTCGAGCGCGTGCTGACCGTCGTGGGTCGCGGTCGGCTCGAGGCTGCGGCACGGTCGCGTGCTCGCACCTGGCAGCTCGCCGCGCTTGCACTGATCATCGTGTCGCTTGCCGCCCTGACGATCGCTCCGCTCCGCTTCGTGGAGGGCATGGATGTGCTGCTCGCTCGTGCTGGCAGGGCACCCGTGCCCATCGACTGGGTCGACGCAGCCGTGGGCGAGGTGCAGTTGCCCGGGTATCTCCGCGCGCCCGACCAGATGTTCATGGGGTTGCGCCCCACATCGCATCCGCGCGGATCCGTAATCACGTTGCGAGTGCATGCGGTGCACACGGGCCGCAGCCTGGTGCTGACCGACGGCAAACAGGAGGTTGCCTTCGCAGACGACGGTCGTGGAGGCCTCGCAGCGCGCTGGACGCTGCACGAGAGTGTACGTCTCGAGGTGGGCGCGAAGTTCGGCGACGTGCTGATCGTGCAAGGCGAGTCGTTGGACATCGAGTCGATCGCGGACGAGGCGCCCAAGGTGGCGCTGGAGGACGCACCGCGAAGCGTGACGCTGGCCGAGGCTCGCGAGATTCCGTTGCGGTATCGGGTGACGGACGACCACGGCTTGACGCAGGTGGACCTTGTAATTCGAGCGGGAGACAAGGAGGAGCGCCGCGTTCTGGCGCGATACCAGGGTCAGGGTGTCGACGAGAAGGGCAGCGTGGTGGTCTCGTCTGCGGACCCGGTGCTTCGCGGGGCGTGGGTGCCGGTGGAGCTGGCGATCGAAGCGCGCGACAACGATCCGGTCACAGGTCCCAAGTGGGGACGGAGCGCATCGGTCACAGTGGTTCCGCCGGCGATTGGGGAAGAGGAGGCGCAACGGTTCGAAGCCCTGTCGAGGCTGCGCGACCGAGCGGTCGACCAGCTTGCGGAGCGGCTCACCGAGCATGCTGGAACGACGCCTGCGGAGCGCCGCGCACATGCCGAGACAGAACGCGCGAGGCAGACCGGTCTGCGCGAGGAGCTGGACAAGCTGCAGGCGATGACCTTGGGGAGCCGGACCGTACCGAGGCGCCTGGCGGCGTTCCTTCTGGGGCAGGTGGAGCGAGTCGACAGGGTCGTGGAACGCGAGCGAAGCGCGTCGTCGGCCGAAGCGGCGGCGCAGGCGCACGCGCAGGTATGCGACACGGCGGGCGGAGCGGTGCTGGGGATCGACGCTGCGCTTCGGAGCTTCGGTGCCGTCGACGCGATGTCGGTGGCGAAGCGGCTGGCGGACGTGGCGCAAGCCGCGGCGACGGGAGCGGAGCTGGTGCAACGCGGCGAAACGGACCGGGGCAAGGCGAGGCTGGACGCCGCGATGGCTGCCTTGCGCGGGGGTGCGCGGTCGCTCTCGCGGCTCGAGACGCTCGGCAAGGATCTAGCCGAGGTCGTCGACATCGGCGTTCGACGCATCGAGCGGGCTGCCTCGGCGAACGACTATGCGCATGCACAACTCGCGGCGGATCATCTGGCAGCACGCCTGCGCCGTCCGTTCCCCTCGTTCTCCGGAGGCGGCGGTCGGGGTTCGAGCGGCGACGGCATCCCCGGCCCGGTGGACCAGCAGGACGCAGCCTCCGCGGACGCGCAGTTCGATGCCCAGCAGAGCGAGCTCGATAGCATCGCGCGCGAGCATGCATCCGCCATGGACCAGCTTCGCGATCTGCTCGACAGGGCCATGCAGGACGCACGGAGCGAGGGGCTCCGCGACGCAATCCGGGAGCATGCAGACCGCATCCGGCAGGCCGTAAGCGGGCTGCCGTCGGACACATCGAGCATGTCGTCGGTCGAGGCCGGCGCGGCGGTGGTGCGATCGAATGCCGAGATGATGGCGGAGAGCATGGATCGGATGGCGATAGACGCTGCGTTGGCAGCGGGGCGCAGCGCAGTGAGCGCGGCGGACCATGCGCAGCGAATGGCTGCCGAAGAGCGGCGACTGTTTGGAGAGGAGTCGGCGGTGGGGCCGCGCGTTGCACAAGCGAAGCAGACGGTGCAGCAGGAGATCGAGTGGTTGCGCGACCAGGTCGTTCGCATGCAACGGCAAGCTGCGGAAGGGTTGCGCGACACGCTGGATAGAGCGGCCAGGCAGGAAGACGACTTGGGCCGTCGCGTCGACGAGGTGGGGGACAGGAGCCGACGCGGTGACGCGCCGCTACCGCAGACGTCGTTCGACCTGCTGGACAAGTCGGCCAGGGCGATGCGCGAGGCGGCTGCAGCGTTTCGCGCGCACGACGCGCAGCGTGGCACAGAACGCCAGCGCGACGCGCAGCGTCTGCTCGAGATGGCGCGAGCGGCCGACGACGGCGAAGGGTCGAACGAGCATGGACAGCCGCCTCCGTCGGACGAGCAGGACGCGTCGAGAGGCAAGCCGGACACTGGCCGCGTGGGCATTCCGGGGGCGGACCAGTTCAAGGGCCCGGAGGGGTTCCGAAAGCGGGTGCTGGACGGGCTGGGGTCGGTCAGCGACCCACGTCTGCGCGAGGCGGTGCAGCGATACGCGGAGGGGTTGCTTCGATGACGCCACGCTGGAGCCGATGGTTGACCTTGGCGGGCTGGTGCGCCACATCGACGTGCGCGACGCACGTGTCTGCGCAGGATGCGTCGCGCGCCACGCGCATCCGGGAAGCGACCTTGCAGCATCGCTTCGACGAGGCGGCGAGGTTGCTCGATGCCGAGGATGCGTCAGACCCCGCCATTGCGATCGAGCGCGGGCGGTACCTGTACTACGCCACGCGGTACGACGAGGCGGTGGCGGTCCTCGACCGGCCGGACGTGGCATCGACCGACGAAGGTGCGAGGCTTGGCGGCCTCGCACGCGCATGCGCGCGCGCCATGGCCGGTGCGCTGGTGGTGGCCGACGAGGCGCATCAGGTCGTGGTGAGGATGCAAGACGACCGGGACCAGGTGCTGGTTCCCATCCTTGGTCAGGTGGTCGCGTCGGTCCGTGTGTCGCTCGACCGGGATCTTGGGTTGACGCTGCCTGTCCCGGTGCGCATCGAGCTCGTGCGCGACCACTTCTCGCTCGCGGCGATGACGGGCCTGCCGGAGTCATCGGCTCGAACCACGGGAACGGTGGCCATCGCCAACTGGGGCCGGGTCACGATGATCTCGCCGCGCACGATGCGAGACGGCTATCCATGGCTGGTCACGCTCGCCCACGAGCTGACGCACGTGGCGCTCGGCATGGGCACGGTCGACCGGGCACCGCTGTGGTTCCAGGAGGGCATCGCCAAGCTCGAGGAAACGAGGTGGCGCAGTCCGGACCCGTGGGACGACTATCCCTCCTCGGATAGCGTCGCTGCCGTGGGATACGACCTCGGTCTTGCGCGCGACATCGAGCACATGGGGCCGTCGTTTGCGATGCTTCCCACGCCTCAGGAGGCGATGGTGGCGTTCGCACAGGTCCACAGCCTGGTGCGGTACATCGACCGACACGGCGCGCCCCATGCCCTCGCCAACGTCATCACGGAGATGCGCGACGGTTCCGCGTGGGACGACCCGCGCAACGCCCTGGAACGTGCGACGGAGCGGCCTCTCGACGATTGGGTTTCGTCGTGGCGGGTGTGGCTCGAGTCCGTGGACCGGTCGCTGCCTCCGGAGGTGGGCCTGGGGGAACAGGTGCCGGCCCACAGGACGGTCGGCAAGGATGCGCGGCTGGGCGAGCTGCTGCAGGGGCGGGGCAGGCATCAGGCCGCGGCGGTGGTGTTGGGCCGTGCGCGCGACCGAGCGCCGAACGACCTGAGGCTGCGAGGGATGCTCGCCGAATCGCTGCTTGGGATGGGGCGCAGCGAGCAGGCAAGCGCCGAGGTGGACGTCGTTGGCCCGCCGTATTTCCCTGATCCCACGGCGATCGCGATCCGCGGCTTCTTGTTGGCGGCTCGCGGCGACCGGAACGGGGCGAAAGGTGCGTTCGACGCTGCCTTGGCGCTCGCGCCCTGGAACGCCAAGGTGGCTTGCGAGTGGCTCGATTCGCCGGCAAAGCCCGCCGATCCAGACCGGGCGGCCCTTTGCGACGCGGCAAGATTGTGGCCAATAGATTGACCGCGACGGCTGCACTTGCGAGGATCGCGCTCATTCGCCCATGGCTGTCACGGTCGCCACCTACCTCGCAGCCCGTGTCGTGCGCGCGTTGCCTCGCACCGCGATCAGCCGTGCGGTGGGGCGTCTTTGCGAAGCACCGCTAGCTCCGACCGTCTCTCGCGTGCTCGTGCGCGCCTACTGCGCAGCATGGAGCGTGGACATGTCCGACGTGCAGCCTCGCCGCGAGCCGTACGCTTCGTTCGACGAGTTCTTCACCCGTCCGCTGCGCGACGGATGCCGCCCGGCTTCCACGGTTCCCGATGACATCGTCAGCCCGGCGGACGGCGTGCTCCAGGCCAAGGGGCGAGTGGAACCAGGGTGCCGCATCGTGGTCAAGGGCATGCCGTACGACCTGGCCAGGCTCCTTGGCGACGACGACGACGCGCGCGCCTACCTCGGCGGGCAGTTCGCGGTCGTGTACCTGTCGCCCCGCGACTATCACCGGGTACATGCGCCGGTCGACGGAAGCCTGGTGACCATCCGGTCGTTGCCTGGGGATTTGCACCCGGTCAACCGCATCGGCGAGCTGAGCGGACGCGGGGTGCTCGTCGCCAACCGTCGTGTGGTGACGGTGTTCGAGACAGCGGCTCACGGTCGGGTCACGCTGGTTCTCGTGGGTGCGATGGTGGTGGGTCGTATCACGCTGGTGACCGGACCGGAGCCTGACGTTCCGCTCGGCACCAGGGCGGTGGTGCCGCCGGTGCCCTTCCGCCGGGCAGACGAGCTTGGCGCGTTTCACCTGGGCTCGACCACCGTGGTCGTCACGGGACCGCAATCCCCTGCTTGGCATCGCGAACCCGGGCTGATACGTGTTGGACAATCGCTCACGAGGAACGGATGACGGTCGAAGACGAGGACAAGCCCCAGCCAGCGCCCTCGGACCCCCTCCGCGTGCCGTCGCCGACACCGCCACCACCCGATCTTGCCCTGCTCGATCAGGTCGCAGGGCCCTTCCCCGACGACCCGGTCGCGGCGCTCGCCGCCATCGTCACCCCTGCGCCGCGCCCTGTGGAAGAAGAAGAACTGCGTCCTGAAGACGCCATCGATCCCACACCTGACCCGCCTCCTCGCATCGCGTCCCAGCCCGACTTCGCACGCGCTGCGCGCGCATCCCAGCCTGCCATCCCCCGTCCGATGACGTCGTCCCAGCCCGATGAAACGCGCGCGTCGTCGGCCTCTGCGCCGGACCTGTCGCGGGCCTCTTCACGCTCCCTGGCGGACCGACCTTCGCAGGGCGATGGCGACGCCGTGCCCGACGCCGAGGACAGCGTCTCCCCCGACTCCTCCAAGCCCGCGGCGATCGCACCCGACGCCGTTGCGTCGCGACGCGCACGCGCACGAATCACGCTACGCATCCCCGACGACGACATCCCCGGAGCATCGTCGCCGCAACTGCCGCCCGTCGATGCGCCCGCGGACGACTCGATCATCAGCCCCATGGTGGTGGTCCAGGCGATGAAGATCATCGCGGTCGGGGAGCCTGTCGCTACGCCGCCGGCTCCGCACGATGATACCGACAAACCTCGCAAGCCGATGCCGTCCGACGCCGACATGCTTCCGCTCGGCGAGGGCGACATGCAATCGGTCTGGACGCCCGGGCAGCCAAGCATGGCAGAGCAGACGGAACCGGCGACCTCCGAGGACGAAGAAGAAGTGGAGCCGGAACCCGACGACGAGCCTGCCGCACCGGCTGCCCACCTGGTGGTGGTCCCGACTCCGCTGCGTCCGCCGCCTGCGCGTGCACGCATGGCATCGGTCCCTCCACCCGACGGCGCGTCACCCGCACCGCATGGATTAGGGCCGTTGCCGCCGGTCGAGGCCCCGCGCCCCCGCATGGGATCGATGCCGCCGCTCGATCACCCGACACCGAGTGCTCCTCCGGTTGGCGCCTACGGTCCGCTGCCACCCATCGAGCCTCCGCGCCCTCGCATGGGATCGATGCCGCCGCTCGATCACCCGACACCGAGTGCTCCTCCGGTTGGCGCCTACGGTCCGCTGCCACCCGTCGAGCCTCCGCGCCCTCGCATGGGATCGCTGCCGCCGACCGCCACGGTAGCGCCCATTGTGCCACCGGTGGCGCTGCAACCTGCCGACGCAGTCGAGCTGGCAGACGAGGACGTGTCGCCCGACTCGACGCCACCTGCGGAGCCCGAGCCTGCGACGCAGCGAGCGCCGTCGACCAGCCCGGCTCCTCCGCTCGCCGCTCCGCTGCCTGCGGTCGTTGCCCCGCCGAAGCCGACGCCGTCGCCGCCCCAGGCTGCGCCGGTAGTCGTGTCTGCGGAGGACGTGCTCGCCGCGGTCTCTCCGCTGCCATCGCCGACGCAGCCCCGGTCGCCCTCGCCGCCGCCCGCGAGCGTGGAGGAGGTCCAACCGGAGGCCGACGAAGAGGAGCAGGAGGTCGAGGCCGAGGCGGTCGTCGAGCCGCCGCCCGCGCCTCCCCCGAAGGTCGTCCCTCCGGAGCCCAAGCCGCCCCGCAAACCCCTGCCCGACAAGGAAGGTCCAGGTCGGCGTCGCGTGCGCGCTCCCTGGGAGGAAGTTTTCAGCGACGACTTCGTCCGCGCCTTCCCTCGCCTCACGCCTCAGCAGGTCGCGGCGGAGGCCACCTTCGTCGAAGAGAGTCTGGGTGTACAGAAGGGCGGCGTGATTCTCGACCTGGCCTGTGGCGCAGGACAGCATGCGGTGGAACTCGCGTCGCGAGGTTACAACATCGTGGGCTACGACCTGTCCCTCACCATGCTCGCCCTCGCGGCAGACGAAGCGCAGGAACGCGGCCAAAAGATCAACTTCCTGCAGGGCGACATGCGCGAAATGGCGTTCGAGGAGATGTTCGACGCCGTCTATTGCTGGTCGACCAGCTTCGGTTTCTTCGACGAAGACAAGAATGCCTCGGTGTTGCGCCGCGTGCATCGGGCGCTACGCCAGGGCGGCATGTTCCTTCTCGACCTCGTCAACCGCGACTTCGTGGTGCCTCGCCTGCCTTCGCTCAACTGGTTCGAGGGAGACGGCTGCGTGTGCATCGACGACGCCCAGTTCGACTCGATCACGAGCCGTCTCAGGGTGAAGCGTACGATCATGCGGGAGGATGGCAAGTCGCGGGAGGTGGAGTACTCGGTGCGCCTCTACAGCCTCCACGAGATCGGCAAGATGCTGCACGACGCCGGCTTCAAGGTCGTCGAAGTGAGTGGCCATCCGGCAACGGCCGGCGTGTACTTCGGCGCCGACTCGCCCAGGATGATCATCCTCTCGGAACGTCGTTAGGGCGCGTCGTCACTTCGAGCACGTCACGAAGGCGACGCCGTCGCGGTCTTCGCAGCCGCATCGTGGGTCGGCCTTGATCGACGACTCCAGGCAGCGGCAGGTCGGTTTCTTCGCGCACGCGGGGCTCCACTGGCAGCCGGTGACGCCGCCGTTGCTCTCGCAGTAGAACCCGATAGGGCAGATCCCGTCGCCGCACCGGAAACATGAGCCATCGTCGCACGATGGAAGTTTCGGCTCGTCGGCAGTGCTGTTGCGATCATCCGAGCCGTTGGGAAGACCGCCGGCGGCGCCGGAGGTCTTCGGAGACTGGGCACCTCCGCAGGCCAGGGTCATCGCCAACACGAGCACGGGGAGGAAGGATGCTTGGCGCACGATCGACTCGTACCAAAACGCAGGGCGCGTGGGGCATGGAATTGTTGCCCGGCGCGGGATGGGCAACACCTTGTAGCCTTTGGCCCTTGTCACCCAACCCCGCTGCCTGCCATCCTGCGAGCCTAGTTCTGGAGGAAAACCACGGGCAAGAAACAAGATATCCTCTCCATGTCCGTGGCCGAGCTCGACAAGCGACTGGGCACGGCCATGAAAGCCGAGCAGATCCAGGCCAAGCTGCCGGGTCTGCTGTCGTTGACCGCTGGCGAGCGCCGGAGCGCCCAGGGCCGGTTCCGCACCGGCGAGGCGGAGGCGCTGCTGTCCGTGCTCGAGGCCGTCAAGCTCAAGCCCCACCTGTTCGAGTCGCTGGCGGACAGGAACTTCGGCGCCGACCCCGAGCGGGTCGAGGTCGCGCTGCTCCGCGACCGGCTGCAGCGCGCCGCCAGGCTCGTTTCCCTCGCCGAGGCGCTCGACCGGCTCAGCGCCCAGGTCGGGGACACGTCGCTGATGCTGACCAGCGAGACTCGTCCGGTGATGCTGGAAGCACACGGCATCGCCAAGTCGGTCGCCCGGACCGACGCGCCCCTGCGCGCCAAGATCGCCCCAGCCATCGATTTCTTCACGAAGATTGCGCGGAAGGGGGCGAAGACGCTCAAGAAGCGTCAGGACGATCGGGACTCCGAATCCTGGCCTCCGTTGCCGGGTTGACCCAGGACGCCGGGGTCGCCCCAGCCTTGCTGCCTCCTGACCCAGGGCTGCTGCCTCGCGACCGAGGACGGCTACCTCCTGACCCAGGAGCCCTACCCCCCCGACCCAGGACCCCTGCCCTCGATGCGAGGAGTCCTGCCTGCCGACCCAGCATGGCTGCCTTGCGAGGCTGTCGTTCTGGCTCGTGACAGAGGGCGCTTGGCCTCTGGATTAAGGGCCGCATGCTCGGAGGCTGTCCCGACGGCGCGACGCCCGGGAGCTACAGCAACCGCCCGTTGGAGAACACCATGGCCGCGCCGGCTTCGCGAATCCGCTGACGCGCGTCCAGGTTCGCCTGGAACCCGAAGAACACGGCCCGCACGTCGTCGCCCCCGACCGCACTGCGAATTCGCTCGACCCGTTGCAGGAACGCGTCGACTTCGCGCGCCGTCAGCCGCGCCTTCACCTCGCCCAGCACGACCACGTTCGCCCCACCGATCGTGCCGCGCAGCACCAGGTCCACGTCGACCTCGCGGCCGTCGATGATGAAGCTGCCGTGCCCGCAGTCGGACACTTCCATGCCCCACGCTTCGCTCAGCACATAGGGCAGCGTCTCGATGGCGAGGTCCTCGAGCGAACCGCCCAGCTTGTCGGACAGTCCGCCCACCTGACGGGCGAGAAGCTGCAGCGCGTGTTCTGTTTTCTGCTGCGCTTCCGCGAGCTGTTCCACTCGCTGCTCGGTGCGCTGCTGCGCTTCCGCGAGCTGTTCCACTCGCTGCTCGGTGCGTTGCTGCGCTTCGGCGAGCTGTTCCACTCGCTGCTCGGTGCGCCGCTGCGCTTCCGCGAGCTGTTCCACTCGCTGCTCGGTGCGCTGCTGCGCTTCCGCGAGCTGTTCCACTCGCTGCTCGGTGCGCTGCTGCGCTTCCGCGAGTTTGCGTTGTTCTTCGGCGAGCTGTTCGACTCGCTGCTCGGTGCGCTGCTGCGCTTCCGCGAGCTTCATCTGCGCCCGAGCCAGCTCGCGCACTTCACCCCGCAGCGCGCTCATCTCGTCGAAGTAGCGCTGCTGCAGCCCCATCGCGTCGGCCAGGGCGTTGGTCAGCACCTTCGCCTGCTCGGGCGGAAAGACCCCTTCAATCTCCGCTCGCATGGCTGCCAGGTTCGCCGCGCTCATGCCTCCAGTTTACGATTCCGCCGTTGTGCCGCCAACCCAGCCCAACGCCGCGGGGTGCATTCGGCCGGGCCGCATTTCCAACGGGACGAAGCCGGCCCTGCTGGGGGACCATTCACGCCGCGGGCCACGGCGTACGCGCTGTCGTCGCCGCGTGGGCCCGCCGTGGGTTGTGCGGGTCCGGGGCAAGGGTGGGTCATGGCACGTGGAGCGGGCAAACAAACTCCGGTTGAACCGGACGCACGCCGAGCCGAGGCAGCCGTCTCATGAGGACAGGCGTGCATCGGCAAGCGTGCCGTGCGCGAGCTTCACGACGCTCCAGCCTCGCTTGCGCGCAGGGCGGCGTGGGGGCTCGAGGCAGAGGGTCCGCACCTGGGGCGGCGACACGCACCTGCCAGAAATTGGCCACGCAGACCGAAATCGGTAGGGTCTGGTCCTGGTGCCATGAGATCGTCGAAGACCCTGCGATTGGCCTGGTTGATGGTGGGTTGCCTTGCTCATTGGGGGTGTGGCGATCGCGCCGGGTCCGAGGCCACGAAGGATCCTTCCCCTGCGTCGAGCGACGGTGTGCCGGACCCGTATGCCGTGCCTGTGCCGCCGGCCAATGGCCCCAAACTGGTGGCGACCGCGCTTGCGACGGTGGTGTACGACCGTCCTGGGAGCCTGGGGGAGAAGATCGGCTATCTTCGGGTGGGCGGCGCGACGGCACGGTCCGAGGAGCCCTTCTCGAAGGAGGGTTGTCCGGGTGGCTGGTACGCGGTTCGTCCGGCAGGGTTCGTATGCGTGGGCGACGACGCATCGCTCGATCTTCAGCACCCGGTTGCGCGGGCGCTGGGCAAGCGGCCGGACCTGAGCAAGCCTTTGCCGTACCAGTACGGGTTCATCCGGTGGGTTGCGCCGCAGTATCTCCGGATCCCGACCAAGGCGGAGCAGCACCAGTACGAGATGGACCTGGCGCGCCATTTGCGGTCCTATGCGAAGCTGAAGGACAAATGGAACGAGCGCGACGTCGGCGCCAACGACGTACCGCTCGACGCGACGGGCATCGCGGTGGGTCCTGCGCCGGCGCAGCCGCCCGAGGTGACGGACAACCTGCTGTTTGGCGGTTCCGGCAACGACCAAGTGCCGTGGTGGCTGGACGGTGGACGGAAGATCCCGCACCTGTCTGGTTACAAGGCGCCGAGCTACGCGGTGATTGCCGGGCGCGTGCGACGTCACACGGGTCTGGCGCTCGTCGACACGTTCGTGCCGGGTGACGAGGCGGGCAACCGCCGCATGGTGGTGACCACGGATGGTCGTCTGGTGCCTGCGAGCAAGCTCAAGCCGAACGTCGGCTCGACCTGGCACGGCGTACCGCTCGGACCGCGCAGCGGATTCCGTCTGCCGGTGGGCTTCGTCACCTCGCGAGACGGTGCGGAGACGTACGAGCTGTCCGATACCGAAACGACCAGGAAAGGTTCGTTGCCCTGGCGGGCCACGTTGGACCTGACGGGCGAATCTCGCGTGCGCAAGGGCATCAAGTACGTGGAGGTCGAGGGCGGAACCTGGGTCAAGGCTTCGGACCTGGCGGTAGCGGCCAAGCCGTCGTCGTTGCCGTCCTACGCAAAGGGCACGCAGCGTTGGATCGACCTGAGCATCGTGAGCCAGACGATCGTGGCCTACGAGGGGGCGACGCCGGTGTACGTGACGATGGTGTCGACGGGGCGCGACGGGATGGGGGATCCGAAGACGACGCACTCGACGGTGCGCGGGACGTTTCGGATCCGCGAGAAGCACGTAACGCACACGATGGATGCCAACGAGGTGGAGAACAAGTTCGAGCTACGCGACGTGCCGTGGGTGCAGTACTTCCACCACGGGTATGCGCTTCACGCGGCGTACTGGCACGACGACTACGGCAAGCCGCGGAGTCATGGGTGTGTGAACATGGCGCCGATCGACGCGCACTGGTTTTTCTTCTGGACGACGCCTTCGCTGCCGGAGGGCTGGCATGGCGTGTACGCGGGCAAGAGGACGGGCGAAGGCACGATCGTGTACATCCACGCCTAGCGGATCGCCGGCGAGCCGGGGGGCGTTGGCGCCGTCCATCGGTTCATTGCCCTTTGCCTTTTGCCCTTCGCTTTCCCTATGCTCGGGGACATGCGCGAATCTCGCTGCGCCCGACCCGAGCCGCGCGGTCCCTTCGGCCTCTGGCCCTCGAGCCGTCGTGTCGTCCGCGCTTTCTGTGAGGCGCTCCTGTGCGATGCGGACGCGCGGGGACGCCTCCTGTCGCCGTCCGCCGCGCTGGTCGACGATGTCGTGATGCGGTTCGACGAGCAGCTTGGCGCGGGAAGTAGCGACTTGCGCCGGGGGATCAATCTGCTGTGCGGTCTGATGGACAGGATGCCTCCGGTCATCATCGGTTCGATTTCGCGCATGACGGAGCTGACGCTGTCCGAGCGGGTGGCGCTGCTCGAAGCCATGGAGAACGCGCGGGTCGGTCTGGTGGCCACGATGGTGGTGGCGCTCAAGATCCCGCTCTCGATGCACGCCTATGAGCAAGGCGAGCTGCTTGCGATGACGGGCTGCACGCGGTCGTCGCTCACGGAGCCGCGGGGTGACAAGCCGATTGCGGCGCCCAGGACGTGGGCGGAGCGCGGAGGCAAGCCATGACGGCCGCGTCGATTCCCGGGTCGGAGGCCGTTGTCCAGGGGTGTGCGCTGCCGCGCGGCTTCGACGACGAATTCGACGTGGTGGTGGTGGGGTCCGGGTCCGGCGGTGCGGTGGTCGCGGCGCATTTGGCAGAGGCGGGCCGCCGCGTACTCGTACTCGAGGAGGGGCCCTACTTCACACCCGAGGCCTACGCCGCGTTCAGCCCTACGGAGTCGATCCGCCGCATGTGGCGCGAGGCCGGCATGCTTGCGGCCTTTGGTGTCGGTTCCACGCCCATCATCGCGATCGCCGTGGGTCGATGTGTCGGTGGATCCTCGGTGCTCACCGGAGGGGTGTGCTTCCGCATCCCCTCGGAGGTGCATCGGGACTGGGAGCGTGCACTGGGTTTGCGTGAGTTGAACGAGCAGGCGCTGGAGCCCGCGTACGAGGATGTCGAGCGTCGGATGCAGATCAGCGAGGTACCCGCCGACATGCGCAGCTACGACACGCGCAAGTTCGTGGCGGGCGCTGCATCGCTCGGCATCCCGTTCAAGCCCATCCGTCGCAACGTGGTGGGCTGCCAGGGCAACTCCCTGTGCAACCACGGCTGCCCCGCGGTGCGCAAGAAGTCCGTCGACATCGCGTATCTCCCCTCGGCCTTCGCGCATGGCGCGAGGCTGGTGAGCGACGCTCTGGTGGACCGGGTCATCGTGCATGGCGGTCGCGCAGTGGGAGTCGTGGGGCACCTCATCGACCGTCCGACCCGCAGGCTGCGCCATTCGTTCCGCGTTCGAGCGCCGGTGGTGGTGCTGGCGTGCGGCACCCTTCACACGCCGCTGGTGATGCTTCGTTCGCGCATCGCGACGAACCGCGATGCGTTGGGAAGCCATGTGACGCTGCACCCGGCGGTGCGGATCCTGGCGCACTTCGCGGAGCCCGTGGACGGCCACGACGGCACGTTTCAGTCGGTGTACTCGGATCACTTCGCGAGCGAGGGGCTGACGTTGGTGGGGGTGCATCCGGCGCCGAACATCTTGGCAGGCGCGCTGCCCGGCATTGGGCCCTCGCACCGTGCGAGGATCCGCGAGCTTCCGGCCATCGGGTCGTTTGGCGGGATGGTGCATGACGAAGGGGGCGGGTCGGTGCGGGTGGGGCCGAGCCGCGAGCCGATCCTCTGGTACAGGATGGCACCGCGCGACCTGGCCCGCGTGCGGCGTCTCATCACCGTGCTCGGCGAGATCGCCTTCGCGGCGGGGGCTCAAACGGTCTATCCGCCCGTATTCGGCGTGACGGGCATCCACAGCGTGGCGGAGCTTCGCCGTCTGGAGCATGAGCCCCTCGACGCGCGGCGCATCGAGTGCATGGCTTTCCATCCGCTGGGAAGCGCGCGCATGTCGGTCGACCCTCGCGCAGGCATCGTGGGCCCGAGCGGCGAGAGCCACGACGTTCGAGGTCTGTACGTGGCTGACGGCTCGGTCTTGCCGACGAGCGTCGGCGTCAACTCGCAGGTTCCGATCCTGTCGATCGCCACGCGCATTGCGTGGCGCATCCGCGACGACACCCATCCCGTGTCGTCTGCATCGCGTTCCTGGTGGAGCAGGATTCGATGGCAGATTCCTCTTTGATCGACCTCCGGTCCGACACGGTGACGCGTCCTGGTGCAGCGATGCGCGAGGCGATGGCGCGGGCGGAGGTGGGCGACGACGTATTTCGCGAAGATCCTACGGTTCGCCGTCTCGAGGAAACGGTCGCGTCGTTGCTCGGCAAGCAGGCCGCGCTGTTCGTGTCGAGCGGCACGATGGGCAACCAGCTCTCGCTGCTGGCGCAGACGCGGCGGGGCGATGAGATCATCGTGGGCGAGGGAGCGCATTGCGCGTGGTACGAGTCCGGCGCTGCTTCCGCCATCAGCGGCGTGCAGGCGGTCGTCGCCGGTGCTGGCGGGTTGTTCGGCGCGGACGACGTGGCGAAGGCGATCAAGCCCGAAGCGGACTGGTATCCCCGCACGTCGCTGGTGGCGATCGAGAACACGCACAATCGGGCGGGAGGACGAGTGTGGCCGATGGGGCAGGTGCTCGAGGTCGCCGGTTTCGCCCGGTCTCGTGGCCTGGTGTTGCACCTCGACGGGGCGCGTCTGTGGAATGCATCGGTAGCGCTGGGGTTGCCGGCCGACGAGCTTGCGGCGCCGTTCGACTCGGTGAGCGTGTGCTTCTCGAAGGGGCTGGGCGCGCCGGTAGGGTCTGCGATCTGCGGCTCGTCGGACCTGATCGCGGCGTGCCGGCGCCTGCGCAAGATGCTGGGCGGGGGCATGCGGCAGGCGGGCGTGCTGGCGGCCGCTGCGTTGTACGCGCTGGAACACCATCGCGACCGGCTTGCGATCGACCACGACAACGCGAGGTCGATTGCGCATCGCCTCGCGGGCGTACGCGGCGTGATGGTCGACGTTGCCGCGGTGGAGACGAACATCGTGATGGTGGACACGCCAGGTGTACCGGCGCAGGCCATTGTCGAGCGTGCACGGGAGCGGGGCGTGCTGGTGTCGGCCTTTGGTCCGGAGCGGATTCGAGTCGTGACACATCTCGACGTGGAGCAAACGGCGCTTCGCGGCGGCGAGATCCTTGCTGGTGTGGTTGCGGAAATGACGGGCAAGCGATGACGGACGCGCACTGGAATTGGAGCAGTTGCTTGTTGGCGGCCGTGGCGTCGGTGACGCTGGCCGTGGCGTCGTGCGCGCCGACACTGCCTCGCCCGTACCTGGAGTCACGCGCAGCGGCGCAGCGCGCGTACGGTGCCGGCAGGTATGATGAAGCGGCGAGGTACTATCACGAGGCGGCGACCCAGGCGTCGCGATCGCGCGATCGCGACGAGATGCTGTTCCTCGAGGCGTCGGCTCTGCAGCGAGCGGGCAGAACCAACGAGGCGCGGGCTGCCTATGAGGCGCTGGAGAAGCTGTCGCCCGCAGGTGAGCGAGCCGCCCGGTGTGCCTACGAGATAGCGTCGATCGAGGTCGAGCATGGCGACGAGCGGCGCGGTTGGCAGATGCTCGAGTCGGTGATGCGTCGCTATCCCGGGTCGGGCCTTGCGAAGCGTGCGCTGCATCGATACGTCAAGCACCTCGACGAGACGCAGGGCGACGCTGCGGGGCTTGCCTATCTGCGTGCGAACATGGCGTGGCTCCGGGGCAACGACATGGGCGAAGACGCGATGTACGGTATCGCGGACCACTTGGAGCGGATGGGGAAGCTGGCGGAAGCGCGGGACACGTTTGTCGAATGTGCGACGGCGTGGCCGTATCCTGGCGGCGCGCTGTGGGACGACGCCTTGTACCGGGCGTCGCTGCTGGACGAGAAGCTCGGGGATCCGCGCGCGGCGATCGCGCGGCTCGACCAGATGCTGGTGGAGCGCGAGGTATCGACGTTCAGCGGTAGCTACGAGCGGCCGAGGTATGCTCGCGCGCAGATGCGCAAGGCGGAGTTGTACCGGGATGCGCTACGCGACCACGCCGCGGCCCGCAGAGAGTTCCGAAAACTGTTCGACGAGTTCACGACGTCGCTGCTGCGTGACGAGGCGATGTGGGAAGCGGCGAAGCTGGCTGCGGCGGACAGGGACACCGACGCGGCTTGCGCATCGATGAAGTTGCTTGCGGAGACGATCCCGGACTCGCGATACGTGCCGTGTACGCCGCTCGTGTGTCCAGCAGCAGGTGCGGGGACGGCGCCGAGGGGGTGCCGGCGCTACATCGAGCGGAGCGTGGAGCACGCCGAAGCGACCGCCGCCGACACGCGCTGATCGCGAGCCGGAGCCGTGGGGCGATCGACGGCGTGTCGGAGACGCTGGTCAGCGTTCCTCTTCTTCTTCGTCGTCTTCGAGGTCGTCGTCGTCCTCGTCGGGCGAGTAGTCGTCGTCGTCTTCGGACGCATCGGACGGCAGGTCGTACTTGAGGTCGATATTGAGCTCACCCAGGCGGGTTTCGAGGATCTCGAACAGCTCGTCGACGTCGTCGCCCCCCCATTCGTCGAGCAGGTCGGTGAGGAACTCGAAGAAGTCTCCGTTGTCGAGGAGGCGCTCGATGTCCTCGACCTGTTCTTCGGAAAAAGCTTCGAGGATGTCCTCGCGGAGGGTTTCGGTGTCGCCCTCCTCGATCGCGTCTTCGGCAGATAGCCGAATCTGTCGCACGGCGCGCTTGTCGAGGTGTATTTCCATTCGCTTTGCCTCCAGAGCCTCGACGGCTTTAAGCGAAGCAGCCACCTGGCGTCAAGGAGGCTAGGATACGAGACCTCGGGACATCGCATGAAAAGGAATGGAAGAGCCTGTCGGACTGGGCGGCTGCGCGCCGTGGCGAGCAGCGTGACGGTGGCTGTGTGGGCGGGGGTGTCGATTTCGGTTGCGAGTGCCGACGAGCCGGTGGATCCGGCGGCAACGTGGGTAGCGCCTCCGCCCATCAACGTCGACTATCTGCAGTTCGGCGTGGCGTTCGTTGGGGATTTCGCGCTGAATCCGGGCCCGGTGTGTCCCGCGCAGGCCAAGGCGCCGTGCGTGCTGGGGTCCGGCGGGGGCCTGCGCGCGCGCGCCGGGTATCGGTCGCCGGGGCCTTGGTATGTCGGCGGCTCGTACGGCTTCAGCAAGCTCGAGACCAACGGCTTGATGCGCCTGGGCATCTTGCAGCAGGCAGGGGCGGAGACGCGGTATCTTCTTGCGCTGGGCCAGCGCGCCGAGCCGTACGTCTCGGGCGGCCTGGCCGCGGTCGCCTTCGGCAACGAATGGTGGATCGACACCGCGGGTGTGGCAGCCCATCTGGGTGCCGGTTTCGAGGTCCAGCTCGATCGCACGACAGTTGTGGGGATGTGCCTTGCGTACCGGCCGACCTTGCTGTTCGGCTGGACGGATCGCGCGGGGCAGGACCGTCCCACAGGGGTGGCCCACTTCATGGGGTTGGACGTCGTGATGGAGGCGCGACAGCCGCTGCGCACGCATTGATTGCGGCGCGCTTGCCAAGTATCGAGCGGAGGGTGCGCTCAGCCCGGCCGGGCTCCCAACGACGCGAAGCGGTGCGTGCCGGCTGACCATCCAGTCGACAAGGCCGACGGTTGCCGCGTCGACGGCGACACCCGGCGCGTGCATGCGCGTGCGGGGGAGGAGTGGGGCGTGGCACGCGGTGCCGGCGAAACGAAAGCCGCGTGGGCCGAACGCCCCCGGCACGGGTTCGAACGTTATGCACCCAGCTCGCGCAGTGGTAGATTGGCGGCGATGGTTGAGCCGTCCGATTCAGCGCGCCCCGTGAGCATCGTGGGGCGCTACGCCATCCACGCCGAGATTGCGCACGGGGGGATGGCGACGATTCACC
>Ga0209018_1000083_pt1 | contig 81186 bp, 75 predicted proteins | sample YNPBryBLVA2012_FD_185814 | JGI IMG/M metagenome (GOLD analysis project Ga0209018, IMG submission 185814) | Anoxygenic and chlorotrophic microbial mat microbial communities from Yellowstone National Park, USA - YNP Bryant BLVA 2012 (SPAdes)... ... | reverse complement strand
GGGGGCATTCGAGCCGAAGGCGAAGAAGGCGTGAGGGGTGGGGTGAGGCTCCCTGGGCTTGGCCCGTGGAGCGGGGAGGGACCCCGAAGGGTGGGCCGAGCGTTCCGACTGGCTTTGCCAGCGGAACGCGGGGGAGAAGCCCCTCCCCGTTAAAGAGATAAAGCCTTTCCCTCGGGTAGCACCTACTTCATCGAAGGCAAGACCAATCCATCGCGGAATTTGGAATTTGGGGGATTGGGGGCGTTCGAGGCTCGATGTGTTACGCTGGAAAGGGAGGCTTCCGTGGACGCGCAGGACCGGGAGGCGCTGGCCCGCCTGAGGAAGGACCCGGCGCTCCGGGCCCTTATCCGGAGCGTGGGCCCCCCCCGCTTCCACGAGTACTCCCGGCAGGACCTCCTGCACAACCTGCTGGAGGCGGTCCTGGCCCAGCAACTCTCGGCCCGGGTGGCCCGGGTCCTCTTCGAGCGATTCCGCGACCAGCAGGGTCGGGGGTTCCCCGACCCCGCCCGGATCCTCAGGACGCCCGAAGCCTCGCTCCGGGCCCTGGGCTTCTCCCGGGCCAAGGCGGCGACGGTGCGGGCCCTCTGCCAAGCCGTCCTCGACGGAACGCTGGACCTCCAGGAGCTCCCCCGGAGGTCCGACGGGGAGGTGCTGGAGGCCCTGACGGCCATCCGGGGCATCGGTCCCTGGACCGCCCACATGGCTCTCATCTTCGCCCTCAGGCGTCCCGACGTCTGGCCGGCGGCGGACCTCGGCCTGCGCAAGGGGCTGAAGGGGATCCTGGGCCTCCCCGCCGTGCCCTCCCCCCGGGAGGCGGAGCCCCTGGGGGAGCGGTGGCGGCCGTACCGCTCCTACGCCTGTTGGTACCTCTGGCAGATGAACGACGGAGGGTGAGGTGGATGGGCTCCGCCGGCGGATCGAGGAGGTGGACGCCGAATGACCGGCGCTCGGGCGAGGGGTTCGCCCATTGACGACCGGGGGGAGGATGCCCTATGCTAAAGGGCCAGGGCGGTGTAGCTCAGCTGGTTAGAGCAAACGGCTCATATCCGTTGTGTCCGGGGTTCAAGTCCCTGCACCGCCACCACCCCCTCCTCAAGCGATTCCGTTCCGCCCTGAGGGACCTCCCCCTTAGGGACGGAGACCGCGTGCTCCTGGCGGTCTCCGGGGGGGGCGATTCGGTGGGGATGGCGGCCCTCTTCCTTTCGGCCCTCCCCCGGCCCCGGCTGGAGCTGGGCCTGGTCCACGTCCACCACAACCTCCGGGGGGAGGAGGCGGACCGCGACGAGCGGGCGGTCCACGACCTGGCCGCCTGCCTGGGGCTCCCCTTCCGCTCCCTGCGGATCCGGGGAAGGCCCCCCCGGGGGGAGAGCCTGGAGCAGTGGGCTCGGGAGGTCCGGTACGGGGCCCTGGAATCCCTGCGGGAGGACGAAGGGTGGGACTACATCGCCACCGCCCACTCCCTCGGCGACCAGGCGGAGACGGTCCTCCTTCGCATCCACCGCGGGGCGGGACCGGGCGGGCTGGCGGGGATCCGGCCCGTGGCGGGGCGGGTCCTCCGGCCGGTCCTCTCCTTCACCGGGGAGGAGCTTCGGCGGGCCGCCGGGGAGGTGGGGCTCGCCTACCTGGAGGACTCTTCCAACGCCGACCGGCGGTTCCTGCGGAATCGGGTGCGGCGGGAGGTTCTCCCCTTTCTGGAAGAGCGGCTCCCCGGCTTCACCCGGCGCCTGGCGGCCCTGGCCCGCCTGGCGGCCCTGGAGACCCCGGCCCCCGGCCCGGAAGTTGCGGTATTGGAAGGAGATCGCCTATATTACCCCTGTGCGGACCTGGCGGCGCTCTCCGAAGCCCAGGGCCTGAGGGCCCTGCGGGAGGGCGTCGCGCGGGCGCGGGGCAGCCTCCGGGGCCTTTCGGAAAGGCACTTTCGGGCCCTCTGGAACCTGCGCCTCTGCCGCCCCGGCGCCGTGGTGGCCCTGCCGGGGGGGTGGGAAGGCCGCCGGGAACGGGGGCGGGTCTCCGTCGGTCCCCGCCGGGAGGAACCATGAAGCTGGCCCAGGGAATCCTGTTCACGGAGAAGCAGATCCAGCAGCGGGTGGAGGAGCTGGCCCGGGCCATCACCCGCGACTACCAGGACAAGAGCCCCCTCGTCCTCTGCGCCATCCTCAAGGGGGCCATTCCCTTCCTGGCGGACCTCATGCGGCGGATCCCGGGCGACGTCCGGCTGGTGCTCATCGAGATGAAAAGCCAGGTGGACGGAAAGCACGCCTCCCTCCTTTTCACCTCCAGCCTGGACCTCTCCGGCCGGCACGTGCTCATCGTGGAGGACATCGTGGACACGGGGATCACCCTCGACTACCTGCTGAAGCACCTGGAGGCGGAGCGGGCCCCGGCATCCCTGAAGGTCTGCGCCCTCTTGGACAAGCCCGAAGCCCGGCGTATTGACGTTCCGGTCCACTACCGGGGCTTTACCGTTCCCGACAAGTTCGTCGTGGGGTACGGCCTCGACTTCGAGGAGCGGTACCGCAACTTGCCGTACATCACCTGGGTGGAACCGGAATGAGGTGACGGCCGCCCCCGTTTTGCATCATGGCGGAAGGGGACCTCCGCCGCGTTCCGGCTTGGGCGTCCCCGAAAGGAGTCCTCGGTGAACCAGCAGCTTCGAAACGTGGTCCTCTGGGCCCTCATCTTCGTCGTGGTGGCCGTTTCCATCGGCCTCCTCAAGAAGGCCACCCTCAAGGAGACCGAACTCCCCTTCAGCCGGTTCGACGCCCTGGTCCAGTCCGGGCAGATCAAGACGGCGGTGGTGAAGGGGGCCACCGTCCGGGGGGAATTCCGGGAGCCCCAGGACGGCGCCACCCACTACGTCACCAACCTCCCGCCGGACCTCCAGAACTACACCCCCCAGCTGGTGGCCCGGGGTGTGGACGTGAGGGCCCAGGAGCCCAACACCTCCCAGTACCTCTTCGCCCTCTTCTACATCCTGCCGGTGGTCCTCATCATCGGCTTCTGGATCTTCTTCATGCGCCAGATGCAGCAGGGGGGGAACAAGGCCTTCTCCTTCGGCAAGAGCAAGGCAAGGCTCGTCTCCGAGCCCAAGAACAAGGTCACCTTCAAGGACGTGGCCGGCATCGAGGAGGTCAAGGAGGAGCTGTACGAGATCATCGACTTCCTCAAGGACCCCCAGAAGTTCCAGAAGCTGGGCGGCAAGATCCCCAAGGGCGTCCTCCTCATGGGAAGCCCCGGCACGGGAAAGACCCTCCTGGCCAAGGCCATCGCCGGCGAGGCGGGGGTGCCCTTCTTCTCCATCTCGGGCTCGGAGTTCGTGGAGCTCTTCGTGGGGGTGGGGGCCAGCCGGGTCCGGGACCTCTTCGAGCAGGCCAAGAAGAACGCCCCCTGCATCGTCTTCATCGACGAGATCGACGCCGTGGGACGGAACCGCGGCGTGGGCAGCGTGGGGGGCCACGAGGAGCGGGAGCAGACCCTCAACCAGCTCCTGGTGGAGATGGACGGCTTCGAAGCCAACGAGGGGGTCATCATCGTGGCCGCCACCAACCGCCCGGACGTCCTGGACCAGGCGCTTCTCCGGCCCGGGCGCTTCGACCGCCGCATCGTCGTCCCCCGGCCGGACCTGCGGGGGCGGGAGGAGATCCTCGGCGTCCACGTGCGGGCCCTCAAGTTGGGCGCCGACGTGGACCTCTCCATCCTGGCCCGCGGCACCCCCGGCTTCTCCGGCGCCGACCTCGCCAACCTCTGCAACGAGGCGGCCCTTCGGGCCGCCCGCCGGGGCGCCAAGGCGGTGGAGATGGAGGACTTCGAGTTCGCCAAGGACAAGGTCCTCATGGGCACCGAGCGGCGCTCCATGATCCTCTCGGAGCAGGACAAGAAGGTCGTGGCCACCCACGAGGCCGGCCACGCCGTCGTCGCCTACTACCTTCCCCACGCCGACCCCATCCACAAGGTCTCCATCGTCCCCCGGGGCATGGCGCTGGGGATCACCCAGCAGCTCCCCATGGACGACAAGTACAACTACTCCAAGGAGTACCTGGAGGACGAGATCGCCGTCATGCTGGGCGGCCGGACCGCCGAGGAGCTCTTCATCGGCTCGGTGACCACGGGGGCCGGCAACGACTTCGAGAAGGCCACGGAGATGGCCTGGAAGATGGTCACCGCCTGGGGAATGAGCGACACGCTGGGCCCCCTGGCCTACCGGGGGGAGCGCACCTCCATCGCCGCCTACTGGGACGCCCCCACCTGGGGGCAGTACTCCTCCGAGACGGCCCGGGAGATCGACGAGGAGGTCAAGCGGATCGTCCTCCGGGCCAAGGAGCGGGCCGAGGCCATCCTGAAGGAGCACCGGGACAAGATGGAATCGGTGATCCTGGCCCTCCTGGAGCGGGAGGTGCTGGACAAGGAGGAGTTCGAGGCGCTCCTGAAGGGCCGGCCCCTCCCCGCGACGCCTCCTTCCCCCCCGCCAGCCTCCGTCCCGGGAGCCGGCACCGAGGCCGGGGCCCCGGCCGCCGCCCCCGCCAACGCTCCCGCCGCCACGCCCCAGCTCGGGGGCGCCTGAGGAGGGGCCCTCGGTGTCTTCGGGGGGCCTCGTCTTGCACGGGAGGGACTGGCTTCAGGGCCGCCCTTTCCTCCTCATGGGCATCGTCAACGTGACCCCCGACTCCTTCTCCGACGGGGGACGCTTCCTGGACCCCTCCGCCGCGGTGGCCCACGGCCTTTCCCTCGCCGCCGAGGGGGCCGACCTCCTGGACCTGGGGGCCGAGTCCAGCCGGCCCGGGAGCGACCCCGTCCCGGAGGAAGAGGAGCTCCGGCGCCTTCTCCCGGTGGTGCGCGGACTCCGCCAGGCCCTCCCCGAGGTCCCCCTCTCGGTGGACACCACCAAGGCGGCGGTGGCCGAGGCGGCCCTGGACGCCGGGGCCGACATGGTCAACGACATCTCCGCGGGGACCTTCGACCCCGCCATGATTCCCCTCTGCGCCCGCCGGGGGGTCCCCCTCGTCCTGATGCACATGCGGGGAAGGCCCAAGACCATGCAGGAGGCCCCCCGCTACACCGATGCCGTGGCCGAGGTCCGGGAAGAGCTGGAGGCCCGGACGCGGGCGGCGGAGGCCGCGGGGCTGGGACCGGGAACCCTGGTCCTGGACCCGGGCATCGGCTTCGGCAAGCGTCCCGCGGACAACCTGGCCCTCCTCCGCGACCTGCCGGCCCTCGCCTCCCTCGGCTACCCCCTCCTCGTCGGGGCCTCCCGGAAGAGCCTCGTCGGCGCCCTCACGGGAGCCCCCGTGGACGGGCGCCTGCCGGGGAGTCTCGCCTTCCACGTCGCGGCCCTCCTCGGAGGGGCGCGGATCTTCCGCGTCCACGACGTGGCCGCCCACCGCCAGGCCCTGCTCTGCGCCGCGGCCCTCCTCCCCTTCCGGGCGGCGCCATGACCCTCACCGTCTCCCAGGCCCAGATGGCCGTCCTTCCCCGGGACCCGGCGGGGAACCTCGAAAAGGCGCGGGCCTTCGCCCGGGAGGCCGCCGCCCGGGGAAGCGCCCTGCTGTGCTTTCCCGAGATGTTCCTCACGGGCTTTTCGTGGGAGTGGAACGGCGCCCACCTGGCGGAGCAGGAGGGGCACCTGGGGGCCCTCCGGGAGATCGCCCGGGAGTTCCGCCTCTTCGTGAGCGGGTCCCTTCTTCTTCCGGGGGAAGGGGGCCGCCCGGCCAACGCCCACCTCCTGCTGAACCCCCAGGGGGAACCCCTGGCCCGGTACGACAAGGTCCACCTCTTCTCCCTCTTCCACGAGGAACGCCACGTCGCTCCCGGCCGCCGAAGGGTGGTGGCCGAGGCGCCTTGGGGAAGGACCGGCCTCGCCGTCTGCTACGACGTGCGCTTTCCCGAACTTTTTCGGGCCTGCGCCCTGGACGGCGCCGTCCTCTTCCTCTGCCCCGCCGCCTTCCCCTACCCCAGGCGGGAGGCGTGGCGCGTCCTGGGCCGGGCGCGGGCGGTGGAGAACCTGGCCTTCTTCGTCGGGACCAACGCCGTGGGACCGGAGGAGCCTTCGGGCGGGGGGGTGGTCTACTTCGGAACCTCCTTCGCCGCGGGGCCCGCGGGGGAACTCCTCGCCGAAGGCGGGGAGGACCGGGAGGAACTCCTCACCTCCGAACTGGACTTCCGCCTCGTGGAGGCTTCCCGGCGGCAGATCCTGGTCTTCCGGGACCGCCGCCCGGAGGTGTACGAAAGGTAGTGCCAGCCCCAGGGTGGTCTTTTGAGGGAGGCCGGTCCTTTCTAAGGCACCAGGCTCTTCCCGTCGGCGCGGGGCGGCGGGGAAAGGCCGAGGAGCCGGCAAACGGTGGGGGCGACGTCCACGGCGGAGGCCTGAGGGAGGACCTTGCCGGCGGGGATTCCGGGCCCTTCCAGGTACAGAACCCCTTGGACGTCGGGGTTGGAGGGGGGGTAGCCGTGGTTGCCCTTGAGGGGCGGCGACGGCACCGGTGACCGGGAAAAGGCCCGAAAGGTGGCGTGGGGCGGGGCCAGGACCACCAGGTCCCCGGCGCGGGCACAGCCGGCGTAGTGGAGGTCCTCGGGACAGGCCTCCCGGTCGTAGACCTGGCACCCCGGCGGCAGGCCTTTGAGCGCCGCGCGCACCTCCGCCCGCTGCGCCCCGTCCTTCACGTAGAGGTTCGCCATGGGGCCCGAGGGAGCGATGTAGGGGTAGAACCCTTTCTTGGGCACCCACGCCGTGAGGTCCAGGGTCCTGTCCACCGCCGACATCCCGTGGTCGCTGGCGACGAGCAGGACCACGGGGGTTCTCGGTCCCAGGGCGGCGATGCCCTTCCGGAGACGGGCGATCAGGCGGTCGCACCGGACCATGGCCCTTCGGACACCGGGGCCGTCGGGTCCCTCCTCGTGGCCCGCGTCGTCGGCGCCGCTCGTCCAGCAGAGGATGAGGCGCGGCCGCTCGGCGGGGGGTTTTGTGAGCAGGTCCAGAACGAAGCGGAGGCTCTCCCCGTCGCTCCCGCCCCGTCCCTTTTGGAAGCCCCGGCGGTACGACGGGGAGACCCCCTTCCAGTCCCCGTCGGAGAGGGGCCAGGAGACGACGGCGCTGCGCTGTCCCGCCCGCTCCGCCAGGACCCAGAGGGGCGGTTCGAGGAGCCACCTCGCCTCCGGCTCCTTGGCGAAGCGCGTGTCCGTCTCCCGGTCCAGGAAGGCGTTGGCGGCGATGCCGTGCTTGTCGGGGTAGGTCCCGGTGGCCAGCGTGGCGTGGCAGACCCACGTCAGGGAGGGAAAGGGCGGCAGGAGGCGCTCCACCCGGGTCCCCCTCCGGCCCATCTCGGCGAAGGCGGGGAGGCCGAAGCGGGCGGGGTAGTCCCACCGGACGCCGTCCACCGTCAGAAGGACCACCGACGGCGGCGCCGGGGGGGCGGGGGAGGCCCCCAGGAGAAGCGAGAGGCCCAGCAGGATCGAAAGGGCCGCCCGTCGCACGGCGAAAAGATTCCAGGGATTCCGCCTCATGGTTTCCGCGCTCCTTTCCGCCCCTTCGCCGGCGCCTCCTCCGGGGCCGGCTCCCGGGCCACCTTCAGGGCGAAGGCCAGTTCCTCCTCCCGGCCCCGGACCCTCCCGTCGGCCTTGGCCGCCCGGGTCTCCAGCAGGGCCCGGGCCACGGCGGCGGAGGGGGGGATCCCCGCCGCGGTGAGGTCCGCACCGGTGATCTCCAGGCCGATGAAGCGGTCCCGCACCAGGAAGTCCCGGACCCGTGATTGGCGGGCCGCCGACTGGACCTTGGCCAGAAGGAAAAGGACCAGGGGCAGGGGGGCGCCGTGGAGGACCCGGTAGGCCCCTCCCGGTGTGCCGTCCTCCTCGGGGCCCAGGTCCCTGAGCGCCCGCCAGATGAACGACCGGTACTCGGAAAGGAGGGCCCGGGTCTCCTGGGAGAAGGGGTAGCGTTCCCGGAAAGCCTCCAGCTCGGCGGTGGAGAGGCGCTCGGTGAGGGCCATGAGGTAGCAAGCGGGGCGGTTCAGGGGCTCTTCGGGAAAGTGGGTCTCGTAGAATCCCAGGGCCTGCTGGAGGCGGTAGAGGGTCTCCAGCACCTTGGGGGTGAGCTTGAGGGTCGGCCAGAAGACGGCCAGGAGGCGGTGCTCCTCCATCGCCTTAAGGCCCTCGACGGCGTTGGGCCCCGAGAGGATCTGCTCCACCTCCGAAAGGACCCGCTTGGGGGAGAGGTGGCGGAAGACCCCTTGCTTGAGGGTGGCGGCGATGAGGTGGGCCGTCTCCGAGGGCAGGGTGAAGCCCAGCTTCACGGCGAAGCGGACGGCCCGGAAGGCCCGGGTGGGGTCCTCCACGAAGGAGAGGCCGTGGAGGACGCGGATCCTCCCCGCCTTGAGGTCCCGGACCCCGCCGAAGAGGTCCAAGACCTCCCCGAAGCGGTCGGGGGCCAGAAAGACCGCCAGGGTGTTGAGGGTAAAGTCCCGCCGGTAGAGGTCCTGGTAGAGGGCGGCGTGGGCCACCGTCGGGAGCGCCGCCGGCTGTTCGTAGTACTCCGCCCGGGCGGTGGCGAAGTCCCATCGTCCCCCCTGGGGCCGGATCCAGACGGCGGTTCCGAAGTCCCGGTGGGCCCGCACCCGCCCCCCCTTCCGCCGGGCCCAAGCCTCCGCCAGCGCCACCGCGTCCCCCTCCACCACGAAGTCCACGTCCTTCACCGGCTTCCCCAGCAGCAGGTCCCGCACGGCCCCGCCCACCAGCAGGCACGGCGTGGCCCGCTCCTCGGCCAGGCCCCCCAGCTCCCGCAGGGCCTGAAAATCCTCGGGAGAAAAGGCGTTCCGGAGCAGGCCCTGGATCTCCCGGGCCGAGGGCTGGCCTCCGGCCCGATGGGCCAGGGCCTGGGGCTCGCTGCGGTAGAGCGCCTTGAAGAGGCTCATCCGCGACACCAGGCCCTCCACCCGGTCGGGGCTCTCCCCCAAAAGGACGATGCGCCAGTTGTTCTCCAGCATCCGCCGGCGAAGCTCCTCCGCCGGGATGGACGGAGAGAGAAGGGGCGGGGCGGAGACGACGAAGTCCAGCACCGGCGCCTCGGCCAAGCCGTGCTGGAGGGCCCCGTCCACCTCCTGCCGGGTGACGACCCCCAGGAGGTGCTCCCCTCGGAAGACCGGAAGGGCGTTGACCCGGAAGCGGTTCATGGCGGCGAAGGCCTCCCGCACCGTGGCCGTCTCGGAAAGGCGCTGGAAGTCCCGGGTCATGATGTCCCGGGCCGAAAGCCCTACGGGGTGGACCACCGTCAGCTCGTCGAGGAGCAGGGCCCGGACCTCCGCCGCCGTCTTCCCCCGGACCACCGCCGAGGCGGCGGAAGCGTGTCCTCCGCCCCCCAGGAACTCCAGGCACCGGGCGACGTTCACCCGGGGGGAGCGGCTCCGCGCGATGACGTGGACCCGGTTCTCCATGTAGGCCAGGAGGAAAAGCACTTCCAGCCCTTCCATGGCCAGAATCTCGTGGGCCAGGATGGAGAGGTCGGGGACGTAGGCCTCGGCGCCCACCACGCTGAGGTGGACGGTGACGCCCCCCACCTCGAGCCGTTCCAGGTTGTCGAAGACCTCGGCGAGAAGCCGCATCTGCTCCTCGGTGAAGCCGCGCCGGAGAACCCGGGGGACCTGGTTGAGGTCCCCCCCCCAGGAGAGGCAGGAGAGGACCGCCTCGAAGTCCCGGGGCCGGGTGGTGGGGTAGGTCAGCCAGCCGGTGTCCTCGTAGATCCCCAGGAGGAAGAGCGTCGCCTCGAAGGGGGAGGGCGTCTCCCCCCGCTCCTTCAGCACCTCCACCAGGACGGCGGTGCAGGAGCCGGCCTCCTCCACCCGGTGGACCCCTCCCTTCAGGTCCCCCTGGCCAGGGTGGTGGTCGTAGACGTCCAGCAGGGGCGGGGGCTCCCGCTGGAGGAGGACCGCCAGGGGCCCCAATCGGTCCCGGGAGGAGACGTCCACGCAGACCAACCGGGAGACGGCCTTGAGGTCCAGGCCCCGGACCGACGAAACGGGAGGGAGGTGGGCGGAGTTCCGCTCCATCCACCGCCTCAGAAGGTTCTCCGCCGCCCCGGGGAGGACCAGGCGGGCGCCCGGGTAGAGGCGTCGGGCGGCCACCAGGCACGCCAGGGAGTCGAAGTCGGCGTTGGTGTGGGAGGTGATCACCACCATGGCCGCCCCGGAACGCCGGCGCCGGGGACCGGGCGAAGAGAAACCGCTCCCGAACCGCTGGCCCCTCTCCGGATCCGGCTTTCCCGTGCACCGACGGCGATCATGCCCGCATTGTAAGGCCTGGGGAACCTCCACGGAAGCAGGGGGCCCGGAAGGCCCCCCCGAACCCGCCGGGGAAGCCCCAATCCCGCCACAGAACCGGAAGAAGGGCGCACGGGGTTGCGAACCGGGAGGTCCCCAAATCCACGCCATCGCCCCGCAAGGGATGGGGGGGCTGTCCAAAACCCTGTCCGGGGAGGTTTTCCGCCTTTCACCCGGAGCGAAGCGGCGGGGGAAAGGCAGGCCGCCGGATGGGGCAGCGGGACTGGAGGACGAGGCGGGCGAACCGGAGCCCTACCGGCCGAGGACCCGCCGGGCGGCTTCCAGGAATCGGTCGTTGCCCTCGGGGGTATGGACCGAGACCCGGAGGCTGTGGGGGTAGCCGGCGAGGGGCCGGACGATGACCCCCTCCCGGAGGAGCGCCTCGAAGGCGGCGCGGGAGTCTCCGGGGAAGTCCACCAGCAGGAAGTTGGCCACGGACGGGGTGACGGGAAGTCCCAGGGCCTCGCATCCCGCCTTGAGGCGCGGAAGCTCGCGGGCGTTGAGGGCGACCACCTCCCGCACGAAGGCCTCGTCCTCCAGGGCCGCCAGGGCCGCCACCTGGGCGGCGCTGCTGGTGTTGAAGGGGGACCGCACCTTATGGAGGATGGCCGTCACCTCTTCGCCGGCGGCTCCGTAGCCCACCCGGAGGCCCGCCAGGCCGTAGGCCTTGCTGAAGGTCCCCAGGACCATGAGGTTGGGAAAGCGGGGGAGGAGGTCCACCACGCTGGCGTAGTCGGGCGCTTGCACGTACTCCTTGTAGGCTTCGTCCACGATCACCAGGACTTCGGGGGGGATCCGCTCGAGGAAGGCCACCAGGTCCCTTCTCGGAATGTACCGGCCGGTAGGGTTGATGGGGTTGTCCAGGATGACCAGCCGGGTCCTTGGGGTCACGGCGCGAAGGAGGGCGTAGAGGTCGTGGTTCCGCTCCCGCATGGGGACGGCGGTGAAGGGGGCGTCCACCACCTGGCAGGCGATGGGGTACATGGCGAAGGACCCTTGGGAGAAGACGGCGGAGGCCTCGCGGTTGAGGAAGGCCCGGGCGGACATCTCCACCAGCTCCACCGACCCGTTGCCGAGGACCACCTGCCCCGGCGAGAGGGCGAGCCTCCCCGCCAGGGCACGGCAGAGGTAGAACCCGCTCCCTTCGGGGTAGATGTGGATCCGCTCCAGGAAGGCCCGGAGGGCTTCCAGGGCCCGGGGAGAGGGCCCCAGGGGATTTTCGTTGGAGGCCATCTTGACGGTGTTTTTGAGGCCCAGTTCCCGCTCCACCTCTTCCACCGGCTTGCCGGGGACGTAGGGGCGGATGGCCTGGATGTACGGAGGGACGGGGATGGTCATGGGCGACGCTCCTTGGGGCTTCTCGGCTTGGGGGAGGATCTTCGGGACCGGGGCGATGGCGGGGGCGCGCCCTCCCTTTTCGCGCCGGCCTTCCTTCGGGCCGGGGAACGGCCCTTTCGGGCCTCCGGGGGGCCGCCGGCGGACCCCTGGCGGGCCGGCGGCGCGGGGAAGGGCCGCGAGGTGGTGGCGGCCTCCTTCAGGGCCCGGGTCTCTTCGGGAGTGAGGGGGCGCAACTCCCCGGGCTTGAGGCCTCCGAGGCGCACGGGGCCCATGGCCACGCGCTTGAGCTTGATCACCGGGTGGTCGATCCGGAAGAACATCTCCCGGAGCTGGTTCTTCCGCCCCTCCATCATCACCACCCGCAACCAGGTATGGCGGGTCTCCCGGGAGGGAATGCGGCGGATCTCCACCGGAAGGGTCCGCCGCCCCTCGAGGACGATCCCCCGCCGCAGGCGGTCCAGAGCCTCGGGGGCGGGGCTCCCTTTGACCTTCACCTCGTAGACCTTGGGGACGTGAAAGCGGGGGTGGAGGAGGCGAAAACCCAGGTCGCCGTCGTTGGTGAGCAGGAGCAGGCCCTCGCTGTGGAAGTCCAGGCGCCCCACGGGGAAGAGGCCCTTGGTCCCCCGGGGGAGGAAGGCCTTGAGGCTGGGACGTCCCTCGGGGTCCTCCAAGGTGCTCACCACCTCCTTGGGCTTGTAGAAGGCGAAGACGGTCCGGCGGTCGGGGAGACGGACCCGCTCGCCGTCCACCTTCACCGAATCCCGCTCGGGGTCCACGAGGACGGCCAGCTCCGTCACCCGCTCGCCGTTGACGGTGACCCGCCCCTCCCGGACCACCTCCTCCGCCGCCCGGCGGGAGGCGACGCCGCACCGCGCCAGGAACTGGTTGAGCCGCATCCTTCCGTCCCGCTCAGGCGCCATGGCCGTCCTCCCCTGTCCCGGCGGGGGCCGCGGCGGGCTCCCCCACATCCTTGAAGAGGCTCTCCTGCCGCACCTTTTCCCGGAAGACCTCCTCCAGCTCCCGGAAGGAGGGCAGGTCCTCCAGGGTGTTGAGGCCGAAGTGGACCAGGAACTCCCGGGTGGTGGCGTAGAGCAGGGGGCGGCCCACCACCGCTTTCCGGCCGGAGATCCGGATGAGCTTCTTCTCCAAAAGCCCCTTGAGGACAGGGCCCGATTCGGTCCCGCGGACGGCGGAGACCTCCGCCGCCGTCACCGGCTGCTTGTACGCCACGATGGCCAGCGTCTCCACCGCGGCGGGAGAGAGCTTTCGCAGGTTCTGGGCCTTGAGGAAGGCCCGGACGAAGGGGGCGTGAAGGGGCCGGGTCACCATGCGGAAGCCCTCGGCCACCCGCTCCACCTTGAGGCCCGCCGACTCCTTCTCCAGCCGTTCCTGGACCCGTTCCAGCAGGGAGAGGGCCTGAGCCGGGGCCACCTGGCCCCCGAAGGCTTCCACCACCTGGTTGACGGTGACGGGGGCCGAAGCCACGAAGAGGATGGCCTCCACCGCCCCCAGCCGGTCGCTTTCCCGCACCTGCCCCTCCGGCAGGTCATTCTACCATCATGCTTTTTCCAAAGGCGCCACAAGGAGATCAGGGAGGTCTAGAGTTTTTTTGTTCACTTTTCACTTTTTACTTTTCACTTTTCCCTGTTCCTCGGCCCCCCCGGGGCGGCGGGCCGAAGGGCCGGGTGTACACTGGTTTCCGTCCCGAAGGAGGTGCCCATGCGCAGCGTCAACCCCGCCACCGAAGAGACGATCCGGGAGTACCCCGACCATTCCCTGGAAGAGGTGGACGAGAAGCTGGACCTGGCCCTGTCGGCCTTCGACTTCTGGCGGGGGACCACCTTCGAGGAGCGGGGCCTCCTCCTGGGGCGCGCCGCGGAGGTCCTGCGGCGGCGGAAGGGGGAGCTGGCCGCCCTCATGACGGCGGAGATGGGCAAGGTGGTCGTCCAGGCCGAGGCGGAGGTGGAGAAGTGCGCCTGGGTCTGCGAGCACTACGCCGAAAAGGCCGCGGCCTACCTCGCCCCCGAGGAGATCGCCACCGACGCCTCGCGGAGCCTGGTCCGCTTCGATCCGTTGGGGCCCGTCCTCGCCGTAATGCCTTGGAACTTTCCCCTCTGGCAGGTCTTCCGCTTCGCCGCGCCGGCCCTCATGGCCGGCAACGTGGGGATTCTCAAGCACGCCTCCAACGTGCCGGGTTGCGCCCTCGCCGTGGAGGAGGTCTTCCGGGAGGCGGGCCTTCCCAAGGGGGCCTTTCAGACCCTCCTGGTGGGGTCCTCCGTGGTGGAGGGCATCGTCCGCCACCCGGCGGTGAAGGCGGTGACCCTGACGGGGAGCGACGGGGCCGGCCGGGCGCTCGCCGCCGCCGCCGGGACGGTTCTGAAGAAGACCGTCCTGGAGCTGGGGGGCTCGGACCCCTTCCTCGTCCTGAAGGACGCCGACCTTCCCCGGGCAGCCCAGGTGGCGGCCCAGGCCCGGTGCATCAACAACGGCCAGTCCTGCATCGCGGCCAAGCGGTTCATCGTCGAGGCCCCGGTCTTCGACGCCTTCGAGCGGGCCTTCGTGACCGCCATGTCCTCCCTCTCGGTGGGGGATCCCATGGACCGGAAGACCGACGTGGGTCCCCTGGCCCGGCAGGACCTCCTCGAAGACCTCCACGACCAGGTCTACCGGAGCCTCAAGGGGGGCGCGGTCCTCAAGTGCGGAGGAAAGCGCCTGCCCCGGCGGGGTTTCTTCTACCCCCCCACGGTCCTCTCCCGGGTGGAGCCCGGAATGGCCGTCTTCGAGGAGGAGACCTTCGGCCCCGCGGCGGCCCTCGTCCGGGCGGAGGACGCCGACCACGCCGTGGCCCTGGCCAACGCCTCCCCCTTCGGCCTGGGCGCCAGCCTCTGGACCGCCGACCTCGCCCTGGCCCAGCGCCTCGCCGGCGAAATCGAGGCGGGGAGCGTCTTCGTCAACGGGATGGTCAAGAGCGACCCGAGGCTCCCCTTCGGCGGGGTCAAGCTGTCGGGCTACGGGCGCGAACTGTCGGCCTTCGGCATCCGGGAGTTCGTCAACGTCAAGACCGTCTGGGTGGCGTGAGGGTCACGGGGCGCAGAACCACACGGCGGGGTACCCCACGAAGTGGTGGAGGTCGGCGGGGGCCGTGCGGCCGGGACCGTGGGAGAGCGGCAGTTCGGGGCCGTCCACCGACGCGGCGTAGGCCACGGGAACCGCCTCGGGCGCGGCGGGAGAGGCGAGGCCGCCAAGGAACAGCATCCCGAAGGGGACGGAGAAGCGCCCGCACCAAGGGATGCGGTAGCGGCCCGGCTCCCGGGGGTCCACGAGCTTTTCGAAGAGCCCCCGGGCCTTCCTCTCCGTCACCTTTCCCGCGAGATACTCCCGCATCAGGCGCCGGTCCTGGGCCCGGGCGAGGAGGTACGCCTCCCCTCCGCCCGCTCCGAAGGGGGTGTAGTCGAAGTCCCTTCCGTAGTGGACGGCGTCGGAGGAGACCACGACCTGGACGTCCCGTCCGAGCTCCAATCCCCGCTCCGCCAGGACGGAACCCAGGGCCGCCGCCAAATGGCCCGCCAGGGCCTTCATCCGCTCGAAGTCCATGGTGGGGACCAGGATGGGCACGATCTCCACGCCGGGGTTCCGGTGGCGGAGCCAGAAGACGATGGGCTCCACCGAGTGCTCGGCGTCGTGCACCGCGGCGTCGCGGATCCAGTCCCCCTCGGGCAGGCGCGACAGGAGGGCCTCCCGCAGGGCCGAGACGGGAACCTCCCCGTCGGGCGTCCGCCAGGCCCGGTACGGGTCGAAGACCAGGCGGTCCCGGACGCCGAAGACCCGCCACTTGTGGAAGACCCCCAGGACCACGACGGTCCGGGCGGTGATCGGCTCGAGGGCCCGGCGGTAGGTCCGGGCGGCGTACAGGTAGTCGTCGTGGGGGCAGACGGCGCCCCAGACCGGCCCCTTCGCCCGAAGGCCGAAGCCCTGGGGCTCCGGCCCGGAGGCGGCGAGCCTCACCACCTCCTCCATCTGCTCGCCGGTGGTGGCGAACCCCACGGCGTCCTGCTGGCCCCGGAGGTCCCCCCGGGAGGGGATCCCCATGGCCTGGCGCACCTCCTCCAGGGAAGGCGGGCCGGAACCGTTCGCGGCGCCCCACCCGGCGAGGGAGAGGAACAGGAGGGCGGTCAGTGCGGCTTCTCGCATGGTTCCTCCGCGTACAGCGTTTCGGTGAGGAACCGGAAGGCGGGCTCCTCTCCCCGCTCCTCCAAACGCCGGAGCAGGGCCCGTCCAAGGTGTCTTTCTTCCATCGGATCCCCCCTTGAAGAGGGGCATTTTAAAACAGGATTCCTCCGGGAAGGATGGGCCTCCGGCGTCCGGGGCCCGGTGAGGAGCCTCCCCTCCGGGATGGAACGGCCGGCGAGGGGTGTTGGGAAAGGATGGGGCGCCCTTTCGCCCCGGGAGGATGACGATGAAAGGTCTTTCCCAACGCAAGTGCAAACCCTGCGAGGGGGGGGTGACACCCCTGTCGCGGGTGGAGGCGGAGGGGCTTCTCGAGGAGATCCCCTTCTGGTCGCTGGACGAAAAGGCTTCGGAGCTCTCCCGAACCTTCGTCTTCCGGGACTTCCACGAAACCATGGCCTTCGTAAACGCCGTGGCCTGGATCGCCCATCAGGAGGGCCACCATCCCGATCTCACCGTGGGCTACGACCGGTGCACGGTCCGGTACTCGACCCACGCCATCGGCGGGCTCTCGGAGAACGACTTCATCTCCGCCGCCAAGGTCAACGCCCTCCTCGCCTACGCGTGAAGGTTCCGCCCTTCAGAGGCGCGCGGGGCCGCGAAGGATCCGGGCGGGAAGAAAGAGGAGGGCCTTGAGGAAGGAGAAGACCCCCTCCACCGCCATCCCCAGCAGGCGGAAGGGCAGGAGGAGGAGCCACACCACGGGGTAGAGGACCAGGGCCAGCAGGGCCAGGGGCCAGCACAGAACCAGCAGGATCAGCCAGAGCAGGAAGGTCGCCATCACCGTCCTCCCGAAGGGGGGTACGGCAGGGAGCGGAGGAAGGTTTCCAGGGACGAGAGGGCGCGGTCCGAGGGGGAGAGGAAGAGGAAGGCCCCCTCCCACGGCTCCTTTTCCGACGCCCGGACGCAGACGGCGGCGGTCTCGAAGGTCTCCTTTCCCAGGGCGATCCGGAGGGCGGCCTTCTGGAGGAGGCGAAAGGGCAGGGGTCCCCGGACGAGGGCCGCCTCCAGGCTCAGGTTGATCACCTCCACCGGCAGGTCCTGCCCGCCGGCGGGGACCAACCGGCCGCGGAGGGAGATCCGGCGCCGGGGGCTCCTCCGCCGTTCCACCGTGAGGACCATGGCCCTCTCCTTTCAGGAAATGCCGCAGGCCCTTCGGGCCCGCTCCAGGGTGGCCTCCGCCACCGGACGGACCCGGCGGGCCCCTTCCCGGAGCACGTCGTCCACCTCCGAAGGTTTGGCCGCCAGGGCCTTCCGCCGTTCCCGCGCCTCGCCGAAGGTCTCGTCCAAGACGGCGATGAGCCGCTTCTTGGCGTCGGAGTACTTGAGGCCTCCCTTGAGGAACCGTTCCCGCCACTCGGCCTCCTCCTCCCGCGACACGAAGAGCTTGAGGAGGTTGAAGACGTTGTTGGAGTCGGGGTCCTTGGGGGCCTCCACCGGCGCCGAATCGGTGACAATGGACATGACCCGCTCCCGCAGCTCCTTGCCCTCCAGGAAGATGCCGATGTCGTTCCCGTAGGACTTGCTCATCTTCTGGCCGTCGATCCCCGGCACCACCCCCGTCTCCGGGAGGATCCGCGGCTCCGGAAGGACGAAGACCTCTCCGCCGTAAAGGTTGTTGAAGCGCTGGGCGATGTCCCGCGTCACCTCCACGTGCTGCTTCTGGTCCTTGCCCACGGGAACGACGTCGGCGTCCACGATGAGGATGTCCGCCGCCATGAGCACGGGGTAGGCGAAGAGGCCGTGGTCCGGCGGGATGCCTTTGGCGATCTTGTCTTTGTAGGAGTGGCACCGCTCCAGGAGCCCCATGGGGGTCACCGTCGTGAGGAGCCAGGCCAGCTCCGTCACGGCGGGCAGGTCCGACTGGCGGTAAAAGGTGCACCGCCGGGGGTCCAGCCCCAGCGCCAAGTAGTCCAGGGCCACGTCCCGCACGTACCGCCGGAGGGCCTCCGGGTCCTTGACGGTGGTGAGGGCGTGGTAGTCGGCGATGAAGTAGAAGGCCTCCCCCTTCTCTTGGAGCTCCAGGTGCTGCTTCATGGCCCCCAGGTAATTCCCCAGGTGAAGCCTTCCCGATGGCTGGATGCCCGACAAAATGCGCATGGACAGGGTCCTCCCCGCAGGGAAGCAGTGTAGCAAAGGGCCGGGGCTCCATCCAGCCGCCGCCTTGCTTCCTGGCGTCCCCTCCGATATGCTCACCCTCTGTCCGAAGGAGGTCCCCATGGAACCAAGGGTGGCCCTGGTCACGGGGGGAAGCCGCGGCATCGGCGCGGCCATCGTCCGGTCGCTGGCGAAGAGCGGCTGGGTGGTGGCGGTGAACTGCCTCAAGAACGACGACCTGGCACGGAAGGTCCTGGACGGGGCCGGCGGCCGGGGCGGGGTGTACCCGGCGGACGCCCGGGAGCCCGTGGCGGTGGCGGCCATGGTCCGCCGGGTGGAGGCGGAACTGGGCCCCGTGGCCGCCGCCGTCCACAACGCCAACGTGGCCTTCCCCATGGGCCCCTTCTGGCTCCAGCCCTGGGAGGAGGTCCGGGCCAAAGTCGTGGGCGAGCTAGGGGCCTTCCACGGCCTCTGCGCCGCCGTCCTCCCAGGAATGGCGGAGCGGCGGTGGGGGCGGCTGGTGGCCGTCTCCTCCTCCCTCTCCCGCTTTGGCCACGAGGGCTTCGGCGCCCACGCCGCCGCCAAGGCGGCCCTGGACGGCGCCGTCCGGGTCCTGGCCCGGGAGGCGGGCCCCTTCGGCGTGACCGTAAACACGGTGGCCCCGGGGCTCGTGGACACCGACGCCACCGCCCACATGCCCCCGGAGCAGAAACGGGCGGCGGCGGCCTTCACCCCCCTCCGGCGTGTGGGACTCCCCGAGGACATCGGCGGGGTGGTGGCCTTCCTCTGCTCGGAGGAGGCCCGGTGGATCACCGGGCAGTACCTGCCGGTCAACGGCGGAACGGAGATGGTCTGAGGAGGCGAAGGACGATGATCTACGAGAACAGCGTGGCGCTGGAAACGGCCCTCAAGGGCATCCTGGAGCCGGCCCCCCACGGCCGGGCGGTGGTGAAGGAGCCGGCGGCCTTCCGCGGCCCCCTCACCGACTCCCTGGTGGAGACCGCCGTCTTTTCCGAGCGGCCCGAGGTGCGGGGCTGGGCCCGGTTCTTCCTCAAGCAGGCCGCCGAGGCCCTCGGGGTGCGCCTGGCCTCCATCCACACCCTTTACGCCGCCGTGGGCCGGGGGGAGTGCGGCCCCTTCACCGTCCCCGCCATGAACATCCGCGGCCTCACCTACGACACCGCCCGGGCCTTCTACCGGGCCGCCAGGCGCACCGACTGCGGGGCCTACATCTTCGAGATCGCCCGGACGGAGATGAACTACACCAGCCAGCGGCCCCACGAGTACGTGGCGGTTCTCCTGGGGGCGGCCCTCCGGGAGGGCTTCCGGGGGCCCCTCTTCGTCCAGGGGGACCATTTCCAGGCCTCGGCCAAGGGGTACTTCGCCGATCCGGAGAAGGAGCTGGCGGGGCTCCGGGCCCTCATCGAGGAAGCCCTCGCCGCGGGCTTCTACAACATCGACATCGACTCCTCCACCTTGGTGGTCCTGGACCGCCCCACCCTCTCCGCCCAGCAGCAGGACAACGCCGCCGTCTGCGCCGAGCTCACCCACTTTATCCGGGAAAAGGAACCGGGGGGGGTGCGGGTGAGCATCGGCGGCGAGATCGGCGAGGTGGGGGGCCACAACAGCACCGTGGAGGAGTTCGAGGCCTTCATGGAGGATTACCTGCCCCTTTTGGGCGGAGCCGAACCCATCAAGAAGATCTCCGTCCAGACGGGCACCAGCCACGGCGGGGTGGTCCTGCCCGACGGCTCCATCGCCAGGGTGAAGCTGGACTTCGACGTCCTCAAGGCCATCTCGTCCGTGGCCCGGGAGCGGTACGGCATGGGCGGCACCGTCCAGCACGGCGCCTCCACCCTTCCCGACGACCTCTTCCACAAATTTCCCGAGAACGGGGCGGTGGAGGTCCACCTGGCCACCGGCTTCCAGAACCTCGTCTACGACCACCCGTCCCTGCCGGCGGACTTCAAGGCCCGTGTCTACGCCCACCTCGACCGGACCTTCGCCTCGGAGCGCAAGGCGGGGGAGACCGACGAGCAGTTCCACTACAAGACCCGAAAGAAGGGCTTCGGCGGCCCGCTGAAGCGGGAGTGGTGGGGCCTTTCCGCCACCATCCGGGAGGAGCTGGGGGCGGCACTGGAGGAGAAGTTCGCCTTCCTCATCGGCCAACTGGGGGTGGCCGGCAGCCGGGAGACGGTGGAGCGCTTCGTGGCGCCGCCGCCCCTGATCCCCGACCTGGAGGCGGAGATCGCCGCCGCCTCCGCCGTCGTCGTGGAGAAGGCCGAGGCCAACCCCCGGGCCGATTGATCCCTCCCAAATTCCGCGATGGACCTTCGGTGGTGCAGGTGCTTCACGACGGAAAAGCTTTTTCTCCTGAACGGGGAGAGGCTTTTCCCCCGCGTTCCGCTGGCCAAGCCAGTCGGAACGCTCGGCCCACCCTTCGGGGTCCCTCCCCGCTCCACCCCATCCCTCACGCCTTCTTCGCCTTCGGCTCGAATGCCCCCAATCCCTTGGCAGGTGATGGGGCCCTTTTGGGAATCTGAGAGGTTTCCATAGACTTGCACCGCCTGTTCGGTACCCATCGCGGGATTGGGGCCCCTCCTATTCCTTGACGAATCAGACACTTCAGGGCATAATGGCTCCTCAGGCCCCCGGCGCCCGGCCGGGGGCTCCTTCCTCCACCGGAGAGAGGGAAGAGGAAGGCGGAGGTGCGCCGCGGTTCCCGCAGCCGGCGCTCGGTACGTGTCCGTTCCGAAGGAGGTCTTCATGTTGTCAGCGCTGCTGATGGCCCAGCCGGGAGGCGCGGCCTCCCAGAATCCCCTGGCCGCATTCCTTCCCATCATCCTCATCGTGGTGGTCTTTTACTTTCTCCTGATCCGGCCCCAGCAAAAGCGCGCCAAGCAGCACAAGGCCATGCTGGACGCCCTGAAGTCGGGGGATTCGGTCGTGACGGTGGGGGGCCTGAGGGGCACCGTCCACAGCGTGGACGACGAGACGGTCGTCCTGAGGGTGGCCGACAACGTGAAGCTGACCTTCAACAAGTCGGCCATCGCCGGCGTCGTCAAAAGCGCCTGAGGGGGATTCGATGAAAGACACCATCAAGTGGCGGGTCCTGCTGGTCCTCGCCGTCACCGCGCTCAGCGTCTTCTTCTACATGAAGAACGGGCTCCGCCAGGGCCTAGACCTCAAGGGGGGCGTCCACCTGGTGCTCCTCATGGACACCGACGTTTCGGTCTACAACAAGGTCCAGACCGACCTGCGGAACGCCGAGGAGGCCCTGAAGTCCCGGAACGTCCCCTACGGGCGCCTCTACACCGCCGGTGACCGCAACAACACCATCGTGGTGGAGGGCAACGACCCCAACCTGGGCCTGGCCCTCCGGGAGATCGCCGACAAGGAGCTCTCCGCCTACACCTTCAAGGCGGTGGGCGGGGGCCGCTTCGAACTGCAGATGAAGTCGGCCTTCGAGCAGGACCTTAGGGACAAGGCCGTCCAGCAGTCGGTGGAGGTCATCCGGAACCGGATCGACAAGTACGGCGTCTCCGAGCCGGCCATCAGCCGCCAGGGGCTGGGGACCAACAAGATCGTCGTCCAGCTCCCCGGCGTGGAAGACTCCACCGAGATCAAGGCCCTCATCGGGAAGGCCGCCCAGCTCGAGTGGCACATCGCCGTGGAACCCAAGGACGGGGCCGGCTCCCGGGAAGAGATCCTCAAGTACTACAACGGCACCCTGCCCCCCGACGTGGCCATCTTCCCTGGCAGCCGGGAGAAGTTCGGCCGGGAGGTCTTCTACGCCCTGCAGACGGTGGCCCCCGTCACCGGCGCCGACATCCAGGAGGTCCGGGTGGAGGGCGGTAAGCTCGGCGAGCCGGTGGTGGGCTTCCAGCTCTCCGCCACCGCCGGGGAGCGCTTCCGCGAGGTCACCCGGAAGTACCTTCACGAACCCCTGGCCATCGTCCTCGACGGGAACGTCATCTCCGCCCCCACCATCAACGCCGAAATCGGCGACCGGGGCGTCATCGAGGGCCACTTCACCCAGCGGGAGGCCCAGGAACTGGTCTTCCAGCTCAAGTCCGGGGCCCTTCCCGCCATCCCCCGCTTCGCGGAGGAGCGCTCCGTGGGCCCGAGCCTGGGCCTGGATTCCATCCGGAAGGGGACCGTGTCGGGCCTGGTGGGCCTCGCGGCCATTCTGATCTTCATGCTGGCCTACTACCGCCTGTCGGGGCTCAACGCCAACGTCTGCCTCCTCCTGAACTTCGTCCTGCTGATGGGCTTCATGTCCACCTTCGGCCTCACGCTGACCGTTCCGGGCATCGCGGGCATCATCCTGACCCTCGGCATGGCCATTGACGCCAACGTCCTCATCTTCGAGCGCATCAAAGACGAGCTCCTGGAGAACAAGACGGTGGTCACGGCCATCCAGAACGGCTTCGGCAAGGCCTTCGTCACCATCTTCGACTCCAACGTGACGACCCTGGTTTCGGCCCTCTTCCTCCTCCAGTTCGGGACGGGGCCGGTGCGGGGCTTTGCCGTGACGTTGACGGTGGGCCTGCTGGTCTCCATGTTCACCGCCATCTTCGTCTCCCGGCTCATCTACGACATCGTGCTCGCCATCCGGAGCCGGAAGGGGGAGCGGATCACCTCCCTCTCCATCGGGCCCGTGGGCTCCTTCCGGGGATTGAAGATCCCCTTCATGAAGTACAAGGCCCTCCTCGTCGGCATCTCCCTCCTGCTCATCGCCATTGGGATGGCGAGCCTCTTCACCCGCGGCCTCAACTGGGGGATCGACTTCCGGGGCGGCCAGGAGATGCAGGTCCGCTTCGCCGAAGCGGTGGACCCCCGCCAGATCGAGGCGGCCCTCCGAAAGAGCGTGGGGAAGGCCTCCATCACCGTGGTCCGGTTCGGCGAGCCCCAGGACAACGAAGTGCTCGTCCGGATGGACGCCCGGGACGAGAAGGGCCAGCTCCTGGACGAGCAGGCCCTGGCCTCCCGCAGCCAGGAGATCCTCAAGACCCTCCGGAAGCCCGAGGTGCTGGCCGCCCTCGCCGCCGGCAAGGTGGACCTCAACACGGTTAACACCAAGGCCATCGAGGAGTTGGTCCTCCGCGGCATCTCGTCGGGGAGCCTCTCGGGAACCAGCGACACCGCCAAGCAGGCGGCGGAGGCCATCCAGGCCTACAAGAAGGAGCACGGAGGGATCCTCCCCTCCCTGGAGGCCCTCAAGTCCGTCCCCGGCATCAGCCCGGTCCTGGCCGACTACCTCAAGGAGCGGTGCGTCGTGGGCTCCTTCGCCATCCAGCGCATCGAGACGGTGGGCCCCACCGCCGGCAAGGAGCTCCGGAACAAGGCCCTCCAGGCGGTCATCGGCTCCCTGGTGGGGATCCTTCTCTACGCCTGGTTCCGCTTCCAGTTCCGCTTCAGCGTGGGGGCCGTCCTCTCCCTGGTCCACGATTCCCTCGTGGCCATTGGCTTCCTCTCCCTCTTCCAGGTAGAGGTGAACCTCCCCACGGTGGCGGCCCTGCTGACCCTCCTGGGCTACTCCATCAACGACACCATCGTGGTCTTCGACCGGATCCGGGAGCACATGAAGCTCACCAAGCGGCAGGAGGACGCCGCCCTCTTTGACAAGGCCATCAACGAAACCCTTTCCCGGACGCTGATCACCTCCCTCCTCACCTTCTTCGTGGTGGTGGCCATGCTGGTCTACGGAGGCGAGGTCCTCTTTTCCTTCTCCTTCGTGCTGACCGTCGGCATCATCGTCGGGACCTACTCCTCCATCTTCATCGCCAGCCCCATCGTCCTCTGGTGGAACCGGCTGGGGCTCCAGACGTACTTTCAGAAAAAGAAGGGCGGGCGGCGGTAGCCGTCCCCGCCAGAAGGGGAGGCCCGGGCTTCGGCCCGGGCCTCTTTTTTTCTGGAGGTTCCCGGGAGGGCTTCGGTCAGGCCTCCACCAAGGCGCAGAGGAGGTGGATGAGCACGGCGTGGGCCTCCTGGATCCGGGGGGTCTCGGCGGCGGGGTACACGAGGGCCGCCTCCACCTCCGGGGCGATGGCCCCCCCGTCCCGGCCCAGCAGGGCCAGCGTCCGGCAGCCTCGCCGCCGGGCCTCCCGGAGGCCCTCAAGGACGTTGGGCGAGTTCCCGGAGGTGCTGATCCCCACGGCGGCATCGCCGGGCCGGGCCAGGGCCTCCACCTGCCGGGCGAAGACCCGGTCGAAGCCGTAGTCGTTGCCGATGGCCGTGAGGGCGGAGGTGTCGGTGGAGAGGGCCAGGGCCGGAAGCCCGGGACGCTCCTTCAGGTACCGCCCCACCAGTTCGGCGGCGAAGTGCTGGGCGTCGGCGGCGCTCCCGCCGTTGCCAAAGAGCAGGATCTTCCCACCCCCCGCCAGGGTCTGCCTCAGGAGATCGGCGAAGGCGGCCACCTGGGGGCCGTTTTCGGCGAGGAAGCGGGAAAGCCGGCCGGCGTTCTCGGCCACGGCCGCCCGCTCCCGCTCGTAGAGGTCGAGGATCGTGGTCATGGCATCCTCCCCGGCGAGTATACTCGCTTCCATGGACCGGTTCGGGACGGTCATCGCCACCGCCGCCCTTCCCGCCGCCGCCCTCCAGCGGGAGGCGGCCCGGGCGGCCCTCCGGGAGGGGGCCGACCGCGCGGAGGTCCGCCTGGACCTCCTGGCCCCCGGCGAGGACCGGGAGGGGCTCCTCGCCCTCGCCGGAGACATTCCCCTCCTCGTCTCCGGAGACCGCCACGCCACCCCGCCCGGGGAGCTGGACCTCCTCCGGCGGGCCCAGGCCCTCGGAGCCTGGGTGGACCTTCCCGCGGGCCCCGAAGGAACCCTCGACCTGCGGGGCCTCGACCCCGGCCGCCTGGTCCTCTCCTGGCACGGCCCGCCCCGGCAGGCGGGGGACCTCCGCCGCCTCGCCGGGCGGCTCCTCGATTCCCCCGCCGCCCGCGTCAAGATCGTCCTCGAGGTTTCCCGCGGGGAGGAGGCCCTTCCCCTCCTCCGCCTCTGGGAGAGTGCCGAAAAGGGCCGGCTCGTGGCCTTCGCCTCGGGGTACGCCGGCTTCTTCACGCGGGTCCTCTCCCTCTCCCGCGGCTCGGCGGCCGTCTACGCCGCCGCCCCCGGCGGCCCCCCCGCCGCCGAAGGCCAGCCGGACCTCCGGGTTCTTCTGGAGGAGTACCGGATCCGGAGCCTCCGCTCGGAGGACCCGGTCTTCGGCGTCGTTGGCTGGCCCCTGCGCCATACCGGGTCCCCCGCCCTGCACAACCGGTGGCTCGGCCACCTGGGCCTCCCCGGCGTCTTCCTTCCCTTCCCCTTCGAGAACCTGGGGGGCCTGGCGGAGGAGGCGGAGGCCCTCGGCCTCCGCGGGCTGGCCGTCACCATGCCCCACAAGGCCGCGGCGCTGGCCAGGACGCCCCGCTCCGGGCGGGTCGCCCGCCGGTGCGGTGCCGCCAACACCCTCCTCTTCCGGGAGGGGCGCCCCTGGCTCGCCGCCAACACCGACCTCTTCGGTGTCCGGTGCGCCCTTCGGGACCTGCCTCCCTTCCGGCGGGTCCTGCTCCTGGGCGCCGGCGGGGCGGCGGCGGCCGTCGCGGCGGCCCTAGGCCCCCGCCGGGACCTCGCCGTCACCTCCCGGGACGGGGGCCGGGCCCGTTCCCTGGCCCGGCGGTTCGGCGCCACCGTCCTGTCTTGGGAGGAACGGGACCGCTTTCCCTGGGACCTCCTCGTCCAGGCCACCCCTTGCGGCCAGGAGGGGGAGGAGGACCCCTATCCCTTTCCCCTCCGGGGCCGGGGGCTCTTCGACCTGGTGGTCCGGCCCGGGGGTACCCCGCTCCTTCGAAGGGCGCGGGGCGCGGGGCTGGCCGCCGTGGGAGGGGAGGCCATGCTGGAGGCCCAGGCCCGCTTCCAGTTTCGCCTCTTCACCGGGCGGACGCCCCCCCGTTGACCGGCCCTCTCCGGCGGGGGAGAATAAAAAGCACCGGCTGTGCTGTTAGGAAGGGGAGAGGCCCGTTCACCGGTGCCCCGGAGCGTTCACCATGGACCGAAGGCGCTTTGTTCGTCTCGCCGCGGGAGGGACAGCCCTCCTGCCCCTGTGGATCCGGGCGGGAGTCCTCCCCGGCACCGCCCCCGAAGTTCCCGTAGCCGAAACGCCGAAAAAAGGAGGAAACACGACCATGGCCTACGAAGCGAAGACCCACCTGAAACCATCCAACCTCAAGGGAATCAGCCAGAACCAGATTGACCAGCACTGGAAGCTCTACGAGGGGTACGTGGCCCAGTCCAACGCCCTGAAGGCCGAACTGGAACAGCTCCGGAAAGAGGGCAAGGGCGGAACTCCCCTCTACGCCGACCGCCGTCGCCGCTTCGGCTTCGAGTACAACGGCATGGTCCTCCACGAGTACTACTTTGGAAACCTCAAGGCCGGCGTGGCCGAGCCGGGCCCCGACTCCCCCCTGCGCAAGGCCCTCGAAGCCCAGTTCGGCTCCTTCGACGCCTTCAAGGACGACTTCCTGAAGTGCGGCGCCACCCGGGGCATCGGCTGGGCCATCCTCTACCTGGACCCCGCCACCGGCTGGCTGACCAACCACTTCATCCAGCTCCACGAGGACGGCAACGTGGCCGGCTTCGTCCCCATCCTGGTCATGGACGTCTTCGAGCACGCCTACATGGTGGACTTCCCCGCCACCGGCCGTCCCGAATACATGAAGGCCTACTTCGAGAACGTGGACTGGTCCGCGGCGGAGAAGCGCTTCGCCGAAGCCTCCGCCGGGAAGATCCCCGCCCGGTACTAGTCCCTTCCGAAGGGAAGCGCCAAGAGAGGCGGGCGAACCCCGCCTCTCTTTGTTTTTCGGCCTACGCCTCCGCCTCGGCCGCCGCCGGCGCCTCGATCCTCCCCATGGCCAGGACCGACAGGACGAGGAAGAGGACCCCGTAGAAGACCAAGAAGACGAAGGCGGCGGCCCGGCTTTCGGTGGAGGCCAGCATCTGCTCGACGAGACCCTGGGGGCCCGCCCCGTGGGGAAGGAGGGTGTGGAGGTGGAAGAGGAGGGTCAGCCGCTTGAGGAAGCCGGGGATGTACCCCACCAGGTTCTCCCACCCGAAGCCCAGGAGGAGCCCGACGAAGAGGGGTTTCCGGAGCAGAAGTCCCAGGAGGAGGAAGAGGGCGCCGTAGGTGAGGACGCCCAGGGCCAGGACGGCGAGGTCGGCGAGGAGAACCGGCGCTTCCCGGAGAAGGGCGCCGGCGCCCCCCTCCGAAACCCCCAGGAGGAAGACCCCCGCCGCCGAGGCGGCGTGGAGGCCCCAGAGGAGGAGGGCCGTGGCGAAAAAGCGCACCAGAACGAGCTTCGCCCGGGGAACGGGCCGTCCCAGCAGGTAGGGGAGGGTTCCCCCCTCCCGGTCGTCGGCCACGAGGCCCACCCCGAAGACCAGCGTGGAGAGGGGCAGGAGGAAGCCGAAGAGGTAGAGCAGGACCACCGAGGCGTAGAGGCTGACGCCCCCCAGGGGGACGGGAACCCCCCGGGCCACGAGGATCCGGAGAAGAAGCGTCACGGCCCAGGGGAAGGCCGCAAAGGCCGCGAAGACCAGCCCCCGGACGGAGAAGACCGCCCGGCGGATGGTGTGCCGAAGGAGGGCGGCGGTCGCGGGGTCCATCTCAGGCCACCAGGTAGGCGAAGACCGCCGCGAGGTTGTCGTCCAGGGGGTTGAGAATCTCCAGTCCCACTTCCCGCTCCGAGAGGAGCGCCATGAGCCGCTCCCGAAAGTCCTGGGCGTCCGCCACCTCCACCGTGAGGTTCCGGCCGTCGCCGCCGAAGGAGACGGAGGCCACCGAGGGCCAGGAGATCAGGGCCGAGGCCAGCGTCCGGGCGTCGGCGCAACGGAGGAAGACCTTCAGCGGCCGGGACGCGATGGCCTGCCGCACCTGGGGAACCTCCCCCGAGGCCAGAACCCGCCCGTAGTGCAGGAGGAGGATCCGGCTGGTCATGGCCTCCACCTCGTGGAGGAGGTGGGAGGAGACGAGGACGCACCGGCCGGCCTCTCCCCACCGGCGGATGGCGGCGACGGTCTGGGCCCGGCTCGCCGGATCCATGCCGTTGAGGGGCTCGTCCAAGAGGAGGACTTCGGGGTCGTGGACCAGCGCCTGGGCCATCTTGACCTTCTGGCGCATCCCCTTGCTCATGGCGGAGATCTTCTTGCCCCGCTCCTCCCCAAGGGCCACCTCGTCACAGGCCCGCTCCGCCCGCCGGAGGGCCTCCGGACGCGGAATGCCCGAAAGCCCCGCCAGGAAGGCCACGAACTCCACCCCCCGCATCTCCTCCCAGAAGCGGTCGCTGGCGGGGCAAGTGCCGATCCGCGCCAGGGCCTTGGGGTTTCCGAAGATCGGCTGGCCGTCGAGGGTCACCGACCCCGCCGTGGGCCGGATGAGGCCCCCCAGCAGGCTCAGAAGGGTGCTCTTTCCCGCCCCGTTGATCCCCAGAAGGCCCGTGACACCGGGCTCCAGAACCAGGGAGACCCGGTTCACGCCGACGACCAGGCCATACCAACGGGAGAGGTTCTCCGCCCGGATCATCGGAGCACCCCCCGGCGGCGAAACCGCCGGAAGAGGACCAGCAGGCTCCCCGCCGCCAGCGCGGGGAAGAAGACCAGGGGGGCTTCGAGGGGCAGGATGGGGTTGCCCCGCTCGGCCACCTCGGCCCCGAGGCAAACGACGGCCAGGGTCTTCATCTCGGTCAGGATGGAGGGCACCCATACCCACGGGGACCGGGTGACCCCGAAGAGGATCCCCGAGACCGCCGGCCCCAGAAAGACCAAACCGAAGAAGGTGAGCCCCACCAGCCGGGGGCTCTTGGAGAGGGAGGAAAGGCAGAGGAAGAGGAGGATCAGGGCTCCCGGCCCTAGGAGGGTGAAGAGGAGGCTTCCCCAGAGAACCCGGGCGTGGGTGAAGAGCCAGGAGGGGTCCCCCGTGAGGCCGACCTGGAAGACGGCCAGGACCGCCACGGGAACCGCCGAGAAAAGCAGGAGAAAGAACCCGAGGGCCGCCCCTTTGGCCCACAGGTAGGCCGGTGCCGAAAGGGCCCGGCTCAGGAAGACTCCCAGCGTGCCGTCCCTCCGGTCGCGGGCCACCAGGCCCGACCCCACCCAGATGGCCGCGAGGGTGAGAAGGAAGAGGTTGTAGCCGTTGCCCAGCAGCGTGGCCACCAGCCCCTCGTCCACCTTGGGAAGCTCGGCGACGAAGGCCCGGACGCTGGGCGAGTCCCCCAGTTGGGTGTGGAAGAAGGTGAGGAGGATCCCCCACGTCCAGGGGAGGAAGGCGAGGCCCAGGAGGAAGAGGAACCGCCGCTTCCGGAGGTGGGGGAGGACCTCCTCCCGGAAGAGGGGAAGCCAGCGCCGGGAGAGCGGTCTCCGCTCCCCCCCGTATCGGGTATACCCCTGTTCATAGACCGGCACGGTCGCCCTCCCCGTTCCTTTCCAGGACCTCCAGGAAGACCTCCTCCAGGGAGGTGGTCTCCCGGATGAGGCGGGTGATGCCCCCCGGCGCCCGCCGCCCGGCGGCGAAGACGGCCTTCAGGCTCTCCCCGGGCGGGAGGACCATCCGGAAAAGGCCCGCGCGGCTCGATTCCACGGGGTAGCCCGCCTCCCGAAGGGCGGCGGCGAAGGCCTCTCCGTCGCCCTCCCACTGGACCAGGAAGTGCTGGGACTCCCCCCGCGTCCAGTCCTCCACCGAGGTGTCCTTGAGGAGGAGGCCCTTGTGGAGGATGAGAACCCGCGAGCAGACCGCCTCCACGTCCTTGAGGATGTGGGTGCAGAGCAGGAGGGTCTTTCCCGCCGAAACGAGGTCCTTGAGGAGGGCCAGCATCTCCTCCCGCCCCACGGGGTCCATCCCGGCGGTGGGCTCGTCCAGGAGCAGCAGGTCGGGGTCGTGGACCAGCGCCGCCGCGAGCTTCAGCCGCTGCTGCATGCCGGTGGAATAGGTCTCCACGTTGCGGTACCGGCTCTCTCCCAGCCCGACGAACTGAAGGACCTCGTGGGCCCGCTCCACGGCCGAGTTCCGCGGAAGCCCCGAGATCTCCCCCAGGAGGGCCACCCAGGCGACCCCGCTCAGGCCCGGCCGGACCCCCTCCCGTTCGGGGACGTACCCCACCCGGTCCCTCAGGGCCGCTCCGGCCTCCCGGAGGGAAGGGCCTTCCAGGATCCCCACCGACCCGGCAGAGGGAGGAACGAGCCCCAGCACCGCCCGGATCAGCGTGGATTTCCCCGCCCCGTTGGGGCCGAGGAGACCGGCGGCGCCCTTCTCCAGGGTAAAGGTGACCCCCCGGAGGGCTTCTCGGTTTCCGTAGCGCACGTGAAGGTTCCGGACCTCCAGCATTCCGCCCATGTTCCCCCCTTACGGAAGGGAGGGGGCGGAGGTTTCGCCGGCCGGCTCCCCGAGGTGCCGGCGAAGCCGGCGCCAGGACCGGCGGAAGCGGCGAAGGCCCTTCTCGAGGTCCCCCCGGGCCACCTCCGCGGACTGCCAGAAGCGCTGGAGAAGGACCCCCGAAGCCAGCAGTTCTTCGGGAGGCGGGGCGGCCCTCTCGACGGCCTCCTGGAGGCGGCGGACGGCCACCACCGCGTCCTGGTGGGCACCCAGGACCTCCTGGAGGGCCGTGGCCTCCTCGATGCACTCCTGGGCCTCCTCCGGGAGGAGCTCCCGGAAGAACTCCAGGGCGTACCGCACCCGCTTGAAGAGGATCCGGAGGCGGTGGAGGGCCTCGGGCGGAGGGGCGGGGCCGAGGGAATCGGCCGCCCGGAGGGCTCGGCGGACTTGGCGCCGCAAAAGGCGGCGGGCGGCGTCCCCGGTGCCCAGGGCCCCGGGCCCGCGCGGCCGCTTGGGCGGCGGGGAGAGGACCAGCCGGCGGAGCCTCTCCAGGAGGCGGGCCAGACGCCGCCCCGAAAGGCCTTCCCTCAGATCCTGCAGGGCTTCCCGCCGGTCTTCCGCCAGCCGCTCCAGCACGGTTCGCGGGGGAAGCACCCCCGGTGGGAGCTCCCGGACGTACCAGCCCAGCCCGTCGAGAAAGACGTCGAGGTCCCGGACCTTCCCCAAAAGCCCCGCCACCCACCGGAGTTCCAGACGGAGGGATTGGGCCCTCCGGGGTCCCAGGGCCGGTCCGACGAGCCGGAGGAGGGTTCTCGCCCGCCGGGCCGCCACCCGGGCGTCGTGGACGAATTCGGGGTGCAGGTCCCGAAGGGCCCAGGGAAGGAAGGCCTCCATCCGGGAGACCTGGCGACAAAGGAGCCTTCGGGCGGCCAGGGCCAGCGGCATCTCCATCGTCAGGGGGCCGTCGCCGAGGGAGGGGGCCGAGGGATCCGGACGCCCCGCGGCGCCGTAGGCCAGGGCGGCGAGGTCGCCGCCCGCGGGCGGGAGGGCGGCCCGGTCCCGGAGCAGAACCTCCAGGTGGTCCAGGCTGGAAGCCTCCTCACGCCCGGGCGCCCAGGCGCGGAGAAGGGAGAGGACCCGGCGGCTCCCCGGCGGAACGAAGTCCTCTCTCTCTAGCCGGAGCGTCCGGCCCGAAGGGGTGGAGAGGAGGTACGAACGGACGCGCACCCGGCCCTCCAGGTGCCAAATCAGGGGCTTGCCTCCCCACAGGGAGGCCCGGTCGCCCAGGCCGAGGGCCCCGCCGTCCACCACCGGTCCCGCCGGGGGAGGCCCTTCCCGCCGGCACAGGTCTTCCTGCCGTCCCGAGGGATCCCTCCACCGCAGACGCCAACCGCCGGCTTGGCGCCAGAGGAGGAGGCGGACGCCCCGTCTTCCCAGCCGCCCGTCGGCGGTGTCGAGGAAGGCCACCCGCGCCGAGGCGGCGCCTTCCTCCGCCGCGGCGTAGCCGGCGGCCTCGAGGGCCCGCTGGGCCCGTTCCCAGGCCCGCCCCCGGAGCAGGAAGTGAACGGGAGCTCTCTCAGGGGTCGTCATCGGAGGCTTTCCGCCCTTCGGCGAAGGCCTCGACCCCCCGGGCCCCCGCCCGCCGCTCCCGAAGGTCCCGGACCACCCGCTCCACGGGGTAGGCGAAGCGGACGATCTCCGCCCGGACGCCCCCGTTTCGGAAATCGGTGACGGCGTAGGCGCCCCGCGGGTCGCCGTCCACCGGTTTGCCCGCCGATCCGCAGTTCACCACCAGCACTCCGCCCACCCGCCGGGCGAAGGGAATATGGGAGTGGCCGCAGACGAGCAGTCCCGGCCGGTCGGGACCCAGCCGGGCCAGGAGGGCGGCCGGCGTGAGGCTCGGGTAGAGGTAGTCGGTGTCCTTCCGGGGGCTTCCGTGGACCACCAGCACCCGCACCCCTTCGATCTCCATCTCCAGCCGCTCGGGCAGGCCTTCGAGGAAGTCCCGCTCCTCCTCCCCGAGCTGAAGGGCCGTCCAGGCCAGGGGGCCGAGGTTCTTCTTAGGAAGGAGCTTCCGGAGCCTCCGGGGGCTTTCGGCGAGGAGGCCCAGGACCTTTCGCTCCACGTTTCCCCGGATGCAGAGGACGCCCCGCTCCCGAAGGAGCCTCAGCACCTCCACGGGGTGGGGCCCGAAGCCGATGAGGTCCCCGGCGCAGACCACCCGCTCCGCCCCCCTCCGCCGGGCGGCTTCCAGGGCCCGCCAGAGGGCCGGGAAGTTGGCGTGGACGTCGGAGAGGAAGAGAACCTTCACGGCAACAGGGCCTCCTCCAGCACCTCCAGAAGGGACTCCAGGCGGGCTAGGTCCTTCACCCGCCCCTTGGGCGGCTTCACCCGGAGTCCGGCGGCGGTGCGCCGCAGCCCCTTCAGCCGCTCCGCGGGGGGAAGGACCGGGGCCTCCGGAAGTCCTTCCCCCGTGAGCACCTGGACCAGGGCGGCCGCCCGGCCTTCCAGGCGGGCGCAGACCGCCTCCCCCACTTCCCGCACGAGGCCCCGGGCCCGTTCCACCTCCCGGGCCAGGGCCAGGGCCTCCTCGCGCTTCACCGCCCGGGCCTTGGGCTTTTTGCGCGGGAGCGCCTTTTCGTTTTTTCCCTTGGGCGGTTCGGTCCTTTCGGTCATGGCGTCACCCCCGTCCGCTGGCCAGGACCCGCCGCACTCCCTCCACCAGGTCCCGGTGGATGGTTTGGGCCGTGCGGTTTCCGTTGACCACCGTGAAGCCGTAGGGTCCGGCCAGCCGCTGGAACTCGCGGCGGATCCGGCGCTGGTACACGAGAAAACTCTGGAACCAGTCCCTCCCCAACCCCAGGTCCATCCCCGACTCCCAGTAGTCCAGTTGGTCCCTCGATTCGAAGGTCCGCTCGACCTGGGTGGCCATGGAGACCGAGAGATAGAAGACCACGTCGGGCACCAGGGCCATGCCGTAGAGGGAGCGGAGCCATTCGGGGTCCGCGCCCCGAACCAGGTCCCGCACCATGAGGGTGTAGATGTACCGGTCGGCCAGAACCACAAAGCCGGCCCGCAGGGCGGGGACGATGACGTTCTCCAACTGGTCGTAAAAGTCGGTGGCGTAAAAGAGGCTCATGGTCCGCGGGCTGAGGACGTTGCCCTGCTTGGCCCTCTCCAGCTCGGGGCCCACCAGGGTGGACCGCTTGAGCCCCACCTGGGCCACGGCGTAGCCCTGCTCCTCCAGCCACTGGGAGAGGAGGGAGACGTGGGTGGACCGGCCGGAGGAGTCGGGGCCTTCCACCACCACCAACCATCCGGAGAGCTTGGCGAGGTCCACTCCCGCCGGGGGATGGGTGTAGCACCGCTTTCCGCTCATCGGGCGTACCTCTTGTGGAAAAAGGCCAGGTCCACCTTCTCGGTGAGAATCCCCCGAACGATCTTCTGTTGGGCGTGGACCGAGAGGGTGGCGTCCACTTCGGTGAAGCCGAACTCCGGCACCATGGCGAGGTACTGCTCCAGGACCCGTCCCTGGAAGATCCGGAAGCTCTCCTGGGGGTCCGGGTGGAGGCCCAGGTCCATGCCCGCCTCGAAGTACTTGAGCTTGGGCCTCCCTTCCAGGATGCGCCCCAGGGCCGTTTCCAGGGGAAGGCGGAAGAAGAAGACCACGTCGGGCGGCACGGCGAAGCGGTACAGGCTTCGGAGCCAGCCGCCGTCGCAGCCCCGCACGGCGTCTCGGGCGAAGGAGGTGTAGACGTAGCGGTCGCAGAGGACGAGGTATCCGGCCCTCAGAAGGGGGAGGATCTGCCGCTCGTAGCGGTCGGCGAAGTCGGTGGCGTGGATGAGGCTGAAGGTGGTGGGGGTGAGGAGCTGCCGCTTCTTCCCCTTGCGGGTGGCCTCCCGGACCAGGACCGACGAGTTCCACTCGGAGAAGAAGACCCGGTAGCCCCGGGCCCGCAGCCATTGATGGAGGAGGTGGATCTGGGTGGACTTCCCGGACCCGTCCAGCCCTTCCACGGCGATGAGCCGGCCGGGGTAGGGACGCTCCGCCGTTCCGCTCATGGGGTTCCCTCCGCCACGGAGACCTCCACCTCGGTGCCAAAGGTCTCCCGAAAAAGATCGGCCTTCCGTTTCACGGACCATCCCTCCAGCAGAAGGTCGCCCTCCCCCTCCACGGCCAGCCGAACCCGTTCTCCCCGGCGGGAGACCTCCACCCGGTGCACCCGCTGGCGGTGCTCCCGGTCCAGGGCGTCGGCCAGGCGGAGGAGGGAGGCCAGGATTCGGACCACCCGCCGCTCCCGGCGGTCCAGGACGGAGAAGGCCTCGTGCTGGAGCTTGGGGGCGCTCCGCCGGTGGTATCGGGCCACGTTGGCGACGAGCAGGGTCTCCCGCGCCGAAAAGCCCGCCAGTTCGCTGTTGGCGATGAGGTAGAGGCTGTGCTTGTGGTGGCGGTTGTAGCTCACGAAGGTTCCCACGTCGTGAAGGAGGGCCGCCGCCTGAAGGATGGCCCGCTCGGTGGGACCCAGGCGATGGAGGTCCCTTGTCTGGTCGAAGAGGGAGAGGGCCAGGCGGGATACGTGGAGGCCGTGGCCCTCGTCGAAGCCGTACTTCCGGCCCACGGGGAGGATGGCCTCCTCCACCGCGGCTTCGCTCCGCCCTGCGCTTTCCCGGCCCGCGCGGGCCTCCGCCAGCTCCAAGACGACCCCTTCCCGGAGCCCCACGAAGGGAACCCGGATCTCCCGGGCCCCCGCCAGCCGTGCCAGTCGCAGGTAGACCAGGGCGGCGGGCAGGATGACGTCCGCCCGGTCCTCCCGGATGCCCAGGGTCTCGATCCGTTCCCGGTAGCTGAGACTCGCCAGCCTGTGGGCCAGCCGCTCCAGCACCCCCACCCCCAGCCGGGCCGCGCCGCCCTTCTCCCGGGGGCAGAGGGCCAGCGAGGCCAGCGCCTCGGCGTTCCCTCCGGTGGCGACGCAGCCGAGGTTCATTCCCTCGAGGTCCCGGTGGAGGCGAAGGGTACCCACGTACTCCGAAAGGAGGCGGGGCAGGCGGCCGGCCTCCTCGGCCGAGGCGGCCAGCTCTTCCAGGAGGCGGACGGCCCCCATGGTGTGGGACTCGCTCCAGAGGATCCCCGCCCGGTCGGCGAGGGCCACCTCCACGCTTCCGCCCCCCACGTCCACCAGAAGCCAGCGCCGGTTCCCCAGGTCCAGCCGGTTCTTCACCGCCCGGTAGACCAGCCGCGCTTCCTCGGAGCCGCCGATGGGTTCCAGGCGGAGACCGGCCCGCTCCTGGACCTCGGCGAGGAAGGCGTCGCCGTTGCGGCTCTCCCGCACGGCGCTGGTGGCCACGGCCCGGTAGTGCTCGATCCCCAGCGATTCCATCCGGCGGCGGTACTCCGCCAGCACCGCCACCGCTCGGGCGGTGGCCTGGCCGTCCAGTTCCCCCCGGACGAAGACGCCATGACCCAGCCGGACGGGGTTGCGGGTCGCCTCCAGGACGTCGAAGGTGCCGGGGGAGGTGAAGCGGGCGGCGAGGAAGCGGATGGCGTTGGAGCCCACGTCCACGGCGGCGCACCGGAACTCCCCGGCCTCCGGAGCCCTCGCCACGGGCTTCGCCGGTCCGGTCTCCCCCTCGGTTTTTTTTCGAAGCCTCGGCACCCCGGCCTCCTCCCCTGCCCTTCTGCCCGATCTTCGTTTCGTTTTCAACATACCCGGTTTTCCATTCCGAAGCAATCGGAGACCTCCCTCCACCCCTTTCCTTTCCCGGCGATCCGAGGCATACTGGGTCGGACGTGAGGGAAGGGATATCCACACCCTGTGGAAATGACTGTGAATAAACCATGAGCCATCGTCTGTGGGGCCAGATCCTGGAGAAGGTCAAGTCGAGGGTGCCGGAGAGCACCTACGTCTCCTGGTTCAAACCCCTCAAACTCCTCCGGGTCGAGGAATCCCAGGTGGTCCTCCTGACCCCCAACCCTCTCTTTCGGGAGTGGCTCGAAAGCCACTACCGGGGCATTTTGGAGGAGGCCGCCGCCGACGCCGGCCACCCGGGCCTGGCCATTTCCTTTGAAGACGGCCCCGGCGAGGAGTTGGTCCTCCAGCCGGAGCCCGCTCCCAAGACCGCCAGCCGGAAAGAGAAGGCCCCGCCCGCGCCCTCGCCCGCCGACCCCCTTTTCAACCCCCAGTACCGCTTCGACACCTTCGTGGTGGGTCCCTCCAACCGCTTCGCCTTCGCCGCCTGCCTGGCGGTGGCCCAGAATCCCTCCCGCTCGTACAACCCCCTGTACATCTACGGCGGCGTGGGCCTCGGAAAGACCCACCTCATGCAGTCCATCGGCGCGGAAATCAAGCGAAACAACCCCGAGCTGAAGGTCTGCTACCTCTCCACCGAGCGCTTCATGAACGAGATGATCGCGTCCATCACCCACCGCCAGCAGCACGAGTTCCGGGAACGGTACCGGCGGTCCGACGTGATCCTCCTCGACGACGTCCAGTTCCTCTCGGGCAAGGAGGGAACCCAGGAGGAGCTCTTCCACACCTTCAACGCCCTCCACGAATCGCAGCGCCAGATCGTCCTTTCCTCCGACTGCCCTCCCCGGGACCTCCACAGCATCGAGGAGCGCCTCCGCTCCCGCTTCGAATGGGGCCTCATCGCCGACATCCAGCCCCCGGAGCTGGAGACCAAGGTGGCCATCCTGTACAAGAAGGCCGAAGCCTACCGGGTCTCCCTTCCGGAGGACGTGGCCCTCTTCATCGCGGGACGGATCAAGAGCAACATCCGGGAGCTGGAGGGATGCCTCCTGAGGCTCATCGCCTTTTCCTCCTTCAAGGGCCTTCCCATCACCGTGGACCTGGCCCGGGAGACCTTCGAGAGCCTCTTCAAGGAGGACGGCCGCGCCCCCACCATCGAGGCCATCCAGCGCCACGTGGCCGCCTACTACAAGATGCGCCTTCAGGACCTCAAGGCCCGGACCAACAAGGCCAACATCGTCCTTCCCCGGCAGGTGGCCATGTACCTCTGCAAGGAGCTCACCACCTCGTCCCTGCCGGAGATCGGCCGGAAGTTCGGCGGCAAGCACCACACCACCGTCCTCCACGCCATCCGGAAGATCGACGAGCAAGCCAAGAAGGATCCGCACCTTCAACAGACGATCCACAACCTAATTCGTTCCATTCGCTGAGGAAAGGGACCTTCGGTGGAAAAGGCGCTGTGGAAAGGCTGTGGAAAAGAAAACCGGCGGGCGGAAGCGCTCTTTTTCCACGCCTTCCTCGCGGTTCTCCACAGCGCCGCGGCGGTTCCGGCGCCGGGCCCCTGGGGCCCCGGCCAACTTTTCCACAGATCCACAGCCCCTACTACGGCTACTGCCTCTATTTAAGGGGAGATATGCTATGGAGACGAGAATCGAAGCCCGGAGCCTCCTTTCCGAACTGACGCTGGCCCAGGGGATCGTGGAGTCCAAGGCGACCATTCCCATCCTGGCCAACTTTCTTCTCCGCACCGCCGACAACGCCCTGGAGATCGCCGCGTCGGATCTGGAGGTGACCCTCACGTGCCGCTGTCCCGCCGAAATCCTGGAGCCGGGGGGCGTCACCGTTTCGGCCAAGAAGTTTTCCTCCCTGGTCCGGGCCTTTTCTGGCCTGGAGGGGCGGCTCTCCCTCAAGACCACGGCGCAGGGTAGGCTCTTCCTCCAGCCTGAAGGGGGGCGCCAAGAGTACCACCTCCAGACCCTTCCCCCGGAGGATTTCCCCACCCTCCTCTCCCCCGACGGCGGCAAGTGCCTCGAACTGCCCATGGAGGCCCTCAAGCGGTGCATCGCCGAGGCGCTGGTGTCGGTGGGGGTGGAGGAGAGCCGCTTCTCGGTGCGTGGAGGGCTCCTGCTCCTGGAGAGCGGCCGGCTGGCGCTGGTCTCCACCGACTCCCACCGCCTGACCTATACGGAGTGGGTGGGCCCCGTCGGGGTGGAGGAACCCATGCGCCTCCTGGTTCCCCGGAAGACCCTCACGGAGTTCCTCAAGCTGGACGGGGAGGAAAAGGTTCGCGTCTCCTTCCGCGACAGCACGATCTTCCTGGAGACGGGGAACCGCCTCCTGTACAGCCGCCTCATGGACACCACCTTCCCCGCGTGGGAGAAGGTCATCCCCCAGGGTTCGGACAAGCTGGCGGTGCTGGGACGGGCGGAGCTCCAGGAGCGCCTGCGCCGGGTCTCCAACGTGGCCGAGTCCAAGACCCGGGCGGTGATTCTTTCCTTCGACCCGGCGGGGAGCCTGGAAATCCTGGCCCGGAACGCCGAGACGGGGGACGAGGGCAGGGAGTACCTCTCCTGCGACCGTTACGAGGGGGAGGCCGTCCAACTGCTCTTCAACGCCGATTACATCCTGGACTTTCTGGGGGCCTGCACCGAGGAGAAGGTGCAGATGGCCTTGCGGGACGCGGAGCACCAGGCCCTGTTGCAGCCGGTGCGGCCCGAAGGGGCGCCGGAGCACAAGTACGTCCTCATGCCGCTGAGGTTTGATTGAGGCTTCTCGGCGTCGCGGCGGAGGGCTTCCGGAACCTCCGCGAGGTCCGCCTCTCCTTTGGAAGTCCGGTGACGGTCCTTTGCGGGGCCAACGCCCAGGGAAAGACCAGCCTTCTGGAGGCGGTCTACCTGCTGGGGACAACCAAGTCCTTTCGGGAGAACCGCTTGGAACCGCTGATCCGGTTCGGAGTCCGGGAGGCCTTCCTGGAGGGCGAGGTGCGCTCTGGGGGTGTGGCCCATCGCCTTTCGGGCGCCGTCGGTCGGAAGGGAAAGCGGTTTCTGCTCGACGGCCGGGAGGTTCCCCTCCCGGAGTACCTGGCGGTCCTTCCGGTGGTGGTGCACTGCGCCGAGGACCGGGGCCTCGTCAAGGGGGAACCTCGGAGCCGGAGGAGCCTTTTGGACGCGGCGGGAATCTTGAGGCGGCCGGCCTACCTGAAGACCGTACTGGCCTTCGGCAAGGTCAGGGCCCAGCGGGGAGCCCTCCTGAGGAACCCCACCCGCAGCCCCGAAGAGGTGGCGGCCTGGACCCGGCCCTTCGCCGAACTGGGTGAACGGGTCCAGCGGGAGCGGGCGGAGGTGGTTAAGGCCCTCAACGGCCTGCTGTCGGAGATGGCCGCCGAACTGGGAATGGGGGAGCGGTTGAGGCTGGTCTACCGGCCCTCGGGGGGAGGGGACCTCCCCCTGGCGCTGGAACGGCTCCGGGAGGCCGAGTGGAAGCTGGGGACGAACCTGGCGGGGCCCCAGAGGGACCGGGTGGAATTTCTCCTGGACGGGCGCGATCTAGAGGCCTACGGTTCCTCGGGGCAGGCACGAACGGCCCTTTGGATGGTAAAATTGGCGCTGGTCCTCCTCGGGTCCCGGCGGGAGGAGGACCCTCCCCTCTTCCTGGTGGACGATGCGGAGGCGGAGCTGGACGAACGGCGCATTGAGGACCTTCTGCGCCTCACGGAACGAAGGGCCCAGGTCATCCTGACCACCACCCGGGAGGGCTTTCGTCTCGGCGGAGAGGCGGAGGTCCGGCGGGTGGTCGAGGGCCGGGTCGCGTAGGACGAGGATGCCGCCGGGGACCGGCGGAAAGAGAAAGGCACGACAGGATGGCTGAGCAGCAGGATCGGTACGACGCCTCTTCCATCAAGGTCCTGGAGGGACTGGAGGCGGTCCGGAAGCGGCCCGCCATGTACATCGGAAGCACCTCCGCCACCGGCCTCCACCACCTGGTGTGGGAGGTGGTGGACAACGCCGTGGACGAGGCCCAGGCGGGCCATTGCACCGAGATCCAGGTCACCGTCCACGCCGATGACTCGGTGACGGTGGAGGACAACGGCCGGGGAATCCCCGTGGACATGCACCCCGAAGAGAAGCGGCCCGCCGCCGAGGTGGTCCTCACCGTGCTGCACGCCGGCGGAAAGTTCGACAACCACGCCTACAAGGTCTCGGGCGGCCTTCACGGCGTCGGTGTCTCGGTGGTGAACGCCCTCTCCGAGCGGTTGGACCTGGAGATCTGGCGGGACGGGGGCGTGTGGGTGCAGAGCTACGAGCGGGGCGTCCCTCGGGGCCCCCTGACCCGAACCGGGACCCCCCACCCGCCGGGCAAGCACGGCACCCGGATCACCTTCAAGCCCGACCCGGAGATCTTCGAGGAAACGGTCTTCTCCTGGGAAACGCTGGTGACCCGCATGCGGGAACTGGCCTTCCTCAACGCCGGCCTCCGGATCCGGCTCACCGACGAGCGGGAGGAGAACCGGAAGGAAGAGTTCCGTTACGAGGGGGGCATCGCCGCCTTCGTGGAGTACCTCAACCGCGGCAAGACCCCCCTGCACCCCTCCCCCATCGTCTGCCGGGCGGAGAAGGACCGGATCCTTCTGGAGTGCGCCCTTCAGTGGAACACCGGATACAGCGAGCTGGTCTTCTCCTTCGCCAACTCCATCCACACGCCGGAGGGCGGCACCCATCTGGCGGGCATGCGGGCGGCCCTCACCCGGAGCCTCAACGCCTACGCCGCCGCCCAGGGGCTCACCAAGAACCTCAAGATCCCCCTCTCCGGGGACGACGTCCGGGAAGGCTTCACCGCCGTCGTTTCGGTCAAGGTTCCCAACCCCCAGTTCGAGGGCCAGACCAAGTCCAAGCTGGGGAACAGCGAAGTGAAGAGCATGGTGGAAGGGGCCCTCAACGACTTCCTGGGCCGGTACTTCGAGGAGAACCCCGGCATCGCCCGGCAGATCGTCCAGAAGGTCATCGACGCCGCCCGGGCCCGGGAAGCGGCCCGGAAGGCCCGGGAGCTGACCCGCCGGAAGAGCGCCCTGGAGGGCGACTCCCTTCCGGGAAAGCTGGCCGACTGCCAGGAACGGGACCCCGCCAAGTGCGAGCTCTTCCTGGTGGAGGGCGATTCCGCCGGCGGCTCGGCCAAGCAGGGGCGGGACCGCCGCTTCCAGGCCATCCTCCCCCTCCGGGGGAAGATCCTGAACGTGGAGAAGGCCCGGCTGGACAAGATCCTTTCCAACCAGGAGATCCGCACCATCATCACGGCCCTGGGGGCCGGCGTGGGCCAGGAGGACCTGGACCTCTCCCGCCTCCGGTACCACAAGGCCATCATCATGACCGACGCCGACGTGGACGGGAGCCACATCCGGACCCTCCTCCTCACCCTCTTCTACCGCCACTTTCCCTCGCTGGTGGAGAAGGGCCACGTCTTCGTCGCCCAGCCGCCGCTCTACCGGGTGAGCAAGGGGAAGGAGGAGCGGTACATCGCCACCGAAGAGGAGCTCACCCGCTTCTTCGTGGAAAAGGCGGTGGCCGCCTTCTCCGTGACCCTGCCGGCCCTCAAGAAGAGTTACGCGGGGGACGAGCTGGCCCGGGCCCTGGAGCGGCTCCAGCGGTTCGACCGTCTCCTGGGGAGGCTCCAGCGCAAGGGCTACACCGAGGCCCTTCTCCGCTTCCTCTTCCAGGCCGGCCTCTGCCGGGACCTCTTCGCCAGCCTCGACCGGACGGAGGACCTGAGGGCCGAGGCCCAGCGGCGTGGCTTCGAGGTGGGGCCCCTGCGCTTCGACGAGGAGCACAGCCTCTACGAGTTCACCGCCAAGGACCCCCAGAACCCCCACCCGGCCCTCGTCAACCACGCCCTGCACCACGCCTCCGAGTTCCTCACGGCCCTCTCCCTCCACGAGCGCCTGAAGGACTTCGACCATCCCCCCTTTGAGATCCACAACGGGGAGACCGACGCCGTCGTGACCGACCGGCGGGCGCTCCTCCAGCACCTGTTGGGGGCGGTGAAGGCCAAGTACCACATCCAGCGGTACAAGGGCCTCGGCGAGATGAACCCCGAGCAGCTCTGGCAGACCACCATGGACCCGGCCCGCCGGAGGCTCCTGCAGGTCCGGGTGGAGGACGCCGCCGAGGCGGACCGCCTCTTCTCCGTCCTCATGGGCGACGCGGTGGAACCCCGGCGGGACTTCATCCAGCAGAACGCCCTCAACGTGACGAACCTGGATATCTGAGGCCCGTGGTCACGGTGGGCCTTAAAGGAACGAGACGATGAAAGAGGAGCCCCAACTCTTCGACCGCCCCCAGCCGGTGAACCTCGAGGAGGAGCTCAAGCGCAGCTACCTCGATTACGCCATGAGCGTCATCATCGGCCGGGCCCTCCCCGACGTCCGGGACGGCCTCAAGCCGGTCCACCGGCGGATCCTGTACGGCATGTACCTCGGGGGAAACCACTGGAATCGCCCCTACAAGAAGTCCGCCCGCATCGTCGGCGACGTCATGGGCAAGTTCCACCCCCACGGGGACGCCGCCATCTACGACACGCTCGTCCGGATGGCCCAGGACTTCTCCATGCGCCACCCCCTGGTGGACGGCCAGGGAAACTTCGGCTCCATTGACGGCGACGCCCCGGCGGCCATGCGGTACACCGAGGTCCGCATGGCCAAACTGGCCCACGCGCTGGTGGCGGACATCGAGAAGGCCACCGTGGACTTCGTCCCCAACTACGACGGGGAGGAGACGGAGCCGGTGGTCCTCCCCTGCCTGTTCCCCAACCTGCTCGTCAACGGGTCGGCGGGAATCGCCGTGGGCATGGCCACCAACATCCCCCCCCACAACCTGGGAGAGGTGGCGGAGGCGGTGACGGCGCTGGTGGAGCGGCCCGACGTCACCACCGCCGAGCTCCTGAAGATCCTGCCGGGGCCGGACTTTCCCACGGCGGGCCTCATCCTGGGACGGGACGGCATCCGGCAGGCCTACGAGACCGGCAAGGGCCTGATCAAGATCCGGGCCCGGGCCCACGTGGAGGAGCTGAAGAAGGACCGGGAGGCCATCGTCGTCACCGAGGTCCCCTACCAGGTCAACAAGGCCAACCTCATCGAGAAGATCGCCAGCCTGGTGAAGGAGAAACGGATCACCGGCATCACCGACATCCGGGACGAGTCGAGTAGGGAGGGGATCCGGGTGGTCCTGGAGCTGGGCCGGGGCGAGATCGGCGACGTGGTCCTCAAGCAACTCTACAAGTTCACCGAGATGGAGACGACCTTCGGCGTCCAGCTCCTGGCCATCTCCGGGGGCCAGCCCCGGACCTTCACCCTCAAGGGGCTCCTGTCGGCCTTCGTGGACCACCGGAAGGAGGTCATCGTCCGGCGGACCCGCTTCGACCTGGAGCGGGCCAAGGAGCGGGCCCACGTCCTGGAAGGGCTCACCGTCGCCCTGGACCACCTGGACGCCGTCATCGCCCTCATCCGGTCCGCCAAGGATCCGGAGGAGGCGCGGGCCGGTCTCATGGAACGGTTCTCCCTTTCGGAGATCCAGGCCAAGGCCATCCTGGACATGCGCCTCCAGCGCCTCACGGGCCTGGAGCGGGACAAGATCCTCGCCGAGTACCGGGAGGTCCTCCAGAAGATCGCCGGACTCTCGGAGATCCTGGGAAGCGAGGCGCGGGTGAAGGCCATCCTCTGCGACGAGATGCGGGCCCTCAAGGCGGAGTTCGCCGACGCCCGCCGCACCCAGATCGTGGACGACACGGGGGAGATCTCCATCGAGGAGCTGATCGCCGACGAGGAGATGGTGATCACCGTCACCCACGGCGGCTACATCAAGCGTACGGCCCTGGCCGAGTACCGGAGCCAGCACCGCGGCGGCAAGGGGCGGGCCGGAATGGCCCCCCGGGAGGACGACTTCGTCGAGCACCTCTTCGTCGCCATGAACCACGACCGCTTCCTCTTCTTCAGCAACCAGGGGAAGGTCTTCGGCCTCAAGGTCTACGAGCTTCCGGAGGCGGGGACGGCGGCCCGGGGCCGGGCGCTGGTGAACCTCCTGGCCCTGGGGACCGAGGAGAAGATCTTGGGCCTCCTCTCCGCCCGGGGTTGCTTCGACGCGAACCACTACCTGGTGCTGGCCACCCGGTGCGGGCTGGTGAAAAAGACCCCCATGGACGAGTTCGAGTCCATCCGGATGAGCGGCAAGATCGCCATAACCTTCCGCGAGGGAGACGAACTGGTGGGGGCGGGCATCTCCGACGGCACCGGCCACATCTTCCTGGCCACCCGGGAAGGGCGGTGCATCACCTTCCCCGAGGAAGAGATCCGCCCCACCGGAAGGACGAGCCAGGGCGTCCAGGGCATACGGCTCAAGGGCGGGGACGTGGTGGTGGAGATGGAGATCCTCAAGGGCACGGTGGTGGAGGCCGTGGACGAAGAAGGGGCCGGCCGCGCCGTTGCCGGGGAGGGCGACATCCTCACCGTCACGGAGAAGGGCTTCGGCAAGCGGACGCCGCTGGCCCACTACCGGATTCAGGGCCGGGCCGGCTCCGGCGTCCTGAACCTCCTCATGACGCCCAAGAACGGCCCCGTGGTGGGGGGCCTCCACGTCCGGGACGAGGACGAGATCGTCCTGGTCACCGCCCAGGGCCAGCTCATCCGGACCCCCGTCAAGGGCATCTCCCGCATCGGCCGCCGGACCCAGGGCCTCAAGATCATCCAGCTGGACGAGGGGGACAAGGTGGTGTCGGTGGCAAAGCACGTCCCCGAAGGGGCGGACAACGGAAACGGAGGCGACGCCCCCGCCACCCGCTGATCCGGCGCCGGCGGGGATCGGCGTCCACTCCCCTTGAGGCCGGGGCCCTCGAGGTGGTATACTTTCCTCCTGAGCGGGATCGTAGCTCAGTTTGGTTAGAGCGCCGGCCTGTCACGTCGGAGGTCGCGGGTTCGAGCCCCGTCGGTCCCGCCAGCTCGGAAGAAGAAGGGGAGGGCCCAGCCCTCCCCTCTTCGTTTCTCCGCTAGAATGATCTTGGGAGCGAAGGGACCCATGGAGCGGTACGACGCCGTCATCGTCGGAGGAGGCGCCGCCGGCCAGGCGGCGGCCCGCGGTCTGGGCCGACTGGGGGCCCGGGTTCTCCTCGTGGAGCGGGAAAGCCTGGGCGGGGACTGCATGGCCTGGGGCTGCGTCCCCAGCAAGACCTTCCTCCACCTGGCCCGGCTCCTCGTGGAGGCGCGGAAGGGGCCCTCCCGGGGAATCGGCTCCGGCGAACCGTCCTTCGACTACGCCGCCGCCCGGCGGTACGTACAGGCCGTCCAGTCCGCGCTGGGACGGCGGGACGTGGAGGAGGGGCTCCAGGGGGCGGGGGTGGAGCTTCGCCAAGCGGCGCCCCGCTTTCTGGCTCCCGATCTCTTGGACGTGGGGGGGGAGACGGTCCGGGCCCGCCACGTGGTCCTGGCCACCGGCGCCCACGCCGTGCCGCCCCCCATCGAAGGCCTGTGGGAGACGGGGTTCCTCGACAGCCGGGGGGCCCTCCGGCTGGAAGCCCTGCCCCGTTCCCTCCTGATCCTGGGGGGCGGTCCCATCGGCGTGGAGTTCGCCCAGATGTTCCGCCGGATGGGGGTGGCGGTGACCCTGGTGGAATCCAACCCCCGGCCCCTCCCTCGGGAGGAGCCGGAGGCGGGGGAGTACCTCCTCACGGTCTTGAAGGAGGAAGGCGTCACCTTCCTCGGCGAGCGGCGGGCGGTGCGGGCGGTGAAGACCGCCGCCGGCAAGGGGCTGGTCCTGAGGGACGCCTCCGGCGCCGAGGCGCTGGCCGAGGCCGAGGAGATCCTCATCGCCACGGGCCGTTCCCCCAACGTGGAGGGCCTCGACCTCCAGCGGGCGGGGGTGGTCCACGACCGGACGGGGATCCAGGTGGACCGCACCATGCGAACCACCGCCCCCGGGATCTGGGCCGTGGGCGATTGCAACGGCCTCTACCAGTTCGCCCACATGGCCGAACACGAGGCCGGCGTCGCCGTCCGGAACATCGTCCGGAGCCGCCTTCCCTCCCTCTTTCTGGAGAGAATGCACTTTCGGGCCGTGGCCTGGGTAACCTACACCGACCCAGAGGTGGCCCACTGCGGCCTCACGGAAGCGGAGGCCCGCCAGCGGGGGATCCCGCACCACGTCCTTACCTACAACTTCGACCACCTGGACCGGGCCGTCATCGAGGACCGCCCCGGCGGCCTGGCCAAGGTCCTGACCGACCGGCGGGGCCGCCTGCTGGGCGCCCACATGGTGGGGGCCCATGCCGGAGAACTCCTCCAGGAGTTGGTGCTGGGGGTCCGGCTGGGCCTGCGCGTCTCCGCCATCTCCCAGACGGTCCACCCCTACCCGGCCTTCGTCCAGATGGCACGGCGGGCGGCCAACGTCTACTACGCCAGGACCCTTTACGAGAACCCCCGGCGACTGGCCTTCTTCAAGCGCCTCGCCGGCTTCGCGGGCCGGGAAAAAACCTGAAGCAGATTTTTCCAGTGGCGCCGTCCGGTTTCTTCCTCCCGCCCGCTCCCTCCAGGCCCGCACTTCCGGCCGGGGAGGACGGGGGTTTGGGAGAAGGACAGAGGCGCTCCCCCCACCTCCCGGCAGGGCCTCCGTCGGAGGGACCCCGCCGGGGCTTCGCGGGAGGATCTCAATTTAGAAAAAACAATGTAAAAAAAGTCTAAAAAAAATTGTTCGGCGCAACTCTTCCGTAGAAAATGGATCGTTCTGCCCGGCCGGAATCGGCGGAGCGCGTCCGCCGGCGGAAGGCTACCCTTCCACCCCGTCCGACCGGTCCGGAGGACTTTTCTCTTTCCACCAGGGGTCTGGGGCATCCGCTTCGGTTCTCCTTCTCCGCTCCGGATTCGGGCGAAAACCTTCCCATCCGGCAACTTGAGATTTGGGCCGATCCGCAGAGACCGCGCCGCCGGATTCGGGAGGCGCCCGACGAAAAAAAGGAGGGCCTTTCGGCCCTCCTTTGGGGGTTGTGTCCGTGCGTAGCGCGGGGCGTTACTCGCGGACCACCTTCACCTGGTCCGCCTGGGGACCCTTGTTCCCGTCCTTCACTTCGAAGGTGACGCGGTCGCCCTCCTGGAGCTTCCGGAAGCCGGTCCCCACGATGGCGCTGTAGTGGACGAAGACGTCCTTTCCCTCGTCCATGGTGATGAATCCGTACCCCTTCTTCTCGTCGAACCACTTCACCGTACCGCTGGCCATTGCCACTCCTTGAAAAAGATCTTCCTCGGCAACCCGCTCGCCGAAGGGAAAAACGCTACCACCCCAAGCGCCGGGGTGTCAACCGCCGCGTTGACACCCCCCGTGCCCGCGCCTAAGATGGAGGCTTCCGAGAGGGGGGCGGCCGGAGGCGGTCCCCCCACCTCCACCGCCGAGGGGATGACCATGAAGCGAAAGAGGATCTTCGACGGGGCGGGTATCCAGCGCTCCCTGGGACGGCTGGCCCTGGAGATCGCCGAGCGCCTCCAGGGCTGCCAGGACGTGGTCCTCATCGGAATCCACCGGCGGGGGGTCCCCCTGGCCCGTCGCCTGGCCGCCCTCATCCAGAAGGCGGAGGGGGTGGCCCTCCCCGTGGGGTCTCTGGACATCAACCTCTACCGCGACGACTTCTCTTCCGCGGGGACGGCCCCGGTGCTGCGGGGAACCCAGGTGGACTTCTCCCTGGAGGGCAAGACGGTGGTCCTGGTGGACGACGTCCTCTTCACCGGCCGCACCGTCCGGGCGGCCTTGGACGCCCTGGTGGACCTGGGGCGCCCGGCGAGGGTCCAGCTGGCGGTCCTGGTGGACCGGGGGCACCGGGAACTTCCCATCCAGGCCGATTACGTGGGCCTCTCCCTCTCCACCCGGCGGGAGGACCACGTGGAACTGCGGCTCAAGGAAACGGACGGCGAGGACGCCCTCTACCTCGAGGGCCCCGAGCCCAAGACCCCCCGGGACCGAAAGCCCCGGTAGGAGAGGGCCATGGCCATGCACCACAAGGACCTCGTGGGGATCGAGACCCTCTCCCCCGAGGAGATCACCCTCATCCTCGACACCGCCGAGAAGATGGCGGAGGTGTCCCACCGCCCCCTCAAGAAGGTACCGGCCCTGCGGGGAAAGCTGGTGGTGAACCTCTTCTTCGAGAACTCCACCCGGACCCGCTCCTCCTTCGAGATCGCCGAGAAGCGCCTTTCGGCCGACACCCTGAACTTCTCCGCCTCCGCCTCTTCCCTTTCCAAGGGGGAGAGCCTGGTGGACACCGTCCTGAACCTGGAGCGCATGCAACCCGACGCGTACGTGATGCGCCATTCCAGCCCCGGGGCCTGCCAGCTCATCCGGCCCTTCACCAAGGCGGTTCTCGTCAACGCCGGGGACGGCGCCCACGAGCACCCCACCCAGGCGCTGCTGGACGCCCTGACCATCCGCCAGAAGAAGGGGGGCTTTCGGGGCCTCAAGGTCCTCATCGCCGGGGACATCGCCCACTCCCGGGTGGTGCGCTCCAACGTCTTTCTCCTGAAGAAGATGGGCGCCGACGTGACCCTCTGCGGGCCGGCCACCCTCCTGCCCCCCCACCTGGACAGCCTGGGGGTGAAGGTCACCACCGACTTCGACCGGGCCCTGGACGGCCAGGACGTGGTGATGATGCTGCGGATCCAGCTGGAGCGGCAGAAGAAGGGCCTCTTCCCTTCGCTGCTGGAGTACTACAAGTACTACGGCCTCACCGAGGAGCGGCTCCGGAGGGCCGACCGGGAGGTGATCGTCATGCACCCCGGGCCCATCAACCGGGGGGTGGAAATCGCCTCGGAGGTGGCCGACGGGCCCTACTCGGTGATCCTGGACCAGGTGGAAAACGGCGTCTCGGTGCGTATGGCCATCCTGTACCTCCTTCTCGGCGGGGGCGACGATGAAACGTCTCATTCTTAAGAACGGCCGGGTCATTGACCCCGCCGGGGGCGTGGACGAGACCCTGGACCTCCTCCTGGAGGAGGGCCGCATCGCCGGCGTCGAAAAGAAGATCTCCCTCAAGGGGGTGGAGGTCTTCGACGCCGCGGGCCTCGTCGTCGCCCCGGGCTTCATCGACCTGCACGTGCACCTGAGGGAGCCGGGCTACGAGCGGAAGGAGACCATCGCCACGGGACTTCGGGCGGCGCTGGCCGGTGGCTTCACCGGCGTCTGTTGCATGCCCAACACCGACCCCGTGAACGACTGCGCCTCCGTCACCCGCTTCATCCTGGAGAAGGCCCGGGCGGCGAGCCCGGTGGCGGTCTACCCCATCGGGGCCGTGACCCGAGGGTCCCGGGGCGAGGAGCTGGCGCCGCTCTACGAACTGAAGGAGGCGGGGGTCCGGGCGATCTCCGACGACGGCCAGCCCGTCCGCCGGGCCTCCATCCTCCGCCGGGCCCTGGAGTACGGCGGCTCCCTCGGCCTGCTGGTCATTGACCACTGCGAGGACCCCGACCTGGCGGAGGGGGGCGCCATGCACGAGGGGGAGGTCTCCACCCGCCTGGGCCTCAAGGGGATCCCCGCCGAGGCCGAGTCCATCCCCGTCACCCGGGACATCGCCCTGGCCGCCATGACCGGACACCCCGTCCACATCGCCCACGTGAGCACGCGCCTCGCCGTGGAGGCCATCCGGGCGGCCAAGAAGAGGAGGGTGCCCGTCACGGCGGAGGCCACCCCCCACCACTTCACCTTGACCCACGAGGCGGTGGCCTCCTTCGACACGCGGTACAAGATGAACCCCCCCCTCCGAACCCAGAAGGACGTGGACGCCGTCATCGAGGGCCTGGCCGACGGAACCCTGGACGCCATCGCCACCGACCACGCTCCCCACACCTACGAGGAGAAGCTCCAGGAGTTCGACCGGGCTCCCAACGGCGTCATCGGCCTGCAGACCGCCGTTCCCCTCGCCCTGGACCGGCTCGTCCGCACCGACCGCGTCTCCCTCAAACGGGTGGTGGACGCCTTCTCCACCGCCCCGGCCCGGATCCTGGGGCTCGAGGGGAAGGGCCGCATCGCCCCCGGCTACGACGCCGACCTGACCCTCCTGAACCTTCGGAAGGAGTTCGTCTTCCAGGAGAAGGACGTCCTTAGCCTGAGCCGCAACAGCCCCTTCTTCGGCATGCGGCTCAAGGGGGCCGTGGCGGGGGTCTTCATCGCCGGAACCTTCTACGGCGCGCCGTGAAGTTCTCCCCCCCTCCCTTTGGACGGGAGCGGACATGAAGCCGGCCACCGTCTTCGTCTGCCAGGTCTGCGGCGCCCAGAGCCCCAAGTGGATGGGGAGGTGTCCCGAGTGCGGGGCTTGGAACAGCCTCGTGGAGGAGCGGGCGGCGCCGGCCCGGAGCCCCGGTAAGGCCGCCGCGCCGGCACGTTCCGTGGCCCTCGGGGAGGTGAACCCTTCTCCGGAGGAACGGCTGGGAACGGGGAACCCGGAGGTGGACCGCGTCCTGGGGGGCGGCCTGGTGGCCGGCGGCGTGGTCCTCCTGGGAGGGGACCCGGGGGTCGGGAAGACGACGCTGGTTCTCCAGCTCCTGGGCCACATCGCCCGGTCGGCGACGGTCCTCTACGCCACGGGGGAGGAGTCGCTGGAACAGGTCGCCGCCCGGGCCCGGCGGCTCGGCGTCGAAGCGCCGGGGCTCCGTCTCCTGGCGGAGACGTCGGTGGAGGCGGTCCTCGAGGAGGTGGAGCGGCTCTCGCCGAAGGTTCTGGCGGTGGACTCCATCCAGACGTCGGCCTCCGGGGTCCTGGCCTCGGCCCCCGGATCCCTCTCCCAGGTGCGGGAATGCGCCGCCCGCTGGATCGAGGCCGCCAAGGGCCGCGCCATGGCGGCCCTCCTCGTGGGCCACATCACCAAGGAAGGCCTCATCGCCGGCCCCAAGGCCCTGGAGCACATGGTGGACACGGTCCTCTACCTGGAGGGGGAACGGTACCGGCACCTCAAGGCCCTCCGTGCCCAGAAGAACCGCTTCGGGGCCACCTCCGAGCTGGCCCTGCTGGAAATGACCGGGGAGGGGCTCCTGCCGGTGGAGAATCCTTCGGCGGCCCTCCTGCAGGACCGGCCCCGGGGGGTTCCGGGTACGGTCATCGGCGTGGCGGTGCAGGGCACACGGCCGCTGCTGGTGGAGATCCAGGCCCTCACCTCTCCGTCGGCCTTCGGCCTGGCCAAGCGCATGAGCGCCGGCCTGGACCGGAACCGCGTCCAGCTCCTGTCGGCGGTGCTGGAGCGGTCCCTCCGCGTCACCCTGGGGGACAAAGACCTCTTCGTCAACGTGGTGGGCGGCGTGGAACTGGAGGAACCGGCGCTGGACCTCCCCCTCTGCCTGGCGGTGGCCTCCACCTACTACGGCAAACCCCTGCCGCCGGACCTGGCGGCCTTCGGCGAGGTGGGCCTGGCGGGAGAGGTCCGGGGGGTGGGGTCCGTGGGGGAGCGGGTCCGAGAAGCGTCGGCCCTGGGGTTCTCCCGGGGGATCCTCCCGGCCTCGGACCTGGAGCGGCTGGGGGACCGCCCCGCCGGCGGAGCGTGGCGGGGGGTCCGGAGCGTGGCGGAGGCGGCGGACCTCCTCTTTTGACCTAGCGGGCTGGCGTCCCGTGGCCGGGCGGGGCGGCGCTTCCTTCCACCGGGGGTTGGCCCGGCGGCAGGTCCGGGGAGGGGGCGCCGTGGGGAGAGGCGGTGCCGGAGGGGGGCGCGCCGTGGGCCTCGCCGGCGGCGGGCCGGGAGGCGGCCACCGTCCAGACCCCGTCCTTTCGGACCAGCTCGTAGGTGAAGGCCATGGGAGCGGCGCCGGGCATCTCCTTGAGCCCCACGGCCACGGTGCAGGTGCCCCGCTCGGCCGACAGGTTCGCCTCCCGGACCTCCAGGGACATCCTTTCCACGTCCATCTGCTTGACTTCCCGGAGGTAGGTGCGAACGGCCTCCAGCGCCTCCGCCCGTGGGCCCTGGGCCTCGGAAGCGGGGGCGCTCCGCGCGAGGGGAGGCGGCGGGAGGTCGGCGGTCTTCTCCGAGGAGCAGGAGGCGGAGAGGAGAAGGGCGGCGGCGGCCAAGACGATTCCGGTGCGCATGGGGTCTCCTTGAAGCGGGCGACGGAGGGCTCAGGCCCGAAGCGTCGCCACGAGCCGGTCAGGGTACAGGAAAAGCTCCAGGCCCGAAAGGGGGTCGGGAACCACGAGGCGGGCCGCCTCCCAGGCTGGCCTGGCGAGGCCCTCCGGGCCCAGCACGGCGATGCCGAGGGCCGCGGCGGCCAGCATGGGGCCGTCGTTTACCCCGTTCCCCATGGCGGCCACCCGGGACGCCCCCAGGGCCCGGACCACCGCTTCCTTGGCCGGTCTCCCGGGCCGTCCGGGGGGCAGCGGCTCCACCGGGACTCCCGCGGCGGCGGCCACCTGGGCGGAGGTGCCGAAGGTGTCCGCCGTAAGGATCCGGACCGAGAGGACCCGCGAGACCTCCCGCAGGGCAGGGATGACGCCGGGAAGGGGGCGGCCGTCCAGGGCCAAGGTCCCGTTAAGGTCCAGGAGCAGGTACCGGAGGTCCAGCATTTCGCCTCCGGGCACGGCGATACGAAGTCCCGGTCTTTCTTCCATGGGGCGCCTCCCCCGCCATTGTATCTCCCCCGGGCCCGTTGGGGTGAAACTCTTCCCCGGGCCCCTTCGTTGAAGAGGGAGGGGAACAAAGGAGGTTGCCCATGAACCGCCGAACCGCCCTCGCCGCCGCCGCCGCCCTTCTCTTCGCCTTCGCGGGGTGCACCCAGTCCATCCTCGGCTCCGCCGCAACGGAACGGGTGGAAAAAACCTTCTCCCTGGAAGCGGGGGGGGCCTTCCGGCTGGAGAACGTCAACGGGGCCGTCCGGGTGGCGGAGGGGGCCGAGGGCCGTGTCCGGGTGGTGGCCGAAAAGGAAGCCCGGGCCGTGGACGGGGAGACCGCCCGCCGGCTCCTGGACGAGGTGAAGGTGGAATCGGAGGTCACCCCCCGGGAGGTGCGGGTCTGGACGGTGCTGCCCCGAACCCGCTTCTCCGGTCTCCTCCCGCGGGGGATTTCCCTGACCGTTTCCTACCGCGTGGAGGTTCCCCGGGGGACCTCGGTGGAGGTCCAGACCGTCAACGGCGCCGTGGAGGTCCGGGTACCCGGCGCGACCGTCCGGTGCGAGACCACCAACGGCGGCGTGGAGGTCCAGGGGGCCGCCCTTCTGGACGCGGCGGCGGTGAACGGGTCCATCGCCTTCGACGCCGAGGACGTGGGCGAGGTCACCACCACCAACGGCTCGGTGGAAGGACGCATCCGGGCCACCGCGCCCCAAGGCGGGCGGGTGGAGACCGTCAACGGCGGCGTGACCCTCTACCTGGACCCCCGGGCCCGCCTGCGGGTGGAGGCGGAGAACGTCAACGGCGGCATCCGGTGCGAACTGCCGGGCCTCCAGCCGGCCAAGCACGCCCTCCGGGGGGACCTCAACGGAGGCGGGCGGACGCTGGTGGTGGAGACCGTCAACGGCGCCGTGGCCCTCAAGGCCCTGCCCGCCGAAGGGTAGGGTCTCCCGCTGTCCCGCGAGGGAAGGCCCGCCGCCCCACGCCGGGACCGAAGTGACGGTTCCTTTCTGGCCTCCGGCCCCTGGCCAAAAAGTCCAAATCATGATAAATAAGGAAGTTCGGAGTGCGCCGCGATGGACGAGATCCGCATCCGGGGGGCCAGGGAGCACAACCTCAAGAATCTGACCCTCTCCCTGCCCAAGAACCGTCTGGTGGTCATCACGGGCCTCTCGGGTTCGGGAAAGTCTTCCCTGGCCTTCGACACCCTCTACGCCGAGGGCCAGCGGCGCTACGTGGAATCCCTCTCCGCCTACGCCCGCCAGTTCCTGGACCTCATGCAGAAGCCGGACGTGGACGCCATCGAGGGACTCTCCCCCGCCATCTCCATCGAGCAGAAGTCCTCGTCCCACAACCCGCGGTCCACCGTCGGGACCGTCACGGAGATCTACGACTACCTTCGGGTCCTCTTCGCCCGGGTGGGGAAGCCCTACTGCCCGTCCTGCGGGCGGCCCATCGCCAGCCAGACGGTCCAGCAGATGGTGGACCAGATCCTGGCCCTTCCCGAGGGGGAGAAGGTCCTGATCCTGGCGCCGGTGGTCCGGGGCCGGAAGGGCGAGTACCGGAAGCTCCTCCAGGATCTTCTGAAGGAGGGCTTCGTCCGGGCCCGGCTGGATGGCACGATCGTGGAACTCCAGGCGGGCCTTCCCCTGGAGCGGTACCGGGCCCACACCCTGGAGGTGGTGGTGGACCGGATCGCCGTCCGCGCCAGCGCCAAGGAGCGGATTACCGAATCGGTGGAACTGGCCCTGTCCAAGGGGGAGGGGCTCCTGGTCGTCCACCGCCTCTCCGACGGGAGCGACCACCTCTTCTCCGAGCGTCTCTCCTGCCCGGCCTGCGGAACGGCCCTGCCGGAGATGGAGCCCCGCCTCTTCTCCTTCAACAGCCCCCACGGCGCCTGCCCTGAGTGCGCGGGCCTTGGCGTCAAGATGGAGCTCGACCCCGCCAAGATCGTCCCCAACCCCTCCCTGAGCCTCAACCGGGGTGCCCTGGCTCCCTGGCCCGTGGAGGGCGGCTTCTGGTACCGGGAGATGCTCCAGGGCCTGGCCCGGGAGATGGGCTTCTCCATGGACACGCCCTTCGCCCGCCTGCCGGAGGAGGCGCGGCGGGCCATCCTCTACGGAACCAACGGCAAGCGCATCGCCTACGACGTGAAGCGGGACCGGAGCCGGTACCAGTTTGAGCACGCCTTCGAAGGGGTCATCCCCAACCTCCAGCGGCGGTACCGGGAGACCAAGTCCGAGTCCTCCCGGCAGGAGATCGAGGCCTTCATGTCCACGGCCCCCTGCCCCGCCTGCCAGGGGCGCCGGCTCAAGCCGGAGGCGCTGGCGGTGAAGGTGGGGGACTTCTCCATCGCCGCCTTCACGGACCTCTCGGTGCGGGAGGCCATGGGGGCCCTGGACCGCCTCGACCTCTCCCCCAAGGAACGGGAGATCGCCCGGCTTCCCCTGCGGGAGATCCGGAGCCGGCTGGCTTTCCTGGACAACGTGGGCCTGGGATACCTCACCCTCTCTCGGACCGCCACCACCCTCTCCGGGGGGGAGAGCCAGCGCATCCGCCTGGCGACGCAGGTGGGGAGCCAGCTCACCGGCGTCCTCTACGTCCTGGACGAGCCCTCCATCGGTTTGCACCAGAGGGACAACCGGCGGCTGCTGGACACCCTGCGGGCCATGCGGGACTTGGGCAACACGGTGGTGGTGGTGGAGCACGACGAGGAGACCATCCGGAGCGCCGACCACGTGGTGGACCTGGGGCCCGGAGCGGGCATCCACGGGGGCGAGGTGGTGGCCCAGGGAACGGTGGCGGACCTCTGCGCCGAGCCCCGGTCCCTGACCGGCGCCTACCTCTCGGGGCGGCGCTCCATCGAGATTCCCCGCCGGAGGCGGAAGCCCAAGGGGACCCTGTGGATCCGGGGGGCGGCGGAAAACAACCTCCGCGCCATCGACGTGCCGGTGCCCCTGGGGGTCCTCACCGTCGTGGCCGGCGTCTCGGGGTCGGGAAAGTCGACGCTGGTCCACGAGGTGCTCTACAAGGGGCTGATGGCGAAGATCTACCACAGCCTGGAGCGCCCCGGGAAACACCGGGCCCTGGAGGGGTGGGAACGGCTGGACAAGGTCATCGAGATCGACCAGTCCCCCATCGGCCGGACCCCCCGGAGCAACCCCGCCACCTACACCGGCCTCTTCACCCCCATCCGGGAGCTCTTCGCCGAGGTTCCGGAGGCGAGGGCCCGGGGCTACCGTCCCGGCCGCTTCTCCTTCAACGTGAAGGGGGGGAGGTGCGAGGCCTGCCAGGGCGACGGGGTCCTGAAGATCGAGATGCACTTCCTCCCCGACGTGTACGTCACCTGCGACACCTGCAAGGGGAAGCGGTACAACCGGGAGACCCTGGAGGTTCACTTCAAGGGCAGGACCATCGCCGAGGTCCTGGACATGACCGTCCGGGAGGCTCTGGAGTTCTTCGAGCGGGTGCCGCTGGTGCGGCGCAAGCTGGAGCTGCTGGCGGACGTGGGGCTCGACTACATCCACCTGGGCCAGCAGGCCACCACCCTTTCGGGGGGCGAGGCCCAGCGGATCAAGCTGGCCCGGGAGCTCAGCCGCCGGGCCACGGGCCAGACCCTCTACGTCCTCGACGAGCCCACCACGGGGCTCCACTTCGAGGACGTCCGCCACCTCCTGGCGGTCCTCAACCGGCTGGTGGACCAGGGGAACTCGGTGGTGGTCATCGAACACAACCTGGACGTCGTGAAGTGCGCCGACGTCGTTCTGGAACTGGGACCGGAGGGCGGAGAGGGGGGCGGCCTCCTCATCGCCGCCGGGACGCCGGAGGAGGTGGCCGGGGTGGCGGAGTCGCCCACCGGGGCCTACCTTCGGAATATTCTAGGGGGTAGCCATGAAGACCAAGCCCGAGCCGTACCGGATTAAGATGGTGGAAGCGATCCGCCTGCCCGACCGGGCGGAACGGGAGGAGCACCTCCGGCGGGCGGGGTACAACCTCTTCCTCGTGCCGGCGGAGGCGGTCTTTGTGGACCTCCTCACCGATTCGGGGACGGGGGCCATGAGCGACCGGCAGTGGGCCTCCCTCCTGCGGGGGGACGAATCCTACGCCCAGGCCCGGTCGTGGTTCCGCTTCTACGACGTGGTGCGCCGGCTCACCGGCATGGAGCACATCCTGCCCACCCACCAGGGGCGGGCGGCGGAGAACATCCTCTTCTCCGAGCTCTCGGGTCCCGGGAAGGTCATCCCCAGCAACAACCACTTCGACACCACCCGGGCCAACATCGAGTTCTTCGGCGGGACGGCGCTGGATTTGGTCATCCCCGAGGGGCGAGACGTGGAGGCGCGGCACCCCTTCAAGGGAAACATGGACCTCGGCGCCCTCGACCGCACCCTCTCGGAGTACGGGCGGGAGCGGGTGCCCCTCTGCATGATGACCATCACCAACAACACCGGGGGCGGCCAGCCGGTCTCCCTGGAAAACATCCGGGGCGCGTCGGAGGTCTGCCACCGCCACGGGGTGCCCTTCTTCCTCGACTGCTGCCGCTTCGCCGAGAACGCCTACTTCATCCAGAAGCGGGAACCTTCCTGCGGGTCCATGACCATCCCCGAGATCGCCGCCGCCATGTTTGCCTGCGCCGACGGGGCCGTCATGAGCGCCAAGAAGGACGGCCTGGGGAACATCGGCGGCTTCCTGGCCCTGCGGGACGGCGCTCTGGCGGCCCGCCTCAAGAACCACCTGATTCTCCGGGAGGGTTTCCCCACCTACGGCGGCCTGGCCGGAAGGGACCTGGAAGCGCTGGCCACGGGGCTGGAGGAGGTACAGGACGAGGCCTACCTGGAGTGGCGCATCGGCCAGGTTCAGCGATTCGGAGAGGCCCTGGCGGCCGAAGGGGTCCCCCTGCTGGAGCCGGTGGGCGGCCACGCCGTCTACCTCGACGCCCACAGGGCCCTCCCCCACATTCCCCCCGAAGCCCTCCCCGCCCAGAGCCTGGCGGTGGAGCTCTACCGGGAGGGCGCCGTACGGGGCGTGGAGATCGGCTCCCTCATGTTCGGCCGGAGGGACGAGGGGGGGCGCTTCGTCCCCGCGGCGCTGGAGCTGGTGCGGCTGGCGGTGCCCCGGCGGGTCTACACCGACGCCCACCTCCGGTACGCCGCCGAAGTGGCGGGAGAGGTCCTTAGGCGTCGGGAGCGGTTGAAGGGCTTCCGGATCGTGGAGGAGCCGCCCTTCCTCCGGCACTTCACGGCGAGGCTGGAGCCGCTGGCCTAGGGGCGGTTCTTGAGCGGGAGGGGCCAGGTAGGCTAAGGTGGAGCGGGAGAGAACGGGCCGATGATCACCGGCTTCAACCAGGACGTCACCTACCGGGGGAAGGTTTACCACGTGCAGACCGAGGACCGCGGCCTCTCCAACCCGGTCATCGAGACCCTGATCTACGTGGGCGGCGAGATCCTCGCCTCCCTCAAGACCCCCTACGGCGATCTCCTCAAGGACGGCCACGACGAGAGCAAGGTGGCGGCCCTCCTGGAGCAGCAGCACAAGAAGGTGGTGGTGGACGTCCGGCTGGGGAAGTACGCCAAGGAGAAGGTTCCCCAGACCTTCGGGGAGGGGATCATCACCTCCCGGAGCCTGGACGAGGTCATCCTGGAGTACCTCACCAGCGAGTCCGAGGGGGAGAAGCTCCGGGTGGAGATCCTGGACCAGTCGCCGCTGGTGGAGGGGGAGCGGGGCTGGTTCAACCTGCGGGCCACCACCCACATCTCCTCCTCGCCGCTGGAGGGTGCCGTGGTGGAGGTCCACCTCGTGGGGAGCGACGGGCGCAAGGCCCGCCTCTTCTCGGGGAAGACCGGCCCCCAGGGGCTCTGCGCGGCGGCCTTTCCCCTCCCGCCGGGGTCCGGCGGGGCTGTGGTGCTCCTCGAAGTGGCCCACGAGCGGGGAACCTTCAGCCAGAAGGCCCTGGTGACGAGGGGAGGCGGGCCGTGAAGGTCCGCCTCAACGGTCAGGAGCGGGATCTACCGGAGGGGGCTACCCTGGGGGACTTGGTCCGCACCCTGGGCCTGGAGCCCTCCCGGATCGCCGTGGAGCGCAACGGCCAGGTGGTTCCCAAGGCCCGCTACGACGCCGAGGTCCTTTCCGAGGGAGACCGGCTGGAGATCGTCCACTTCGTGGGCGGGGGGTGAGGGAGCCGGGCGGCGCGGCCGCCCGGAACAACTCGCCGGCTCCCCGATCCTGGTGGGCGGTGGGGGATTCGAACCCGCGCCATCCTGCGTGTAAGGCAGGCGCTCTTCCGCTGAGCTAACCGCCCGGGTCAGGCAGTGTAACGAAATGGTGCGCTTTCGTCAAAGGGCGTTTCACCCGGTTCGACCCGGCGCCTTGACCCTCTTCGCCGAACTTTGATATTCTTGGCCTTCTCGAGCGAGCGGCCCGAATCCTCTCTGGGGGGGAACAGGTGCTGGAACAGATCGCGACGTCCTGGTGGCACATCCCTATCCTCATGGGGATGATCTTCGTCTACGGGATTTTCCTCAACCTCGTCCTCTTCAAGCCGGTGCAGGCGGTCATGGCCGAGCGGAAGCGGCGGATCGAGGAGTCCTCCACCCTCTCGGTCTCCTCCCGGGAGACCCTCCAGCAGCGCCTCAACGAGTACGAGCAGGCGGTTCTGGAAGCGCACCGGCGGGCCACCCGGGTGAAGGAGGAGGCCCGGAGCCAGGCCACGGCCCACCGGGCCCAGGTCCTGGCCTCCGCCAAGGACGAGGTGGACCGGGAGCGGCGGCGCAAGGAGGCCGACCTTAAGGCCAACGTTGCCGAGGTAAAGCGGGCGCTGGAGCGGGAGATCCCCTCCATGGCCCGCCTGCTGGCCCAGAAGATCCTGGGGAGGGAGGTGGCGGTTTGAGAGCGAAGATCCTTTCCCTCCTGGTAACCCTGCTCCCCTCCGTGGTCCTCCTCGCCGGCGAGGGCGCCGAGGGACACGGGGAAGAGGGCGGGTGGATGGCCCCCATCTGGGGCGTTCCCACCATCGCGTGGCAGATCGTCAACGTCCTTCTGGTGGTGGTCCTCTTCGTGTACCTCCTTCGGCGTCCGGCGCCGGAGTTCTTCGCCGGCCGAGCCCGGGAGATCCAGGAGCTTCTGGAACGGGCCCTTCGGGATAAGGAGGAGGCCCTCCTCCGCCTGAAGGAGGTGGACGAGAAGATGGCCCGCCTCTCCGAGGAGGTGGCGGCCATCGAGAAGGCCGCCCGGGAGGCGGCGGAGGCGGACCGCGCCAAGGTGGCCGAGGAGGCCGAGGCGGCCAAGGTCCGGATCCGGGAGGAGGCGGTCCAGGAGATGGAGCGGCAGCTCGTCCAGGCCCGGCGGGAGCTCAAGGCCTACGCGGCGGACCTGGCCATCCAGGCCGCACGGGAGATCCTGGCCAAGAACCTCAGCGCCGAAGACGAGGCCCGGATCCAGGACCGGTTCCTCACCCTGATGGAGGAAAGCCATGGGCGGCGTGGGTAAGCGGTACGCCGAGGCCCTCCTGGAGGTTCTCAAGGGCGCCCCGGAAGAGGCGGTCCTTGGGGACCTGAAGGCCTTCGCGGAGTGGCTCCGGGAGGTTCCGGGGTTGCGGAAGGCGCTGGAGAACCCCGGCGTCCCCTCGGCGGTGAAGGAGAAGGTGGTCCGGGAGCTGGCCGCCCGAGGCGGCTTCCAGGAGGGCTCCACGCGGTTCATCCTGCTGGTGGTGGCCCACCGGCGGATCCGCCAGTGGGACGAGATCGTGGCGGCCTTTCAGACCCTGCTGGACGACCGCCACGGCATCCTCCGCGGCCAGGTGGTGACGGCGCGGCCCCTGGACGGGGCGCGCCTCGGAGCCCTCACGGCCCGGTTGGAGAAGATCTTCGGAAAGCCCGTGCGGCTGGACGCGCGGGTGGCCCCCGAGGTGCTGGGGGGCGTCCAGCTCCAGATCGGTTCGACGGTGTACGACGGGTCCGTGGCGGGGGCGCTGCGCTCCCTCCGCGACGTCCTCGTGAAGGGGTAGGCGAGCATGATCAAGACCGACGAAATCTCCAAGATCCTGAAGGCCCAACTGGAAGGGTTCGAGAGCCGGATCGACGTGGCGGAGGTGGGCTACGTCACCTCGGTGGGCGACGGAATCGCCCGCATCTACGGCCTCGAGAAGGCCATGGCCGGAGAGCTCCTCGCCTTTCCCCACGACGTCTACGGCATGGCCCTGAACCTGGAGGAGGACAGCGTCGGCGCGGTCCTCATGGGGGAGACCGACAAGATCCGCGAGGGCGACGAGGTTCGCCGCACGGGGCAGATCATGTCGGTTCCGGTGAGTGAGGCCATGGTGGGCCGGGTGGTGGACCCGCTGGGCCAGCCCCAGGACGGCAAGGGGCCCATCGACTACAAGGAGCGGTACCCCATCGAGCGCATCGCCCCGGGCATCGTCCACCGCGAGCCCGTGAAGGTGCCCCTCCAGACGGGCCTCAAGGCCATTGACGCCATGATCCCCATCGGCCGGGGCCAGCGGGAGCTCATCATCGGCGACCGCCAGACGGGGAAGACCGCCGTGGCGGTGGACACCATCATCAACCAGAAGGGCAAGGGGGTCATCTGCATCTACGTGGCCATCGGGCAGAAGCGCTCCACCATCGCCCAGGTGGTGAAGACCCTCACCGACTACGGCGCCATGGAGCACACCATCGTCGTGGCGGCCTCGGCCTCGGAGCCGGCGTCCCTGCAGTACATCGCCCCCTACGCCGGGTGCGCCATGGGCGAGTTCTTCATGTACAACGGCGGCAACGCCCTCTGCATCTACGACGACCTCTCCAAGCACGCCGCCGCCTACCGCGAGATCTCCCTGCTCCTGAGGCGGCCCCCCGGGCGGGAGGCCTACCCCGGAGACGTCTTCTACCTGCACTCCCGCCTCCTGGAGCGCGCCGCCAAGCTCAACGAGAAACACGGCGGCGGCTCCCTCACCGCCCTTCCGGTCATCGAAACCCAGGCCGGCGACGTCTCGGCCTACATCCCCACCAACGTCATCTCCATCACCGACGGCCAGATCTACCTGGAGTCGGACCTCTTCTACCAGGGCATCCGGCCGGCCCTGAACGTGGGCATCTCCGTGAGCCGGGTGGGCGGCAACGCGCAGATCAAGGCCATGAAGGCCGTGGCCGGCACCCTGCGGCTGGAGCTGGCCCAGTACCGCGAGCTGGCGGCCTTCGCCCAGTTCGGGTCGGACCTGGACAAGGCCACCCAGGCCCAGCTCAACCGCGGCGCCCGCCTGGTGGAGATCCTGAAGCAGGACCAGTACCAGCCGCTGGACGTGGTGAAGCAGATCGCCATCATCTACGCCGGGACCCACGGCTACCTGGACGACCTGGAGGTCCGCGAGTGCCGGACCTTCGAGGCGGGCCTGCACAAGTACCTGGACCTCAACGGGCAGGCCTTCATGGACGGGCTCCGGGAGAAGAAGGTGCTGGACGACGCCCTCAAGGCCCAGTTGGAGGACCTGCTGAAGGCCTACAAGCACCAGTACCTCAAAGAGCGGGAAGCGAAGTAAGCCATGCCGAACCTGAGGGACATCCGGAGGCGGATCCGTTCCGTCCAGAGCACCCAGCAGATCACCAAGGCCATGAAGATGGTGGCCGCGGCGAGGCTGCGGAGGGCCCAGGACCGGATGCTGTCCGCCCGCCCGTACGCCGACAAGATGCTGGAGGTGCTCAACTCCCTGGCCTCCCGCACCGAGCCCCGGGTCCACCCCCTCCTGGCCCTCCGGGAGGAGAAGCGGGTTCGGCTGGTGGTCTACACCGGCGACCGGGGCCTCTGCGGCGCCTTCAACACGAACATCCTGCGGTTCACCCTGAAGCAGGTGGCCGAGCTCCAGGCCGCCGGGCGGGAGGTGACCCTGGACTTCGTGGGGCGCAAGGGCCGGGACTTCTTCCGCCGCCGGGCCTACGAGATGGGCGGCCAGTGGGTGGGCAAGTTCACCCGCGTCCGCTACGAGGACGCCGAGGAGATCGCCGGCATCCTCACGGGCCACTTCGTGGAAGGCCGGTGCGACGCGGTGTACCTCATCTACAACCATTTCAAGAGCGTCATCGCCCAGAAGGTCGTGGTGGAGCGGCTCCTTCCCATCCCACGGCTGGAGCCGGAGGAGAAGGCTCCCTTCCTGGACTACCTCTACGAGCCGACCCCCGAGGAGCTGTTCGGGACGCTCCTTCCCCGGCACGTCACCTTCCAGGTGTACCGGGCCATGCTGGAATCGGCGGCGGCGGAGCACGCCGCCCGGATGACGGCGATGGAGAGCGCCACCAACAACGCCCGGGACATGATCGACCGCCTCACCCTCTACGCCAACCGGGTGCGGCAGGCGGCGATCACCAAGGAGATCATCGAAGTCGTGAGCGGGGCCCAGGCGCTGGGCTAAGGGAGAGGTGCACATGGCAGTCGAAGGCAAGGTCGTTGCGGTCATCGGGCCCGTCGTGGACGTCCAGTTCCCCCACGGGCACATCCCCGAGATCTACCACGCCGTGCACATCACCGGCGAAGGCTTCGAGACCTCCGTCCCCATCGACGTCACCGCCGAGGTGGCCCAGCACCTGGGAGAGGGCCGCGTGCGGTGCGTCGCCATGGAGCCCACCGACGGCATGGTCCGGGGGATGAAGGCGCTGGACACCGAGGCCCCCATCCGCGTGCCCGTGGGCAAGGAGACCCTCGGCCGGATCCTGAACGTCCTCGGAAAGCCCGTGGACGAGCTGGGCCCCGTGGAGACCCAGGAGACCTTCCCCATCCATCGGCCGGCCCCGGCCTTCGCCGACCAGTCCACCTCGGCGGAGATGTTCGAGACCGGCATCAAGGTGGTGGACCTCCTGGAGCCCTACCTCAAGGGCGGAAAGACGGGCCTCTTCGGCGGCGCCGGCGTGGGCAAGACCGTCCTCATCATGGAGCTCATCAACAACGTGGCCATGCACCACGGTGGCGTCTCGGTCTTCTCCGGCGTGGGCGAACGGACCCGCGAAGGGAACGACCTCTGGCTGGAGATGACCGAGTCGGGGGTCATCTCCCCCGGCAACCCCGAGAAGTCCAAGGCGGCCCTCATCTACGGGCAGATGACCGAGCCCCCGGGGGCCCGCCTGCGGGTGGGACTTACCGGCCTCACCGCCGCCGAGTACTTCCGCGACGTGGAGGGCCAGGACGTCCTTCTCTTCATCGACAACATCTTCCGCTTCACCCAGGCGGGCTCCGAAGTTTCGGCCCTCCTGGGCCGCATGCCCTCGGCCGTGGGCTACCAGCCCAACCTGGCCACCGAAATGGGCGAGCTGCAGGAGCGGATCACCTCCACCAAGAAGGGGTCGGTCACGTCGGTGCAGGCCATCTACGTTCCCGCCGACGACCTGACCGACCCGGCCCCGGCCACGGCCTTCGCGCACCTGGACGCCACCACGGTCCTCTCCCGCCAGCTCACCGAGCTGGGCATCTACCCGGCGGTGGATCCCCTGGCCTCCACCTCCCGGGTCCTGGACCCGCGGATCGTCGGGGAGGAGCACTACACCGTGGCCCGGCGGGTCCAGGGCGTGCTCCAGCGCTACAAGGACCTCCAGGACATCATCGCCATCCTGGGCATCGACGAGCTCTCGGAGGACGACAAGCTCATCGTCGCCCGGGCCCGGAAGATCCAGCGGTTCCTCTCCCAGCCGTTCCACGTGGCGGAGCAGTTCACCGGCATGAAGGGCAAGTACGTGAAGATCGCCGACACGATCCGCGGCTTCGCCGAAATCCTGGACGGGAAGCACGACGACATGCCGGAGCAGGCCTTCTACATGGTGGGCACCATCGAAGAGGCCATGGAAAAGGCCGAGCGGCTGGCCAAACAGGGCTGAGCCATGGCGACCTTCGAGATCCCAAAGAAGCTGCTCCTGACCATCGTCACCCCCGAACGGCACCTCGTCCACGAAAGCGTGGACGAGGTGGTTCTTCCGGGGGTGGAGGGGTACCTCGGCGCCCTCCCCGGCCATACCGAGCTCTTGACGTCGCTCCGGATTGGTGAGATAAAATACCGGGTTGGGAAAGAGTGGCGGTACCTCGCCATGTCCTGGGGCTTCGTCGAGATCCTCCCGGACCGGGTGACGGTGCTGGCCGACCTGGCGGAGAAGGCCGAGGAGATCGACCTCGAGAAGGCCAGAGAAGAAGCCGAATCGGCCCGGGCGCGCCTGAAGCACCCCGACGCCGATTTCATGAAGGCCCAGATCGCCCTGGAGCAGGCGCTGGTACGGATGCAGGTGGCCGCCAAGGCGGCGCCCCTGCCGCGGTGATCCCGGGTCCAGTCAGGAAGTGAAGGCATGAAACGAACCTACCAGCCGAACCGGCACCGTCGCGCAAAGACCCACGGGTTCCGGGCCCGCATGGCCACCCGGGGAGGCCGAGAGGTGCTCGCCCGGCGGCGGGCGAAGGGGCGCTGGCGTCTGACGCCGGCGTGATCCTCCCGACGGGACCTTTCCGCAAAGAAGACCGGATCCGCTCGCGCGCCGAATACCGGGCCATCTATGCCGAGAGCCGGCCCCTCCACGTGGGGCGTCTGGTGGTCTACGCCGCGCCGGGAGAAGGTCCCGTGCGGCTGGGGGTGACCGTTCCCCGGAAGGTGGGCGGGTCGGTGGTGCGAAACCGGGTCAAGCGGCTGATTCGGGAGGCCTTTCGGCTCGAACGGGCGGCCTTTCCCGACGGGACGCGGCTGGTGGTGAACGCCCGCCACTCCGCCGGGGCGCTGACCCTGGGGGAGGCGCGGGAGAGCCTTCGCCGGGCCGCCGGCCTGCTGCGGGGGGAGGCGCCATGAGGCGACTGGCCCTTTGGGCCATCCGGGCCTACCAGTGGACGCTCTCGCCCTACCTCGGCGGGGCCTGCCGCTACGTCCCCTCCTGCTCCCAGTACACCTACGAGGCGGTGGAGCGCTTCGGGCTTTTCAAGGGCCTGTGGATGGGGCTGAAGCGCATCGGCCGGTGCCATCCCTTCGCCGAGGGGGGCTACGATCCCTGCCCCGGCGCGGGGGGCCCTTCCGCCCCAAGGGGCGGAGGGGGGGAGGCGAAGTGAGACTCCGGGCGCGGAGGCAGCCAACCGAGAGGGGAAGGGCCCTTCCCGGCGGCGGAAGGGGGCGGCCCTTCCGGTGAGCGACGCCGTCTCTCCGGAAGCCGGCCGTTCGAGTCGCTGAAAAGGCAGGAGGGAACCGTGGAACAACTGGGACAGGAAGACCCCAAGAGCACCCAGCGCTTTCTGCTGGCCATGGTGGCCATGATGGCCGTGTTGGGCCTGTGGTCCCTCTTCATGGGCGGGCCCGCCGGGCCGCCCCCCAAGGCGCCCGAAACGGGGACCCCCGCGCCGGCGGAAAAGCCCGCCGTGGTGGAGGCGGTCCCCGCGCCCGCGGGGAGCGAGGGTGCGCTTCAGGATCCGGAAGAGCGCCGGGTGACGCTGGAGAACGACGACCTCCTTCTGGAGGTGTCCAACCGGGGGGCCGTCTTCACCCGGGTGGTGCTGAAGAAGTACCGCATGCCCGGGGCCGAACCCGACGACCTCGTCTCGCCGCTGGCCCGGATCACCGGCCGCTTTCCCCTGGCGGTGGAGACGGGGGACGGAGCCTTCGACCGGGCCGCCGCCGGGGCCCTGTTCCACGTGGAACGCCGGTCGGGCCCGGCGGGCGAGCAGGTGCTGGATCTGGCGTGGGCCGACGGGGCCGGCAACGCCGTTCGAAAGGTCCTGACCCTCCCCGCCTCCGGCTACCTCGTGGGCCTGGAGACCAGCGCCCGGAAGGGCGGCGGCGCCCTTTCCCCCGTTCCCCTGGCGTGGGGGCCCGGCTTCGGCACCCTCCAGAAGAGCCAGGCCAAGAACCGCTACTACCAGCAGGAGTACGTGGGTCTCCTGGAGGGGGACTCCTTCCGCAAGGTCAAGCGGGCGGGCAAGGTGACGGGGGACCGCCCGCGGGAGGTGGAGGGTTTCGGAGAGAAGGCGCCGGTGGCCTGGGCCGCCATCAGCAACAACTACTTCGCCGCCGCCTTCCTGCCCGAGGGAACCCTTCCCCGGGTAAAGGTGGTTACCGAAGCCCTCTCGCCGGAGCTGCAAAAGGTCCACCCCGCCGAGAACGACGTAACGCTGGTGGTGGCCTATCCCGGCCGCGGGCGGCTCTTCCTGGGGCCCAAGCAGTGGGGGCTCCTGTCGGGCGTGGCCCCCCAGTTCAACCGCCTCACCGACTGGGGCTGGCTCACCCCCATCTGCGGGGCCCTCCTCTGGGGGCTCAAGGGCCTCTACCGTTGGGTGGGTAACTACGGCATCGCCATCATCCTCATCACGCTGGTCATCAAACTGGCCTTCTATCCCCTCACCCAGGGCAGCATGGTGAAGATGAAACAGATGGGCGACGCCATGAAACGGCTCAAGCCGCAGATCGACCGGATCAAGGCCAAGTACAAGAAGGCGGGTTTGGACATGGCCACCCGCCAGAAGATGAACGAGGAGATGATGGCCCTCTACCAGAAGGAGGGCATCAACCCCCTGGGCCAGATGAGCGGGTGCCTGCCCCTCCTTCTGCAGATGCCCATCTTCTTCGCCCTCTTCGAGCTCCTGCCGCGGGCCATCGAACTCCGGGGCGCCCCCTTCTTCGGGTGGATCCAGGACCTCTCGGTGCCGGACCCCTACTACATCACCCCCATTCTCATGGGCGTCTCCATGATCGCCTCCACCCGGATGACCGGTTCCCAGGGGCTGGAGGGCGCCCAGAAGCTCATGCTCTGGTTCATGCCCCTCATGTTCACGTGGTTCTGCCTTTGGGCCCCGGCGGGGCTCACCCTCTACTGGCTCGCCAACAACCTGCTGACCATGGGCCAGCAGGCCCTCATCAACCGGCAGGCGGCGGCGAAGGCGGCCGAGGCCGAGAAGGGCCGGAGGTCCACGCCCAAGGGGCCGTCGCGGCCTTCCCGTGGTTGACCCCGGCGGAACGCTGGTCGCCGAGGCCACCCCGCCCGGCCGGGGCGGCGTCCGGGTGGTGCGGGTGAGCGGCCCCCTGGCGGCCTCCATCCTGGATCGCCATTTCCGTCCCGCGGGGTCCCGCTCCCCCCGGGAGGTCCCCCGCCGGCTGTGCGCCGGCGACGTGCGGCTGCCCGACGGCCGCCTGCTGGACCGCGCGCTGGCGGTCTTCTTCCCCGCCCCTCGCTCCTTCACCGGCGAGGACACGACGGAGTTTCACGTGCACGGCTCCGGGGGGGTGGTGGAGGCGGTGGTGTCCTTCTGCCTGGAGGCGGGGTGCCGCCGGGCGGCCCCCGGCGAGTTCTCTTGGCGGGCCTTCCTTCACGGGAAGATGGGTCTTTTGGAGGCCGAGGCGCTGGAGGGGCTGGCCGCCTCCACCGCCCGGGAGGGGGCCATCCGGGCTGCCGCCGTCCTGGGCGGGGCCCTCCGGCAACGGCTGGAATCCCTGCGGGAAGGCCTCCTGGACCTCCAGGCCCGTTGGGAAGCCCAGGTGGATTTCCCGGAAGACGCCGGGGAGGGAGATCCCGCCGAGGAGGCGGCCCTTTTGGAGCGGCTTCTGGCCGAAGCGGAGGCCCTGGACCGGTCGGGTCAGGCCCTCCCGCGCCTGCGGGAAGGGTCGGCGGTGGCCCTGGCGGGCCCCCCCAATTCGGGGAAGTCCTCCCTCTTCAACGCCCTGCTGAACCGGGAGCGGGCCCTGGTCACCCCCCATCCCGGAACCACCCGCGACGTGCTGGAGGAAACCCTGGAGGTGGACGGGTTCCCCCTGGTGCTCCGCGATACGGCCGGTCTGCGGGAGGGGCCGGGGGAGGTGGAGGCCCTGGGGATGGAGGCGGGGCTCCGGGCCGCCGCCACCGCCGACGCCGTCCTCTTCCTCTACGACGGGGCCCGGGGGTGGGACGGCGAGGCCGAGCGCGCCTTCGGTATGCTCCCCCTCCCGCCCCGCTGGATCGCCGCCAACAAGTGCGACCTCTTCGCCGGTCCGGTTCCGCCGGGGCACATCCGGCTCAGCGCCCGGACGGGCGAGGGACTCCCCGCGCTGGCCGCGGAACTGGGGCGGTGGCTACGGGAGCAGGTCCCCTCCGGGGAGGCGGGGCCCGTCTCCCTGCGGCAGGCGGAGGCGGCGGGCCGGCTGCGGCGGGCCCTCGAGGTGGCCCGGCGGGACCTCTCCGAGGGGGCGGGGATCGAGGTGGCCGCCGACGGCCTGGCCCGGGCCCGGCGGGCGGTGGAAGAGGCCCTCTTCGGAGAAGGGTCCCCCGAGGAACTCTACGAGCGGATCTTTTCCCGCTTCTGCATCGGAAAGTGACGGCGACGCGTTGCCACGGGGAGACGACCACGGCGGGCGCGGGGGCCCGCCGGCTTTCCCTGCCCCGTCCCCTCTGTGGTTCAATGGAGCCATGGAGAGCCTGACCTGCGACGCGGTGGTGGTGGGCGGGGGCCACGCGGGGGCGGAGGCGGCCCGCGTGCTGGCCCTCAAGGGTCTGGACACCCTGCTGGTGACCGATTCCCTGGAGGCGCTGGGGCGAATGTCCTGCAACCCCTCCATCGGCGGCCTGGGGAAGGGCCACCTGGTGAGGGAGCTCGACGCCCTGGGGGGGCTCATGGCCCGGGCGGCCGACGCCACCGGCATCCACTTTCGCCTGCTCAACGCCAGCAAAGGCCCGTCGGTCCAGGGCCTCAGGAGCCAGAACGACCGGGAAGCCTATTCCCGTGCGGTGCGGGCGGTCCTCTCGGCGACTCCAGGGCTCCGGCTCCGGCAGGGCCGGGTTCGGGACCTCCTCCTGTCGGGGGGGAAGGTCCTCGGCGTGGCCCTGGCGGACGGCGCGGAGGTCCGGGCCCGGGCGGTGGTGATCACGGCGGGGACCTTCCTGGGGGGCCTGCTCCACGTGGGGGACGAGCGGAGTCCGGGGGGCCGGGTGGGAGAGTTCGCCGCCGAGGACCTCTCCCGGGGGCTTCGCCGCGCCGGCCTTCCCCTCCTCCGGCTGAAGACGGGGACCCCGCCACGCCTCCACCGGAACTCCATCCGGTGGGAACGGACCCGCCCCCAGCCAGGGGATCCCGTCCCCGAGCCGTTCTCCCTCCTTTCCCGGCCCTTTCCGGTCCTCCCTCAGCTTCCCTGCCACCTCACCCGGACCACCGCCGAGACCCGGCGGATCATCCTGGCGAACCTCGACCGGTCGCCCCTCTTCGCCGGGGTCATCCAGGGACGCGGTCCCAGGTACTGCCCCTCCATCGAGGACAAGGTGGTCCGGTTTCCCCACAACGAGAGCCACCAGGTCTTCCTGGAGCCCGACGGCCTCGAGAGCGAGGAGGTCTACCCCAACGGCATTTCCACCTCCCTCCCCCGGGACGTGCAGGAGGCGGTGGTCCGCTCCATCCCCGGACTGGAGGAGGCCCAGATTGTGCGGTACGGGTACGCCGTGGAGTACGACGCGGTGGACCCGACGGCCCTGCGGCTGACCCTGGAGGCCAAGGGGGTTCGCGGCCTCTACCTGGCGGGACAGGTGATCGGAACGACGGGGTATGAGGAGGCGGCGGCCCTGGGGTTCTGGGCGGGCCTCAACGCCGCCCGGGCGCTCCGGGGGGAGGAACCCTTCGTGCTGGGAAGGGAGGAGGCGTACCTCGGCGTGATGGTGGACGACCTGGTGACCCGGGGCATCACCGAGCCCTACCGGATCCTCACCTCCCGGGCGGAGTACCGGCTCCTCTTGGACCGCCACAGCGCCTACCGGAGGCTCCTCCACCGGACGGCGGCCGACGGCCTGCACCCCCCGGCCGTTCGAAAGCGCCTCCTGGAGCGGGAGGGGCGGGTGGCGCGGGCGTTGAAGATCCTGGAAGAAACCCGGGTTGGAGCCGAAGGGGAGGGGACTACCCTGGCAAAAATCCTCGCCCGCCCCGAAAGCCGCCTCGGGGACCTTCCGTCGCCCCCCCCGGAGATCGGGGCCCTGGACCGGTGGGAGGCCCTCTACGTGGAATCGGAGGTGAAGGGCGCGGGCTACCGGGAGCGGGCCCGGGCCGAGGCGCGGCGGCTGCAGGCGGCGAGGCGGACGCCCATCCCCCCCGGCTTCGACTTCAGCGCCCTTCCGGGCCTCAGCCGGGAGGTCCGGGAACTCCTGCACCGGGTCGGCCCCGCCAACCTGGACCAGGCCTCCCGGATCCCGGGCATGACGCCGGCGGCGCTCCTTCGGCTCCACTACGCCCTGGGGCGGGGAGGAAACCGTGGAGGTTGACCCCCGCCTGGAAACCTACCTGGACCTCCTCTTCGCCTGGAACCGCGCCGCGGGGCTCACCGCCTTCCGCAGCCGCCGAGAGGTTCTGGAGCGGGGCGTCGTCCCCTCCTGGCAGGCCCTCCCCTTCCTTCCGGAGGAAGGGCGGGTCCTGGACGTGGGTTCGGGGGGCGGCATCCCCGCCCTTCCCCTGGCCCTGGCCCGTCCCCGCCTCTCCTGGGTGCTCGCCGAACCGGCCCCGGCCAAGGCGGTCTTCCTGGAGGAGGTAGCCCGGCGGCTGAACCTTTCCTGGGAGGTTCGGGCCCGTCCGGCGGAGGAGGTCCTGCGGAGCGGGGAGCGATGGCACGCCGCCACCCTCCGGGGGATCTTCCCCCGGAAGGGGACCTTCCGCCGGCTGGCCGGCGCCCTGGAGCCGGAAGGGGTTCTGCTGCTGTGGACCGGCGGGGAGCGCCTCGAGGCCTGCCGCGGGATCCTCGGCGGGCTGGGCCTCTCCTTGGAGGAGCGCCCCTGTCCCGGGGCCGGGGTGGTCCTCCTGTCCGGGCGTGTTCCACGTGGAACACCGAAGCGCTGAGGCCCCCCCAAATTCCGCGATGGACCTTCGGTGGTGCAGGTGCTTCACGACGGAAAACCTGAACGGGGAGGGGCTTCTCCCCCGCGTTCCGCTGGCCAAGCCAGACGGAACGCTCGGCTTGCCCTTCGGGGTCCCTCCCCGCCTTCGGCTCGAATGCCCCCAATCCCTTGGCAAGTGATGGGGCTATTTTGGGAATCTGAAAGGTTTTCATAGACTTGCACCGCCTGTTCGGTTCCCATCGCGGGATTGAGGGATCCGGAAACGGTGTCGGCGGCGCCGGCGTCTTTTCCTCGGCCCTCCGGTGTGGCACAATGCGCCGGGAGGAGCGCCGTGGGAACCATCATCGCCGTCGCCAACCAGAAAGGGGGGGTGGGAAAGACCACCACCGTCATCAACCTCGGAGCGTCCCTGGCCGCGGCGGAGAAGCGGGTGCTGCTGGTGGACTTCGACCCCCAGTCCAACTGCACGTCGGGGCTGGGAGTGGCTTCCTCCGACGGCCGCAACGTCTACGGCTGCCTCTCGGGGTCCGCCGGTCCCGAGGAGGTGCTGGTCCCCTGCGGCCTCCCCAACCTTCACCTGCTCCCCGGCGCCGTCTCCCTGGCGGGAGCCGAGGTGGAGCTGGCGGGGGTTCCGGAGCGGGAGTTCGTCCTGAAGAACCTTCTGGATCCCCTCAGGGACCGTTTCGACTATATCCTGGTGGACTGTCCGCCCTCTCTGGGGCTGCTCACCCTCAACGCCCTGGTGGCCGCCGACGGCGTCCTCATTCCCATCCAGGCCGAGTTCTTCGCCATGGAGGGGGTTTCCCTGCTGCTGCGGACCCTGGAACGGGTCCGGGAGTCCCTCAATCCGGACCTCAAGGTCCTGGGCGTGCTGTTGACCATGGTGGACGAACGGACCAACCTGGCCCGCCAGGTCTCCGCCGAGGTCCAGCGCTTCTTCGGCGGCCGGGTCTTCCGGGCGGCCATCCCCCGCAACGTCAAGCTCGCCGAGGCGCCGTCCTTCGGGAAGCCGGCCCTGCTCTACGACGTGGCCTCCCGGGGAGCCCAGGCGTACCTCCAGGTGGCCAAGGAGTTTCTCGCCCATGAACCCTAAGAACGTCCTGGGACGGGGACTGGACGCCCTCATCGGCGCGCCGGGACCGGAAGCCAAGCGGGTCCTCGAGGTGGAAATCCACCGCCTGAAGCCCAACCCCCGCCAGCCCCGCACCGCCTTCGATTCGGAGGCCCTCGACGAGCTGGCGCGGTCCATCGCCGAGAACGGGATCCTCCAGCCCATTTTGGTACGCCCCGCCGACGGGGCCTACGAGATCATCGCCGGAGAGCGCCGGTGGCGGGCGGCCCAACAGGCGGGGCTCCACCGGGTTCCGGTGCTGGTCCGGGAGGCCGCCGACCTCCAGATGCTCGAGCTGGCCCTGGTGGAAAACCTCCAGCGATCCGACCTCAACCCCGTGGAAGAGGCCAAGGCCTACCGCCTGCTGGTGGAAGACCTGGGGCTGACCCAGGAGGAGGTGGCCCGGAAGGTGGGAAAGGACCGGGCCACCGTCGCCAACGTGCTCCGGCTTCTCCACCTTCCGGAACCGGCCCTCGGGGCCCTGGAGGAGGGACGCATCACCGTGGGCCACGCCAAGGCCATTCTCTCCCGGCGGCGCCGGGAGGAGCAGGCGGCCCTTCTGGAGGCGGTCCTCCGGCGGGGCCTTTCGGTGCGGGAGGCGGAGGCCTTCCGGCTTCCGGCCAAGGCCGCCGGCCCCGAGCGGCGGACCGATCCGGACACGGCGGCGGCGGAAAAGACCCTGAGCCGCCATCTGGGGCTGCCCGTCTCCATCCGGCGCCGGGGGAAGGGCGGCCGCCTGGAGGTGGCCTTCCGGAACGAGGAGGAACTGCAGGGGCTCTACGAGAGGCTTCTCGGCGAGAGGAGGAGGACCCCATGATGGGAAAGCGGGCCACCGAGGCCGTCCAGGTGGGCGGCATGCTGGGAGAAGGGGTGTCGGTGGAAGGGACGCTGACCTTCACCCAGACCTTCCGCGTGGACGGGGAGTTCAAGGGGAAGATCCTCCGCTCCGACCGCCTGGTGGTGGGGGAGAAGGGCAAGGTCTCGGGGGAAGTGGAGGTCAACTCCCTCGTGGTCTACGGCCGCCTGGAGGGCAAGGCCCTGGTCAAGGGGCCCGTGGAGGTCCACCCCAAGGGACGGGTGGTGGGGGAGCTCACCTTGACGGCGCCCCTGCTGATGGTCATGGACGGGGGCTTCGTCGAGGGGACCCTGCGCCTCCAGGAGAAGGGGGCTCCGCCGCCGGAGAAGCCGGAGAAGAAACCCGCCCCGGAGGGCTCCCGGTGAGGGGCCGGGTGGCACGGGAAGACCGCCCCGCGGTACCGCCGGCGGTGCTGGCCCGGCGCCGGGAGGCCTTCCGAAAGCGCCTTCTGGAAAGGGCCGCCGGCCGGCCGGGACTGGCCGCCCTCTTCGCCGGCGAGGAGGCGGGCCTGGACGGATTCCGGGTCTCCCCCAACTTCTACTACCTCACGGGGCTGGTGGTGGAGGGGGCGGTCTTTCTCGTAGCCCTGGACGGAGTCCGGGCGGAGGAGATGCTCCTCCTGCCCCTGCCCGATCCCGCCAAGGACCGCTGGAAGGGTCCGGGCCCCGACCCCGGCGGTCTCACCCCCGACGCGGTGCCCGACGCCCGCCGCCGGCGCCTCATGAAGGCCACGGGGTTTGACCGGATCCTCTACGCCCACCAGGCGGAGGACGCCCTGGTCCGCCCCCTCCGGCAGGCGGAGGTCCTCTTCCTGGACTTCCCCATGGACGCCCCCGATCCCCGGCCCGACCATCCCCTGGCCCGTCGGCTCCTGGAGCGCCACCCCTACCTGGAGGTCCACCACGCGGGCCGGATCCTGGGCGAACTTCGGCGGGTGAAGGACGGCGCGGAGGTCGCCGCCCTGGAGCGGGCGGCGGCGGTGACCGACGCCGCCCACGAGGCCCTCCTTCGCCACCTTCGGCCCGGCATGGCCGAGTACGAGGCCCAGGCCCTGGCGGAGTACGTCTTCACCGCCTCCGGCGCCCGGGAACGGGCCTTCGCCACCATCGTGGGCTCCGGCCCCAACAGCTGTCTCCTCCACTACGGCCGCAACGACCGGCGGATGGAGGAGGGGGACCTGGTGGTGTGCGACATGGGGGCGAGGGTGGACCAGTACTGCGCCGACGAGACCCGGACCTTTCCCGTCTCCGGCCGCTTCACCCGCCGCCAGGCGCAGATCTACGACCTGGTCCTGGCGGCCCACGACGCCGCGGTGGCCGCGGTCAAACCGGGGGTCACCACCCGGGAGGTCCACGAGGCGGCCATGGCGGTCATCCGGAAGGGCGGCCACGAGGCCCACTTCTTCCACGGCACCAGCCACTACCTGGGACTGGAGGCCCACGACCCGGGCCCCTACGACCGCCCCCTGGAACCGGGGGTGGTGATCACCGTGGAGCCGGGCGTCTACATTGCCCGGGAGGCCCTGGGCGTGCGGATCGAGGACGACGTGCTGGTCACGGAAGCGGGGTGCCGCCTGCTGACCCAGGCTCCCCGGACCCGGCGGGAGATCGAGCGCCGCATGGCGGGGAGGCGGCGGCGCCTCGTCGTTTGACGCCCCTCATTCCACCGTCACGCTCTTGGCCAGGTTGCGGGGCTGGTCCACGTCGGCCCCGCGGGTGACCGCCACGTGGTAGGCCAGGAGCTGCAGGGGGATGACGGTTAGGATGGGCATGAAAAGGGGATCGGTCTCCGGCACCAGGAAGACCTCGTCGGCCAGGGTCCGCAGGCGGGCGTCGGCCTCGTTGCAGACGGCCAGGACCTTCCCTTCCCGGGCCTTCACCTCCTCCAGGTTGGAGAGCAGCTTCCCGTAGACCTCGTCCCGGGGGGCCACGGCCACCACGGGAAGGTTCTCGTCAATGAGGGCGATGGGGCCGTGCTTCATCTCACCCGAGGGGTACCCTTCGGCGTGGATGTAGGAGATCTCCTTGAGCTTGAGGGCGCCTTCCAGGGCGATGGGGTACTGGATGCCCCGCCCGAGGTAGAGGAAGTCCTTGTAACGGTGGTACTTGCGGGCTACTTCCTCCACCTGCGGCTCCAGGGCCAGGGCCTGCTCCATGAGGGAGGAGATCTGGTTTAAGCAGGCCAGGCGCCGGCGCAGGGCGTCGGGAGCGAGGGTCCCGCGGACCTCCCCCAAATGGAGGGCCAGGAGGGCCAGGGCGGTGAGCTGGGTGGTGAAGGCCTTGGTGGAGGCCACGCTGATCTCCGGTCCCGCGTGGGTGTACAGGGTCCCCTCCGCCTCCCGGGTGAGCATGCTCCCCACCACGTTGCAAACGGCCAGGGTGTGGGCCCCCTTGGCCCTGGCCTCCCGCAGGGCGGCGAGGGTGTCGGCCGTCTCCCCCGACTGGGATATGAAGATGCAGAGGGTCCGCGAATCTACCAGCGGGTCCCGGTAGCGGAACTCGGAGCCGTAGTCCACTTCGGCGTGGAGCCGGGCCAGGCCCTCGATCATGTACCGGGCGCAGAGGGCGGCGTGCCAGGAGGTGCCGCAGGCCACCAGAACCACCCGCTCCACCGAGGCGAGGACCTCCCGGCCGATCTCCACCTCGTCCAGGCAGACCTGGCCGCGGTCCAGGGAGATCCTTCCCACCAGCGTGTCGGCCACCGCCCGGGGCTGTTCGAAGATCTCCTTCTGCATGAAGTGCTTGAACCCGGCCTTCTCGGCCTGGATGGGGTCCCAGGTGATGCGGGTGGGGGCCTTGGTCCGGGGGCGCCCCCAAAAGTCGGTGAAGCGGGCGGACCCGGCCTCCACCACGGCCATCTCGCCGTCGTCGAGGAAGACCATTTCCCGGGTGTGGCTCAGGATGGCCGGGATGTCGCTGGCGACAAAGTTCTCCCCCGTGCCCAGCCCCACCACCAGCGGCGGCCCCTGTCGGGCGGCTACGATCCGGAAGGGGTCCCGGGTGCTCACGGCGGCCAGGGCGAAGATGCCCGTCAGCCGGCGGGCCACCGCCCCCATGGCCGCCTCCAGGTCGTCCCCCTGCTCCTCCAGCAGGTGGGCCACCACCTCCGTATCGGTCTCGGTGCGGAAGCGGTGGCCCCGGGCCAGCAGCTCCTCCTTGAGGGCCAGGTAGTTCTCGATGATCCCGTTGTGGACCACCACCACCTCCCCCCGGCAGTCGGTGTGGGGGTGGGCGTTCTCCTCGGTGGGTCGCCCGTGGGTGGCCCACCGGGTGTGGCCCAAGCCGTAAACGCCCCGCAGGGGGTTCAGCCGGAGCTTCTCCTCCAGGTGGAGGATCTTTCCGGCGGCCCGCTCCGTTCGGAGGGCCTTGCCGTCGAAGACCGCCAGCCCGGCCGAGTCGTATCCCCGGTACTCCAGGCGCCGGAGCCCGTCCATCAGAATGGGGACGGGGTCCTTCGGGCCGATGTATCCCACGATGCCGCACATGGCTCCCTCCGGTCAGCCCCCGGGGCCTTCCCCGGGGGGGGAACCCCCCCGCGGTCCGCCGGGGCCCTTCTTTTTCCGGGCCACCCACCCTTCGATGTTGCGCTGGGGGACCCGTGAGACCGCCAGGGCCCCCGGGGGAACGGCCTGGGTCACCGTGGTCCCCGCCCCGATGTAGGCCCCGTCGCCGACGGTGACGGGCGCCACCAGCTGGGTGTCGCTCCCCACGAAGACCCGCTCCCCCAGGACCGTCGGGTGTTTTTTCTCGCCGTCGTAGTTGCAGGTGATGGTCCCGGCGCCGATGTTGGAACCGGCGCCGACGGTGGCGTCGCCCAAGTAGGAGAGGTGGTTGGCCTTGACCCCACGCCCCAGGGCCGCCTTCTTGGTCTCTACGAAGTTCCCCAGGTGGACCCCCTCCTCGAGGACGGTCCCTTCCCGGGTCCGGCTGAAGGGGCCGACGAGGCACCGGGGCCCCACGACGGTCTTTTCAAGGACGCAATGCTCCTTCACCAGGGTAAAGGCCCCCACCTCCGTGTCGGAGAGGACCGAGAAGCTCCGCACCTCCACGCCCTCCTGGAGGCGGGTGGAGCCCTGGAGGCGGACGAACGGGTGGAGGAGGACCCCCGGCGCCAGCCGCACGGCCGGCTCGATCCAGGTGGTGGCCGGATCCAGAACGGTGACGCCGGCGTCCATCCAGGACTCCACCAGGGCGGCCCGCAGGCGGGCGGTGGCCCCGGCCAGCTCCCGCTGGCTGTTGATCCCCTGGAAGGCCTGCGGGTCTTGGGTCCGGAAGAGGACCGCCGGGCGCCCCTCCCCGTCGAGCAGGGCGAAAAGGTCGGTGAGGTAGAACTCTCGCTGGGTGTTGTTCCGCCCGATGCGCGCCAGCAGGGAAAAGACCTCGGGGGACCGGAGGAAGTACACCCCCGTGTTCACCTCGGTGACGGCCCGTTCCTCGGGGGAGCAGTCCTTGGCCTCCCGGATGGCCCGCAGGAACCGCCCCTCCCGGAGCACCCGCCCGTAGGAGCCGGGGTCCGGAAGGACCATGGAGACCACCGCCGCCGTCCGCCGGGAGGCGCTGAAGTCGGTCCAGAAGCGTCCCACCTCGTCCATGGGCAGGAGGGGCGCGTCGCCGGGGACCACCAGCACCTCCGCCTCTCCCTCCGATTCCAGCGGCCCCCGGCACAGGGAGAGGGCGTGGCCGGTGCCGAGCTGGGGCTCCTGGACCAGCGGGACGGCGCCGAAGGCCTCCGCCAGGGGGGCCACCTCTTCGCGCTGGTGGCCCGTCACGACGAAGATCCGGTCCGCCTCCAGGCGGCCCAGCGCCTCCAGCAGGTGCGCCAGCACGGGCCGCCCCAGGAGGGGGTGCAGGACCTTGGCCCGGGGCGACTTCATGCGGGTGCCGAGACCGGCGGCGAGCACGACGACCAGGCGCTTCATGACCGTTCTCTCCTCGTCACGGGGCGGTCCAGGCGGGGCGCCCCCCGATGTAGACCGCCCGGAGACCTCCCTCGCCGTAGGGGTAGAAAAGGTGCAGGTAGTCGGGGCGGTCCCAAAGGGTGAAGTCGGCCCGCTTGCCCACCTCCAGGGAACCCGCCTCTCCGTGGATCCGCAAGGCGTAGGCGGCGTTGAGGGTCACGGCCCAGATGGCCTCCTCCGGCAAGAGGCCCATGCCGAAGACGGCGAGGGTCACCACTTCCCACAGGTTGGCGGTGTACGACGAGCCGGGGTTGCAGTCGGTGGAGAGGGCCACCGCGCAGCCGCCCTCCAGGAGGGCCCGGGCCGGGGCGTAGGCCTTTCGGAGGTAGAAGGAGGTTCCGGGCAGGAGGGTCGCCACCACCCCCGCCCGCGCCAGCGCGGTGATGCCATCGGGGGAGACGGCCATGAGGTGGTCGGCGCTCACGGCCCCCACCTCCGCCGCCAGGGCCGCCCCGCCGGTGTCCACGATTTCGTCGGCGTGGATCCGGGGGAGGAGGCCCAGGGACCTTGCCTTGAGGAGAATCCTTCGGGACTGCTCCGGGGTGAAGGCCCCCTCCTCGCAGAAGACGTCGCAGAAGCGGGCCAGTCCTCCGGCGGCCACCTCGGGAAGGAGGTCCTCGCAGAGGAAATCCACGTAGGCCTCCGGGGCCCCGTGGAACTCCGGAGGGACGAAGTGGGCTCCCAGAAAGGTGGCCACCACCTGCTGGGGCCCGCGCCCATCCAGGGCGGCGATGACGCGGAGCTGTTTGAGCTCGGCTTCCCGGCAGAGTCCGTAGCCGCTCTTGGCCTCGAAGGCGGTGACGCCGTGGCGGAGAAAGCGACGGGCCAGGGACGCTCCGGCTTCCAGGAGATCCTCTTCCGGCGCCGCCCGGACCGCCTCCATGGTCTTGAGGATCCCGCCGCCGGCCCGGGCGATCTCCATGTAGGTGGCCCCCCGGAGGCGGAGGGCCAACTCGTGGGACCGGTCGCCGATGAAGGGAACGTGGGTGTGGGGATCCACCAGGCCCGGAAGGACGGTCGCCCCCGGGGCCTCCAGGCGGCGGGCGGCGGAGGCGCCGCGGACCTCTTTCCAGGGACCGACGAAGGCCACCCGCCCGTCGCGGATCCCCAGGGCGCCCTCTCCGACGACGGGAAGCTCGGAAGCCTCGGCACCCCGGCGCGGCGCCTCGCCGGCGCACGGCACCAGGCACCCGATGGGACCGACGAGGAGGTCGAAGTCCGCGGCCATCAGGACTCCCGGCCCAGGGTGGCCACGTTCTCCCGCTTTTCCTCCTCGGCCAGGGCCTCCACCATGGCCGACAGGCGGACCACCAGATCCCGGAGCCCCTGGACCAGCGCCCGCCGCTCGGCGCGAAGGTCCAAGATCTGCCGTTCGACGGCGGTGGCCCGGAGCTGGGCCTGCTGGATCAGGGCCTGAGCCTTGATTTCCGCCTCCTGCACCGTGCTCTGGGCCTCCCGGAGGGCCTGGGCCTTCAGGTCGTCGGAGACCTTCTGGGCGGTGTAGAGGGCGTCCCGCAGGAGCCCCTCCCGGTGGCGGAACTCTTCCAGGGCCGCCTCCAGGTGCTCCTTGTCCTTGAGGAGCCGCTGGTTTTCCAGGGTGAGCGCCTGGTAGGACTCGGCGGCGGCCTGGAGGAAGAGCTGGACCTCGTCGGGGTCCAGGCCCCGGAAGACCCGGCGAAAGGTGGCCGACTGCACTTCGATGGGGGAAAGGGGTTTTCGCGTAGTCATTCAAGCCTCCCGTGGGCCGAAGAGGGCCGTCCCCAGGCGCACCAGGGTGGCACCCTCCTCCACGGCCACCTCGAAGTCGTGGCTCATCCCCATGGAGAGCCACCGAAAGACCTCCCGCTGGGGGGAAAGGCCGGCAATCTCCTCAAAGAGGGACCGCAGGCGGCGGAAGTGGGGGCGGGAAGCCTCCGGGTCGGGATCGAAGGGGGGGACGCCGAGGAGCCCCGTCAACCGGAGGTTGGGGAGGGAAAGGACCCTCCGGGCCAGTGCCACCGCCCCTTCGGGGGCCACTCCCCCCTTCTGGGACTCCTCGCCCAGGTTCACCTCCAGCATGACCTCCCGCTGGAGGTTTTCCTCCGCCGCAATCCGGGAGAGCCGGAGGGCCAAGTCCTCCGAATCGACGCTGTCCAGGCTGTGGAAGAGGCGCAGGGCCCGGCGGGCCTTGTTGGCCTGCAGGCGCCCGATGAAGTGGAACCGGCGGGAACGGAAAAAGTCCGGACCCAGCGCGCGGGCGTGGCCTTCTCCCTCCTGGACCCGGTTTTCCCCGAAGCAGGAAACCCCGGCCCGGGCGGCGGCCTCGATCTCCTCGGCGGTGCGGCCCTTTACGGCGGCCATGAGGACGATCTCCCCGGGAGCCCGTCCCGCCCGCCGCGCCGCGGCCTCCACGGCCGCCGCCACCTCCCCGACCCGCGCCTCGATGGATTTCCCGTCGCAAACCATGACCCTACGGTAGGCAAGGCCCCGGCGGTTGTCAAGGTTGGCGCTTCGGAAACCGCCTTCGCCCAGGGAGGGAGCCGGGCCACCGCCTCTCCCGGGCCCTTCTTCGGCGGCGGGAGGATCGGGAATCGGCTCGCGACCCCATCCCCACCCCCTCCCAAATCCCGCGATGGATGGGTCTTGCCTTCGATGAAGTAGGTCCTAAACAAGGGAAAGGCTTTATCTCTCCAACGGGGAGAGGGCTTCCCCCCCGCGTTCCGCTGGCCAAGCCAGTCGGAACGCTCGGCCTGCCCTGCGGGGTCCCTCCCCGCTCCAGCCCGTGGAGCCTCTCCCCACCCCTCACGCCTTCTTCGCCTTCGGCTCGAATGCCCCCAATCCCTGGGCAGGTGATGGG
>Ga0209018_1000082_pt1 | contig 81274 bp, 74 predicted proteins | sample YNPBryBLVA2012_FD_185814 | JGI IMG/M metagenome (GOLD analysis project Ga0209018, IMG submission 185814) | Anoxygenic and chlorotrophic microbial mat microbial communities from Yellowstone National Park, USA - YNP Bryant BLVA 2012 (SPAdes)... ... | reverse complement strand
CCTCAGACAGCCAAGCCGTTGTTGGCTCTGGTCTCGATATCCTGAACCGCCTTGTGGATGTACTTCTTTAACTCTGCATCGCCTGCCGAGTGAATGGGCTTGCAATCGACTCCGCACCACGGGCACACACGGCGATTTGAGCTATCATCGAAATAATCTACCACAAGCTCGGTCCCACAGCCTGAGCAGATATGGTGGTACTCCACCCTGAGCTTTATCATTGTAGTTCACCGTCCGCATTGTATGACGAACCGAGAAGCTCTACGGTTCGCGTATGATCAAAGAAACCAGCAAATATGCCAGACTTTTTATCCGGCGACTTCCTGCAGGATCTCGTCGGGTATATCGAAGTTTGCGTAGGCATTCTGGACGTCGTCGTTATCTTCCAACGCGTCCATTAGCTTCAATATACGGCTCGCTTCTTTGCTGTCTTCAATTCTGACCGTGTTTTTCGGCAGCATAGTCACTTCGGCCGATGTATACTCGATTCCCGCCGCTGTAATTGCTTCGCGGACCTTTGGCAAATCCTCAGGCTGGCAAAGGACCTCAATTGTGTCGTCGTCAGTTCGGATGTCCTCGGCGCCGGCGTCAAGAGTCGCCATCATGACGGTCTCCTCGTCGGCCTTATCCTTGGGGATTTGCACCAATCCCCGCTTGTCGAACATCCACGCCACGCAACCGCTCTCACCAAGATTACCTCCATTCTTAGAAAACGTGTTGCGCAGCTCGGCCACGGTGCGATTGCGATTGTCTGTAAGGCAACTCACCAACACCGCCACGCCGGCACTTCCGTAACCTTCGTAAGTAACCTCCTCGTAGTTGGCTCCTTCTATTTCTCCAGTGCCCCTCTGTATTGCACGCTTGATGTTTTCCTGCGGCATACTTGCTTCTCGGGCCTTCTGTATCGCCAAGCGCAATGCCAAGTTCGAGTCGGGATTCCCTCCGCCTTCTTTAGCGGCAACTATTATTTCACGCGCGATCTTTGTAAACAGCTTGCCCTTTAGGGCATCCTGTTTTCCCTTGCGAAGCCTAATATTGTGCCACTTGGAGTGTCCCGACATTCGTCAGACTACCTCGAAATTGTTGTTTGTACGTCGTTAACCCCTTGAACCACGCCAGTGCAACCCAGGGTGTCGACATAGAGAGGATGTACAGAGAAAAGGCTGGACCACGATCATCGCATTCTTATAGACCAGAATGAGACGAATGCGGTACCAAACCAAGTGTCGCTCTTACCCTCAGCTAGGAATATAACACAATAAACGGCAATGGTCAATAGGCTCGTATGGCCAGAATTGCGATATCGTCGTCAATTCTGTCCGCACACGCCCCCATCGCCTGGTCAAATACTGCGTTCACAACATCTCGGCAACTCAATTTGCTTATAGGTTTGACCATCTTTCGCAGGCCTTCGGACCCAAGCCTAGCGCCATTAACGCGAATCCCCACCACACCGTCTGTATACAACACCAGCGTGTCCATCGGCCTCAACACCACAGTTCGCTCCGCGAACGCCGCATCGACCAACAGCCCGATGATCGGACCGGTAGACTTGAGCCAGCTTGTGCGTCCAGTGCCCCGCACCAGCAAGGGATAGTCGTGACCAGCATTGGTGTAGGTTAGGCTGCGAGTTGATGGGTCAAGCACCCCGTAGAACAGCGTGATGAATTGGTCCGGCTCAAGTCTTTGTAAGGCGATCCTGTCCAAGCGCGCAACCACCTCCGCCGGGCTCGCGCCTTCTACTGCGTACGCCGCGATTGCGTATTTGACCATGGCTGTCTGTACAGCCGCCGCCAAGCCCTTACCGCTAACATCGGCTATCACGATCCCGATGGATCCGTCTTTCAGCCAGAAGACGTCGTATATGTCCCCACCTACCTGCGCCTCAGTAAGCGCCGGACGGTAACGACCGGCGAACTCCAAACCCTCCACCTTAAGATCTAGATCGGGCGTCAGCGCCTTTTGAAATGCCTGGGCGATCCTGTGCTCCTGATCGTAGCGGCTGGCCAAAGATCGCGACTTCGCTACGTGTGATGTGGTCTCGCTGAAGACCGCACACAGCCACTTCACCTCGTCTTCCGGCGACTTGAGCGGCGTGATGGTAAGATCCCAGTAGCTTACCGTTCCATCGTCCGCGCGATGGGGGATTGCGGATATGGTCTTAGCGCTCTTATCACGAGACGCCCGCGACAACGCTCGGCTCACTGGCCCGGTGGGTGTAATTCCGGCCACGGATCTGCCGTCCGCCCTCCGAACGCAGGAAAGATGGAGACCCAGCGCATTGGCTTCCACCACACCCAACGTATGTGCGTCATAGACCACTATCCCCGCAGGCACGTTGTCGAGGACGGTGTGAAGAAGAGTGGCATTGCCCGACGCGGACAGCGACTGAGTCGCCAGAGATTGTTCACGCAATCGCCAACAGTGAACAAGCGACGCCAGCTCAAGGGCGTCCATACAAGATCGAGCATTAAAGCAAAAACCGAACCGCTTGCAAACGTCTTCGAACCGTAGATACCTCGATACAACAATCACCAGTGAACCCTCAGTCATCCGCGACACGGCATCCAGGAAGTTAGGAGATTCCAACAAGAGGAAACTCTCATCAACCACAAGGATGTCGTACCGCTCGCTCCGCATCTTTCTGAGCATCGCACACACGTTATCCGCGGTCTCCACGTCGCAACCGTAGCGACGCAGCTCCTCCACCATCGGATCACCTTGCTCCGATAACGCGCGTAGCAACAATACACTCGGCCTTTTTTCCATATAGCAAGATCGCTCTGTAGAAAGTTGGAACCTAGGCAATCGTTCCCATTTCGTTAAAGAAGACGAACACTGAACTTGGCTAGGGCTGCTCGACAGGCGGCTCTACCGCAATGCTGCCGACCACTCGCACCGGCTCAGCTCTAGGCGGACTCTGCGCCTGGGAAGCCGGGACAACCGAGGGAACCGAGGCGGCTTGCGGCACCGAAGCAAGTCGCTGCTTGCGCCTCTCGTCCGGTGCACGCTCAACACAAGCCGTTCGCCTAGCGCCCGAAGTGCAATCGAAGCGCGCACGACGACGACTGCGTGAAAAACGGCCTTGCCTGCGGCGGATCGGTCGGGATTTTTCGTTGCTCACGGGAACCGCGGTAACCGCGAAAGTCGGTTTGGCGTGATGTCGATATACAGGCTTTGGCGGCGCGAAGTTCATCAGTCCCTTGAGCTCCGCAAAACCGTTGGGCCCCACCTTGCGCGATCCGTAGGAAGAGACCACATAGATCAGAAAATCGGCAACGAGGAGGACGGCAACAGCAAACGCGCAAAGCGCAGCCCAGTGGCCATTTCCGTCAGGAGGTCGTTCTGGAGGGATCCTCATTTCCACCTACCCTCGGGCACTTTAGGACCGAAGGGCCAGTCTTCGGGTTTTGTGTTTTTCTCTGAGTAAGTCCAGTATTCCCTTTATCAATTACTTCACACGAAGCAGTAGCGTTTGCTCTGGTGTTTACAATTGGCTCAGAACTAGGCTCCTCCGTCTCGGTCGAAATGACTGTCCGGGGAAACTGAACACGTTCATTTTTCTCCACTGAACCGCCCACTAAACCCTTATTTCGGCCTAGAGGTTATGTTTCGGGCTGATTGGGGAAACTTATAGCAAGCTGATGCGTCATAACCAATGACTCGTTTGAAAAAACATGCCGAAAACGGGAATAACATTAATGAGGAGTTGGAGGCAACGCGATGACACTCACCAGAGAGAGCGTAATTTTAATCACCATTTGCGCTCTAGATCTGCTGACAACTTTGTTTCTCATAGGAACAAACGTCGCGCTCGAGGGCAATCCGATTATGGGCTTTTACCTCAATTACGGCATCGGGGCCTTCGTTGCTATCAAACTCGCCCTTATTGTTCTGCCCATTTTCATAGCGGAGTGGTCCAAGCAATACAGGCCCCAATTTGTGAGGCTTATGTTGAGGGCCACAATAGCAGCATACGTGGGAGTATATCTAGGCTTGTTCCTGGCTATTAACGTCGGCGCAATGGCTCAGGCCGCCGAGTATGAGCCTGAGCCTCGGGAGACACAGCTACACTTCGTGCCGTGATAGAACTCACGCCTAAAAAAACAAACCCCTCCTTGCAACGCAGGGAGGGGTTTTCGGCGTTTTGGGGCTACTTCCAGGGATGTTCGATCTGCTGGATGGCGTCGTAACCACGCCACATCATCAGATGATCGAGGATGCTCACACGAACCATCGCTTCCGCCACAGCGACAAGTCGCGCGGTTATTGTAGGGTCGCGGCGGGTGATAGCGCCGAGTGTAACATTCTCCATCTTGGCCATATTGACGGTCGGCTGCGCAATTGATATCGTAGCTGTTGGCTTTACGGCCACTCTCACAACGATGTCTTCGCCGTTGGAGATGCCGCCTTCGATTCCACCAGCTTTGTTTGTCCTGAATCGGATCTTGCCGTTATCATCCACATAAGGGATGTCGTTGCACTCCGAACCCTTCATATTGGAGACGGCAAATCCCGCGCCGAACTCCACTCCACGCACCGAACCTATGCTCATCAAACCGTGCGCTATGGTTGCATTAAGCTTATCGAAGACCGGCTCGCCCAACCCTGCGGGCACACCGCGAGCAATGACTTCGACTATTCCGCCTGCCGTATCGCCTTCTTCCTTTATTTCCAGGACGCGGTCGATCATCTTTTGCGCGGCTTCCTCGTCGGGGCAGTTGATTAAATTGGAACGGTAATTGGCCTCAACTTCCTCGAACGTTAGGGGTCGAGCCTTGATACCCATGCACTCGGAAACGTATCCCAGCACCTTGATGCCGTGTTTCTCGAGTATCTTTTTGGCAACTGCACCCGCCGCCACGCGCATACACGTCTCACGACCGCTGGCACGTCCCGCCCCACACCAGTCGGCATACTTGCCATACTTTATGAAGTAGGTATACTCAGCGTGGCCAGGCCTGATCAGATCCTTCACGTCGTAGTATTGCTGCACGTGAATATCGTGGCGATCTACGTTGTAGATAATCATCCCGAGTGGTGCGCCGGTAGTAACATTGTCTCGAACGCCAGCAAAGATGTGCACCTGATCGGTCTCCTGCCTGGGCGAGTCGAGCGGGCTGGTACCTGGCCTGCGCGCATCCAGTTCCTTTTGCACGTAAGCGTCGTCAATCTCGAGCCCCGCAGGACAACCGTCGATAATCGCCACAAGGGCGTCTCCGTAGGACTCACCACACGCTGTAATCCTGAACATACGTCCAAACGTGTTGCCTAACAAACTACAAAGACCTCCTAATCATCAGTCCTCCACAGAAATTCGTGCCCCAACCCCCGCCATCAGTTGCGCGAAAGTAGGAAACGTGACATCTAGGGCCTCGGCTGTAAGAACCGTCGTCTCACCTTCGCAGGCGAATCCGGCTATCGCCAGGGCCATTATAACACGATGGTCATAGTGACCGTAAACCGTCGCGCTCCGAAGGGGCTTTCCGTGAATGACCAGGCCATCAGACAGTTCCTGTATGTCCGCGCCCATCTTGGAGAGCTCTTGGCACATAACGTGGATCCGGTCCGTCTCCTTTAGGCGAGCTTGGGCGACGTTGACAAGGCGGGTCTCTCCCGTCGCAAAACACGCCGTCACTGCCAGCGCAGGAAGCGCATCCGGTGTGTCGGACAGGTCGAACTCGCCGCCAGTGAGAGCGCCACCCCTAACGCGAAGCCCACCGTGAACGGGTTCCACACTTGCTCCCATTTCGCCTAAGATATCAGCCACAGCTTTGTCGCCTTGGGTATCTTTGAGATCGAGCCCCAAGAGCGTGAGATCGCCGCCGCATATAGCCGCCGCGCACATGAAAAACGTCGCCGAGCTAAAGTCTGCCGGTATGGCCTTATCGAAGCGGGTGTAATTCTGTCCACCTGGAATGCGAAATCGCTGGAAGTCGTCGTTATCGACCTGGATGCCCTGTTCCGCGAGCCAGGATAAGGTCATTTCAACGTAGGGCTTTTCGACGAGGTTGTCTACTTCTATCTCGGTGTCGCCCGAAGCCAGCGGGCAATTGATAAGAAGGCTAGTGAGATACTGCGAGGTCTTGCTGCCGTCGAGCCTGAGTTTGCCGCCCCGCATCGGGCCTTCGACTACTATCGGCGCCATTCCATTGCCGCGCGTGGAGCGCAGGTTAGCGCCGAGATCGTTGAGCGCCTCGATGAGTGGGCCGACAGGCCGACGCCTGATCTGGTCGTCGCCCGTGAACACCGCGCAACCATCCGCTAGTGCCGCTGTGCCCAGCGCGATGTAGAGCGTGGTGCCGGAGTTGCCAACATCGATGACATTTTCGGGCACGCAAGGTCGGCCGCCGGTACCAGTGATTAGCCAATCGTCAGAAGTGGCGATGTCGGCACCGAGGAGACTGTAAGCGCTTACAGCAGCCGACGTGTCAGCAGCAGCCAAAGGACAACGCACGCGCGATATTCCGTCAGCAAGCGACGCGATAGCGACAGCGCGGATCGTATGCGACTTTGAGCCCGGAATTATTGCCGATCCCGACAGGTTGGACTTGGACACTACGAGCTTCATGTTGCCAAAAAATGCGCCCGAGAGCATGGCGCACACAGTTTCTTAAGATTACCTTAGCTGTGCCGGTTTGTCAAATTCGAGCCTCTGCCCGTGAAGACTGTTCAGTTTCGCGGTATTGTCATTCCGACCGAAGTGGAGGCATCCGCTGTTTCGACCGGTATGCATCACGACAGGAGATGACTCGACTCAGCTAGCGCTCCGCTCGAGATGACGTATCCCCGCAGAACTGAAATGCTTCCTCCTGCGCGCCCGCATTCGCCAGGGTTGCGTGGCCTACACGGGAGAGACGCTCCGTCGCACTTCGCACACACCCCATCTGCTTGTCACAATTTGTTCCTGTTGAGCGTTTCACAGACTGCTGTCAAAGGGTAAAGCGAGCAGGCGATCGCCAACTCTATCCAAGCCCGCTACAATCCCTGCCAAGTACCCGGGCCTGGACAGCGAGCCAAACCTCGTAAGGAGGAAACCGAGTATATGTGCGATAGAGCCACGTATTGTCGGCGCACCGCCGTCACGGCCGCGCTCTTGCTGATCCCGGTCCCCGGGGCCGAAGCTTTTGTAAGTGGACTCACCAGCCCCATAACCAGCGGAATCGACGGTCACGGCGAATGGGTCAGCCCGCGGAACTGCACTACCCCCAGTTGGACTGGCCTGCTTGCCGTTGGCATTTGGAACTATAGCTACAGGCTCACAGTGCCCAGCGGCAGCGTCTACCAGTTCCTCCTACGGACATCGCCGAGCTTCACCGACTGCAACATCTGGAACGCGACTGTCATCAGGAGTCACGTGTCGAACTGTATGGTTGAATTTTTCCCTACTCCCGCCTCCAGCAACCCATCTAGGCCACCCTATCCTTATCTTCCTGCCAAATTCCAAGGCATCAAGCTCGACAGTTGCAGCGGAACCTTAATTGAGTTCAGCTTCAACAGCCCGAAAGTGCTGATATGGGGCGATTTCTATGCCCGGGATCCCCGCCAGGGCACGGCCGGCAACTGCGCATGGAACGCTGGCTTTCTTACCACCAACCCGACATCACCGCCCAGCGATGGCTGGCGCAAACACCACGTCCTGGTGCCGGATTCGGAGTTTGGCGGGTGACGCCCGAACCGGCGGCACTGGCCGTCTTTCTGGTAGGCGCATCGGGCATTGTTGTGAGTGTAATGATCAAGCGGCGCGGACACTGAGTATTACAGGCGACTTGCGGAGGGGGCTGTTCTCTGCGGGACCAAGTCGGCCGCCCGATGGCGGCCGACTTGCCATTTCGCCTGCGCCGATCTCGTAGTAGAATGGCTCTGCAGCCGAAAAATGGCCTGCGAGGTCAAACTTTGAGGTTATCCCACAACATCGTTGGTGCCGCGAGTTGGAGAGCTCGCGCATCAATCCGGCAGTCCAAGCGCCTTCCGGCGCGCGGCAAGAACCGGCAAATAACTCACCATAAGCTTGGCGTCGTAGCCGCCATACCAGTAGGTCTCGAAGTGAGTTTCCGGGTATTTACGAAGCTGCGCCCGGTTGCCATCGGGCCGGACGTCAACAAGCCACTTTGCCGTGCGATCGCGCAGTTCGTCCAGTAGCCACAGCTCGCCCGACATTTTTTCTGCTTCCACTATCAACCAGTCCATCCAAAGGACAAACTCGATCTGCTCCATAGGGTAGCGCATATTACGCCGTGCCATATCGAGATACCACTCGCGCATACGCTTGTTTCCCGTGAGCTTGATGGTGTTGAGCATTCCGCGCATCAAGAAATGCCAACCGTAGGAGTTGCCCACGTAGGCGTCCCAGTCCCATTTGCTCATCTCGCGAATCGTCCAGTTGGCCATTTTTCGAGCGAGCTTAAGCATCTCTTCGTCGCCTGTTTCGCGGTAGAGTATGGTAAGCACCTCGCCAAAGTTCGTACAGTCGGCTCCGGCAGGCACTCGCTTCCCGCGCGCGCCCCCTTCCCCGTAGCCTGGCGCGCCGTTGGGACAAACCATCTTCCGGGCGTAGTCGCGCATTCCCTCGATAATCAGATTGCGCGCCCTGCGGTCGCCAAAGAAGTGAGCAGCTTTAATGGATCCCTCTATGCGCTGGTAGCGCATGTGGACCCAAAGCATTTTGTCGATTAGATAACGTCGAGAGTGGAAGAACAACCCCAGCCCGCCGCGTTGCTTATAGAGCTGAACATCGAGCTGGTATTCTAGCGCTCTACGGGCGCACTCGATGAAACGCTCGTCGCCGGTTCGCCAGTAATGATATAGAGGGCCTAGGGACTGGTTGGCGTTGGCCGTAGACTCAGTTCCCTGCCTGCGAAGCAAGTCCCATCCGCGCCACCACTCACCCCACCATAGCGTGCCCTTCCACTGCCGCTGCAGCATCCATTCAGCCGCGCGCATTACGTAGTCGCGATAGGGTCCAAAATAGACCGGATCGCCGTTTTCGGGCAACGCGCCGGTTATCGAGTAATGGTTGGGATCGATCTCGAAGAACGCGCGTTTTAGCTCGGATTCCACGATCTCGGATCCGCAATTGGCTAGTATAGAACCCTCGAACGTGCGCCCCATGCCCTGATAAAACAGCCTGTGAACTTCGGGAACCTCGGCGGCCATGTTGCCGTCGAACGGCGGGTTCACTCCGCCGATGACCAGGTCTAGCCCACAGCCGTTGTCCTCTCGCGCGGATAGAAAGCGATGTGGCTCGAACATACCGCCCGCCGCGAACTCTTCGAAGCTTTCAACCGATACTTCGCTGAGCTTCTGCCTGCGCTCAGCATTGATTCCGGCCCCGGCTCCAAGTGACTCGACAAAGTTGGCCGTCACCACCAATGCGCCGCCAGGGGTCCGGCAATCGATCCATCTCAGATATTTGCCGTCATCGCTTTCGTCTCCGTCGTTTACCCGAGCGCCACGTGCGAGCGGTAACTTGAGGCAATAGCGTTCCAGATGGGCCTGGAAAGTGGTGTAGTTTACGGCGCGCCATCTGTATCGGATAACCGGAGAAAATGCATAACAGATTAGCTCCAGTTCGCAATCGAACTGCGCATCTTCGTGCCACTCTGGATCCACTAACCGCGCAGTCTTATACTTGCGCACGCCGCCTTTCAGAACCGCCAGACACCGCCAAGGCGTCTGTTCTTCAATTGTCCAGCCGACCGGCACAAAATAGGACAACCTACACGTCCCAGCTCCGCCACCAATGATGCTGCGCGCATCGGCCCAAAGCTGGAAATCCACTTCGCCCAAAATAAGATCGCCTTTCTCGGTGGCTAGCACAATCGAGCCTGGGCTTGCGAGGGTCAGCCTGTAATTAGCATTTGCGATCGTGGTTTGATTCCCATCGCTCTTTACGTCAAGTGGCAGGCCTGGTTTTGGTAGGTCCGGTCTGGTGGCAAGCGTGAGCACGCGCGTGTCGGAAGAGGACGCATCCACACTCGTCGCCACTCTGACCCAAACGGTCTCGCCGCGTTCGTTGCGACCGTCGTGCTCAATATCAGCGGGAATTGGGATGCCCTTCTCGTCCAGTAGTCGCAGGGAATCGACCTCGCTCGGATCTATCGGCAGTATGGGTATGCCTTGTTCGATCAGATAGGCACGCGCGTTCTTGCGAGGGCGGAGCCTGAGTTCGACGGGTTCCATAGTGTACCTCACAGGTTAATTTGGCTTCTTGGTATTAGTAAATAGTTGGCTGGCGGAGAGGAATTATCCTTGAAGAAAGGGGACAAACACTGTCTCGACGCGCTCGGTCGGTCAGGAAAGTGTTTGTCCTCTTTTGAGCTACTTTTTCTTGCGATTCTTGCGGACTGGAGTAGGGCTGCCCATTTCCTCGGTCATTACCGAGCCGCCCTTCTTGCCGGTCATTTTGGGTTTCTTCTGCTTCGACCTCTTGTTGGCCATCCCGCCCACGCTCCTTGGCAAGGTTTTTGCTGATTCTTGTTACCCTTTAGCACTCAGATGCGAAACGGGGAAGGCATTACAACGGTTTCTAGTATTCTTTCACAATCTCCGTAACCAACCGCACTCGCTCGATGTCGCAAATCGGTGAAGGCTCGTCGGAGATGCCTAGGATTAGGTTTGGCCGGAACATTTCGATAACTTTGCGCGTAGTTGCTTCTAGCTCCTCGATAGGCTCGTGCGGCAAAAAGCAAGTCATCGGTATGCCGTCCAAAAGGACCATGTCTCCCAGCGCCTCTTTGACCTCCTCTAAGGTTACATCGCCTTGCGGTATAGGCGTAAGCGCTTCTATACCGCGGCAGCCGGTGCTTTGGGCGTAGCGCAGAAGATTCTTGATATTCCCGTCCCAGTGGGCATGGGTATACTTTCCGGCCGCGCTGAACCTGGCCGATCGATGTTGATAAGCCGGAAGTATGTATTCCTCGAACACGTCGGGCTTTAGGAAGTGGTGGTCTACGTTGTCTCCGTAGTTGATGATGGGTATGGGCGAGTCACAAAGCACGTCGATTACACGCTCATCGCACTCGTCGATGGCCTTCACTAGGCTGTCAATTAGAGGCTTATCGTCATACAGCGCATAAAGTGTAGCTTCGAATCCCATATACTCTATCAACAGCCGCTGGAGGTTTACCCTAGGTATGAAAAGCATCGGAGCGGCGCGATCGCCGATTTCTGCGTCACGCTCGGCGTAGAGATTCGTGTCGAAGCTATATGTACGACCTTTGAGGACGTATTCTATTACCTTAGCGTCATCTCGATTTTCAATTGGAAACTTGTGCGTATGGCGAGAATAGTCGGTATAAGTGTAGTGGGTCTCAACACTACCTATTGGCGTTATCCATCTCAAGATGGTAATATCGTCGTGTTCTTCTTTTTCTACCCGCACTTTGGGGTCGTCGTGCACTTTGAGACACGGATTGAACCACGCATAGCTGCGAATAGAACAGCCGAGGTCGTCATATACCTCTAGCAATGACATCTCGCTATAACGCTGAGGAAGGCTGCCGCTGTCTTTGTTAACGCGATACCAATGCTCGATTCTGGGCTGGTAGACTATTTTGTCGACCGGCTCGCCCGCGAATATGGCAAGCGTGCGCTCTCTGAAAGTCAATGCAGGGAGTCCTCCTGGGGTAATACTGTCCGGAATCCGAAATATCCGACTGAGCGAACTACACCTCTCTTTAGGATTCGTCTGAGTCGGCGAAAGACGTTGACGCGCTGGTCTTGCCGATGTCGCGGCAGATTTGCATTGCCTTCATCACCCCGCTTACAATCCCCGCCGCCGCCACCACCTGCGGACTCACGGCTTCCTCGACCTTGGTAGATATCCTCTGCATCCTATCGGTGAGCTGGTCGGCGGTGTTTTCGGCCTTGGTCATAATCGAATCGACCTTGTCGCCTACCTTCTGAGCTGTCTCGCGGGCCCCTTCGGCAATCAGCTTGGCCTGATCCACCACCGGCATCACCTTGGCCATAACCTCGTCTATCTTGCGCGAGATCATCCTCTTGAACGAGACAATGGCGTAGATAAGGCCGACCACAGCAGCGACCCCCGCAAGGGTGGTTACCAACTGGCATATCGCGATCATGGTGAGCGAAGCATCAGCGGACATCACAGCGCCTCCTTGCCAAGCAGATGTATAAGGCTTAGCGTCTGGTTACCCCACTTCCTTCCCGGGTTTGCCCACAGCCGGACAAGGCTAAACTTCCGCGAGAAACTTGCGCGCTGCCCGCACCGCGCGCCCTCGATGGCTGATGGCGTTCTTCTGCTCGGAATCCAACTCCGCGAAGTGCACCCCCAGCTCAGGCAGATAAAAGACAGGATCGTAGCCAAAGCCGTTCTCACCCTTCGGCTCGCGAGAGATCGTTCCTTCCACCTTACCCTCACAGGTTCTCACGTCTCCGCCAGGTTCGGCTACCGCCACCACGCACCGAAACCTTGCGGAGCGATGGTCGTCGGGCACATCTTGCAGGAGCTTTAGAAGTTTGGCTATGCGCTCCTCGTCGGTGGCCGCGAATCGGCTAGAGTAGACGCCCGGCGCGCCGTCAAGGGCATCGACCTCAAGGCCGGAATCATCGGCCAGGGTAAGCTCGCCAGTAATCTGTGCGTAGGCGCGCGCTTTGATGATGGCGTTTTCAAGAAATGTCTTGCCCGTCTCCTCGACATCGGGAGCCTCGGGGAAATCGGCCAGTGAGAGAAACTGGTAGGGCAAGTCGGAAAGTAGCTCCATCATTTCCCGGGCCTTGCCTGGGTTTCGAGTAGCAATGAGCAGCCGCTTCACAACACGTCCGCCAATGTTTCCTTGATCGTCTTGACTATGTCACTAACACCCTTCTGCGCTAGGTCGAGCAGGGTGTTGAACTTGGTCCGCGTGAACGGCGCGCCCTCGGCCGTGCTCTGCACTTCTATGATCCGGTTGCCGGCGGTCATCACGACGTTCATGTCCACGGACGCGCTGGAGTCTTCCTTGTAGTTGAGGTCAAGGAGTTCCTCGTTCATCACGATGCCCACGCTGATGGCCGCGAGAAGGTCGCTATACGGAACTTTCTTGAGGATGCCATCTTTCTTGAGCGCGGCACAGGCATCCACAAACGCTAAAAACGCGCCAGTAACCGACGCAGTCCTAGTACCGCCGTCGGCCTGGATCACATCGCAATCGAGCCAGATAGTGCGCTCTCCGAGAGCGTTGAGATCCGTTACGGACCTTATCGATCGACCTACTAGGCGCTGAATCTCCTGGCTTCTGCCGTTGAGTTGTCCTTTGGTCACATCACGCTGTGAGCGCGTCTCGCACGACCGGGGCAGCATGCCATATTCGGCAGTCACCCAACCTTGGCCTGAGCCTTTAAGAAAGACGGGCACTTTGTCTTCGACGGAGGCTGTACAAATCACCTTGGTGTCGCCCATCTCAATGAGGCAACTGCCCTCAGCGTACTTGATGAAGTTGCGCGTTATTTTCAGCGGCCTAAGCTCGTCGTTTGCGCGGCCGTCGAGACGAATCATGTTTTACTCCAATTGGTAAATTTGGCGTCGATCAACTCTTTGTATTGAGCGCCGACGTATTTGTTGAGTAGAGATCTACGCCCCACTCAGCCTTATAGGCACGTTTGATCGGTCGACCCAGAAACGCGCTCCCCAGCGTGGCAAAACTTTCGGTGTCGCCACTGGCATAGAACACGTGCTCCCCACCTGAGTCGCTTTCAATGCCACGCTCTTTTAAGGCATTCTGAAGCGCGATAGCGATTTCCTCCGCCGGATCGATGACCACGGCCCCACCTCCAGCGGCAATCTCGATAGCCTTGCGAAGGAACGGGTAGTGCGTGCAGCCGAGAATGATCGTAGTACATCCGGCGGCAAGAAGCGGGGCGAGGTAATCGCGCGCGGCAGCCTCGGCCTCCTCGCTATCGGCTCGGCCTTCTTCCACAAGTGGTACAAATCTGGGACACGCTTGCTGAATGACTACGCAGCTCGGGTCAAGCTCGCCACAAGTGCGGGCGTAGGCGCCGCTTTTTACGGTACCAGTGGTAGCCAATACGCCGATGGGCGCTCCGTCGGCGACGGCCACGGCCGCCTTCGAGCCTGGTTCAATCGTGCCAAGAATCGGCAAATCCGGATACTTCGCTCGTGCGGCATCCAGCGCGACCGCGCTGGACATATTGCAAGCCATTACTACAGCTTTCGCACCCTTGCCAACCAGGAAATCTGTGATTCCAAGCGCAAAGCTCCGAATCTCATCAAGCGGCCTTTCACCATAAGGCACGTGTGCGTTATCGGCAAAGTAGATTACCCGCTCGTTGGGCAGGGCTTGCATAAGCTGCGCAACTACGGTAAGCCCGCCCAGCCCGGAATCGAATACCCCAATCGGTGATCTCAACTGCTTTTGCCCGGCTTCAACAGCGCGGCATCCGGAGAGATTGGTTCGGTGATCTCAAAATGCCCGCCGAGCGTCTCTGCCGGCTCTCCTTCCACAAGGATTCTGACCCTATCCACCTTTTTCCCACCAGCATTACTGACGATCGTGTAGGCGAGAGCGTTTAGTGTAAGGGCTTCCTGTGTCGATCCGCCCGAGAAATTATCCACAAACTCCCTGCTCAGGTTAACGGTGGCCACTGCGTCTCTCACCTTTACCGGAGACAGCAGCTTCGTATCGCGCGGAATGAGCTTGCCTATCTCGCCCTTCTCGCCACTAGTGGAAAGAAGCATCTTTACTGCCGTGTTTAGTATATCACCTTGGGCGTCTGTGGTTCTAGTGCGCGGCTCTAGGTAAAAGCGTCCACCCACGACAACCGGCACGAAAAGTGTGACCTTGGCCGGTTCAGGAAGCAATTTGATCACTGGTGGTTTGAACACCACCTTCTTTGGCCTTTCGGGTTTGTCAAGATGCGTGGACCAGTAGTAGGCACCGCCCCCCACCAAAGCCACGACAAACAGCAGCAGTAGGAAATATCGTCCGCCGCCTCCGCCTTTTCGCTTTTTTCCAGCCATCCTGTTTTGTGCCTCAGTTGTTGATTGGAGTGCCTTCGACGTAGGCTTTAAGGCCGGCCACTATGCCGCCGATCAGCTTCTTCCTGTAAGCATCGTCGAGCAGCTTCGAGTGATCGCTTGAGTGGTTCATAAACCCGCATTCGAGCAAAACGCCGGGGATGCCTGTGCTGCTGAGTCTGCGCAAAACGCCCAAGCCCAAGGAGTAGAGCGAGGTGTCGCTTCGCGCGCGCCTGTCGCACATACCCGTGAACGAGCACATTCCCGCGTGGATCGAGTAGCCCAACGCCCGAGGGCTGGGTTCTTCTCGGTGATAGTAGGTCTCGATACCCGTTGCGCTGTTGGGAATACCGTTCGAGTTACAATGGATGCTCACGAAGAGATGAGCGCCGTTTTTTATCGCCACCTCAGCGCGCTCTGCAAGACTTAAACGGGTGTCGCCGTCGCGCGTGAGGATTACCTTCGCTCCCGCACGGCGAAGTTCTTCAGCAAGTCCGCGAGCTATCTTCAGGTTTATGTCTTTTTCGAGGACGCCGTTAAACGATGCGCCACGGTCTTTGCCGCCGTGGCCGGGATCGAGCACGATGATCTTTTCGGCAAGCCTGCCGCCTGCGTTGGCAGGCAACTTGAAGAGCACCACCACAGCCTTATCCTCGACGCGCACATCGGAAGCCACTACCCGGCTGAAGTCCATCTGTACGCGCACCGCAGTGAGGCTACTGTGAGTCTCCTTCACGCTTAGCCTCGTAAGCAGCGGGTTGGCCGGATCGTCGAGCTTTTTGAACGACTCCGCGAGCCGACCATTCTTCAACGTCACCACGACCTGCGGCGGATTGACGCCATAGGCAGGCGCAACGGCCGCCCGGCCCGAGGTTTCTAAAACCAGCTCGAACTCGTTCTCGCTCAACTGGCGCAGAGAGACGCCGTTCACGGTAACGGGCTTGACGGGCGCGCCGGGCTTGGCCATAACCCGGCTAGGTTCGCTGATCGGTAGATTCTCGCCGATCAGCACCGATATCGCAGTGGCCGGCTTTGCGCTAGTGACCCTGAACCCTGCGGCCTTCTCCATATCCAGAACAACCCGTGCGGTATTGGCGTCGTATTGGCCTAGCCTGGCCTTGCGGACAACGGGATCACCTATGTATACCTCGTTCGCAGGCGTCTTGAGTTTGGCTCCGGTCACATCGACTATTATCTTGCCATCCCACACCCTGACAGTGTAGTCGACAGGCATCGAGCAGTTGACCTTGAGTGTATTGTCTACAAACTCCACAGATTCCAACGTGGCATAAAGCGTAAAAGTGCGATTCGATGCATCCCATCCAGTCTCCCAGCCGACAACGGCGGCGATGCGATCCAATGGAACCATCCACGCACCGCCAATTTCAACCAGATCGATAATTTCAGACTTGGAGTCGCGGGTGATGACGATGACGCTGCGGCCTTCGTCGGAGACAACGTAGTTCACGCCCAACTGATCGAGAAGTTCGACAAGGGCTAGCACACGGCTGCCGTCGTAAATGGGTTGCCGCGTCAGCCTGACTTCGCGTCCGCTTACGATAATCCTCACGGTAGCAGTGTCGGCCCAGGCAAACGTGAGGAAAACCCAGAGGGCAACTGAGACCGAGAATAAATATCTGGTTACTCGTCTCATAACACTAGCGCGGTATACCGCCTCGTGCGGCTTGTCAAACGGCCATTACAGTACACACGACTATACGGGCTATTTTAGTGCTTTTGTGCGCGGAACGCAATGTGCGGTGGGGGTAGGAACCGGTTCAGTTTCATTGGACTGTCATTCCGACCGAAGTAGAGGAATCTCGGGTATGCTGGGTGGCGATTCGGAAATCGCCACCCAGCGTAAAATCGCCATGCAGGATAGGCGGCGTAGCAGATACGGACGGGCCGCCAAGCTTGGACTCTATCTCCTCGCTTTTATCACATCATAGCGCCCTTGCCATAACCCGCCGCGCAAGGGGGTATTTGTTTGCTGAATGATTGATTTGGCGGAGGACGGGTTATGGTTCCCGAGGTCAAGAAGTGCAAAGTTGACCAGTGCTTCTACTGGATGGACGGCGAGTGCAGGGCGCACGCTATCCTCGTAGGCAGCGGCAGCGCCGCGTGCCATACGTTCGCGCAGTCCAGCATGCATACCAACAAACACGGGCAGGGCGAGGTCGGCGCCTGCCATGTCAAGGACTGCATCTTCAACGACTACATGTTCTGTCACGCTTGCGACGATATCGAGGTTCACTCGGTCAACAACAAAGCGGTTTGCGCAACCTACCGGCCGAGGTAAACTGCAGGCAGCAGAACGGGAGAGGACGGCAAGCGAAGCGGCTCGCGTATGATGGGGAACGCGAGCCGCTTCCTATTGTCTTGACATCGAGCGCATTCCCCAATATGATGAGGCACGAATGGAGATTCAAACGAAACAGCGTCAACCTATATGACATTCTCTAACCCAACAGCCGCTATCCACGTTCCCGACGGGTCCCCACCCGCCGCCGCGCTTGCTTCCACCACTCACCTCGGCATAGGCGCGCATCAGGACGACCTGGAACTGATCGCCGTTCACGGCATAATCGAGTGCTTCGAAAGCCCTTGTGCCCACTTCACGGGTGTCACCGTTACCGACGGCGGCGGCTGTCCCCGCACCGGACCCTACGCTGGTTACAACGATGAGCAAATGAAGGCAATGCGCCGTAAGGAACAAATTGAGGCGGCAGATTTGGGCCGCTATGCCGCACAGGTGATGCTCGATTTCACCAGCGCCGCCATCAAGGGCCCGGGCGCGGACATGGCTAGGGCAGATATTCGCGCCGTATTAGAGGCAACGAGGCCACGCGTCGTCTACACCCATAACCTTGCCGACAAACACGATACGCACGTTGCTGTCGCGCTTCGCGTGATCGAGGCGCTCAGAGAATTGCCCTCGGACGCCAGACCCCAGCTCGTGCTGGGCTGCGAAGCTTGGCGGGACTTGGATTGGCTGCCTGACGATGAGAAGATCGTGCTTGATGTATCGGCAAACGAAGACCTGGCGATCAGGTTGATGCAGGTTTTCAAGTCGCAAATCGACGGCGGCAAGCGCTACGACCTGGCCGCGGAAGGCAGGCGGCGCGCCAACGCGACTATGCTTTCGTCTCACGAGACGGACAGGGCAAGTGCCGTGACATTCGCGATGGATCTTACGCCGTTGATCGCAGCGCCCGATAAGGATGTAAGTGAGTTCGTTGTGCGCTGCATAGAGCGTTTTGCCGAAGATGTAAAGGATAGGATTCGCAGGATGAGCTGAGGAGGAACAAAATGGCGTCACCGCGCAAGAAGGGCATCGGGATAATCGGCTACGGGGGATTCGGCGAGTTTATCCATCGCGCCTGGGACCAGATGGAGGAATGCGGGGTAGTGGCGATCTGCGACGCTGACCGCTCCCGCGATCCCGGCAACGTGGCATTCTACACCGACTATCGTCAGATGCTGGCCAACCCTAACGTGGACATCGTATCGGTCGCGACGCCGCCATCATCACATAAGGATCTCTCCATTCTTGCAATGGAGGCAGGAAAACACGTCTTGGTCGAAAAACCCCTGGCGATATGCCTGCGAGATGCCCTACTCATCAAGCGTGTAGCAGAGCAGACGGGCCGCGTGGCTACTGTGAACTTCGTGCTTCGATTCAACCCTATAGTCGAGCTGCTGCGCGAGATAGTTCGCAACGAAGTGCTGGGCAAGGTTCGACGAGCCGACCTACGCAACTACGCCATGCAGGATACCGTACCAGAGGGCCACTGGTTCTGGGATCCAACCGTGAGCGGCAGGATACTGGTAGAACACGGCGTTCATTTCTTCGATTTGGCTTCATGGGTAATCGGATCGAAGGCGGCGGAGGCGTGGTCGCTGGGTGTCGAGCGCAAGCCGGGGATGGAAGACAGAGTATTGGCGGCGGTGAAATACGAAAACGACGTCGTGGGCACGTTCTGGCACTCGTTCTCTCGCCCCAGGGAACTTGAAAGGACATCGTTCCACTTCGCCTTCGACCTCGGCGAGATCGACGTCTATGGCTGGATCCCGCTTGAAATGCGCATTTGGGGCTGGACCGACACCAACGGAACGGAACGAATCAAGACCATAGGAGACGGACTCAAACTGCGGTTGAGAAAGCTCGATCAACTAATCGCGAAGTCTTCCGAGTTCGAATATAAAGTGGAATATGAGCTCGACGCCACCATCGAGCTCGCAAGTCCTAAACTGGAAGTCTACACGGAGAACTTGCAGGCAATTATGTCCGACTTAATACACGCAGTCGACGACCCCTCTCACGAAATGCGGGTATCCATTGAAGACGCAATAGAGGCGGTGAGGGTAGCGGAAAAGGCTACACAGTTTGCACACCCCAGCGTGCAGAACGATCACACCGCTACTAGCCTATGAACTTTCCGAATATCAGTGTGGCGTTCTGACCGCCGAAACCGAAGGAGTTGTTCATTGCATACTCCACTTTCGCCTCGCGCGCCGTATGTGGAACGTAGTCCAGATCGCACTCTGGGTCAGGCTCGAAAAGGTTCCTTGTCGGCGGAATCACACCTTCATTAATCGCCTTAATGCAGGCAATGCTCTCCACCGCCCCCGCCGCACCGAGTAAGTGACCGATCATAGACTTAGTCGAACTGACGGCTAGTTTGTAGGCGTGGTCTCCCATCGCCATCTTTATCGCCTTGGTCTCCTCTGGGTCGCCAACCGGGGTCGATGTGCCGTGGGCATTGATGTAGTCTATCTTCTCGGGCGGCAGTCCCGCGCTCTTGAGCGCTCCTAGCATACTTCGTGCGGCACCCTCGAAGTTGATGGCCACCATATTGTATGCATCGCACGAAAGGCCGTAGCCTATCATTTCGGCGTAGATCTTCGCCCCGCGTTTCTTGGCGGCCTCGAGTTCCTCCAAAACCAGAACCCCCGCACCTTCGCCCATCACGAAACCGTCGCGGTCTTTGTCGAATGGTCTGCTCGCGTGCTCGGGATCATCGTTGCGATTGGATACGGCCTGCATAGTGCAGAATCCGGCATAGGATAGCGGCCTGATTGCCGCTTCGGTCCCACCAGCAAGCATGACGTCGGCGTCGCCACGCTTGATTATATGCCACGCTTCGCCCATCGAGTGACTGGCGCTAGCACAGGCGGTTACCACGGCCATATTTGGCCCCTTGGCCCCAAACTGAATCGCGATGATGCCGCTGGCCATGTTGGCGATAAGCATCGGCACGAAGAACGGGCTTACTCTCCTGGGCCCGTGGGTCATCAGGTTGTGGTCTTGGGTCTCCCATGTCTCAACCCCGCCAATGCCCGATCCAACCAAAACACCCACGCGCGTCGCGTTATTTTCCGTGATGACCAGGTTAGAGTCCGCAATGGCCATCTTCGCCGCAGCTACTGCATACTGGACAAACAGGTCCATCCGGCGTGCTTCTTTCGCATCTACGAATTGACTGACGTCGAAATTCTTTACCTCGCCGGCGATCCTCGTGGAATGTTGGGAAGCGTCGAAACGAGTTATCGGCCCAATCCCGTTTTTACCGGCTTTGATAGCCTCCCAATATTCTTCCACCGTATTGCCCAGTGGCGTGATCGCTCCAAGTCCCGTAACTACAACTCTTCGTTCCTGCATGAAAGCCACCAACAAGGGATAGCGGAGCCTCCCGCAGTCCCTTGGAACCTCCTAATTGATGTCCGAGGTTCAAGGGCACAGCCTGCCCTTGAACCCCGCAGCGTAAATCCCTGTCAGGTTTTGAAGATCGAAGCGAGGAAGATTAGCCCTTCAGCTTTTCCTCGATGTAGGCGACAGCCTGGCCAACAGTCTGTATCTTCTCAGCATCCTCGTCCGGAATCTGGATCTCGAACTCGTCCTCAAGACCGATCACGAGATCTACGACATCCAGCGAATCCGCTCCCAAATCGTCGATGAAAGACGCGGTGTCGGTAACCTCGTCGGCGCTCACTTTCAGCCTGTCAACAACAACTTTCTTCACTCGCTCAATAGTAGTGGACAAAACCGCACCTCCTATAAGGTCAATCCTCTTTGCTCACATTACCATGCCGCCGTCGACGGCTATCACTTGTCCCGTGATGTAGCTTGACATCTCGCTGCAAAGGAATAGCACTGTGTTTGCCACATCCTCCGGGGTTCCTAGACGCCTCAAAGGTATCTTCTCGGCAATGTCGGCGCGCGCTTCCTCTGGCATCTCCTCCGTCATCACCGTCTGAATGAACCCGGGCGCGACCGCGTTCACGTTCACCCCGCGCGAGCCAAGTTCCTTTGCGGTGGTCTTAGTAAGGGCAATCATACCGCCTTTGGACGCCGAATAGTTCGCCTGGCCCACATTACCCGTAATGCCCATCACGCTAGCTATGTTAACGATCCTACCGCTACGCGCCTTGAGCATATGCCTTGCCACCGCTTTCGTGCAGTTGAAAGCACCTTTGAGGTTTGTGTCTAGCACCGCATCCCACTCATCTTCAGTCATGCGCAGGATAAGGTTGTCTCGGGTAATCCCGGCGTTGTTGACCAGGATATCGATCTTGCCGAAGCGATCTATCACGCCTTGGACCATCTTCTCCACATCCTGTGGATCGGCAACGCTACCGTAGACTGCCAGGGCCTCGCCTCCAGCATCGGTCACTTCTTTCGCCACTGCGTCCGCAGCTTCCGGCACGAAATCTGCTATGGCTACCTTGGCGCCTTCGGCGGCAAGCCGCAGCGCAATGCTTCTGCCAATGCCCTTTCCCGCCCGTCCGGCACCAGTTACAAGCGCTACTTGTCCCTCTAAAACCAAGTCATCACTCCTGACTCTGATGCGACCAGCCCACACCAACCGCTACCCACAAAGCCACCCAGCACAATGCTCTGGTCAGCTAGAGCTATTCTATGGATACAAGCAGGTCGTGTCAAGAACACGCCGCAACCCAGAGGCGTGCCGTGCGGACAACTCTGTGTTTGGACCCCTACTCGCATCGCGCAGCACGATACCAGCTCAACGCAGCCTCAAGCGATGCCGAATCTCCAATTGAGACCACTTCCGCCTCGGGGACAATGCGCTTTATAAGCCCGGCCAACACGTTACCTGGTCCCAACTCGACAAACGCCTCCACGCCCGCGTCCGTCATTCTCCTTACCGATTCCACCCATCTAACGCTGCCGGTTATCTGCCTTGCAAGATTGGTCTTGATATCGGTTGCCTCTGTTTCGAAGTCAGCGGTAAAGTTGGCCACGACCGGCACTGCGGCCGCAGTTACCTCTACGTTGTCCAGTTCAGCCGCAAGCGCATCGGCCGCCGACTGCATAAGCGGCGAATGGAAAGCTCCGCTTACGTTCAGCGGTACCACTCGTTTCGCACCCATTTCCAAGGCTATCGCCGACGCCTGCTCCACCGCCTTTGCCTCGCCTGATATGACGGTCTGAACCGGGCTGTTGAAGTTTGCCGCAACCACCACACCCGAATTCGAGGCTTTGGAAACAACATCGGACACCTCTTCCGGCGAGAGTCCAAGTATCGCCGCCATCGTGCCTGGAAATCGCTCGGATGCTTCCTGCATTAGCTCGGCGCGCCTACGCACAATTCTCAAGCCCTCTTCGAACTCAAGCGCCCCCGCGCTGTAAAGCGCGGCGTACTCACCTACGCTGTGACCCGCCGCACAACACGCCGCAAGTCCCACTGACGCGGCTGCCTCAAATGCTGCCGCAGACACTACATACAGCGCGGGCTGCGTGTTTACGGTCTGCTTCAGCTCCTCCTCCGGCCCGTTGAAACACAACTCCGAAAGCACAAAACCCAGTTCACTATCGGCACGCTCGAAAAGCTCACCCGCCACCGTCACATTCTCGGACAGGTCCCTGCCCATGCCCACGCATTGCGAACCCTGCCCCGGAAACACAAAAGCCAGCTTCTTGCCTCTCAAAACGCCCATTTCATTACTCCTGCAGCCCAAGTAAGCCCCGCGCCAAAACCGACGGCAACTACTATGTCGCCTTTTTTGATCTTACCTGCCTGAAGAGCTTCGTCTATGGCTATTGGAATCGACGCCGCCGACGTATTGCCGTATTTCTGAAGATTTACGAAGAACTTATCCGGCGGCAGGCCAAGCCGCTGCACAGCGGAGTCGATAATCCGGATGTTTGCCTGGTGAGGCACCACCATATCTACATCAGCAGTCGTCAGCCCACACTTAGCCAGCACACGTTCCGTCGCCTCGCCCTGAATTTTGACTGCGAACTTGAAGACCTCTCGGCCCTCCATATATATCTTGTTTCGATGTTCGTCGATGTCAGCGTGCGTACAGGGATTGCGGCTACCACCTGCAGGAATCTTCAGCACCTCGGCTCCCGAACCGTCCGAACCCAGCTCGAACTCCATCATACCGTAAGGCTCGTCGACCGGCGCCACAACCGCCGCGCCGGCACCGTCTCCAAACAAAATACACGTGCCGCGATCAGTCCAGTTGGTAACCCTTGTCAACAAATCAGCGCCTATCACCATCACGCGTTCGTACATCCCGCTGACAACAAAAGCATTAGCCGTGGCAAGGCCGTACACCCACCCCGAACACCCTGCCGAAAGATCGAACGCGGGCACACCTTCAGCTCCAAGCGCTTCCTGCACTATGGACGCAGTGGAAGGAAAAGGCATATCACCCGTCACGGTAGCAACAATGATCAGATCGATATCTGCAGCAGCCAAACCGGCTCTGTCGAGCGCTATTTGGGCAGCCCGAGTGGCATAGTCGGAAGTGGCTTCGCCGTCGGCAGCCTTGCGCCTCTCGCTGATGCCGGTCATATTTCGAATCCATTCATCGGTAGTGTCTACGATCTTCTCGAGCTCGGCGTTGGAAAGCACTTCATCGGGCACAACCGATCCAATACTGATAATGCCCGCTTTTCTGGATTTGTCCATTTGAAAGCTACGTCCTTACAGGTAAATGATAGTCAGGTGTCCGGAACACGATAGCGGAGAGCGACCCAGCGCGCCAATCAGTCCCAAACGCACTATGGAGGCGCGGTATGGAGCTGGATGTACAATGAGCGCACGGCGGCTTAGCTTGCCGCGGTGATGGTTTGCCCGACCGACGTGGAGGTCATAGCACCCCGTATTGCCTCCACCATCCCCCCCGCGACAGCCTCCTTTGCCGCGCGGACAGCGTTAGCCACGGCGCGAGCTTTGGACCGGCCGTGACCAACGATGAAGACCCCATTAAGGCCTAGCAATGGCGCACCTCCGTGCTCGCTGTAGTCGATCTTCTTCATTAGTCGCTTGAAAGCTGGGGCAAGCATCGCAAGCGGAATCCACATCAGCGGATGCGCCCGAATATCCTCTTTGGCCAGTTTCAAAACGTACTCCGCCAGACCCTCAGCAGCCTTTAGCGCAACATTGCCCGTAAAACCGTCTGCGACTATTACATCGGCAGTCCCTGCGAATAGGTCTCGGCCCTCCACGTTGCCGATGAAATTCATAGCGCTCGACGCAAGCAGTTCGTGAGCGGCGCGGACCATTTCGTTGCCTTTGCCACGCTCTTCGCCTATCGAGAGCAACCCGACACGAGGATTGTCGATGCCAAGCACCTTCTCTGCGTAGATGCCACCCATCACGGCGAACTGCAGCAGATTCTCGGGTGTGCAATCGGCCACCGCCCCTGCGTCCAGCAAAACAGTAGATCCCGACCGACTGGGCATAACAGTGGCAATGGCTGGGCGCTCGATGCCTGGAATCCTACCAAGCCTAAGCGTAGCCACAGCCATCGCTGCGGCAGTGTTTCCGACGCTGATCATCGCATCTGCCTCACCGTTCTTGACCAGGTTGGTGCCCACCACCAACGACGAATCTTTCTTGGTGCGAACCGCGTCAACGTGTTCGTCCATACCGATGGTCTCAGTGGTATGCAATATGCTTATTCTCAGCGAGGACGCCCGCTTGGGCGGCAGGCAACGCTTTATAGCGCACTCATCCCCCACAAGGACAACATCGACATCGCTTGTCTCGCTGCCTTCGGCGGCTCCTTTGACTATCTCCAAAGGCGCGTAATCACCGCCCATAGCGTCGACGGCTATTCTCATCCTAGAATCCCTTCCCTGCCATCATTCACGAGGCTATTCTTTGGCCTTCTTTTGCTTCTCCTTGACTTCCACAACCAGTCGGCCATTGTAGAAACCGCACGATGGGCAGGCGAAGTGTGGTCTGGCGGGCGCATGGCACCTGGGGCACTCCGTGATCGTAGGCACCGACAGCTTATAGTGTGTTCTGCGCAGCCGCGTTCTTTGGTTAGAATGTCGTCTTTTTGGTAGAGGCATTTATTTCTCCTTTGTGGGACCGCATCGACCTGGCTTCCGCACCGCTTTGCCCGACCTCCATGCTGGCCCCCTAGTCATCTTCCTTTCGTTCTTCCACCAGCGCCGACAGCTTTGCCAGCGCAGGGTTTATCTCTTCGGTTAGGCACTCACACGGCCCTTCCGCAAGGTCTTTACCACAAGTTGGGCATATACCCTTGCACTCAACCGAGCACAAAGGCTTGATAGGCATCGTCACCAATATCTGCTGCCGCAGCAGCTCCGTGAGATCGAAGATGTTCTCGACGAACAGCGGTTCCGCTTCGTCTTCCCCAAACTCAACCTCTTCTTGCTCTTCGGCGCAAGCGTAGGTGTGTCCCGGCAGCGCAAACTCCTCCTCGATGGGCAGTTCCACCGTGTACCGGTACGACCTCAGGCACCTTGCGCACTCCAGCTCGATTACCGTCGTAAACTCTCCCCGAACCACTATGTGTCGGCCCGAATTCGTGAAAGTAACTTTTCCCTTCAACGGACCGACACCTTTAAGCCCGCTTTCCAAGTCTTCTAACGGCGGTTCATCGATCTCGTAGCTTAGTTTCTTGCCCATGTTGGCGACGACATCGCTGAGATCGAGTTTCATGCTAAGGCACCGCTTCCCGTCACTACCTGTGCCGTCTCTCTCGCTATCATTCGCTCTTCGTTGGTAGGCACCAGCAGGATGCGAGCGCGGCTCGATGGCTTGCTTATGTCGGCGGGACCTTTCAGAGTCTCATTCTTTTCGGCATCCAACTCAAGCCCAAGCACACCTAATCCGTCACAAACCCTGGCTCGAACGTTCGCGCTGTTCTCGCCTATACCTCCAGTGAACACTACGGCGTCCAAACCGCCCATTGCTGCGGCGTAAGCGCCAATATACTTCTTTATCCTATAACAGAATATCGCCAACGCCAAGACGGCGCGCGTATTGCCGTTTGCAGCAGCTTCTTCCACGTCGCGCATATCGCTGGACACGCCGGACACTCCCAACAGGCCGCTTTTCTTGTTGATAATGTCGTCGATTTCGTCAGGCGAAGCTCCGAGCTCTCTTGCCAGATAAAGCAAAATGGCCGGGTCAACGTCACCGCTTCTAGTACCCATCATAAGGCCCTCCGCAGGAGTCATGCCCATGCTAGTATCTACTACGCTGCCCCCCACCACCGCTGTTATGCTGCATCCGTTGCCCAGATGACACGTAATTATCCGCGTCCTGGTGGTGTCGAAACCCTCATCCGCAAGCATCTTCTGAGCGCGTCCCGTAACATACCGATGCGACGTACCGTGAAAACCATAACGCCTGACTCCGAAATCCGTGTAATATTTAAACGGCAGGGCGTAGGTGAATGCGTAGTCCGGCATGGTCGCATGAAACGCCGTATCGAATACCGCCACCTGGGGCACTCCCGGCATTAACCGCCTACATGAGCGAATTCCCTTCAAATTAGGCGGGTTGTGCAAAGGCGCCAACGAACTCATCTTCTCTATCTCGGCAATGGTCTCATCATCCACCAGCGTCGGCTGCACGAACTTTTCCCCACCGTGCACCACCCGGTGTCCGACCGCCGATATCTCCTCGATCTTGCTCACCGGTCCGCGCTCTGGATCGGTAAGAAGTCTGAATACATGGTCCATTGCCTGGTCGTGGTCGGCCATGTCCGCCTCGACCTCGATTGTACCAACTTCGGACTCCTGCTTGATCTTGCCGCCACCACCGACCACCCCGATCCGCTCGGCCAGACCTTTGGCGAGGACATCTTCTGTCTCTGAATCTATAAGCTGGTATTTGAGCGAAGAGCTGCCGCTGTTGAGGACCAATACCTTCATTTCAGTCTTACCGCCAAAATCTATCCGATCGCTTGCACCGCCGTGATGGCAGCAACATTAACTATATCTTCCACATCGCACCCGCGCGAGAGATCGTTAACCGGTTTGCTAAGCCCTTGAAGAACCGGGCCATAGGCCTCGGCTTTGGCCAACCTTTCGGTGAGCTTATAGCAGATGTTGCCGGCATTGAGATCCGGGAATATCAGCACGTTCGCCCGCCCAGCCACACTGCTCCCAGGAGCCTTCTTCTGGCCGATCCAGTCCACCAATGCCGCGTCCGCCTGAAGTTCGCCATCGATAAGCAAATCTGGCCTGCGCTGTTGGGCAATCTTCGTTGCCTCGATCACCTTGTCGGCGATCGGGTCGGACGCACTACCCTTGGTAGAAAAGCACAGCATCGCAACGCGCGGCTCAAAACCGAGCAGATTTTTCATCGTCATTGCGCTCTGGATGGCTATTTCGGCAAGCTCCTCGGCGTTTGGGTTAATTACTAGGCCGCAGTCGGCATAGATCAGAACGCCGTCCTCGCCGTAATCGCAGTCAGGCACTATCATCACAAAGAAACTAGAGACAAGCTTGCAGTCGGGGGCTGTTTTTAGTATCTGCAGCGCGGGGCGGACAGTGTCCGCGGTGGAGTGAGTAGCACCGGAGACCTGACCATCGGCCTCGCCTGCCCGGACCATCATACAACCGAAGTATAGCGGGTCGGAAACCGTGGCCAAAGCCTGCTCTTCGTTAATCCCCTTATGCTTGCGAAGTTCGTAGAACTTGGCAGCGTACTCCCTTAGCAGCGGCGACGTAGCCGGATCGACAACGCGACAGCCAGACACATCTGCACCCGCCCCCTCACACGCCGCTATTATCTTCTCTTCTGAACCGATCAAAACCACTTCGGCAAGGCCCTGCTTGACGATCTTCTGAGCTGCCGCGACTGTGCGCACGTCGTCGGCTTCCGGCAGCACAATTCGCTTCCGCGCTTGCCTCGCCTTTGCATAAATCGTATCCATCACATGTGGCATGATGCGTCTACCTCACACGGTCAAAACCGGTGCCCGGCGACTCTTGCGACCCCGGAACACCGGAACAGACTGCCTGACTGACTCTCGCGGCACGACAAAAAACTACCTTCTAACCCCACGTCCGCCGGGGATGATGGACTCAGCGTTATGCTGGGCGCTTATGCGCATATCCAGCTTCTCGCGGCCTTTTTGAAGAGTACCAAGCACGCTGGCAAGATGGTTCTCAACTGAAGCCAATACTTCGCGGGCATATTCGTCCGCTCCCCGTTTGATCTCACGCGCGGCAGACTCGGCGTTGGCCATAATTTCTTGGGCCTGAGCCTTTGCCATTCGATTGATCTCACTGGTATCCACAAGCTTAGCAGCCATTTGGCGAGCCTCTTCCACTATCCTGGCGGCTTCTTCGTTAGCCTGTTCCACTATGAGCCCTGCCTCTTCCTTGGCGGCGGAAACGATCTTGTCGCTGTCGTTGGCCACCCTACTTGCTCGACGGACTTCGTCGGGCAGGCTGGCTCTTATCTTGTTGGTGAGCATGTGGAATTCCTCGAGATTTAGCCCCCATGCCCTGCCAAAAAACGACTGCGTGTTTTCGGCCAACTCTTCCAGGCTGTCCAACAGCTTGAGAATATCTTCCTGTGACGTTCTACCGCTGAGGAACGAAGGTCTTCGAACTACTACCTGCTCTTGGTTCATAGATCAATTGCCTCCTGCCGCCTTTGTTGCATCTTCGCTTGAAAACGATCCTCAACTGCCTTTGGGACCAGCCCCGCCAAAGACGCTCCAAACGCCGCCAACTCTTTCACCAAACTGGAACTAAGGAAAGAATACTCGGCGCTCGTCATCATAAACAGCGTCTCCACACTGTCTTTGAGCCGTTTGTTGGTCAGGGCCATCTGCAATTCGAACTCAAAATCCGAAACCGCTCGCAAACCCTTGATAACCACCTTGGCTCCTTGGTTCTCTACATAGTCTACCAGCAGACCACCAAAAAAGTCTACCCGCACGTTGTCTAAATGGGAGCATGCATCCCGCAACATAGCCAATCGCTCGTCGATTGTGAAGAACGGATTTTTTTCGAGGTTCACGGCCAGCGCCACGACGACTTCGTCGAATACCTTTGCTGCTCGCTGGATTATATCAACGTGCCCACTCGTTACCGGGTCAAAACTACCTGGATATATTGCTTTCATTGACGTTGCCGATTATAGGTTCCAATGTTTCCTATTGCTAGCGAGCGTGGTCTGAGGTGTCCCACGCGCGAGCAAACCACCTACCGTGGTGACAAGGCATCTGCATCAAAACGTAAGAGCAAAACGATATGCCGAATACAACCCTCAACGCAAGCGTGTGTGCGGCAAGGACCGATGGAGATCGCCGATTTTCACGAGTGGACCTCGGTACGGCCGCACGCCCACCCACTACAAGCCACGTCATTATAGCATAGAGATACGTAGATTGCGGAGTTAATTAACTCGCTGCCGTGCCTTCCCCTGGTCGAAACAATAGATAGTTGCGCTTCAGCCGACATCACAACCCGGGAAACCAGACAGGTTCTTTGCGCAGCCTTGTTGACCCTACCCGTCTGTAGTGAGATAATCAAGCGGAGCAATCGTCTCGTTGTGATGTCATTCTGCTGAGCCTAAGGAGTCCTTCGAGGTTCAACGCTGGCAATGGCTGCGGGACGACAAAGACGCAAAAAAGTCAGGGCTTGAGCGGATCCCAATTCAGCTTTTCGCGAAAAGCGTGGAGTGAGGAAGTTTCTTGAGCGATACAACGGCTACGCGTGAACAAAGCAACGACCAGGTTGTAGAGCTGCGAGTCGGCGAGGTCCCATCGCGGTCGTCGGTTATCAGAGCACTCACATTCCTGGTCGGCATCGTACTTCTGCTTCTCAACAGCTTCTGGATCATCGAAATTGAAAAAGTCCATCGGGGTCCATTCCCCACCATAATCTCGCTTTTCGCCAACGTCATCTTTACGCTGGCGGTTTTAACCGGTTGCAACGCCTTGTGGAAGCGTATTTATCGGCCCATCGCATTCTCGACTTCCGAACTGCTGGTGATCTATACGATGGTCGCAATCGGCAGCTCCCTAGCCGGGCACGACATGGTTCCCAACCTCGTCGGCACTATGGTGCATCCTTACCACTTCGCAACGCCGGAGAACAACTGGGCAGGCACATTTTTGAGTCATCTGCCGTCGTGGCTCACGGTAAGCAACAAAGACGTGGTGGAGCCGCTTTATAAAGGTGGCGACACGCTTTACCGACACAGCATACTCTCCGCCTGGGTGAAGCCGGTAATGTGGTGGACTTTGTTCATCACCGTGATGATCTGGGTGATGATGTGCATCAACACTCTCGTCCGCAAGCAGTGGACCGATCGCGAGCGCCTCACGTTCCCGATCATCCAGCTTCCTTTGGCTATGACTGAGCCCACCGGCGCAATCTGGCGCAACCGGCTATTCTGGCTCGGGTTTGGAATCGCTTTTTCGATTGATCTTCTGAACGGCCTGGCGCTATACTTTCCCTACGTTCCGACTATCAATGTCGGCTTTCAGGACCTCGCCAGCGGTCTCACCGCCAAGCCGTGGAACGCGCTCGGCTGGACGCCCTACTCGTTCTATCCTTTCGTTATAGGGCTTGGCTACTTGCTCCCCGCCGACCTTAGTTTTTCCTGCTGGTTCTTCTATTGGTTTTGGAAGGCGCAACTGGTGGTATCCAGCGCCTTGGCCCTCGATGCGGTACCGGAGTTTCCTTACATTCGGCACCAATGCTTTGGCGGATATATCGCAATTATATTGATGCTTTTATGGACGAGCCGTGGTTACCTTAGACAGCTCTGGCTCAGAGTGAAGGGAGAGCCGAGCGAGCTGGACGATTCAACTGAGCCCATATCTTACCGTACAGCCCTTGTCGGCGCGTTCGTCGGGTTTCTATTTCTCTGCTGGTTCCTTGGACCCCTAGGCGTAAGCCCTTGGGTGGCAGTTACTGCGTTCGTGATTTACTTCCTACTCTCTACCGCCATCGCCAGGATGCGCGCCGAGCTGGGGCCACCGGTGCACGACCTGCACTTTTCCGGCCCGGACTTCATCATCACTAGAAGCGTCGGCCTCGATCGACTCTCCAACGGCAGCTTGGTGGGACTAAGCATGATGTATTGGTTCAACCGTGCCTATCGAGGCCATCCTATGCCCATCGGCATTGAGGCGATGAAGATAGCGTCCGTAACTCGCGCCAGTCAGCGCAAGTTTCTCTGGGCAGTGATGATTGCGGCAGTGTTTGGTGTTGTCGGCGCTTTCTGGGCCGATTTGCATTATGGATACAAACTCGGGTTTGCGTCGAAGTTCGCGTTCGGAGACGGGTTTGCCGGGGAGGCGTATCGTAACCTAGATGGCTGGTGGCGGCGACCGCGCGAGTTAGCCGGACCCAATTGGGGAATGAATGTGGCGACGCTTAGCGGATTTCTGTTTTGCGTGTTCCTGGGCTATATGCGGCTAAATGTATTCAGTTGGCCGTTCCATCCCATCGGCTTCGCCATCTCCGGAAGCTGGTCGATGAACCTCGTATGGCTGCCGATAATGCTGGCCTGGTTGATCAAGATCAGCATCCTACGTTTCGGAGGTCTGAAAACTTACAAAAACGCGCTGCCGTTTTTCCTGGGACTCATACTTGGAGAGATGATGATCGGCAGCATCTGGAGTCTATTCGCTTTCACCGACATACCTTATTTTAGTTTCTGGGGAGCTTGAGTTTTCGCTACAGAGAGCCGATCTTATACTTTCACACGCTCGATCACGAGCCTGCCGGCGACCACGTCCGACTTCATCCGGTGGAGATTATTTCGTACTTCGTCCATGTCGATGCCTAAGCCGGGGCAGGTCTTGCGCAGTTTACTCGGATTGTTGGGATCGTACCCCGTCCCGGCCAATTCGCGGTGCCCCTTGACGTTGGCACTCTGAATGCTCAGGCGACTGATGATTTCGGCTGTGAGCAACAAGGCGCTTGCGATCTGCTTGGCATTTGGTCGAGCCTCTTTTGAGGGCTTGTGAGCGATGCAGATGCCCAGACAAATCTCGTTCCACTGAGGACATACGTCGGCCCACTCCTCCGGCACACCCACGTGCCACGTCTTGCTCTCCTCCTTTGCCAGTTGCCATACCGAGCCATCGCGCTCTATGTAGTAGGCATAGGTGGGACAAGGACAGCCTTTGTCTGAAATGTGGTTTGGGCCAAGGTCGTAAGCGATCAACTTCTGATGATTCCAATCAAGCGCGTCATCGCAGTGCCAGACGACGTGACTAATTCGCTTCGTGCGCTTCGGAATGCTGCGGTAATGCGGATTTCGGGGTATTGTTGCGATTACGTCGTGTATTGCGAGTGTTTTGTTGCTCATAGCCTCCTCCGAGACTCGCTCTGTGTTTGTCGAAGAACACTGTATCATGTTCACCACCCGTTGACAACACGCTTTCCAGGAAAAAAGCAGTTGGGTTCTGCACGAACTCGCCACTCCGCGCGGAGCGATCAGAGTGAGTCCCAATTGTCAGGGGCATCTTTAATTGACGCTTCCGCTTTGTCGAGGTTAAGCAACAACACTAGGGTTGTACCCTCAGGCCCGGTCGAGAGCATTATTCGGTCTGCTGCCTCCATCATAATGGTGTAGCCTAGACCCAAGGAGGGCTTGGTGGAGAAACCCCTCTCGAGGACTACGTGAGGCAGCACGAGCGACTCGATCCCCTTCCCCTGATCAATTACCGCCACCCACACTTTTTTGTCGATCATTCCGGCCTTCACCAGCGCGCCGCCTGCGTGCTTGATAGCATTAGTGAGAGCCTCGCCGACGGCAATCAAGAACAGTTCCAGTTCATCGCCTGCCACACCTTGTTCTGCCAGATAACTGCGCACTTCCGCTCTCACCACCGGTAAATCCGAATGATCAGCTAGACCAACCTTGACAGAGGCGGTTAGAAGAAGTCGTTCGCACTCGTGTTGCTCGCACATCAGAAACTTGCCGTCCGTCACACTCAGCAAAGTCTCGCGGTAAAAGAGTCTTTTCTGCTCGTCCAGACTGCGCTCTAGGGCGCGTTTCTCCTCGGCGGCTCTTCGGGACTCGGTCACATTTCTGACTATTGCCTGCGTATATTGTTCTCCGCGCAAGGTATAGGTGGAAAGGCTCACCTCGCATTCGACAAGCGACCCTTCTTTGCTTGTGTGAAGCCAGTCGAAGATAATAGGTCGACTGCGAGCTGTTCGTATCAGCTCGGCAGCCTTCTCCGAGCTGAGCCGGCCGTCGGGTTGAACCTCTGGGCTGATATCCCAAGGCGTCTTGCCGACGAGTTCTTGCGGATCATAGCCCAACGTGGTCCGCGAGGCGGGGTTTGCTGCGACGAACACATCGCCCTTCAGCACCACCACCATATCCGGGCTTTTTTCGAACAGCAGGCGAAAACGCTCTTCGCTCGTGCGCAGTGATTCCTCCACATACTGTCGGCGTAGAATGTGGAAAAGCAGCAGCGCAATCACGGCGGCGGCCACGGCAAACCAGAAACCGGCCCACAGCACCGTAGAACGATACTCCGTCATCATCCCTAACGGGTGGTTGATTACTCGGCTTCCCTTGGGTAGCTTGCTCTCCGGAATGCCGAAGCGCCTGACCTGCTTGTAGTCAAATATATAGTGAGCCGACGAGTCGCGGATGATGGGGATGTCGCGCGGTCTTCCGCCTTCGATGATGCTTTCGATCATTCGAGCCGCCGCCCTGCCTTGGTCCTCGCCGCTGACTACGTAACCCCCGACGACGCCGTCCTCGAGCTGATACTCACGAAACGCAATCACCGGCACCTTACTTGCTGAAGCTATAGCCTTTGCCGCTTCCTCGAACGTGTGAATCTCGCCCGAAGGCTCCGTGGTGTAAGCGAGCGGAAAAAGCACCGCATCGCTCGGTAGAGCGCGTACGCGCTTTTTGATCTCGTCAAGCCCGACGTTGGAGATGAACTCGAACGTGAGTCTCGGGAACCTAGGTTTTAGCGCCATAGCGTCATTGGCTTGATTGATCCCGGATGTCGTTGAGTCGTGAACGAACACCAGTCGGCGCGTCTCGGGAAAGAGCCTGACTGCCAACGCTATGTTCGTTTCCAAGTTGGAATCGTCGACGATGCCAGTGTATAAGTCCCTGCGCTCGGCAACTTTTTCCAGGTGCTCAGTTGCTCCGCAGAAAACCACCGGCACCCCCGGAAACAGCTTGTCGCCATATTCAAGCATGAACGCCAACGCATCGTCGTCGGTGCAGGCGATCACCTGGAACTTGCGCGTGCGGTAGGCATAGCGGTAGAGCTCGTAGCGCAGGCGAAAGTACTCGCTGTCCGGCACGATTCGCTTGCTGTCGAGGTAGTCCATATAGACGTTTATCGCGCCTCGTCGATCACAAAGCTCGGACCGTGCGCCAGCAAGTATGCGATCAGTCCAGCTAAGGCCCTGCTGGAAGCTGTTGAGCACGAAGACGTTGGGACGCGCCGCATCGCAACTTGAGGCCGCGAGCACAAAACACACGAGGACAAAGGTTGTACGACGGATCGCCAGGGCCAACGCCCCCGTTTGCAGAATCAGTCATTAGCTATGATTCCGCCGAAAACTCGCTAGGCAAACGTCGGGGACGAGGCTAGACTATGTTTACACCGACGTACTTCACTTCCAAGGGCGCCAGGCTGATCTCGGGAGCTTTGTCTACGGAGAACGCGCCCATTGGCTTGCCTTCTGTCAGGCCAGACCAGTCGGATAGTTCGTGCCTTGCGCCTGCGTCGAGCTCAAGCTCGACGTCCGCCAGCGGGACCTTGACGGACAGCGTCGAACGAGTCGGGTTTACCAGAACTATGAAGCCTTTGCCGTCAACTATGTGTCCTTCTCCGTCAATCTTCTTTCCATCAGGAAAGTCGAGAACGTGCTGGTAGGTGTTGAAATACTTAGCGAAGCGTTTCCTGAAGGCGAACAGCTTCTTCAAGAAATCCATAAACTCCGACGGGGCGCTTTTGAGGTCAAATCCACCGCCTGCTTGGCAGATGCCATTACCGATCATACTCATCTCGGCGTGGATTAGCTCTTCTAATGGCCTCAACGACAGGTCGCTTTCTCCCGCGTCGTGCCAGTTTACGCCATACCAACTGCCCCAGATAGACATATACGGATGCTCCCAAGTCATCTGATAAAGCTGCTGGCGCTGGATGAGTTCGGATTGTACGGTCGGGTAGGAGTAGGTATCGGATATCTGCTCTTGATCTAGGACGTTGAGCCTGTGGTTATCGAACGGCAAGCTGAACACCACGAACATAAGGTCGGGCCTGGCTTCGTGGGCAGCGGTGCAAGCTTCAGCCAGCCGCTTCCACGCCTTGACACGCAGCTCTTCCTGATCGGAATGGTCGTGGTTGGTGGCAGTGCACTCGGGTATGTTCCAGTCGTTGCCATCCCAGTAGATGACCCGAGCATTCATTTGCGTTGCCAGCTCCACGAACTTGTTCTTCACATACTCGGAGTAGTCCGTGGCGATGCAGATGGCATTGCCGCCCGATCTGCCCGATATCTTCCCTGGCACAAGCCATTCGGGGTGATCTTCCTCAATCTTCGATTTCCAATAGCTGGAGCTAAACGGGTTGAGCCAGTAGGTCATATCAAGGTTGGCGACTTCCTTGGCCTTTCGGGTAATTTCCTTCATTCCGTTGGGGAACTTCTCCGCATCCACCTGCATCGGATAATTGGCTTCCCAGCCTAGATCCAGGTGCAGGATATCGAAGAACCCGGCTTCTTTGATATAGTCGATATATTCAAGCAAGAGAGCACGATTGTAGTCGCCGTAGAGTGGTTTGTTGCCTGGGAAAGTGACCAGCCAAGTACTCCAGGAGACGGGCATATCCTTGCCCTTGACACAGCACCAATGGTCCATCAGGTGTTTAGTGTAGCGCTTGAAGCCTATCTCCGGCGGGCCGGAGTAGGCGCCTATGACGGCCGGCCCAGTCGTGATTCCCTCGGACAGAGGCGCGAAGTCGCGCTGCTTTATCACAAGCCCTGTGGGACGGTGGAAGCTTTCTTCACCTAGAAGCGACTCTGCGAAGAAATATAGCCCTTCTCCGTAACCCCAGTAGGTGACCACCGCCCGCGCCAGGTCCCCGAAATCGAACCGTTTCTCCGGCTGATCAACATTGACTTCGTCTGGCCTGGAGTGTACTCGGTCCTCCTGGTTCGCGTGTTTCTCTGGGTAGCGCGCAGCGGGGACAACGCCCTCGATCATCTCCTTGAGCTTGAGATGTTCAATGGTAACGGTGCGTATTACCCACTCGCTCTCGGCGCACGGAAGCACTTCGATCCACTTGCGCATGAAGTCCTCGCACGCCTGAACCTGATAACAAACTCGAACGTCGATGCGCGTGCCGTGGAAATTGGCAGAGAGTTTCACAACAATGGTCCTGATCTCATCAGTCCAATCGGGCATTTCGAAGCCCTGGTAGGTGAAGTCGCTGGAGTCCAGTTCGACTCTCTGCCCACCGCCCGTAAGGACGATTTTGAACTCACAAGGCGTGCTGTCGAGGTATTCCTCGTCGTTGGTTCTGTTGATGAGGCTGGTGGTGCTGACGCGCCCCCCGATTACGTGAATGCGTCGGCCGATATAGCCGTTAGCCAGCTCAAATACCGCCCCGCCTGGAATATCCTGATGAAACCCTATCGCTTTGTCCATAATCTCTGTCTTCACGCGTTACCTACCCTGATCTTCTCTTCTGGAGCATTGGTCACAACTCAACATGAGTTGTCCCCTTGACGCGCGAACTCCTTCTTGCTACAAGTTCCCATAGCAACCTCAATCAGCTCCACGCCGCGCGCAATGGTGGTTTGACTAATGGCATTAAGGGGTAACAAACTACCGTGCGTAGCCTGCCTGCTTAAAATCGAAACACGTATCGGCAGGAACAAAGCGCAACGACGATGAAAGCAATTCAGGCCAAATCGCTGGAACTGCATATTCCGGCAGACACCCGCTACATATCGCTTGTAAGGCGAGGAGTGCGCAGCCTTGCCGAGTCCGCTGGGTTTGCGAGGGAGGAAGTGGCCGATGTAGAGGTGGCTGTCTGCGAGGCTGTCGCCAACTCCGTCGAGCACGGCAGCGCCGTTTTGGATGCCCCGAAAGTGATTGTCAAGTGCCGCGCCTCACAACAGCGCCTAGACATCGAGGTCGAGGACCAAGGCGCCGCGGCAGAAGTGCCTAAGTGCCGCTTCGCGTGTAGTCCAAGCGACGAGCGAGGCCGCGGGATTATGATGATGCACGCACTGATGGATGAGTGTGAGGGAACAGTCACCGAACACGGGCTGCGCGTGCGAATGACCAAGCAACGAGCCCTCTAAAGATCTTACCAACATCCCTTGTTGAGCTCGGCGACCGCCGTATCCACGTCGGCGAAGCACTTGATCCTTTGTTCGATGCGAGTGATGGCGAGGATTTTCGTCACAAGCCCGTGGCAGCCCACCAAGCACACCGACCCGCCTAATTCCTGCTTGGCGGTCTGAGCGGATAGCAGTGTCGAAAGCCCCGTGCTGTCGATATACGAAAGAAGATGAACGTCTAGTATCAGATGTTTCCGAAGGGCAATGACACCGCGAATATCGTTTAACAAAATCGGGGCAGTGCTTACGTCTAGCTCCCCCACAAGACACATAACGCAGATGTCTTTCTCCTCTAGGTCGCTAGTCCACGTGGTGAATACTTCGTTTTCTTCTCCCTGCATATTGCCCCCGGTCATCGGTCCCCTTAGTAAGGTAATACCGGCTGACGACGGCGGCTAAACCATTTGGCGTCTATTGGGGCCAGTGCCAGGGCACACACGTAATTCGAGCGTATATCAGCCCGAGCGCGATCAGAAGCCCCACGAAGTGGATTTCCTCGTGGTTTTCTTGTACGCACGACCAGCTTGCCCGGCGTGACTCAGACTTGGAATACGGGCGCAGACGGGGCAGCCATCGACGTATCTCGCCGCAGTAGTGTTGATAGTCTGGAGCAAAAATCACACACAGCCGATCTTCCTCGCGGTTTACCCGCATGTGGGCGTAGGCGGCATACAACACAACGAAGACCACAACCACCCACGGTTCCCAGGTCATTATTACAAAACCCAACATTAGGAAGAAGCGTCCTATATACATAGGGTTGCGAACGTGGGAATAAGGCCCGGATATGGTAAACTTCGTGTCCTTGTGCAGGTGACTACCCGCCCAGGTCTGGACGGCCTGTCCCAGTATTGCAAGCACCGAGCCCCACCAAAACGCGCGCAAGTCGTGTAGGTAAGCCAACAGAACCAAGAATGCGGCCAACATCAACGGCACTCGCCACCACGTAAATGCGCGTCTCACGCGCTCCTCAGTCGCCGCAATTGAACTCAACTTGGCCCACCTCCATGTCTGACAGAACACCCGGAAGTCTACCATACAGCGCGAAACCGGGTCAAGCAGCGCGGGGTGCCGCCATCGGCGACGAAAGCAGGAATTCGCAACGACATGGCGAACGATAATATTACCTGACAGTCATAACATCGCACTGGAGGCACACGATTGGACCCTTCTCTTTCACACAAGGAGGAAGGCCTTAAGCTGCTTAAGGCTGGGCAGCTCGATCAGGCGATACAGGTTCTTGACGAGGCGCTGAAAATCGACCAAGAGGACCCGCAGATTCACAGCTACCTCGGTGCAGCCTGGATGCAGAAAGGTGACAAACTCCATGCAATCCGATCGTTTGAAGAAGCCCTCAGACTCGAAGAAACGCCACGCAACTACTATAACCTTGGCCAGGCCTATGAAACCGCAAAGCGGCTCGATGAGGCCATCCGGCAATATCAGATGGCACTGAACTTGGATGCCAATTACCAGCAGGCCCGCTCGGCTCTCGACAAGCTCCACGACCAGTTCGCCGCCGAACACCCGGAGCTCCAACCTCCACCTCCGGAACCTGCTCCCGAGGACACAACGACACGACAAACTTCGCCTGACGAGATGATTGACCAGAACGCGCAGATTGCTGGGCCAACGGTCCACGGCACGTCGCATCCCACTCCACAAGGACCCGCGCCGCACATGCCGCCCGGCCCCGAAGCTCTGGCCGCCCAACAGGCCGAAAAGGAAAGACATTACCAGGAGCAACAACGCAAGCTTATGAAGGAGGGCTTGCTTTACGGCATCATCTGTGGCGCGCTCTTCTTTATGCTGATCCATTTGTTAGTTGCGTTGGTCGCGGCTCCGTTCGCTGCAATGTTCGGCGCCGGCGCGTCTTTATTGTGGTCCGTCGTGAAGGGCACAGTGGTCGGCGGAATCTTTGGCGGGTTGGTGGGTCTGTGGATAGGCTATACCTGCGGTGGTGGAAACGAAGGTTTCATCGCCGGCGCGGTTATCGGGTGTGTATATGGCCTGATCAACTGCTTGATGGCCGGACTCGGCGGCGGAATGTTGGTGGTCGCAGTGCTGATACACGTAATTATCGGCGGGCTGCTCGGACTGGTAATAGGGCAGTTGGTGGAAAACAGCATAGGCGGGGTGTAGGAGTTCTGCGCGCGGAAATGACTCCGAGTCTTGGCCGAGGGTATTCCCACCCTCGGCCATTTTGCGTAATCAGTGCGATGGTCTGAGTATGCCAGGAATCTTAACACCGTCTGCACGGCCACTATCCAGGCATCTCCGGCATCCCCGGGATGATCATCTTCGAAGTCACAATGCTGATCAGAAAGACAGTCTTGAGCGCTCCCATGTGGTAATACTCTCCCTTTCCTGGTTAGGCTTTGCCTGGGAACCGTGAGTGCTATTTGGCCTCTGGGGCGGGCGGCGGTGGCTCGACGTAAGGCGCGGTCAGTATCGGTATTCCAGCGGACGACCTCACAACAACGTGCGTCACGATGCCGTCTTTCTCCTGTATCTTGTCAGCCCCAATGGCTATTAAGTTCACCACCGCGCTGTTGGCCTTTGCGAACACTCCCGCCGGGATAACGCATTTAGTCGTCTCCGGCGAGAGCACAACACCGTCCTTGATAAGCTTCTCCAGCTCATCTTTCTCGATTGCCCTGGATTCTAGATCAGTTGGCGCGTTGGGCTTGGCGCTGCAGTTCCAGGTGATGGAAGCTTCGTCGCTTCCGCCGACTGCGCTCACGAAATAGGCCCGCGCACCCTTTATCGAGTTCCACCGTATCTCAATTGGCTTGTTGGGGTCGTGCTGCTTGTCGACATTGGCTATAGTGAGACCCTGCATGAAGTCCTGGTCCTTGTCCAGCATCACCTCGGTGCCGCCAGCAAAGCTGGTAGTAAGAGTATAGACGCCTGGGGCCGACGCATCATCCGCGATATCCGGCGCGAGCCCCCACGGCCAATAGGCGTAGCTCTTTGACGGGAGTTGGATAGGATTGTTCCTCACCTCGGGTTTGTCGTCGGGTTTGGCTTCCGACTTGGTCTCCACGTTGGCCTTGGGATCCATAACCATCGGCTGGCCGTCGGCGATCTTCTCCGCACATCCCCAGTATGCCAGGCACTTGACGGTCGGCACGCCCTTTGTCGATTCGACCGGCTTGGCTTCCTTGTCCTCAAGATAACGAGGATCAATCTGAAGAGTCAGGGTCTTGCCGAGTTTGAGGCCCTCCGGCACCGCACAGGTTGCCGTGGAGTTCTTATCGGTTTTCTGGTCGCTTAGCACATCGAAAGTGATGGTCTTAACCGCCGGGCTTACTTCGGCCGGCCTCGGCGGCGGACCGTTCTCGGTAGTCATCGGTATACCAGGGAAAAAGACCCGGGCCGTGGACAACGTTATGACGAATAGAGTCTTAATTTCCACGCGCATTTGCCTCCGCTAAGTTAGCGCCATATTCCTATGACGAGAATAGTTTCGTTCATGTTTTCTTTCTCTCGTAGATCTGAAACACGCCGCAATCAAGGATCATCCTGAAATGGCGCCTAATATATCCTATCAGAATACGCGGCTGGTTCTTGCGTTCTATGGTGAAAAAGCCGTCCCTAGTCCACTCGGACGACCTCACGAAGAGCCTGACATTGTTTCGCTCCATATCACGTATTATGTCGCGTTGAACGTTCGTGGTGTCGGTGAAGCAGGGATGTGGCTCGTAGTAGCGAGTGGCAGGGAGCCTGTCACTGGTGAAGTAGATGGTGGGTGATCCTGACAGTATTCGCTCATCGGGTCGAGTGCGTTTGCGGACCTGTACGGAGACATACGATATCATATCCGCATAGCCGCGACCCGCGTAAATACCGCCCCGGACGATCATCGGCGACGAGCTGTAGTTTCGCTGCGCCAGCACGGTCACCACACCAAAGCAGATGAATGCGGCCACCGCCGCCGCCATGGTCACACGCGCGGCAATTCGCGCTAAGCGGTGCTCATCATTCCAGAATCCGGCCATCGCCACCAACCCCAGCGCCACCGCCCCAGATGTCCTCATCGCTTGCGATCTCACCAACACCATCGTAAACAGCGCCGCTGCCATCAACGCCAGCGCACAGTAAGCAAGCACGGCCCGGTCCGTGCATCGGCCCAAAAGCCGCTTTGTCGATATCATCGCCAACAAAGCCAAGGCGGCAGGCCAGAGGTAGTAAGTGACCGCCTTGTAAACGAACCCTATCCATAGGGGCGCGTAGTATTTCGAGATGAGCTGTTGTGGTTCCCACGGCACCGGATACGGCATGCGCCTGGAGTTAGGGAACTTCACGACGGTAAAATACAGTGAGTCGCGAAGCATATCGATAAGCGCCCCGCGAGCCGCAAGGTAACAAACCATTGTTCCAGCCGTTACTGCCATCCCAGTTAGCACGAGGCCGATATGCCGCCACCGCCGCGCTCCGAGCTTCGGCGCAACGGCCCAAATGACTAAAAGGGCCACGGCGGCGCTGTAGAGGCCGCCATCTTGCCGCATCAGGAGCGACAAACCCAACGCAGCGCCGCAAATTATTGCCCACAGCCCCGACGGCTTCTCTATCCACCTTACCAGGCAATATGCGGCTGCCGCGCAGAACGCGAACCAGTAGGTGATGGGAGTGGTGACGTTGAGTCCTATGGGTATGAACGCGGCGAATCCTAGTCCTGCAAGCGCAATTACGCCGGGTCCGGCGGCGGTCCTAGACAGGATGCCCCACAGAAACGCCGCCTGAACGGGCACGAGGATAAGGTTCGCGAGCCGAATCACCAGCAACTCCTCGCCTAGCAGCCAAAGCATTAGGGCGTTGACGTAGTAGGAGCCTGGAGGGTAAATGGTCCAGAAATCCTTGTAGGGCACGTAGCCACGCAGAACCATCAATGCGCCCTGCGCGGTCACACCGTCATCGTAGGACGAGAAAGCCCTGTCGTAGGTGAGGTAACAAGCCATCAAGGCTGCGGCGCAGAACACCACAGGCCAGACGATGCTGTAACGCAGCGAGGAGAAGGCTTCCTCGACGCACTCACTGTGCTTGCGCATACTTAAGTATAACACGGCTTTAGGAGCTATCCAATGCTACTGAGCATCGCTTCGACGCGGCGCCGGCACGGATGGGAGAGCTTAGGTCGGACCTACCATCGGATCACGATGAAAGGATAACGAGAAGCATAAGTAGAAGTGTCGGCATAGGAATCATGTCTACCGACGCGCGGGTCGATCGACTCCGCCAGCGAAGTGAGGAGGCAAATGTGCGAGCAGGGTTGTCAGTAGCGCTAGCTTTGATGGTTGCGATTAGCCTGGTGGTGGGGTGCGGAACCAAGCACACATATGTCGCCCCAGGTGGGAAAATAACCGTCGACAAGAAAAAGGGCAAGACCACAGCCGTTGAGGTTGAGACGGCTAAGGGCAAGGCAAAGGTGGAAGTCGAGAAGAAGACGAGCACAGAAGCCGAGCTAGGGGTTCCGGTGTATCCTGGGGCAAAATCTGAGTTGTCCGGCCAGTATGAGGGGCAGGAAAGCGGCAACACGTCGATACAGCAGAATGTACTCAGCACATCAGACGACTTCGACAAGGTAGTGGAGTTCTACAAGTCCAAGCTCAAAAACGTAAAAAACACAGTGAATCAATCCGCCGGCGATCAAAAGATCGCGATATTTCAACTCACTAAAGAGAACGGCGCGGAAACGACCGTTCAAATAGCGACCGACAAACAGAAAAACCGAACAATCATCCATATAATTACCGCAAACAAGCCGAACAAGTAGCTATTTGCGTTCTGCAGGTGTCGATGATTTGGCAACAACGGCCTCGGATAGTGTGTCCGAGGCCGTTAGTTTTTAGCTGGATAGCCATGGGTTGACATCGCGTGATGCTTGGGCCACAATACATAGGTAACAAACTGATACTATGAGGTCTTGTGTTGTCTGACTTTTCGATTATTTGCTGGCACCCATTGCTCCGACCACCCGCTCCAGGCGCTGAACTACCCGAAAACAACGATTGCCCACTCAAAGCCTTGAGCTGTCGCAACCAAACTACGTCAGTAATTGCGGTCGTAACCGCTTCTAAACCAGTTGCCGGCGCTAGGCTCATAGTGGGCGATCTTGCTTCGGGAACTGCAACCATACCGTCTTCATCCACCCGCGTCAGACTTGCTGGAGCACTGCCGACACCAGAGGCGGGAGTTGTCTGTGATCCGCTCTTTGACGTGGAACAGTTCGACATTAACGGCTTTGCACCGATTCACATCTCCATATACGTACCGAAAGGCATCCCTTCGGGAAAATACACCGCTCCAGTTAGCCTGCAGGTAGATAGGGCTACCGTGGCCGCCACTAAGCTAGAACTTGAGGTTGCCGATGTGGATCTGCCTGACCCGCGCGATTTCAGTTTCTTTCTCAATGTCTGGATGAACCCGGCCACGGTTGCGCGTTGGAACGGAGTAACGGTTTGGTCCGACGAGCACTTTCGACTTCTGGAACCGTATATACGCGACCTGGCAGAACACGGACAGAAAACCGTCGTGTTGCCTATTTGCTATCAGCCTTGGGGCACACAAACCCGCGACCCTTATCCCAATGCCATCATTTGGAAGAAACGCGGCGATAAATACGAATTCGACTTCTCCATCGCCGATCGCTACATACAATTGCACATAGACCACGGCATCGAATGCGCTATTCACTGCTACTCTATTGTCCAAGGACCTGGTGAGACCGATACGAGTGTTATCGACTACCTAAACTTAGACACAGGCAAACAAGAACAAGTTATTACCAAAATCGGCGATCCCGAGTACGTTAGTGCCTGGAAACAGTTCCTAGGTGCATTTCGGGAACACTTGAAAGCGAAAGGCTGGCTCGACAGGACTTATTTAGCGTTTGACGAGAAGCCAGGCCCTGTAATGGACAAGTTAATGGCGTTCGTAGACCAACACGCCGAGGGTTTCAAGACGTCGCTTGCGGGCAACATAGAGGGACCTCTTGTCGGCAGGCTAGACGACTTGTCTTTCGCGAGGCCTTTTAACGAAAAGGGTATCGCAATTAAGGTCCCTCCGGAACGCGCGGCTATCGGCGTAGCGCAGCTTCTGGACCCCGACCAGCCCTGCGCGGCCGGCGGCAAGTGCACAGAGCGGTTCATCACCACGTTCTACGTCTGCTGCGGGCCGGAGTTTCCGAACAACTTCACCTTCTCGCCTCTCATCGAATCCCGGATGATGGGCTGGTTTGCCGTTCAAGGCAGCTATGACGGCTTCCTGCGCTGGGACTATAACGACTGGCCGGATGATCCATACAACCACCCTGAATGGGCGCCGTTCCCAACTGGTGACGTGAACTTTGTCTACCCAGGCGACGACGGCCCGGTTTCCAGCTTACGTTGGGAACAACTGTTGGAAGGCATATACGATTATGAGCTCGCTATGATTGCCTCGACAAACATCGGCAACTCGGACGAGATGGTCGACTACGAGCAAGCTATTTCTGTAGCGTGCCGTGACGTTGACGGCCGCACGAAGTCGCTAGGCGATATCGAGCTTGCCAGGCGGCTGCTCATACCGATCGCCGAAAAGGCCTTCCACAAGAAAACCGAATAAATCCGCCACTGCGCAAATAGGCCGGGCTGTCACGCCGATATCCCACTATTGGCGCCTACATTCACCAACGTGGGCAAAACCGCAAGGTCGTATCCGCGTCAGGGCAAATACGGACAAAAAAGACGCAATGAGAGTATCGTTTCCCTACGGTGACCAGTTCCCACCGGTCGAAATTCCCGACGCCAACCTTCTCGGCGTGTTCGAGCCGAGACAGTTGGAGGCGGTGTCGGATGTGCGATCTCGCTTAGCAAGGGTTATCGCACATCCCATCGGCTCCCCACGACTTGCCGAGCTCTCAAAAGGCAAGAAACGCGCGCTCATAATTTCCGACGACTACACCCGCCAAACGCCTGTTGATGTCATCATTCCACTGATAGAATCCGAGCTGCGCGATGCAGGTGTAAAAGACATCAGCATTTTAGTCGCACTGGGCACGCATCGCGTTATGACAAATGATGAAAAGCTGGAACGCTTCGGCGAGGATATATGTTCCCGATATGAGATCGTCGACCATCGCTACAAGGAACAAAGCGAACTTGTCTACCTAGGAACCAGCAAGCGGGGCATACGCTTTGAGATCAACCGTAGGGTGGTAGAGGCAGATTTGGTGATTGGACTTGGCCAAATTGCTCCGCACCGCATTGCAGGTTTTTCCGGCGGATCGAAGATTATTCTTCCGGGCGTTTGTGGAGAGGAGGGAATCGCACGCACTCACTGGATTGGCGGCCTCGAAAACGGCGAAAAGATGCTTGGCTTCGCTGAAAACCCAGTACGGGATGAAATGAACGCCTGTGCTGCTATGGCGGGGCTGGAGTTTATAGTAAATGTAGTCTGCGACCCGAGCGGAAGAGTAATCGACGCAGTCGCTGGCCACATGATAGAGGCATACCTTGCAGGCTGCAAAATATCACGGGAGGTGTTCGGGGTTAGGGTGCCACGGCAGGCAGATATCGTAATTGTGGACAGTTACCCTAAGGATATCGAGTTATGGCAGGCAGCCAAGGCTCTTTACGCAGCCGATCTGATGGTGAAAAAAGGCGGCGTGCTCATATTGGTATCCCCTTGCGTCGAAGGCGTTTCCCGTGCTCACCCTCTGATACTTGAGCGCGGATACACCAGTGAGCAGGAAACCCTTCGTGAGGTCGAATCAGGTCAACTTACAAATCTGTCGGTCGCTTCGCATTGCCTGCGCGTGGGCCGACTGATAAGAGATAAGGCCACAGGCATAATGGTATCGAACGGCATACCCACCAAGGACCAGATCCATCTTGGCTTTATCCCCACTGATAACCCTCAGCAAGCGCTTGAAAAGGCGTTCGAGATTGTGGGCCGTGATGCGACGGTCGCGGTATTGCGTCACGGCGGCGAGGCGCTTCCTGTACTGGGCTCGGTTAGCTAATTAGCCGCATTAGCACGAATTGTGATAATACACTAGATAAATTTCAGGCAGAATCGGCTAGTTGCGATCTTAGGGCTTACTAGCCCCTTCCCCAAAACGTGATCCCGGCGCGTGTTAAAAATGACCCATGGGACTCTAGGGCTTTGTAAAACGTGACAATCGCAAAACGAGGCTAGATGCGTAAATATTGGCCAGGGACAAGCAAATGACCCTGGCCGCCACGATATTATCGAGTGATTCCTGCTGTCAGCATTTTAGAATACGCCACCTGAGTCGTTTTCGCTTCAGCTTCTTCCATTGTTGGTAGATGTGCTCCACTAACAAGTTGGCTATGCTGGTAGGAACGGAGAAGCCAAACTCTTTTGAAACCATCTCTTGCAAATACGCTACCGCGCGCGCTCGGCGTTGGTCAGGAGTTAGCTCTACAGCAGACCCCGCAAACTCGATAGCGCGAATGATACGCCTAGTTCCTATTCGCTGTAGCCACTTGCGCACCCACGAGGGCAGCCGATCTTTCTGCGCCAGCGCGGCCGTTAGAACGCCCACAATGCCCACTGCGAGCGACACCCAGTCGCCCGCGTGGACAGTGTCAATAGCCATTGAGTTCTCCTTTCTGTTCTGTGTCTCAGCGATTCTATGGTTCAGTGTTCTCACCCTATGCCAATACGGCGAGTTTGACTACGGTCGTATCACCGATGCGATGGTTGGACACCTTGAGAACAGTGTAGGTACGGCCGTCGCGAGTTATGGTGTCATTGACGATAATTGGCGTGTCGCCAGCCGTTATCAGCAGTAGCGCAGGATGCACGACAGCCATCGCTTCCACGTCGTCGAGGTAGGCGCGTAGTGTGCCGCTGTCTAAAACACGAAATACCCCGCGGAAGGGAAATGAATCTATTTCGAACTCCTCACCATAGCGTTCCAATTTGGCCTTGGCACGTTCGTTGAACACTTCACCACACCCCTTCCTCTCGCGCAAATACTGGCTCGCTATCAGACGACGAGTTCAACGCCGCCGAATCTATCCAATACGGCAGCGAAGCTTTAAGGTAAGGCGATAGGCGAGCAGCGCCTTGCTGGATCAATTCGGCACCCGAAAGCTTCGAAGGGCCGATGGTAACCCCACCTGCCGAGAACTCTTCGGCCGCGCCGGACTCACGCTTCATCTGCTCAATAAATTCTCCAGCAATAATCTCTAGCATGCCGAGAGTCAAAGTCGCTTGAAGACCGGAGTTGACTGTATCGTCAAGATATGTTTCGTGGATGGAGTACTCTAGCGCCGGCTGCATCTCGTCAATCAGCGAGTCGATGGCAGAGTCGTAGGTAGTGCTGGTACTAGGAATCATGGCCTTGCGCTTAACATCCGAAACGCTGATCGTTATGGCCACGTTAACCTCCTAGTCGTAGAGCGATACGTAGAGATAGTCCTGCGCGCCGCCCTCCGTGATCTGCGCTGTGCCGGGGTCAACCAGTGCGTAGTAAACGGTGGCGTGGTCCGGCACATTTTCCTCGATGGTCATAGTGTCGGCGAAAACGCGCGAGGCATTCGCAAGAGTAACGGGCCCCGTGTAACCGATCACGACGAGAAAACCGGCACTCGTGCGCAGGTTAGCCGATACTCTGAAACAGGTGACATCGCCGATCTCGAAGCTGCCGGTCGACACGCCGTTAAGCGATATCGCTTGGCCTCCAACTCTTACGCGGGCATTACCCCCCGAGGCGTGGTGAACTGCAATAGGTAGTTCGTTCTTCACGTCGATCAATTGTCTCCTCCGAATGTGTAGTGTGGAGAGATAAGAGAAGGCCGGCCGTGGGCGAACGGCCATCTGCTAAATGACAACCCCTACGCCACCTGGCTTCCGTAGGCCATCTGCCATAGGCCGTAACCGACGTTGTAGCGAGCACGGACGCCGTAGATATACTGGTCGCGCATAAAGCCACTCTCGGAATCGGCCTCCAGTGCAGCGAATTCGACCGGCATGCGCATTTGTAGAATGACCGGCTTCACCACGCCTTTGGTACAGAAAACAAACCAGTCGTTTGTGTCTGTAAGATAAGGTGAAACGATTAAATCGAGCTTGCCCTTGAGCACGTTGTTTGCGTGTTTCTCGTTAAACGCGCCTTCTTCAGGCCAGTAGGTAGACTCCAACAGCTCCATAGCCGTCCATTGCAGATCCGGCGGGACGATCAAGAGATCCGGGACCACTCCCAGGAACTTGCCGCGATCGTCCTTGAACTTCATCATCGTGGTAATAGCCTCCTGGAGCGAAGCACCAGATAGGCTGGATGTGCCCTTGTTCGACTGCGCGCCCGACTCGCCTGAAACATGATCAGTGTCGAAGAAGTACTGATTATCGTAGCACTTCGTCGTGAAGCCGTTCTTGATTAGAGTGAATACCAGCTCGTCGATGTGTCGCCTGGCTTCACGCGCCAGGCTCTGGACTCGGAGCTTGATTTGACCGTATTTGTCGTCCTCGATCGCCGCGCGCTCGATGGCAAGGGACGACTCCCAGGTCTTGTTGCGTATAGTGTAGCTGAACTCGGTGAGCCCCAGAGGCATTCGCTCGTCCACGAACTCACGCATACGAGGCGAGGAACCCAGCCAGGCGTAGGTCTCCTCGTCGGACTCGCTGGGAACGATGGTTGCGATGTGCTCGTAGTCGCCTACGCTCGCATCGAACGCCTCGAAGAACACGGTCTTTAGGCCGTCTTCGAGGAGCTTGGGCATGTCGGATCGGGTCAGTGGCATGTCGTCCTCCTTCTTTGTTATAGGCTGAAGCGGTCTTGTGGTTGGATCTTCCCGCTAGTTGGCGTAACGGTCGATCCTGATCCTTACGGAATTGGCGTCGATGCTCTCGACGGCGACACCGGCCTTCAAGTTGTTGGCGGTAGCGGCGTCGGTTACTGTCTGGTTATCGACAATGTTGAAGGCGACTCCAACATCCGTCTGCGCGCCGTTGCCACCGCCATCGACAAAGGTAAAGGTGCCGGTGGTCTGGACGCGGACCGCCTGATCGCCCGGACTACCGGCAGAGTTGTCCACCGTTTCATAGGCAACACCGGCAAAGGTCTCGCCAGCGGCATCGGTGGCGTTGGTGGCGTAGCCGGCGGCATTGATATTCACCAGCACGCCTTTTGGAATCTTGACGGCGGCCATTGGGTAGGCTATTATTGCGCCGTCCTTTCGCTTGGATTCTCGTGCGGTTGTGGTTGCTGCCATAACGTGCTCCTTTCCAATCGGTAACCGATAATCGTTAGTTGATGAGAATAGTCAGTGCCGATAAGACACAAAGTCAAACAAGGCGGGAGCCCTGAAAACAGGAGAGCAACGGATATGCACTCTGGACAAAAGATTGTGTCCAAAAGGTCTTTCCAACCGGTCGCAGAGTTCGTTATGTCGATGATTCTTGCGTGGCTCGCATTCTTTTCGGGGATAGCCTTCACCGAGATAGACAGCCTGGACGGTGTCACGTTCGAAGGGCATTGGTACGGAGCCCTCATAGTCCCCGCCGCTGGCGTGTTCTCGCTTTTCTATGGCTGGCTAACCCGGCGACGGCTAGCACTAGCCGCTACCCTCGCGGGCTGGTCCGTTCCACCACTCGCAACGGTGTCCACGGTCTTGTTGTCGGAGTACGGGTGGTACTTTGACTGGCTTCAATCGGCCGTTGGCATCGCGTTGCTGCTGTGTTTCGCCGCCGCGGGAACGCTGGGAACATTGCTAGGCCAAAAGATGCGTCGCACGCCCGATTGGAGGCGTCTGATTGCGTTCCTGTTCTTAACGATAACACTCGGCTATTACTTCTCGGTGGCATTACGCGTTTTTGTTGCCACGTGATTCTTTTGTCACGTAGGCATAGACGACCGTGGACCCAATCCAACGACAAATTGAGGACATTGGTGCTTGGCGGCTGTTGAGAAAAGTGGCCTTACTGGTCGGCGCATTTGCGCTTGTGCTGGTCACGGCGGCCGATATGGACAACCGTTACGATCGCGCCGCTTTGGCGTTTTTCTGCGCCGGAGTCGTGCTCGGCTTTGTCGTATCCTATTTGGCGCCAAGGGCTCGAAAAGTGGTGGCTGTCGCGTTTGTCTCAGTGCCAGTGTTATTGTCGTTGTGGCTATTTGTCGGCCGGACATTGTTGGGCGGAAGCCACAAATTGCCGCTTAGGATGGTAGTAGCGCCTCTGGCGTTTGCCGCTGGCTTTCTAGCCCCTCAGTTTCGAATCAGCAGGCGAGTTCACTAACAAGGTAAACTGCGAAGATACTGAATCTCCCGTTCAGTGCTAGCACCTTTCTAACTCATCTACTCCGGTGTTTTTCCACTTGCCGCGTGGTCACACCCAGCTTCCTGAAGAGCTCCGGTTCGGCGGCATCACGGGGCAAGGCTGGGGCTAGCTCGCCAAATTCAATCACCTTGGGCTGAGCTTCCAGGAAGCGCAAGAAAACCTCGCGGATTGGCAGACTCTCACCCGCAAAAGTAATCACGTCTGTATCTCCGGTGGTGAGAATAGCCCTTGCGAAGTTCTCCGCCGCAGGAACTAGTTTTCCAGCGCGCTTTAGACTATCCACCGTCGCTTGCGCGTCGCGTTCGACTAGTTCCCGTCTTAGACGCGCAATTTCCGAATCGGCCTCGGACTTGCCGAACGACGCAACCTCGATATCCGTGCTAAGCGGTATCTCAGTTGCACCAAGCGACACAACACCCGCGCCGCCAAAAACAGCAGCGTCAGCAACTCTGGGCTCGCGAACGAGCGAAACCTCCGCAATCGCGCTCTTGTCCCCGCGGATTGCGACCGAAAGCCGCTTGGCACCAGCGACTTTTATCAGTTCCCACGCCGCCTGGGTAAAACAGAGCTTGCCGAAGAGCTCCTTGCCCTTTCTATAAACCGACTTCAGCACTCCCAGCGCGCCGTCGAAGGGAGTGGCGATGTGCTCTATCCTGACAGGAACCTCGCCCGTGTTCGCGGCGATAATGTCGAGGTCCTCTTCGCTGATCTCGACCGCTCGGTCTGGGTAACTCCCCGCCTCAAACAGTTTAGCTTCGCGTTCAACTGTGTGCATATCGTTTGCTCCTTTCAAAAGGACAGTAGATCACTACTTTCCCGGTATGCCGAGATACTCGCGAATCCAGTCCTCGTCTGGTCGGACGACCTTGCCGGTTATGAGTTTGGTTATGACGTCTGCAAGCTGGTCGATGTCTTTGTCCTCCACTGGACCCAGCGAGAAGCGTGGGCAATCCGAACCGGCAAAGTTGTAATCCACCAACCTACGTATCACTTGCTCTCGCATCACCGTCTCCTCCAGGTCGCGCTTGAGCTTCCTAAGACACATCTTGAGCACGTCCAGGTGTACTTTCGCCAGCGCGAAGCTGCCTACTCGCATGCCCTCGTCGGTCATCAGCGTCTGGCAGAGTATGGCCTTTGATATCTGCTTGTCGTGATACTCCAGCGCCGCAAGGTAACCCGCCTCACCGCCGCGTTGGGCCTCTAACAGCTCGACTTGCACGTCGTCCGGGATTACGATCGCGCTCTCTTGCTGTATCTTATCGAGTACACGGAGCAGCTCTTCTTGTGCGGCGCGCGGAGTGCCGCGCTTGTAGCTGCCCTTTGCGGTAGGTGAGCCGTATTTCTCTAAATACAGGTTCATAAAGCGGAGCAAGACATCTTTGCTCCAATAGTGCTTGTAAGCTGCGCGGAGATCGGAGGTGCCGTAGGGCGATTCGTACTTGGGCAGGTAAGAGTACACAACGAACTTGTCGGGCGGCAGATTCCTCTCACCCTCCTCTCCCGCGAGGGAAGAGGGAGAAGCACTGGCCTCACGCTTGGTGTTTTGGGAACACGTGCCGTTATTTCGGCCCGGGAGCCCCGCATCGAAACCTGGCCGCTTCAGCCCGCGCACGTTGAGATACTCGTCTGTATCGAACGTGAACGTAGATGGGTCTTTGCTCTTTATCGAGGCCAAGCCGATCATACCCCGGTAAGGCTCACGATCTAGTAAGCGATAGTTGATCTCCATCACGCTGAAGCCCTTGGCTAGGGCGTCAAGCGCGTTATAGAGGACGTCGAGGATCGATCCGCGCATATCCTCAAGGACGAATCGAACGAAATCGGCGATCTCTCGGTCGCCCGGGCTGTTCGACGCCGGATGGACCTCCCATCCGCGCGATAGCACGGCGAACTTCTTGATGGTGAGGCAAGCCTGTACCTGGGCGTCGCGCTGCATCTGATCGTAGATGTCGTAACCGCGCTTGCCGACGAGGTCGTCCGGGTTATAAGGCGCAATCTGGCCGACTATCGAGCCAAGCCGGCCGCGCGCGGTGGCAAGCTCGTTCATCGGCGGCCGGCGCGGCAAGAGTCTGCTGAACAACTGGGCGAAGTTCATATTGCCTCCCTATCGTTTAAGGTGTATAAGCGGACAGTGAATCGCCACCCAACAAAAACGCCTCCGCGATATAGATCGCGGAGGCGCGGTAACTTATTGGTCTACCACCCCACCGCCGCGACCCTGCCGCCGCCTGTAAGATACCGAGCCGAGGCTTGAAATCGGGAAATCCCTCGACAAGCTAAAGCAAGCGCCGTGACTAGGTCATCGTGGTAGCCCGACCGTGCGTTCCATCGCACATTGCCGGATTGCGTAAGCTCATTCTCGTAGTATTGCAGCTCAGAGATGAGCCGGTCGTCGCGCGGTACCGCAATCGTTCCGTGAGCAAAACGCATGGATAGGTAATCTATAAGCTCTCGTTTAGATTGATTGGTAAACGTTATTCCTTCGACGGCGCAGTCTGTCCCCGTCTCGGCAAGCGCCGTCCGAAGCTGCTCGATAAGCAGGTCGCCGATGGAGGTCTGGTCGGTGAGCACGATAGACGCACAGTTGTTTCTAATAAAGTCCACCACGCGAGCGATCTGACTGTTCCAGCCCAGGCCGTTGAATTGGTCTATGTCGACAACAGAGCATACTTCGTCGGCTACGCCAACCGCAACTGCCGCTGTGTAATCCGAATAGCGCGCCCAGTCTACGCCGACCACCACCGGCTGCGGATGGATCACGCAGTACTTCTCGTGACGGCCTACGGCAGCCTCAATTTCCCTCCACAAGAAGACGCTGCTCTGGTCGTCCAAGAACTGCGCCTCGTATTCCACCGCAAATTGCCGGGCGCTAAGCTCCAGCCGCTGGCGCTCTATGTAGTCGCGGCTGATATGCGGATTGGCCCAGGAAGGAAATCGGAATGAGGCGCAGGATATCTCTTGCTCACCAACAGTTCCACTTCGACACGTGGAGCAAAGATGGGAGCTTCCCCGCAGAAAAGCGCGGTAGAAATGATTCTTGCCGAATGGCGTCGAGACCATCACGAGTCCGCCGTCGCGGTCAGCTAGCATCGGCGAGATGACCTCGGTGATAACACTGTCGCGCACGTAGGCAGCCTCGTCCACAATCACCCGGTCCGCCGAGTGACCACGCAGGTTCCTACCGTCATCGTCAGCAGTCCGCGCCATTATCACACTCGAACCGATGCTGAGCCTAGGATAAGGAGTGCGTGTAACCCTAGTAAGACGTCTAGTAAGCTCCGAACTCAGCGCCAAACGTTCGACGTGATTGAAGATCAGTCGCGACTGGTCGTAGGTGGGGGAAACAATCATCTGAACGGTCCCAGGACACGCTATGGCCATAGTTGCTGCGTCAACGGCCGCAGCCTCGGTCTTGCCCCATCTGCGCCCACACGCTGCAATCTTCGTCTTAGCCTCACACTCCAACCAGACACGTTGGGTTTCATGTGGCTCCCATCCCCAGAGACACTTGGCCAGCATAAGCCTTGCAGTGGCATTACTTGCCGCCATCGCTGGTGGCCTCCAAGGCTTTGTCAATGCGCGCAACCACCTCTGCTAGCGCCGCGGCTTGATCCGCTTGCTCGGGTTCGTAAACGCCAGCAAGCTTTAACAGTTCGATCAAGAGCTTCGGGTCCGGCTTGGCCGCTTCGGAGGTTATCTGACAAAGCATTGCGGCAGCGTTTAAAACCGCCTGTCGGGCCATCCTCGCCGCGCTCGATCTTTGTTCCGTCTCCCGCTCCCGCAGCATAGAGGCAAACTCGGGCTCGACCATCCATCGCCGCAGCGTCTCCGGCCTCACACCAACCATCTCCGCCACCACCCAGTCCGGATGCTTGAGCAGAAGCTCGACGGCGGCTCGGCGGCGGTCATTCACGGCGTGGGTCTCCCTACTTAGTTATTTACTTACGGCGCTGGCTGGTGGGTGGAGTGTTTTGTCCTACATATATACAGTACGCTTATGAGGACATTTGGCTACCGAAGAAACAAGTATATATTCGTGAAATGTTGTTCACTAGCAGCGAACACATCTTGCCCTGAAAAGCTGCACTGCTCTCCAGGGCAAGGTTGCGAACCGCTGGTGCCGCATTTGTGCACCCCGCTACGTGCGACAACTCGTAAGTTTTACCACGCGAAAGCTTCGGGCGCCGCGCCGCCAGGGCCGGGCCATATAGCGTCCAACCGGTTGAGGACGTCGTCCGAAAGCTTGATCTCCAAAGCACGCGTAGACTTTTCGAGCTGCTCCAGAGTACGCGGGCCGATAATCGGCGCGGTGACCACCGGATTGGAAAGGAGCCAGGCAAGGGCGACATCCGCAGGCGACTCGCCCAGCTCCGCGCAGAGCGCTTCGTATTTTTCCAGCTTATCGCGATTGCGCTCGATTCGCTCCTGCACACCACCTTCGGCACGTCGGCCTTCGGAGAACTTCTTCAATGCGCCCCCCAGTAGCCCGCTGCCCAGAGGACTCCACGGAATCACTCCTAGCCCATAGTTTGAGCACGCTGGCAAGACCTCGAGTTCGACCATCCTGGCGCTGAGGTTATACAAGCACTGCTCGGAGACCAGCCCCATCGACCACCGCTGTTTTGCAGCCTCGCACGCCTGAGCGATATGCCAACCCGCGAAGTTGCTACTTCCAACGTAGATGACCTTACCCTGCGCAATCAGCGTGTCCATCGCCTGCCAAATTTCCTCCCACGGAGTGCAGCGATCGATATGATGCATCTGATAGAGGTCGATGTGATCTGTCTGAAGTCTGCGAAGGCTCTCTTCGCACGCCTGGCGTATGTGTAATGCGGAAAGCCGAGATTGATTAGGCCAGTCGCCCATTTTTGCGTAAACTTTCGTGGCGATGACGGTTTTCTCACGACGCCCCCCACCCTTGGCAAACCATCTTCCGATGATCTGTTCGGTCCATCCTTCGCCCAACTTCCAGCCATAGCTGTTCGCGGTATCAAAAAAGTTGATGCCAAGGTCCAAGGCACGGTCCATTATCGTATGGCTATCCTCCTCGGACGTCTGAGGCCCGAAGTTCATCGTCCCCAGGCACAACCGGCTCACCATCAGCCCTGTCCTTCCCAGCTTAGTGTACTCCATAACATACCTCCACAGCATAAGGTAACGGGATATTATACCGCAAGTAGCAAGTGAGCCGCGCCGAAGTTGGATCTACGACCAACAGCCGAGCGTCGCATTGACAACCCCAGCCACGCGCAGTATTATAGTGGCGCCACGGTAGATGCCGACTTTGGGAAAAGGAAGCCGCAGTCGGCTAGCCGCGCAATGATCCAGGAGGGCGATGGAGATGAGCGTAGCCAATGAACCAGGAACCCAACCACGGCGCGCTGCTCCGCGCGGGAAAACGACTGCCCGTTCGCACCGCATTCGTAGGACTTGGAAGACAGTGAAACTGCTGGTGTTCGTTGCGGCGGTGTTTACGTCAGCCGTCGCCAGCGGCAGAATGCTCGCCAATCGCATTCTCCGTCCGATTCAAATGTTCTACGCCGAGTCCGGTGAGGTACGCAAGCTCCGTGAGGAATTGGATAACTACCGCCGCGAGAACGAGTTCCTGACCCGCCGCATAAAGTATCTTCGCACTACAGAAGGCGCCGCGCAAGCCGCTCGCAAGCTGGGTTGGGTAAAGCCGGGCGAGATAACCCTGGTACTGCCGCCTGAGCCGGAAAACTCCGCTCCGAACAAGACACCGTAGCTAAGCAGTCCCGCCGTTTGCACTTCCGTTGCCGAGGGTACGAATACTGTGACGCGAATTTGTTCTCCGGAGGTAACTTGGAATGAGTAGCCATCCAACTGAAGCCCGACTCGCGTGGATTGCCCTCGGAATAGCATTCGTGATTACGGTCTTCGCCATCGTGTGGCTTGGAGCATCGAATCCACCGGACTACCCAAAACCCCCGGGTAATACTACCTGTAGTACAGCCGGCGCAGGTCCACAAGCAAAAGTAGCGCCTGCGCCGCCGGTCCAGCGTCCTTGTCTGAAGTTGTCACAGGTTCCCACGACACCAATTACCACAACGCAGACAATAAAGGCCCTGTCCAAACCTAATCCGACCAAAGTGACGCCTGCGGGTAAGCGCGCAAATCTCAGGGCGCTCGCAGATATGTTCCCAGTGGGCAACATCCTGCGATACCTACCGCGGCGGGCACCGGTGTTTCGTACGCCGCCGGAGGTGTTCGAGACTTTTGTCTATGGGAACAAACTGTGGATGGCAACAGGTAACTACGCGCTCCAGGGGCAAGTGGATCTGGTGCCCACTGGCTTCAGTCTCAATGGTAGACCGCTTTTTGCTCTTGCCAACACCGCCGGTCCCGGTGAGGTACTTTTTCTCCAGTCAGAACAGGATCCCAGAAAGTTTGCTATTTACCGTTCGATATAGCCGTAGGAAAATTTCTGCGTTGGCGCAGGGTAGTGCAGAGTTCACCCGTTTCGGTCGATATCACGTGCCGCGGCCTCGAACGAATTCGGCCGGCGCGATTTGACATATCCACTGGCCGAGGCATATAATCTGCCAGTTTGACTGATGTGCTGATAGCGCATTCGACCACGCCGCAAAAGTATGGAAAAAGCGTCCAGCTCCCCAAGTAACCGAACCACCGATTCGGAGGTCCAGTATGTAAAAGGCGTCGGCCCGCGGGTTGCCGAGCTTCTGGGAAAGCTGGGCGTTTTTAGTGTAAGGGACCTGCTCTATCATTTCCCTAGGCGCTACGAGGACCGCACGCGCTTCGTCAAAGCGAGGGATCTGCATCACGGCGATACTGTCACCGTTATGGGCACGGTCGTGGCGGCAGACAACATACAGACTCACGGACGACTTGTCATCACCAAGGTAGTCATAGACGACGGAACGGGCGTGGTGACTCTGACGTGGTTTAACCAGCGCTTCCGTAAGGAGCAGTTCCTCAAGCTTCGCGGGAAAACCGTGGTCGCTTACGGGACCGTCGCCGCGGACCGTTGGGGGCTGGAGATCAGCTCACCTGAATGGGAACTTTACAGCGAGGGAGAGGACGCTCTATCAAGCGGCAGGATAGTACCCATCTACCCACTCACGGAGGGGCTAGTTCAGAGCCATCTAAGACGGGTATTGCACAACGCGCTGGAAGCCTACGCGGACAAAGTCCCTGAAACCCTTCCCCCAGAAATGCGCGACCGCCTCGACCTGATGGATATAGCCGACGCGCTGCGTGCGGTGCATTTCCCAGAAAGTGAAGAGGCGCTGGCTGCGGCGCGCAAGCGGCTAGTTTTCGAAGAGCTTTTCGTGCTTCAACTAGCATTGGCGCTGCGAAAACGTGAGATGGCCTCGCCGGGCGGCGGAATCAAATTCACAATACCGGCCAACTTCGACGAAGAACTAAGACGCGTTTTGCCGTTTGAGCTTACGAACGCCCAGAAGCGAGTGATAAGCGAGATTCTCGCAGATATGAGTCGACCGACTTGTATGAACCGCCTATTGCAGGGAGACGTAGGCTCTGGCAAGACCGCTGTTGCGCTTGCGGCAATGCTTGTTGCCGTTCGAAATGGCTACCAGGCCGCGCTGATGGCGCCGACCGAGATCCTAGCCGAGCAGCACTACTTGGGCATGTCAAAGATGTTCGACGGCCTGGGGCTGATGGATATTTCCGTCGATTTGCTTTGTGGCAGCCTACGAGCGTCACGCAGGCGCCAGGTAATTGGACGGATAGCCTCTGGGCAAACTCAGATTATTGTTGGGACACACGCGCTGATACAGGAAGGCGTGGAGTTTAGGCGACTTGGATTGGTGATCGTTGACGAGCAGCATAGATTCGGCGTGCTTCAGCGAGCTGCCCTAATGGAAAAGGGCTTAAACCCAGACATGCTTGTGATGACTGCTACGCCAATACCGCGCACATTGACACTCACCGTCTACGGCGACCTCGACGTCTCAATCCTCGATGAACTACCGCCCGGACGCAAACCGGTGCGTACGCACTGGAAGCAAGTAGGCGAGCGCAAAAAGGTTTACCAAGCGCTGCGAACCCTGATCGATCAAGGCAAGCAGGCGTATGTGGTGTGCCCCCTGATTGAAGAGAGCGAGAAGATGCAGGCTCGCGCGGCGACAGAGCTTGCCGAGTTCCTGGCTAAAGACACGTTTCCAGACCTCAAAATAGGGTTGCTGCACGGTCAGATGAAGACCGAGGAGAAAGATGCGGTGATGACTGCCTTCCGCCGGGGCGAGCTGCATATACTGGTCTCAACCACGGTTATAGAGGTCGGCGTGGACGTGCCGAATGCGACGTCTATTGTCATTGAGGACGCCGACAGGTTTGGCTTGGCGCAGCTACACCAGCTTAGAGGCCGCGTGGGCAGGGGCGATGAGCAGTCCTATTGCGTGATGATCTGCGAGGCTAATACTGATGATGCCATCAAGCGAATGCAGACCATGGCAAACACCAACGATGGTTTCGTCATCGCTGAGGAAGACCTTAAGATTCGAGGTCCGGGAGAGATTTACGGCACCAAACAAAGCGGGATTCCCAGGCTTAAGATCGCGGACGTTTTCCGCGATGTGCCGATTCTCGACCTTGCCAGGACCGAGGCCTTTGCAATAGTGGAACGAGATCCGAACCTGACTGACCCGCTGCTGAAGCAAGTTAGGCGCGATTTAGCAGCCAACTACGACGAGCTGCATCTTGCTGCGGTAAGCTAGTAGAAAGCGTCATTGGCGATTCCGTTTCGGGCGTAACTATTACGCCGGCCACAACTCAGGTCGATGCGCCACCGACCTTGTGGACAACCGCAAGACAATACCAAAGTCAATTTGATTCATTAAAGCCGCCGTTGTTTCCGCACTGCTGCAATGCAGCGTTGATGTCATTAGCGACTCTGATCGGAATTACCGAATTACTGCGCTTGCGCCGATGTCTTTAGATTCCCTTGTTCGCTGGAATGACAGGGGAAAACAGGAACGTCGAGGTAAGACGAGAACCGCCGAATTAGCCAAAAGCGATGGACTGAAGCACGAGTGTCGAACGGACGTCAGTGACTATAACATAAAATCGGGCAAGCTCGTCTTCAAAGCGTAAAGAACCACTCAGGGCTCGCCGTTGTCTAGACACTAAACGCTTCCGACGCAGCTCCCTCATCCGGGTCGCCTCCCCAATATGGAAAGTCATCAAGACATCTGACCAGTCGAAGGGAGCTGCGCGGCAACTAACTACCATAGATACGCGTTTACTTAACCGCCTGTCCCCGCTATATCTTTTTTCCCAACATTATCTTGGCGTTATCCTCACCGCCATTGGCGAGATAAAGCAGTGGAATCGGTCTGTCAACGCCTTCGATGAACTTGGGACGCGCGGCCCAATTAGCCTGCGAAAGCACGTTGTTGAGATCCATCCAATACTCAAGGCGAGCCGGCGAGAGACCCTGGATCATATGTAGGTGATTCGCCGGCGGGTAGTGCTTGTATTCATACATACTCGCATACTTGGGCACGATGAACGTATGCGGCCAATTGGGCGATGTCATATCGCAAAGGCCTTTCGCAAACTTCGCCGGAACTTCGGCGGTAACAGCCTCGTCCCAACTTAGGCTGAAAAGTCCCGACAGACTACTATAAGTGAGCCTACCGGCTATTCCCTCCAAACCACCGGGTGAAACATAACTGACCGAGTTACCCATGCCGGGGAAATAGTCCGGGTCAGCCAACGGCATACTGACGCGCTTCATAATTGTTTCCACGCTTGCGCCGGGCTCCGCAGCCCAATCCAAAGATGCTGAGCCGGAGTTGTCGCCATCCACCAAGCCCTTCTGCGCCCAAAGTTCGTCTTTTGGCAGTTTCACACCGAGCTTCTTGGCCAGCTCGTCCAGCTCCCACTTCTCCCACACCTTGCGAAAGTCCATAAACAGCGGCGGCGCGCCTCCGGTAAGCGCAGAGAAGAAAACCATCGTAAGCAACGCCTGCACGTCCGCCTCGGTCGCAAATGGCATCGGAACTTTCCGGCCGTTGTGGTCAAAAGTTGAATTGAAGAAAGACTCTGCAGCATCCGCCACCGGCAGTGGTATACCCCTTTTGTCAGAACCCCACTCAAGCTGACTCATGAATCCTCCGCCAACGGCGTTCAGGTCTGCCAACAGGTCGCGAATAACTAGATACATCGCCAAGCTGGTATCGAACCGCTCTGAGTCGGCCTTGTCACGAATTTCAAGTCGCTTGCCAAGGTAACTGTCGATGAACGCACGAAAGTCTTTGAGCTCCTTTTCCCTGTAACTCTTTTTGGCAAGCATATCGGCGAGAAGTTTCATGTCCAGCCGAGTGATCTCAATACCGAATTGCCTTCTGGTCGGAATAACGTGCGCTAGCGCTGTTTCCATTCCCATCGAGTCGTGGCCGAACACTACCACCCTTCGGCCCTTCAAAGCCTGTGTGGTGACTGCCGCAAACGCCCAATCGACCAGCGCGTCAGCGGTGGCATCGGTCATTTTTGGATTCATGCCGGTGTCGGGCCAAGTGCCCACGTTGAGATGCGATAGCCTGCCATATTGCGCTAAGGCGCCGTTCACTGCATGCGCAAATACGACCCCCGGCTTAGGACCGGAGTTGCCGCAGGTAAAATTGATGGGCGTGTTCGGCGGAAATTGCTGTAGCAGCGAAATCACGCTAAGTTGCGGAAACGCCCATGTGTCCGGTGTGCAAACCAGCACGTTCACGCCGGCGTCCTGGAATTGCTTGGCGACTATATCAGCTTGCTTTTCGCCGTCCACGAGTATCGGCGCGTAGACAACCTTGACCGAGGAGCCGTCGGGAAGTTTCACACGATCGGCAAGAATATCCGCCGCCATTTTCACAATGTTGCGGCAGCGCGCACGGCTATCGGTATCGATCCTGGGGTCACCCGCTGCGAAAACGCCTATTACGGGCGAGTTAATCTCGAACTTCTTTACGCTTTCTGCTAGCGCAGTTGCTTTTGCCATGGTAAACACCTCTTTGGTCTGAGCTGATAGCTTTGCCAACTGAAATCTTATTGTATCAGCACGAATGAATTTCCTTTATTCATAGCCTCCACCTCGATTCGGGTGACTATTTCTGTTAACCTAACAAGCCCAGCCCGTGCCTCTTGCTTGCTAGTCGTAGGCTGGATTGGGTAGAATGGGATGGTTGAGTCAATTGCGGAGGATAAATAACTTGAAAACACCGACGGCGATCCTCGCCGATCTCAAGAAAAAGTCGAACAACGACGGACATTACCGCGTGCGCGTTGGCATGGCAACCTGTGGCATATCGGCGGGCGCAGAAAATGTCTACAAAGCGTTTCGTTCCCAGATAGAAAACCACGGGTTGAAAGACGTGGACGTGATCTCGACCGGCTGTGTGGGCAGATGCGACCTCGAACCGATGGCCGAGGTGACACGTGTAGGCGAACCTCCCGTATTGTATGTGTTGCTCGACGAAGACAAGGTGAAGCGGATTGTCGAAGAGCATCTTGTCGGTGGAAAAGTCATAGAGGAGTTCACGGCTAGGTAGGTGCGATTATTTGATCGGAGATATTAGGATAGCGGGACAAACGCGAGGTGGCAATGGCTGATAGTAACAAGCGCAAAGTGGTAGTCTGTTGCGGGACGGCTTGCACCGATCCGGGAGGCAAGAAGCTGGAACCGGAGATCAAACGAATGCTGGCGGAGCGCGGCGCGGAAGACAGGGTCGAGGTCGAGGAAGCCGTGGCTTATGGCATGTGTAAGAACTGTCCTATGGTGATTGTCGAGCCCGAGCACATTATCTACTCAAAAATCGGCCTCGACAGGCTTGAACGGGTAATAGACGAGCATCTCATCAACGGCAAGCCCGTCGAAGAGTTTCGCGTGACGGAGCCGGTCGACACCTCCAACATCCGCATCCTCGGCAACGCCGATTTCTTCGGGAAACAGGTCCGCATTACTTTGCGCAACTGCGGCGTGATCGACCCGGAGTCGTTCGATGATTACCTAAACATGCGCGGCTACGAGGCGCTGGCGAAGGTGCTCGAAACTATGACACCCACTCAGGTGATCGACGAGATTGAAAGGTCCGGATTGCGCGGTCGCGGCGGTGGTGGCTACTCTACTGGGCTAAAGTGGCGGCAGACTGCGTCCGTCCCTGCGGAGAAACGCTACGTAATCTGTAACGCTGACGAAGGCGACCCCGGCGCATTTATGGACCGCAGCGCCATCGAAGGCGATCCTTTCTGCCTGATCGAGGCTATGACCATCGGCGGCTATGCCATTGGTTCCGACCAGGGCTACATCTATGTTCGCGCCGAGTATCCGTTGGCGATTAAGCGACTGCGATATGCCATAAACGAAGCTCGTGAGCGCGGTTTACTTGGCTCGAACATCTTTGGGACTGACTTTAGTTTCGATATAGATCTGCGGCTTGGAGCAGGTGCTTTTGTGTGTGGCGAGGAGACGGCTCTGATCGCAAGCATAGAAGGCCGACGCGGAATGCCTAGGCCAAGACCGCCGTATCCTTCCAACAAGGGCCTTTGGGATTGTCCGACTCTCATCAACAACGTCGAGACCTGGGCCAACGTGCCGGCTATCATATTGAACGGCGCCGATTGGTTTGCCAACATGGGCACCGAAACTAGCAAGGGGACCAAGGTCTTTGCCCTCGCGGGCAAGATTAAGAACACTGGGCTGGTCGAGGTGCCGATGGGCACCACCCTTCGAGAGATTATCTACGACATCGGAGGCGGAATCCGAGACGATAAAAAGTTCAAGGCGGTGCAGACCGGCGGTCCGTCGGGCGGATGCATTCCCGAGCAGTATTTGGATACGCCCATAGATTACGAGTCTTTGTTGAAAGCCGGCTCGATGATGGGTAGCGGCGGTATGATTGTGATGGACGAGGACACGTGTATGGTGGACGTGGCCAAGTTCTTTCTCACATTTACTCAGGACGAGAGCTGTGGCAAGTGCACACCGTGCCGCGAGGGTACCAAGCGACTCCTCGAAATGCTAATTCGAATTACAGAGGGTGCAGGTGTGCCGGAGGACTTGCCTAAACTGGAAAAGCTGTCGCGGCACGTGAAAAAGGCGTCTCTTTGCGGGCTGGGACAATCGGCGCCGAACCCGATTTTGTCCACACTGCAAAACTTCCGCGAAGAATACGAGGCCCACATTTACGATAAACACTGCCCAGCCGGCGTCTGTCTGGCACTGCTGCGCTATTATATCGACCCCGAAAAGTGCGTCGGATGCACGTTATGCGCCAAGGTTTGTCCTGTCAAGTGCATATCTGGTGCACCTAAGGAAACGCACGTCATCGACCAGTCGCTTTGCATCAAGTGCGGCGAGTGCAAGAAAAAGTGCCCTGTAAAGGCTATTTACCGGGAATAGGTGAGAGCTTAAATACAATATGCGCGAAGAGTGGAGCAGGGTTTTGCGGATATTTCGTGTTAAAATGCGTGCAATGAAAAACGGCCCTGCCACAGGACCTCTTACACCTAAAACATTGATCATTGATGTAAACTTCAAGGAGCTTATATGCCCAAGAAAGTAAACGTGACAATCGATGGACACCAGATATCTGTCCCCGAGGGGACAACCGTGATGCAGGCCGCAGAGAAGCTGGCCATACGCATTCCCAGGCTTTGCTACCACCCGCGCCTGCACATGGAGGGCTCTTGCCGAGTATGCCTGGTGGAAGTCGAAGGGATAAGTCGCCCGATGGCCTCGTGCAGCTTTCCTGTCTACGAGGGTATGGTTGTGCGCACTAATACTCCGGAGATTCGCGACATCCGCCGTACGGTGGTCGAGTTACTTCTCGAAAACCACCCCGAAGACTGCCAGACCTGCGAGCGCGACGGCAACTGCGAGCTGCAATATCTGGCTTACGCCTCAGGCGTCCGTGAGCGCAACTACTCAGGAGAAAAGAAACATTACGAAAAAGATCTCAGCTCTCCGTCGGTTATTCGCGATCCCGATAAATGCATACTCTGCGGTCGATGCGTAAGGGTCTGCGCAGAGGTGCAAGGCGTATCAGCGCTTGGCTACATCGGCCGCGGATTTAAGACGGTCGTTGCTCCGGCTTATAACGCGCCTTTTGCGGAAAGCGTTTGCATCACGTGCGGGCAGTGTATTAACGTCTGTCCCGTGGCTGCATTCCTAGAGCGCGACTACACGCAGGACGTAATGCGAGCTATCGAAGATCCGGAAATACACGTAATCGTCCAAGTTGCCCCGAGCGTGCGCGCCTCCATAGGCGAGGGCTTTAATCTAGCCCCAGGGATTCCCTACACAGGCCAAACGGTAGCCGCGCTGCGCAGGCTTGGCTTTGACGAGGTCTTCGATACCCAAATGGGCGCGGACATGACCATTATGGAGGAGACCGCCGAGTTCGTAAAACGTCTCAAAGATGGAGGGCCGCTTCCGCTAATAACAAGCTGTTCCTCGGCGTGGATGAAGTTTGCGGAGCACTTCTATCCCGACTTGCTCGAAAACATCTCTTCTGCCAAGTCGCCGATGAGCATCCTCGGCACTTTGATCAAGACCTATTATGCCGAAAAGGCCGGTATCGATCCCACTAAGATATTCAACGTGGGAGCAATGTGCTGTACCGCCAAGAAGTTCGAGGCCGCGCGGCCAGAACAGAGAATCGAGGTTGGTGGACAACTGGTACCGTCCATCGACCGCGTCATCACAACCCGGGAGCTGGTATGGATGATCAAGAACGCCGGCTTAGACTTCGCACGACTTCCACAGGAAGATTTCGACCCTGTACTTGGCATGTCAAGCGGCGCAGGGGCACTGTTTGGTGCGACCGGCGGGCTCGCCGAGGCCGTTTATAGGACGGCTTATTGGATGCTTACCGGAGAGACTTTAGCCGAAGTCGTGGTAGAAGATGTTCGAAGCGTTGCCGAAGGCATAAAGCACTGGACCGCGAAAATTGGCGGACAGGAACTTAAGTTTGCTGTTGCACATGGTTTGGGCAATGCCCACCTGCTGCTGAAGAAAGTGCAGCGTAAGGAAGAAGAGTTCCACTTTATCGAAATTATGGGTTGTCCGGGTGGTTGTATTGGCGGTGGAGGACAACCTTACGCTCGTGCCGGCGAAGGTGTGCCTTTAGACGTCGAGAACTTGCGCAGGCGGGCCGAGGCTTTGCGCTCAATCGACCAAGGCAAGACCCTCAAGAGGTCCTACGAAAATCCAGACGTTGTGCGAGTCTACAAAGAATACCTCGGCGAGCCCAATAGTGAACTGGCGCATAAGTTGCTCCATACACACTATCAGCCTAGACTACCCAAAGGCGTTTGGAACCCGGATGTCATGAGGACTGACTAAACCAAAAGCTCACCCTGAGCACCTGAAACGACGAGAGGAAACAACCATGCCTTGCACTTGCCAACAGAACAACTATCCAGAGCTCACGGAATACATACGTTCGGTTTACATACCCGAGCATCCGCAGTCGGCACTAATAGCGATACTTCATGAGGCACAGGAACGTTATGGCTATCTCAGCAATGAGGTAATAGAACACATCGCCCAAATCACCGAGGTTCCGGCGGCAGAAATCTACGGCGTCGCCACTTTTTACAGCTACTTCAAGCTCAAACCCCAAGGCAAACATCGCATATCCGTTTGCATGGGCACAGCGTGTTACATTCGCGGCGCGGCCAAGATCTTGGAGGCCATACAAGAACAGCTCGAAATAAAGCCTGGCGAAACCACCGAGGATATGCTATTTACCTTGGACGAATGCCGCTGTGTTGGCGCTTGTGGGCTTGCGCCGGTGGTGCTGATAAACGAACGTGTCTATGGCAAAGTAGAACCAAGACAAATAAAGGAGATACTCAAGGACTACGCCGCAGACTCCAGCTAAGTTCCCTTGACTCGCTTGCTACCGGTAGGCTTCGACACACCCATAAGCCACGTGAGTCCTGATTCAGACAGTTCCCATCGCCAGTTCGGATTTACGACTTGGTTTGCGGATAAATATCAGACGGCTTCGCCGGGAATCTGCGCACACCACGTGAAGCGTCGAACTGGTATATTCGACCGCGCTGCATAGCTTGGAAAGCAAATGAGCGCAGCTTTGCGCCGTCTAAAGCACGGTCAGCATTTGCAACTGATAGCGCCTCTACTGCCGCATCTCTAAGCTTCGCGACTATTGACGGGCAATCGTCGATTCGCTGCTTAAGCTCGTCGGGATCTTCTGCAATATTGAAGAGCTGTTCGCGGCCGCCATTAGCGATAAAGACGTATTTCCACTCGCCTTCTCGGACCATTATTTTGAAAAGGGGCGTGCCCGGCATACCGTAGTAGCCTATCACTCGCTCTCGAGGCGAAGATTTCCCCAAAATTGCTCCGAGTACGTCGTGCCCATCGCGAATCTCGGGTTTTCCGGCGACGGTGGTGGCGATGCCGAAGAGGTCCGTTAGGCAGGCTAAATCCGCTCTCCTAGTGTTCGTGGGCAATCTTTTGGGCCAACTTACCAAAAACGGCACGCGGCACGACGCCTCGAAAAAGCTCTCCTTTTGCCAGGCATTATGATCGCCGAGATGGTCACCATGGTCGGCAAAAAAGCAGATGAGGGTGTTGTCGGCGTCTGGACGGGAGTCGACCGCGTCAAGTATTCGTCCCACGCAGTGATCGATGTAGGATATCTCGCCGTAGTAGCGCGCCTTGAGGACGCGGGCGTGGGAATCGTTGATATCCTCGGCCCACATAAGATAGTTCACCCAGGGTAGGAATTCGTCCATGTGATCGATCGCCAAATCGCCGCGCACGGGGTTGGGCATACGATCCGGGTCGTACATACGGTTGAACGGAAGCGGCGGTGCGAAAGGCGGGTGCGGACCGATAAACGAGACGAATCCGAAGTAAGGCCTTTTGTCGTCGCGCAGTATTTGCTCGATTGTCCTGTCCGAAGCCCATGCTTCGACAGTGACATCCGCCGGCATCGGGCTCATCTGGGGCATGTAATACATCTCCGTCCGCTCGCCCATTAAGCCTTCGATGAAATCGTAGCACGGGTAGTTCTTTCGAATAAAAGTAGCGTAGTCGTCGGCTTCCCGTTCTTCCGGAGTAGCGTAGAGCTCCTCGCTGTGCAGATGAACCTCGTAGCCCAGATCCTCGTGAACGGGGTAGCTGTGGAACTTGCCTATGCCGAAGGTGCGGTAGCCCGCGTCGGACATTGTTCGTGCGAGGTAGCGCCCACATCGACCCTCGACGGTCTCCGCCTGCCCCGCCACGATGTCAGCGGGAGCATTGGTATAGTAGCCCGTTTTGGGTGGCTCACAACCGGTACGAATGGTGTAGCGCGCCGGCACGCATACCGGGCAGGTGGAGTAGGCATTGGTAAAAGTCACACCGCGCTTGACCAGACGGTCCAGGTTCGGAGTGTAGATATGCGAGTTGCCCAGTGCGGCTATGGTATCGGCTCGCTGCTGATCGGTCATTATGAAGAGCACGTTGGGCTTGGCGTTCTCCATGGGTTTCGCGGTCAAGTCGGTCTTGCCTCCTAGCATAAGTGTCCCTACAAGGGCCAGGTTAGTCTGGATGAACTCTCGCCTTGTGATCCCCATTTGTCTGCTCCTTGCTGAAGGGATAGTGGCGGGGGTGAGTGGAAAAAACACCCAGGGGAATACTCCCCAGGGCGCACCCACAGCACTACCTTAGACGGCCACGGAGAGCAGTCCTCTTGCCGGAGTGAAGCGAAACATGGCTCAAGATGAATCGCTGCGGACGTATCGGGATAGGCGGGACTTCGATCGATCGCCGGAACCAGTGGGCTACGAGTTGGCTAAGGAGGCGGAGGCGCCGATATTCGTGGTTCAGAAGCACGATGCAAGCAAGCTGCACTACGATCTGCGGCTCCAATACGGCGACGTGCTGAAGTCGTGGGCGCTGCCGAAGGGGCCGTCTATGAACCCAGCCGAAAAGCGGTTAGCCGTGCCCACCGAAGATCACCCGCTGGAGTATGCCACGTTCGAAGGGGTAATACCGCCGGGTGAGTACGGCGCGGGGCCTGTGATAGTCTGGGATTGCGGTGGGTATGAAAACGTGAGCTCCGAAAACGGAAAACCGCTCAGTTTCGAGGATGCGATGACCAAGGGGCATTTGTCATTGATACTACATGGGCAAAAGCTCAAAGGCGGATTCTCGCTGCTGAGACTTCGGAACGTAAAGGACGAGGCATGGCTGTTCGTGAAGACAAAAGACTCGTTCGCGCAGCCGGATGGCGACGTGCTCGCTGACCACCCGGCTTCGGTGATCAGCGGCAGAACCATCGAAGATATGCATCCGAAACGGTAGTGAGGCGCATTATGCGTTGGCGATAGGTTAGAGGGTATCCGCGTATGTCCCGATCAACGGCTAATTGGCTTTTTGTGGGAGGAATGGCGGTTGCGGGTGTAGTGCTCGCCCACCCGAGCATTCTTGTGCGCGACAAAGGCTTGAACGTGATCCTCAACCTGGCCGGTGCGCTTGTCTTGGCGGCCGGGCTTTGGCTGAGGGTCATCGCCAGACAATACAAGGTGGAGCACGCGGGCCTGGTGACTACCGGTCCCTACGCCGTCATCAGACACCCGCTCTACGTCGGCAGTCTTCTTACCGGCACGGGTCTGGCGCTAATACTCGGGAGCATCCCGTTTTTGGCCGTGTTCATCGTTGGGTTCACTTTGGCACACAGTCGGATCGCGCGAAGCGAAGAAGATTTTCTGCGAAACGAATTTCCTGACGAATTCCCTGCCTATGAGAAATCCGTTCCAGGTTGGATACCCCGGCCGAGAGCCGTCGTGAGTCTGATACGGGATCGCAAAACTTGGATGTTTATTTGCGCCGACTCGATTCGTCGAGAATGTAGCGCGATCTGCGGAGCGATAGCTGGAGGTTTTCTGTTGGAAACCTGGGCAGATGTCTCGCTCTACGGTTGGTCAACAACCCGAACGGAGGGCCTGTTCAGCGTGGCGTCGGCGCTGGCTGCTCTGACAACTTGGCTTTCCGTGCGTGCGCTGCCGAGGTTGCGCGCCAAGGCTCATTAATGCTCTTGAGTGTATTCACTATCTGTGCGTCTACTTGCCGCCATGCCTTCAATAAATATGCAACGCAAGCCGTCCCCATGCTCGTATTATTACCAGTAACCGGAGTCGCAAGGCTTCCGAGTTCACGTATCAAGCCCGCCAGTCCTTGGCGAAACACCGTCTCATAGGTCACCGCCCGATTCGGAACAACACGGTGACTTATGCGCGCGAGTAGAGAAGGTGGTAAGTTGCGAGAACTGCTGGAACGAAAACCCTGCCCAGCCGAAGACGAAGATGAGCCGCGCTACGCAATGGAAAACGACTACCCGCGACAGTCACGTGCGGGGCAGAAGAAGCAGTCGCGCCTGTCTCGCATCGTGCGCGCGAACAAGAAGCGCCTGCTATGGTTCGCAATCGTCAGCGCTATCGGGTTATCTCTGGCTTATTATGTAGTCGCGCCCACACCGGTCGACTATGTCATCGCAAGAAGCACCAGAACTACTGAGACGCTCGGCGCTTTCGGACGCGTTGCCGGAGAGCGGGCAACGGAACTTGGCCTTGACGTCACCGGTGTTGTCGGTCGCATATATGCGAGCGAGGGCGACCGTGTGAAGGCGGGAGCGCCTATCCTGGTTGTAGATACCTCGGAAATGGACGCGGCTGTCGAAGCCGCCCGTGCTTCGTTGCACGCCGCGGAAGCTGAGTTGGCCCGCGCAAGCCGGCCAGCCCTGCCGTCTGAAATTGCGCAGGCACGTGCGGAGTTGGCGCGGTCAGACTCGGTCGGACGGGCCCGCGTAGCCCAGGCGCAGGCGCGTTTGCGCAATCTGCAGGAAGGAAGCCGCTCGCAGGAGATAGCCGAAGCTCAAGCCACACTGCGCCGAGAGCAGGCCGTACTCACCAAGGCCGAAAACGACTATCGCCGTACCAAGGAACTGGTAAACGAGGGCGCGATGGCCGCCGCGCAACTCGATGCCGCGAGAATGGAGCTGGAATCCGCCAGGGCGACGGTTGAGGCGCAGCGGGAGCGAGTGAACCTGGTGAGGGCCGGGGCGAGGCCGGAACTGGTGGCGGAGGCGAGAGCCGCTGTGGCCGAGGCGCAGGTGAGCCTGTCTACTTCGGTTCGCGCGGCACGTGAGCGGCTGAATTCGCTGCTTGCACTGCCACGGTCCGAAGACGTTCGCGCGGCACGGGCGAAGGTGGACCAGGCCCGGGCCGAGCTTGCGCGCGCGATGACTTCACGAAGCAGGTCGGAGCTACGTGCACCGTTTGACGGCGTCCTGGCCGACCTAATGGTCGAAGCGGGGCAGTCCGTATCGCCAGGTCAGAAGCTGGCGTCGTTGCAGGAGATCGCTAGGCCTGTAATAGAAGTCGAGACCGATGAGGACAATCTTAGCGTCCTTGCGAGTGGCATGAAGGCAGTGGTGAGCTGCGATGCATTTCCGGGCAAAAGTTTTCAGGCTGTCCTATATGACCTTGGCTCTACTGCCGATCCAGACCGCGGCACCATAAAGATCAAGCTCAGGCCGATCGGCCACGTGAGCTGGCTGAGGCCGAACCTGACGGTAGACGTGAACATCATCACAAAGACCGGCGCGCGACAGGTAATCTTGCCTCCGGACACGCTTACTCGGGCCAACGGCCGTGCGGCGGTGATGGTGATACGCAACGGTATTGCGACCCCAGTGGCTGTGAATACCGGCGCGGCAGGCGCGCGCGGAATTGTGGTTCGGGGCAACCTCAAGGATGGTGATGTCGTGATACGTAATGCGGCGAAGGTGAGAGCCGGCGACAGCGTGAGCCTGGCAAACGGGAGCTAAGCCATTGAAGTGGTTCGAGCTCAAGGTAGCCACAAGGCATCTCGTCGCAAGCCACGGTCAGACGGAACTGACGGTCGGTGCGGTGGCGGTGGGAGTGTTGCTGGTGGTATTCCTGTCCTCGCTCATCAATGGCTTGCAGGTTGGGCTTATAGACGACGTGGTCGGCTCGATCCCACACGTTACGGTTGAGGCCGAGACTCCTTCGTCTGTTCCGATGTGGAAGTTGAAACCGGGCGAAGTGGGGGTCGTGACCAGGTTGGAGAAGATGTCGTCGCGGAAACGCAAGATAGAGCAATGGCGCAAGGTATTGGCCAGCATCAAAGCGTTACCGGGAGTAGAGGCGGCTGCGCCGTCGGTAGAGGGCAGCGGGATTGTCGGTCGTGGAGCTAAACACCAAAGCGCTCAGATCGTGGGAGTCATACCTGAGCAATACGTGAAAGTGCTGTCACTCAAAAACAGAGTGATCGAGGGAGATTTCCTTCGGCTGGACCAGCAGGATGCAGCGATCGGCGTGAAGATGGCCTATGACCTGGGCGTCGGGGTTGGCGATCGCATCAAAGTGGCGTCGAATACCGGTGTGGTGCAGACCTTCCGCGTGAGCTGCATATTCGATCTGGGAATCGAGTCGGCGAACGAGTCGAGGGTGTATGTCGGCCTACAGGCCGCGCAGGCAATGTTGGGTTTGGGCAGGGATATTACTACGGTAAACGTGCGCGCCAAGCGTATTTTCGGCGCGGACGAGGTCGCCTCGGCAATACGCGGCTTCACTAACCTCACCGTGACAAGCTGGATGGAGAGCAACAAAGCGTTTCTAGACACGCTGACCGCGCAGAACTCCTCGGCCATCATCATTCAGGGTATGACGCTGCTTGCCTCGGCGTTTGGAGTGGCGAGCGTGATGATAGTGTTTGTGGTTCAGAAGAAAAAAGACATCGGGATCTTGAAGAGCATGGGCGCAACTGCTAGCCAAATACAGAGGATATTCATACTCGAAGGGCTTGGCGTTGGGTTATGCGGAGCGATATTGGGCAGCGGACTGGGAACGGGGCTGTGTTTTCTGGCGACTCACATCGTCCGGCCAGGCGAGATGTTCGGCGGACGCCCCGCGACGATAGTGCCTATGCAATGGGACATCGTCTACGTTCTGGCGGCATCGGCAGTGGCAATTGTGATGGGACTGATAAGCTCACTTGTGCCTGCAAGGAGAGCGGCAAACCTGAACCCAGTGGAGGCAATAAGAAGTGTCTAAGCCGATAGTGGCCATTCGTAATGTATCAAAAGGTTACGGCGACGAGGTGATCACCTGGGCCTTGCGTGAGGTGAATCTGTGCGTTAACCAGGGGGAGTTCGTGGCGATTGTCGGCGCGTCAGGATCCGGCAAGAGTACAATGCTCAACCTCATCGGCGCGCTCGACACACCCACCCACGGCGTGATCGAGATCGACGGTAGCGACACGTCCCAACTCGACGAGCCTGGCCTCGCGGCGCTTCGAGGCGATGTGATTGGTTTCGTTTTTCAGTTCCACTATCTGCTCTCGGAGTTCACCATCTTCGAAAACGCACTGATGCCGCTAGAGATCAGAAAAGGCGGCGCGACTAGGGACGACATGGACTGGATCAAGCACCTCTTCTCGCGGGTCGGGCTGGAGCACCGGTTGGGCTGCAGACCCACGCAGCTTTCCGGCGGTCAACAGCAACGGGCGGCCATAGTGCGGGCGCTTGCCAACAGGCCCAAGCTGATACTTGCCGATGAGCCTACCGGCAACCTTGACAGCGAGAACGGCGTGCTGGTGTTCGATTTGTTGACAGAGCTCAACTCGCAGCTTGGGACCTCGTTCGTGCTTGTCACCCACGACGACGAGCTTGCCAAGCGCGCCCAGAGGATTGTTTCGATGATTGACGGCAAGATCGCCGCCGACTACGAGGTAGCGGCACTGGAGCCGGAGGCTGCTGAGGTTGGGCGAAGGGCATAGGTCTTCTCTTCAAATAAACACCCCCTTATCTATTTCCAAACCCACCAGGAATCTTCTGCAGCAAGGGGAATAGCGAACTGAAACGCTCCCGATTTCGATGACAAGGCGGCGCGGTTTCGTATATACTGGTCTGGACCTAGACTACGAACGCCAACTTAACGGAGGCCGCCGCGCAATGAAAGACTGGGAGAATAAGCAGCTTTTTCATCGCAAACGATTACCCGCCAGAGCTTATGCTTTTCCATATCCCGACACCACATCAGCACTCGTTGGTCAACCAGGGGCATCTCCTTGGGTTCAACTGTTAAACGGCGTGTGGAGGTTTCTTTATGTGCCATCTCCGGAGCACGCGCCGGCCGGATTTTACGACGAGACATTCGACGACTCCGGCTGGGACGAGTTGGCAGTACCGTCGTGCTGGCAAATGCACGGCTACGGCAAGCCACATTATACCAACGTGCCATATCCGTTTCCTGTGAATCCGCCTTACGTTCCGTCAGATAACCCTACTGGTTGCTATAGGCGAACGTTCAACATACCCAAGTCGTGGGACGGTAGCCGCGTAATAATTAGGTTTGAGGGAGTGGATTCGGCTTTCTACGTCTGGGTCAACGGCGCCCAGATTGGCTTTAGCAAGGGCAGTCGCATACCGGCAGAGTTTGATGTTACCACTGCCGTAAGGCCGGGAGTGAACACACTGGCGGTAAAGGTCATACAGTGGTCAGACGGCTCCTATTGTGAGGACCAGGATATGTGGTGGCTAAGCGGCATATTCCGCGATGTCTATATAATTGCGATGCCATCTGTGTGCGTTTGGGATATAACTGTCCGAACGCCGCTGAACAAAGACTACAAAGATGCCACTCTTGAATTGTCAGCACTCGTGAAGAATACCAGACCTGAGGCCGCGAAAGAATGCACACTGCGCGCCGTGCTCGTTGGCCAAGACGGCGGCGAAGTTGCGTCAGCATCGGCTATATTGAATATCGAAGCAGGCAAAGAGATTCGTTCAGAGCTTTCTATGCCTGTAACAAACCCGGCTAAGTGGACCGCCGAGACCCCAACGCTTTATACGCTGCTGATCTCGTTAGCAAACAACAAAGGCGAGGTCTTTGAGGTCGTGCCCGTGAAAGTTGGGTTTAGACAGGTTGAGATCAAAGGTGGAAACCTCCTGGTGAACGGTGTGCCGGTGATGTTCAAAGGTGTGAATCGCCACGAGCACCACCCAGATCTAGGCCGCGCGGTGCCGTTGGAAACAATGCGCCAGGACATACTGCTTATGAAGCAGCACAACATCAACGCAGTGCGAACATCGCACTATTCCAACGACCCTCGCTGGCTTGATCTATGCGACTACTATGGCCTTTACCTCATCGACGAATGCGATTTGGAAACTCACGGCTTTGCCCTCGTCAAAGACTGGCGCGGCAACCCTGCAGACGACCCGAAATGGAAAGAAGCGTGTGTCGATCGGATGGAGCGGATGGTGCAACGAGACAAAAACCATCCATCCGTAATACTCTGGTCGCTTGGGAACGAATCCAATATTGGCTGCAACCACAAGGCGATGGTGGAGCGAACCCGCGAGATCGATCCCACTCGGCCCATTCATTATGAAGGCGATCAACAGCTAACCGTGGTGGACGTGTTTAGCCAGATGTATACGCACGTGGATATGGTCGTGAAGATCGGCAAGGGCGAAGACGGCGTAGAGCACGCCGGTCATAAGAACCCGCCAAGCTACAAGAACATGCCGTTTATCATGTGTGAATATGCCCATGCGATGGGAAATGGCCCCGGCGGGCTGACCGAGTATTGGGATGCGTTTTACAAGTATCCACGCTTGCAGGGCGGCTTTGTTTGGGAATGGCTGGATCACGGAATACGGTGCAGAACTGAGGACGGAACAGAATACTTCGCCTACGGCGGCGATTTCGGCGACGTTCCGAATGACGGAAACTTCATTTGCGATGGGCTTGTTTTCCCAGATAGAAAACCATCGCCGGGGCTTATAGAGTACAAGAAAGTAATTGAACCTGTGCTTACTGAGGCAGTAGATCTCTGTACGGGGAAGTTGCGCGTCACCAATCGCTACGATTTTCGATCGCTGGACCACTTGAGCTTGAGTTGGTCGGTCACAGAGAACGGAGTCGTTGTTCAAAGTGGTACGGTTGCCATCCCCGACGTAGCCGCAGGAAAGTCGGCGGAGGTTAATGTGCCTTTTAAGGTTCCGTTGGCCAGACCTGGAGCACAGTACTACCTAAACGTGTCGTTCACATTGGGGCAAGATGAGCCCTGGGCAAAGGCGGGGCACGAGGTCGCGTGGGCGCAGTTCAGACTGCCGGTAAATGCCCCTGCCATAGTTAAGACTACCAACACTATGCCAGAAGTAGCCGTCATCGACGGTCAGACTGTAACAGTGCTTGGCGCGGACTTCCGCGTGAATTTCGACACATTGCGGGCAGTTCTTGAAGGTTGGGAATCTAACGGGATTGGACTCGTTAAACAGGGTCCCAGGCTGAATCTATGGCGGGCGGTGACGGACAACGACGCCGCTCGCGACAACGCCGCCGCATGGAGAACGGCAATGCTGGATCAACTCCAGCACCGTGTATGTGAGGTGCGCGTCGACAGGCCGACGTCTTCAGTGGCGCGAGTGGTTGCGGACGTGAGAATCCAAACACCGACGCACGACCGGGCTATCGACTGCCACTACGTCTACACCATCTACGGCAACGGCGACATATTGCTCGACGTGTCCGGCAAGTTCGACGGCGATTGGCCTGAGTCGCTGCCTAGGATAGGTCTACAAATGACAATCCCTGCAACATTGGATCAGGTCACCTGGTTCGGACGCGGCCCCGGCGAAACCTATCCCGACAGTAAACAGGCAGGCAGGTTTGGCAGGTACCGGATGAGTGTCGACGAGCTTTATACGCCTTATGTCAGACCTCAGGAAAACGGCAATCGGAGTGATGTAACTTGGTTGGCGATGACCGACCTCCGAGGGTTTGGGATGATGGCAGTTGGACAGCCATCACTTAACTTCAGCGCCCACTGGTTCTCAACTGTGGACTTAGAGCGCGCAACGCACACCCACGAGCTGAAGAAGCGGCCGGAGATCACGTTAAACTTGGATTATGCTCAAAACGGGCTAGGCTCGGCTAGCTGCGGGCACGCTCCTTGGCCACAATACGTGCTCAGACCGGAGGATTTCCGGTTCGCAGTGTTGCTCAGACCAGTCCGTGAGGATGCGCTGTCGTTCGCTGATGCTGCCGGCATCCAGCCCGAAGTGATCGACTGACGAAAGAATCGGAGAAAACTTGCGCTGGCCGATAGAGCATCTTCTTTACTGACGATCGGAATCCTTGGCCAGGTGTGCCAACATTCCTTTGATGTCCTTTGCACCCTTTATTGCAACATAAGCCGTGATCGTCGAATACCATCCCACGCATGCTATCGTCAGCACCCACCAAGTTGTTCCCGAAAGCAAAGCCCACACCGTCGACAGAAGCGCAACCACACCAGGTATCAGGACCCGCAGAGGTGACCGCGACCGTTGTTCTTCCGCCGTATCAAGCGTCACCACGTCGATCTGAACACCACCTCCTCTGCTCTTCGGCTTAAGCAGCGAACCGACCACCATCGCCAACGCCGCAAACAAATACGCCGCTATGCCTGCGTAGTAGCTGTCGAACTCGAAACTGATGATCTTGTTGGCGTGCAAAACTCCCACGACCAGGTTAGCCAGTGGCACCAGCGCGCCCACCACAATCGCCGCCCCCGCGCCCCAGTTGTTGGCCCGCTTCCAGTAGCAGCACGCGACCAGCAGCGTAGACATGCTCGCCAGGTAGATCGTTCCCGTCACGCCGAGATAGGTCCACATATCGGTCTTCGGTTGATACCAGAGTCCGAAGAATAGCAGAAAAACGCCAATGAGCGCGATAATTGTTCTGTTCCAAAACAAACCCTTCCGTTCCGACCACGGTTTGCCCCGGCGAAAAGGCGCCATAATGTCGTTGTAGATCACGCTGCCCCAAGTGAGCATATAGGAAGAATCGGTGGACATATCCGCTGCCAACATAGCCGCCACTACCAGGCCCATGAGCCCCGTAGGCACGAATGTGGCAAGAAACATCGGCATGGCCAACTCCGTCCGCGGAAGCCCAGTGGCTGCGTTTACCGGCAGCGACGACACGTTTATTGTAGCCAGCGCAGCTATACCCCAGATACCTGGTAACAGGAAGCGGCAGACGAAAAAGAAGCTCGTGCCGGTGTAGACCTTTTGCCCGGTGTGCGTGTCCTTTGCCGCCAATACCCTCGCGATAGTAGTCTGCCAGGTCAGCACGGCCGCAGTATTGAGCAACGCATTGAACGTAACATACTTCCAGCCCATAGTTGGGTTCGCAAATGGGTTGAACCCGCCCGCGCCATAGTGCTGGCGGACAGTGTCGGCCAGCTTCTCCCAGCCGAGATTCCGAAGCACAAGCCCAGTCACCAACAGCAGTCCCGTGCTCATGACTATGAACTGCAGATAATCGGTCACCAGCACAGAGAGCATTCCGCCGAGGATGGTGTAGACCGCGACGCCAACCAGCAGGATCGTCATCGTAACTTCGAGCATGTGAGCCTGCACCCACGGACCTGCGTGCAAATTGAGCTGGTCTATTCCGCAGCACTGCACCAGAAAATCGCCGCCAAGCCGCAGGAACACGCCCATGTTGAGTAAACCGCCGAGCACTATCACCACGCCCGCCATCCAGCGCACACTCGAACCAAAACGCTTCTCGAAAAGCTCGGGTATAGTGATGACGCCGGCGTTGCGTAGCGGTTTGATACAGAAGCCGGTAAGCCCTACCACCAGCATGGCTATCGCGAAGGTGATTCCCGGAGTCGCGCCGGCGAAGCCCTTGTCGTAGCCGTTCTGAGCTACATACATGCACGTGACTATGCCGAACTCCGTCGCGGCTAAAGAGGCGATGCCCAAATACAGGTTCATCTCTCGGCCAGCAACAAGGAAATGCTCAACCCTGCCCACATATCGGCGCACCATAATCCCAGCGGATATGGTGATTAGCAAATAGAGTCCGACTATTCCGCCATCAATCCAGGTGAAATTGCCCAACTTGTCTCCTCGTAGACCATTGAGTCTGTTTTGCGCTATAGCTTTGTCTTCGATACAGCGCCAACACTGACCTTCCGAGGCAGTTCCGCTTTCAGCACCACCAGCATCCACCGCGCCCTGTCGCCCGAATTACGGGGACCGTGGACCCACGCACGAAGTTTCCCCAGTCGCCGGGGCCGGGTAAAGCTCTTATCGCTTCAACATGCAGCCATATCTTCAAATATCCGAGGGAGAGATCAATGATGGCAACCGTTACGGCGGAAAAACCCGAAACCAGAGCAGCCAAGATGCCCGAGTCAGTTGCCAAATCTAAACCGGAGCAGCAATCCGCAGAAGAAAACCCACTGAGCACAATGCTTATGGGACTGGCATTTGGCTCCATTGTGGTGTCGTTGGGGCTGTTTGTTACCAGACGCAATGAAAGCGCCATATTCGTAGGTCTGTGGGCGCCGACGTTTCTGGGGTTGAGCATCCTACAGAAAATCAAGTGAGATTAGAACAGGATCGGGAAAACTGACTCTATTAACGAAATTTGGCGAACTTTGAGCCTGGCAGACACGTCTATTGATTGGACCTTGTTCCACCTCTCCTTTTGCTGGGCAGCCCGTATGTTCAGGGCTGCCCCCGGCCATAAGTCCCTTCAGTCACTAAGCCACTCTCCGTTCGTGAATGACGCGATCCACATCGTCGTCAGTGCGATCCAGCTCCTCGTAGATGTGGTCCAGGTCTCCGCGGTCCATTATGCGCTTCAGCGCGTCGACGACGGTCGGATCCAGCGTTCTGCCCGCACATCTGTTGAGCTCGTTAACAAGCTCCTCCTGCGGCATTCTGTCTCTGTAAGGTCTGCGAGACCTCATGGCATCGAATGAGTCCACAACCACTAGTATTCGCAGTAGCAAGGGCTGGTCTTGGGCCGACAGACCCGCCGGGTAACCCTTGCCGTCGAGGCGTTCTTGGTGGTGTTTTATCAGGAACAAGACTTCGTTAGGCAAGCCAAGCGGTCGACATATCTCTTCGCTCACTATTGGATGACGGCGCATCGTCTCCCACTCCTCGACCGTGAGCTTACCGGCCTTACGGAGGATGCTGTCGGGGACCCCGATCTTACCGATGTCGTGAAGTAGCGCTGCGTTGCGGAGCGACTCTATGCTGTCTGGCCTCACTCCGAGCTCCTCGGCTACGAGGCAAGCCACCTGCATAACCCTTTCCGAATGACCGCGGGTGTATTCGTCTCTTGCTTCCAATCCGTTCGCCAACGTTTGCAGTGTGCGCAGGAACGATTTCTGCAGATTCGTATACAGCCGCAAGTTGACTATCGCGGCGCCTGCCATTGCTGCAAATATCCTGACAATATCCAGTGCATCGTCACCGAAATCCTCGCTCTGGATACCCCACACCATCAGCACGCCCAGCACAGACGTATCGCTGTCGTTGTTCGACGCCTGCCACAACAACGGAGCGGCCATCACGGGCCTGTCGTTCTGCGACACTTCGTTCTCTCCCGGATTCTTGGTAGCCGTGCGGACAGTGAACTCCCTGCCACTATTCAGGACCCAGTTCGCGCACGATCGAAGCTGCGCGTCCGTAGGCGTCGGAGCAGCACTCGTTTCGTTCCCGGTCGGGTAGAAAGCCTCGCACTCCAGCTCGCCGTCGTCATTGACGAGCAGAAGCTGCCCGCCGCACGCGTCCGTCTCGGTAACGGCCGACTCAAGCACGTAAAGGGCCAGTTCGTGCACATTTCGAAAGCTGGTCAGACGCGCACCAACGTTGAGTATGGCGTGGAGGTAGGAACCGCGTTCCGAGGCGAGTTCGTCCTGCGATCGCACGTGGGAAACGTAGGCGGCCACCAACAGACCAATAATGATGACCCCGCTTCTCAGGCCAACTACAGCCAGTATATGCCCCAGATCCTGAGATTGGTCAAAGGTGCAGAGAGTACTGACCGCATTCGCCGCCAATATCGCACCGGTGGCCACCAGCAACTTACGCAACTCGGCGGAGGTGTAGCCGCAATTAATTAGCACGATCCAATACAGCAAAAACGCGTAGCTGTCCGGACCCGTGATTACGTTTACAAAAGTTATGAGGGCAACATCGAGGACCTTGTTGACGAGCGAAAGCCTTCGCCCATACTTGACGAACCTGGCCTGGTCGCTGACGCAGAACGCCATCGCTCCGTTATAGACCGCAACAATCGCCATCAGCGCCGCTATATACGTAATGGGAAGCACATCGCTGGCGGCGGCAAGCCCAAGAACCGCGACCACCCACCGCAGCGATGCGATCAGTCGTTCAGCACGTCTTCTTTTCTCCATAACGCCTCAATCAGTTTCTTCGGTTTCGGATGGCGATTTCGTTAGATTAGCCAGAAGCTATTGGCCAGGTAGCTTGAACGACCGGCGGAGAAGCGAGACTATTTCTGGCCGTCTAATGAGTGTCACGTCGTCGTCTATGACGATGTGGTCAGCC
>Ga0209018_1000080_pt1 | contig 81940 bp, 60 predicted proteins | sample YNPBryBLVA2012_FD_185814 | JGI IMG/M metagenome (GOLD analysis project Ga0209018, IMG submission 185814) | Anoxygenic and chlorotrophic microbial mat microbial communities from Yellowstone National Park, USA - YNP Bryant BLVA 2012 (SPAdes)... ... | reverse complement strand
TTCCTTGCTTTCGCGGGAATCCACGACCTTGTCGTGCCGATGGCCGCAGAAGGGACAGTTCAAAGGCTCACCTCACGATCCAAGCGTTTGATTTTACGCAAGTTGATACCGTAGTGGAAACTAAGGCCGAGTCCAATGGGCACTATAACTACAAAAGTAATAGACCATATCACGATCGCTATCCCGGCGGCCACCTCGAGCGGCACGCCCAGTAGTTCCACAAGAACCACTACCGAGACGACCTGCACGCCTCCACCCACCCCGGGGATCTGGAGGATGCTGCCCAGGGAAACGAAGCCCATGAAAATGACGACCTCGCGCAAACCGAAGCCTGCGGTCCAGGGGCTGGCGCGGAACAGGCAGATGTAGCCCAAGGTGATCAAGCCCCACTCCAATCCGGTGTATGCCGCCAGGCGGGCCAGGGCGCCGGCCTGGCGGGTCGAGGCCAAGCCCTCAACAAAAGCGCCCACTACGCCCTCGGCCCGCTGGAAGTGCCGCGCGGGCAGGAAGGCGAGGCCATCTAGCAGGCGGCGGCGCGCGACACCGAAAAACCGGCGGATAACCAGGAGAATCACCAAGCACAGGGCCGAGACGATCCCCACGACGTAACCGCCTACCCGGAGCGCCCACTGAAGCCCGGGTCCGAGTCCGGCGTGCGAGGGTCCCACCTGTGCGAGCGCAAGTCCAAACACGATCAACACGGCCAGCAGGTCATAGATGCGCTCCAGCGCCCAGGCAGCCACCTGCGACGACACGGGCACCTTCTCCTTGCTGGCGATCAGATAGGGACGGACCAGCTCGCCGGCCCGGCCCAGCAGGACCACGGCCGTGAAACCCACGGCAGTGGCTGCGAAGAGATTCCAGATGCGAGGGTGGGGTTTCACGGGTCGCAGCATGACGGCCCAGCGCAAGGCCCGCCCGTAATAAGTGGCCAGGGCAAGCGCGGCGGAGGCGGCCACCCACCCAGGCGCCAGCTCGCCGAAACTGCGGAGGAACACGTCCCAGTGGAATCCGGCCTGGCGCCAGCGGGCGTACAGCAGAGCGCCCACGGCCGCAGTGAAAGCCAGCAACAGCAGGGGCCAAAGCCAAGGCCGTCCCATGCCCCGGCGTCCGGTCGCCGCACTGCGTGCGGTCTGCGATGGCGCGGGGGCCCCGGCGCCGCCATCGCCGGAGGCGACGCCGGGCGTGGGGATTTCGGCCTCGCGCCCGTTTTGCGATCGGGCTAGAATGGGACCTTGCATGAGCGGCCCGGCCCGTCCCCCGGGGCAGGGGAGCGCCGCCGTTTTCTGCCCGGGAGCAGGGATTTCGGTGAACTTCCCATGATAGAACCTCGTTTGACTGGTTGGAAGCCTGGAACGGCCCGAACGGCGCGACGGGGCGCCGGCCGAAGCAGGCGGGGACGAGGCAGCCCATGGCAGCCACCGCCATCTCGATTCGCCCTGCGGCGGCAGGACGGCGCCGCCCAGCCGGTTGGGCGTGGGCGGGCGCTCCCGTAAAGAGCTTGGATCCGGACCTCCAACTGGTCGAACGATGCCTGAGCGGCGAACAGGCCGCCTGGGAGGATCTCATCAAGGCCCACACTCGGCGCGTCTACGCGGCGTGCTACCGCTTCACGGGAAGCGACGCGGAGGCGCAGGATCTCACGCAGGAAGTCTTCCTGCGGGTGTTCCGGAGCCTGAAGAGCTTTCGAGCGGGTGAAGGTTCATTTGTGGTCTGGCTGTACCGCGTCACGCGGAACCTTTTGATAGACCATTACCGGCGGACCCGGCTGGAGCGGGCCTCGGAATCTCTGGAGGACCAGCTTGCGGTGTTGGAGGAGCGCAGCGGGCCGGCCTCGCGGACCGAAGGGATGCTGGCCGGCAGGGAGGCGAGCGAGCTGCTGCAAGGCGCCCTGGCTCGGCTGTCGCCGGAGTTGCGGGAGACGGTGATCCTGCGGGATTTGGAAGGCATGGAGTACCGCGAGATCGCCCAGGTATTGCGGGTGCCCGAGGGCACGGTAAAATCCCGACTCAACCGCGGCCGCGCCGAGCTGGCGCGGGTTTTGCGGCGTCAAGGGGTGCTGGCATGAGCTGCGCCGAACTCGAGGCCCTGATCTGCGATTATGTGGACGGCGCCCTGGGTCCTGCCGAGCGGCAGCGTGTGGAGCGGCATCTGGAAGCCTGCCCGTCCTGTGCGGCCCTGGCTCGGGATGCGGCCGCGGCGGTGTCTTTCATGGTCCGTGCGGCGCAGGTCGAACCGCCGCCCGAGCTGGTGACGCGGCTGTTGTTCCAGATCCCCAGCCGGATTGCGGACACTGCGACGCCTGCGGGCGGGCTACTGGGCCGGCTGGGGGCGCGGCTGAGGCCGGTGCTGCAACCCCGCTTCGCCATGGGCATGGCGATGACGATTCTCTCGTTTTCGATGCTGGGGCGATTCGCGGGGATTAGCCCGCGCCAGTTGACGCCGGCGGATCTGCATCCGGCCAAGGTCTGGCAGGCCCTGGATGATCGAGCCCATCGGGCTTGGGAGCGGGCGAGGAAGTTTTATCTGAGCCTGCGTGTGGTCTACGAGATCCAGACGCAGCTTCGCGAGTGGAGTCAACTGCTTCAAGAAGAGGAAGCCAGGAGCGAGCGTCCGGGCGGTCCGTCGGCGGAGCCCGAACCGAGCCGGGATCCCGGCTCCAGGGGCCCTTCGGTCGCGCCGCCGGAGGGCGCGCCGAGCAGCCAGGGGAACCGATCCCCGTAGCCAAGGAGATGGCAAGCCATGAACTGCATGAATCACCCTGACATCCCGGCGGCCGCTTACTGCCGCACTTGCGGGCAACCGCTGTGCGCAGCCTGCCAGCGTCCGGCCCAAGGCAGCATCTTTTGCGAGCAGCACCTGCCTGCGCAAGTGGCGGCCTCGGCCAGGTCTGCTTCGCCGCCGCCCACGCCGGTGGGCGGCGGTTCGCCCGGGCTGGCGTTCCTGCTGGGGCTGATCCCCGGCGTGGGCGCCATTTACAACGGCCAGTACGCCAAGGGACTGGTCCACGTGGTGATCCTCGGACTGCTGATCAGCATCACGAGCTCGGGCGGGGCCCGGGGATTCGAGCCGCTGTTCGGCTTCCTGATCGCCATCTTTTACGTGTACATGCCCTTCGAGGCCTACCATACGGCGCGGCGGCGGCAGCTCGGCCAGGCGGTGGACGAATTCTCGAGCCTGCTGCCGATGCGCAGCGCGAGGCGGGGCTTCCCGGTGGGACCAGTGCTATTGATAGCGCTGGGGGTGCTGTTCCTTTTGAACAATTTGGAACTGCTGCGATTCGAGCGGATCGTGCGCTACTGGCCGGTGTTGTTGATCGGGCTGGGAGGTTACATGTTGTATTGCCGGTTGACCGGGCTGGGTCCGCGGGGCAACGGCGGGGAGGCGGGCAATGGAAACCGCTAGGAGCGCTCTGCTGCGGGCGGTGCGCGGCCCGATCATGCTGATCACGCTAGGAGCGCTGTTCAGTTGGGATTATGCCGGCGGGCAGCCCTTTTCGCGCACCTTCCCGGTGTTGCTGATCGTCTACGGCGTGCTGAAGTTGCTGGAAAGGCTGGCGGGCGAGCCGGGCGGGCCGCAGTATGGAGGTCAGCTATGAGGCCGCGCTCCGTGATCGGTCCGTTGCTGCTGATCGCAGTGGGCGGGCTGTTGCTGATGAACACGCTGCGCCCGGAACTGCCGATCCTGGAAACCCTAGCCCGCTACTGGCCGTACCTGCTGATCGGCTGGGGCGTGTTGCGGCTGCTGGAGATTGTGGTCTGGAGGCTGCGCGGTCTGCCGCTGCCGGCCTGCGGGGTCTCGGGCGGAGAGTGGACGGCGGTGGTCCTGATCTGCCTGATCGGTTCGGGCCTGTATGCCGCCCATCGGTACCGTCCCTGGGAGCGGCTGGCAGGGTTGGCGGGCAAGAGGGTGGAGTTGTTCGGGCGGAGCTACGATTATCCGATTGCCGAGCAGCGGCGCGCGGCGGGGCCGGCGCCGCGGGTTTTCCTGGAGAATTTGCGGGGCGACGCGCGGGTGACCGGCGTGGAAGGGACGGAGATCCGGGTGAGCGGGCGCAAAACGGTGCGGGCGCTCGAGGAAAGCGGGGCCGCCGAGGCAGACCGCCGCAGCCCGGTGGAAATCTCCGGGGGGGACGGGCGCATCGTCATCCGGACCAATCTGGACCGCGTGGCGGCGGAATACAAGATTGCGGCCGAGCTGGAGGTGGCCCTGCCGCGCGGGGCCAGCCTGGAGGTCCGCGGCCGGGAGGGAGACTTCGAGGTCAGCGATCTGGAAGGCAGCGTGGAAATCACCAGCGATAACGCAGGGGTGCGCTTGCAGAATATCGGCGGAGGGGTTCGCGTGAACGTTCGCCGCAGCGACCTGATCCGGGCGGTGAACGTGAAGGGGCCGGTGGACATTGCCGGCGGGCGGGGAAGGGACCTGGAGATCGAGAAGATCCAGGGACCGGTGACGGTCGAGGGTTTCTACTCGGGGGATCTGAGGTTCGCCGGGCTGTCCAAGGGGCTGCACTTTCACAATCCGCAAACCACGTTGCGTGTGGAGGGCATCGCGGGTCAAATTCAAATGGATTTGGGGGAGCTGAGCGGCGTGCGGCTGGAAGGCCCGATCCGCTTCACGAGCACCCGTTCGCGGGACGTTGAACTGGACGGCTTCACGCGGGGCGCCGAGATCGCGGTGGACGGAGGCGACGTGCGGCTGCGCCCGGTCGAGACCGCCCTGGGGCCCATGCAAGTGAAGACCCGGGCTGGAGACATCGAGCTGGCGGTGGCGGAGGGGGCCGCTTTCCAGTTACGGGCTCGGACGGCCCGTGGCAGCGTATCGAACCAGTATGGCCCGGCGCTCAAAGAGGAGAGCGAGGGCCGACACGGCGCGGTGCTGAGCGGGGGCGCCGCCGGGCCGCTGCTGTCGCTGGAGACCTCGCGGGGAGGGATCACGGTTCGCAAGGACACGGGGGCCGCGCTGGCCGGCCCTCGGGAGAGGCGCGGCAGCCGGGTCGAGATCGAGACCGAGGGCGGCAGGCTTCAGGTGCAGCGCCACTGAGGCCCTACGGGGAGCAGGGTCGGGTGGTATCCTTTCGGGGATGGATCGAAGGGAGTTTCTGGCTCTCTCGGGCGCAGCGGCGCGCGCCGAACGCCGGGCCGAAGCCGCTCTGGCCCAGGCGCCAGCCGGGCCGGCGGGCGGGGCCAAGGCTTGCTTGAAAGCGGGGACGCAGCACGGCTCGAGCGACGATATCCTGCGCGTGCTGGCGGCCTTCGGGGTCAACCACATTTGCAGCGCGCTGCCCTCGCGCAAGCTGGATGAAGCCTGGTCGGTCGAGGGACTGAGCCGGCTGCGCGAGCGGGTGGAATCCTTCGGCATCCGCCTGGAGATGGTTCCGCTGCCGCTGAGCTCGGTTCCCATCGCGCGTGCCGAGCATCCCAACATCATGCTGGGACGCAGCCCGGAGCGGGACCGGGAGATTGAGGCGATCTGCCAGATGATCCGCAACGCGGCCCGGGCGGGGATTCCGGCGCTCAAGTACAACCTGACGATCCTGGGCGTGGTCCGGACCGCTCCCACGCCCGGCCGCGGCGGGGCTCGCTACAGCACGTTCGTTTACGAGAAGGCTCCGCAGGAGCCGCCTTGGACGGAAGCCGGGCCGGTGAGCGCCGATGAGATGTGGGAGCGCATCACGTACTTTCTGGAGCGGGTGATTCCGGTGGCCGAAGAGTACAAGGTGCGGCTGGCCTGCCATCCGCACGACCCGGGGATGCCCCGCGAGAAGGGTTTTCGCGGGGTGCATCGGGTGCTGGGCAGCGTGGAGGGCCTGAAGCGCTTCATCCAGATAGCTCCGAGCCCGTACCACGGGCTGAATTTCTGCCAGGGCACGGTGGCGGAAATGCTCGAGGATCCCGGGCGGGAGATCTTCGAGGTGATCCGCTACTTCGGCCGGCGGAAGAAGATCTTCAACGTGCACTTCCGCAATATCCGCGGGGGCTTTCTCAACTTTCAGGAAACCTTCCCGGACGACGGCGACGTGGATATGATCCGCGCCCTGCGCACTTACAAGGAAGTCGGCTACGAGGGCATGGTCATGCCCGATCACGTTCCGCGGATCGAAGGCGATGAGGGCGCCCGGCAGGCGTTTGCGTTCGCCTTCGGCTACATTCAGGCGCTCATCCAATTGGTGAATTCCGAGGGTTGAGCGGCGGGCTGAAGCGAGCCAAGGCGGGGCGACAATGAACGCAGCCGAACGATGGATTCCGCTGCGCTGGCCGGCGAGCTGGCGCGATCCCTCGTACCTGGCTCTGCTGGAAGGATCGCCCATCAACTGCCTGCTGGTTTCGGGCTCCGGCGCGGGGTTTGAAGCGCTGGGCGAGGCGGCCGGCCGGCGGGGCATCGCGTGTCTGACGGCGCGAGGGGCCGAGGCGCCGGCCGCTGCGGCGGGCGAGCTGCGGATCGTCCCGCGCTCAGCGTTGGACTGGGGCGCGCGGGATCCGGTGCTGGCGGTGAGCGAGTGCGTCTGGCCCTCGGTAGCGGAGACCGGAGGCGGGGCGGAGGCGGGGCCGACGGGCATGCCGTGGGTGGATTCCAACGGCTGGTTCGTGCAACTGGCTCGGGTGCGCGCTCCGGGCCGGGCGGTGTGGCTGGTCTTCGAGCCGCCCGAGAACAGGGTCTTGCGGCCGGAGGCCTACGCGCTGGCGGCGGCGGACGCCGAGGCCTACGGGGCGCGTTGGCTCATCACCCTGGCCACAACCACGGCGGCGGACCGCGCTCAGGCGGCGGCCGCTTTGGGCGCCGTCGGGCGCGTGCTTCGGTTTTTCGAGGCCCACCGTAACTGGCGGGCATTCGGGCCCCGAGCCGTTTTGGGGGTCCTCTCGGACTTTTCGGGCGCCCACCGGGAGGCGGCCGAAGAGATCCTGAATCTGCTGGCGCGCCGCGCTCTGCCGTTCCGGATCTTGGAGAAGGCCGCTGTGGGGGCAAGGTCGCTGGAGGGTCTGAAGGCGGTCATTGATCCGGACGCGTCGCCTGCGTCCGGACCGTTGCGCGAGCGCCTGCTGTCGTTCGTTCGTGCGGGCGGGTTGCTGGTCACCGGGCCGCAGTGGGGCGCCGGGGAAGGCGTGCCCGCGCCCGGCGACGTGCACGGGCGCTACCGGGTGTTTCAGGTGGGCCGGGGCCGCCTGGCGATCGCCAAGGAGGAGTTCGGCGACCCTTATCTGGCTGCGCTGGATGTCCATTTACTGCTGGGGCGGCGGCATGACGTGATCCGGCTGTGGAACGCGGGCTCGCTGAACGCCTATTACACGGTTGCGCCCCCGGGGCGCCCGGCTTTGGTGCAATTGCTCAATTATTCGCTGCGCGGCGCCGCGCACTCGGTGACGGTGGGCTTGTCGGAGCGCTACCGGGCGGCGCGCTTTTGGGAGCTGGGGGCGAAGGCTCCGCGGCGGTTGGAAATCCGGCCGGCGGCGCAGGGTATCGAGTTGCCGCTGCCCGGTTTCAGCGTATACGCCGCCATCGAGCTGGAGGGCTGAGCGATGAAGGGCGGATGGAGCCGTCGCGAGGCGCTGGCGGCGCTGGCCGGCGGGCTGCCGGGAGCGGGCGAAAAACGCTCGCCAAGCGCGCCGGTGGCGGTGGCGCGTTGCCGGGGCTATGGGGCGGAGCTCGAAGCTGCGCTGGAGGGGATGTTCGATCAACTCGGCGGGCTGGGCCGGCTGGTGAAGGGCAAGACGGTGGCGATCAAGCTGAACCTGACGGGCAGCCCGAGCTATCGGATGGGGCACCGCCCGGCGGGCCTGGCGCAGTGGGTGCATCCGGCGGTGGTGGGCGTGACGGTGAGTTTGCTGGGCCAAGCGGGAGCACGGCGCATCCGGCTGCTGGAAAGTCCCTGGTCCACGGCCGAGCCGCTGGAGGAGTATATGCTGGCGGCCAACTGGGATCCGCGGGCGCTGGCGAGGGCAGCGCCCCGGGTCGAGTTCGAGAACACGAATTACCTGGGTTACGGCAAAGAGTATGTGCGCTTCCCGGTGCCTGGCGGCGGCTACATTTATCCGGCCTATGACTTGAATCATTCCTACCGGGAGTGCGACGTTTTCGTCTCGCTGGCCAAGCTGAAGGAGCACGCCACCGCGGGCGTCACGCTCTCGATGAAGAACTGCTTCGGGATCACGCCCTGCACGATTTACGGGGACGGAGCGCCGGAGGACGAGCCCGGCCTGTTCCCGCGCGGGGGCCGCGGCATGTTCCATTACGGGCGGCGCCAGCCGCCCAAAAGCGCTCCCCAAGAGAAGGATCCCCGCTCGCCGCGGGAAGGGGGCTACCGGGTGCCGCGCATTGTGGCGGAGCTGGCTGCGGCCCGGCCCATTGACCTGGCGATTATTGACGGGGTGGAGAGCATGGCGGGAGGCGAAGGCCCGTGGATTCGGGGCGTGCGCCCAATCAGTCCCGGGCTGCTGGTGGCCGGGACCAACCCGCTTTCGACGGACGCGGTGGCGGTGGCTCTGATGGGCTTCGATCCGATGGCCGGGCGCGGAACGCCGCCCTTTGAGCGCTGCGACAACACGCTCGAGCTGGCCGAGCAGCTCGGGGTCGGCACGCGGGATCTCCGCCGGATTGAGGTTCGCGGTCTGGGGCTGGCGGAAGCGATCTGTCGCTTTCGGGGCTGATCTGCTACCAGGCCACTTCGATCTGGTATGAGTCCGAGCCGCCCTTGGGGTCCTCGATCTGGAAGATCAGGCGGTAGCCATTGCGGGGCGGTGGGTTATATTGGTAGCGCTATGCGGGACGAGCGGCGGAGCAAGCGGTCAGGGTTGGCTTCGTGTCTGGTCGCGGGGCTTCTGGCAGGGCTTTGTTGCGGGCGGGCGGAGGCGGCGCCAGCGTCCGCGCGCGTGGAGGGCGGCAACATCGTGATCGAATTCGACCGGCAGCTCCAGAGCCGGGTGGCGGCCCGCTTCGGCGGCCGGCAGACGCTGCTCGGCGAGTTCCGGCCGAGCGAGTACCTGCGCGCCGGGGGCCGGGAGATCCGCGAGTTCGCCTTGCGCGGGGTGCGGCGGCGGGCGGTGCGCGACCAGTTGGGCGCCGGCCGGCAAGTGATTCTGACCGGTGAGGCCCCGGGGCTGAGGAAGGTGGTGAGCGCGACCGTCTATAAAGAGTTCCCGCGGATGGTCTTCTTGGAGGTCGAGTACGCCAACACGGGTTCGGCGGAGCTGGCGGTCGAGAGCTGGACCAATCATCACTACTGGATTTCGAGGGGCGAGCCGGCGGCCGATCCGCCCTTTTGGTCTTACCAGCCGGGTTCTTACAGCAAGCGTCCGGATTGGGTGCTTCCCGTGCGGGCGGGTTTCCAGCAAGAGAACTACCTGGGCATGAACGCCACCGATTACGGCGGAGGCACGCCGGTGGCGGACGTCTGGCGCAAGGATGCGGGCCTGGCGGCAGGCCATGTGGAGATGGCGCCCCGGCTGGTTTCCCTGCCGGTCGAGGTGGATAAGGAAGGGCGGGCCGGCCTGGCGGTGCGCCAGAGGGTGAATCAAGGGCTCAAGCCGGGCGACCGCCTGAAGACCTGCCGCACCTTTGTCGCCGTGCACCAGGGGGATTACTTTCAGGCGCTGCGGGATTACAGCCGGGTGATGGCCAAGCAAGGCGTGCGGTTCAGGCCCGCCCCGGAGAGCGCCTTCGCGCCGATCTGGTGCGGCTGGGGCTACGGACGGCAGTTCACTCCCGCCCAAATCTACGGGGCTTTACCGGTGGTGAAGAAGCTGGGCTTCGGCTGGGTCACGCTGGACGACGGCTGGCAGACGGCCGAAGGTGATTGGTTCCTGGTCAAGGAGAAATTCCCGGGCGGGGATGGCGACATGCGCGCCATGGTGGACAAATTCCACGGCGAGGGTTTCCGCGCGCAACTGTGGTGGGCGCCGCTGGCGGCCGATCCGGACACGGAGCTGCTCAAGAGGCATCCCGAGATGGTGTTGTTGAACGCGGACGGCTCGCGGCAGCGCATCAGCTATTGGAATTCCTGGTACCTGTGCCCGGCGGATCCGGCCGTTGTCGAATACCATCGCCAACTGGTGGTCAAGTTTCTGAGGGAGTGGGACTACGACGGTCTCAAGCTGGACGGCCAGCATATGAACGGCGTGCCGCCCTGTTACAACCCGGCGCACAAACATGCGCGGCCGGAGGAATCCGTGGAAGCCCTGCCGCTATTTTTCAAAGCGATTTACGAGACCGCGTTGGGGATCAAGCCGGACGCGCTCGTTGAGTTCTGCCCCTGCGGCACGGCTTTCGCCTTCCACATCCTGCCTTACATGAATATGAGCGTGGCCTCGGATCCGCGCGGCTCCTGGCAGATCCGGCTGAAAGGCAAGACGCTCAAGGCGCTGCACGGGGACGGCGTGGCTTATTTCGGCGACCACGTCGAGTTGAGTGACAACGGCGAGGATTTCGCCTCGACACTGGGCATTGGGGGCGTGGTGGGGAGTAACTTTCGGTGGCCGCCCGGCTCCGGCGGGCAGCGCAAGGGCCGCGGCGACCTGACGCCCGAGAGAGAGAAGCACTTCCAGAAGTGGCTCGATCTTTACCGCCAGAAGATGCTTTCGCGGGGCGAGTATCTGGGAGAACTTTACGATATCGGTTTCGACCGGCCGGAGGGCCACGCGATCCGGAAGGGAGAGGCGATGTACTACGCCTTCTACGCCCCCGCCTACAAGGGCCGCATCGAACTGCGGGGCTTGTCCCGGCGCGCCTACCGTGTGAGCGATTACGAAAACGGGCGCGATCTGGGCACGGTACGCGGGCCGGCGGCGACTCTGGAGGTCGAGTTCCAGCGGCGCCTGCTGCTGGAGGCCCGGCCGGAGTAGCGGCCTCGGAGCCGAAGCAAGCTCGGGCGTCAGCCCGCGCGGCGCAGCCTGCTCAGGCCGGGCGGGCTCTGGAAGGCGTGCTCGAGGACTTCCTGCTGTTCGAGCAGATGGCGCTTGTGGGAGCCGGTGGCGGGGCTGGGGCTCTCCGGGCGGCCAATGTATTCCAGCAGGCGCCGGGACTGGGCCAGCAGCGGCTGGACTTGCTCGTGCACGAAGCGGAACGCCCCCATATTGCGCGGCTCCTCCTGCACCCAGGCCACTTGGGCCGAGGGCGGGTAGCTTTGTAGGATCTCCTGCACCTCGCCGTAGGGGAAGGGGTAAAGCTGTTCGATGCGGACCAAAGCGACGTGCGAGGCGCCGCGGCGGCGGCGCTCGGCTTCCAGTTCATAGTAGATCTTGCCGCTAAGCAGCAGGACGCGGGAGACCGCTTGGGGATCGGCGGCCGAGGAATCGGGCAGGACTTCGCGGAAGGCGCCGGCGGTGAGCTCCTCAAGGCGCGAGGAGCAGGCTGGGTGGCGCAGGAGGCTCTTGGGGGTGAAGACGACCAGGGGTTTGCGCAAGGGGCGGCCGTCCGGTCCGCCGTACATCTGGCGGCGCAGGAGGTGGAAGTACTGTGCGGGGGTGCTCGGGTAGGCGGCCTGAATATTGCGGTCGGCGGCGAGCTGGAGGAAGCGCTCGATGCGGGCGCTGGAGTGTTCCGGTCCCTGGCCCTCGTAGCCGTGGGGCAGCAGGAGGACCAAACCGCTGGGCTGGCCCCACTTGTCCTCGCCGGCGGCGATGAACTGATCAATGACCACTTGGGCGCCGTTGGCGAAGTCGCCGAACTGGGCCTCCCAGAGGACCAGGGTGAGGGGATCGGCGATGGAATAACCGAACTCGAAACCTAGGACGGCGTTTTCGCTGAGCAGGCTGTCGTAAACGTCGAAGGGGGCCTGGTCGGGAGCGAGGCGGCTGAGGGGGCAGAACTCGTGCCCGTCCTGGTAGTCGTAGAAGACGGCGTGGCGCTGGCTGAAGGTGCCGCGGCTGGAGTCCTGGCCGGAGAGGCGCACGGCGGTCCCCTCCAGCACCAGGCTGCCGAAGGCGAGCGCCTCGGCCAGGGCCCAGTCAATGGGTCCGCCCTGGCGGAAGACCTCGCGGCGGCGCTCGAGGAATCCGCGCAGCTTGGGGTGCAGGCGGAAGTCGGCGGGGAAGCGGGCCAGTCCTTCGCTGACGCGTTCCAGCAACTCGGGGGGCGCGGCGGTTGGGCGCGGCGGCCGGGAGGCGGGCGAGGGCGGTAGGACGGCGATTTCCTGGCGCTGGAAATGCACGCCGCCCTGCTGAGCGACCTGGTGCGCCTGCTCCAGGCGGGCGGCGATAGCGTTTTTCTTCCGCCGGATCTCCTCCTCGCTGACCAAGCCCTCGGCCAGGAGCTTTGCCGCGTAGAGGGTGGCGACCGAGGGGTGTTCCCGGATTTTGCGGTAGAGGATGGGTTGGGTGTAGCTGGGATCGTCGGACTCGTTGTGGCCGTGGCGGCGGTAGCAGAACATGTCCACCACGACGTCCTTGTGGAAGCGCTGGCGGAAATCGAGGGCCACTTGGACGGAGCGCAGGCAGGCCTCGGGGTCGTCGCCGTTGACGTGGAAGATGGGCGCCTGAACCATGCGTGCGACGTCGCTGGCGTAAAGGGAGGAGCGGGCTTCGCGGGCGGGGGTGGTGAAGCCGATCTGGTTGTTGATGATGAGGTGGACGGTCCCGCCCGTCCAGTAGCCGTCCAGTTGCGAGAGGTTGAGGGTTTCGGCGACCACGCCCTGGCCGGCGAAGGCGGCGTCGCCGTGGATGAGCACCGGGACCACCTGGTCGCGCCGCCCCTCGCCGCGGCGGTCTTGCCTGGCGCGGACGATGCCCTCGACGACGGGATCCACCGCCTCCAGATGGCTGGGGTTCGGGGCCACGGTGACGGCGATCTGGCGTCCGTTGGGGTAGGCGCGCAGGCCGCCGGCGCCCAGATGGTATTTGACGTCGCCGGAGCCCTGGATGCTGGCGGGGTCCTCTCCCTCGAATTGGGAGAGGATCTCTTCGACGGGCTTGCCGACGATGTTGGCCAGCACGTTCAAGCGGCCGCGATGAGCCATGCCGATGACGACTTCCTCGACGCCCAGCCCGGAGGCGCGCAACAGCAGTTCGTCGAGCATGGGGATGGCGGTTTCGGCGCCCTCCAGGGAGAAGCGCTTGTGGCCCACGAAGCGGCCGTGGAGGAAGTGCTCGAAGCCTTCCGCTTCGAGCAAGCGGTCGAGGATGCGGAGTCGCGTCTCGCGCTCGAGCGGCCACTGGTTGGCCTGCGGCTCCATGCGTTGCTGAAGCCAGCGCTTCTGCTCGGGGATCTGGATGTGCATGTACTCCGAGCCGATCTTGCCGCAGTAGGTGCGGCGGAGGGTCTCGAGGATCTCGCGCAAGGTAGCCACCGGCTGAGGTCCGCCCGGGCCGAGGGCCTCGGCCAGGGTGCCGGTGATGAAGGGCCGATCCAGATCCCATATGGTCAGGCCGTAGGTGGCCGGATCCAGCTCGGGATGATAGCCGGCGGGCGAGCCCAGGGGATCCAGGTCCGCCACCAAGTGCCCGCGCACCCGGTAGGCGTTGATGAGCTGGAGGACGGCGGCCTCTTTGGCCACTTCCGCCGTGCGTTCGCCGCCGGGCAGGCAGGCCTGGCGGTCCGGCTCCCAGCGGACCGGGCGGTGGGGCACGCCCAGGTCGGCGAAGATCTGTTCATAGAAATCGTCTTCGCCTTCCAGCAAGGCTTGCACCCTGGCCAGGAACATGCCGGACTCGGCCCCCTGGATGATGCGGTGGTCGTAGGTGCAGGTCAGGGTCATGACCTTGCCGATGCCCAACATGGCGCGCACCTCGGGGGCCACGCCGCGGTACTCGGCCGGGAAATCAATCACGCCGGTGGCGATGATGGCGCCCTGGCCGGGCATCAAGCGAGGGACCGAGCCGACGGTTCCGACGGTGCCCGGATTGGTGAGGGAAATGGTGGTGTCCTGGAAGTCCTCCGGCGTGAGCCGGCCGGCGCGCGCGCGGCTGACCAGCTCGTCGTAGGCCTGGAAGAACTGGCGGAAGTTCATGGCGCCGGCGTCCTTGATGTTGGGCACCAGCAAGGAGCGCCCGCCGTCCTTGCCGGCCACGTCCACGGCCAAGCCGAGGTTGATGCGCGGGCGGATCAGCCGGAAGGGACGGCCGTCGCGTTCCAGATAGGCGTGGTTGAGGACGGGGAATTGCTTGAGCGCCTGCACCAAGGCCCAGGCGATCAGGTGGGTGAAAGAAATTTTGCTGCGCCCGAGCAGCGCACGGTGCTCGTGGATGATGCGGCGGTTCTCGTCCATCGCCTTGACCGGGATGGTGCGCTGGGAGGTGGCCGTGGGCACCCAGACGCTGGCGTTCATGTTTTCGGCGATGCGGGCGGCGGCCCCGCGCAAGGGCGCCAGCTCGCCCTCGGGCGGGGCGATCGCCGGGGCGGAGACTGCCGGGGGGGCGGCTGCGGCGGGCAGGCCTTCGCCCTGGAAGATCCGCCGCCAGCTCGGGTCCACAGCGGCGGGATCGTAGCGGTATTGCTGCTGGATCTCGTCCTCCAGCCAGCTATTGACGCCCAGAGTAGCATCCGAATGACGCGGCATGGCGGGTCCTGCTTCCCATGATAGCGGAGCCTGTCGGAAGCCGCGCCCAACGAGCGAGGATGGCCGGCGCGGGCGGACCGCGTTCGCGCGGGAGCGAGGCGGGGCGCGGGAGTTGCCTCGGGGGCAGTACATTGAAGGTATGTTGCCGGCGCTACTGCTGGTGGGCGCGGCCGCCTGGGTCCCGGCGCGCTGGAGTTCGACGGACCCAAAGACGCTGGAGTTGCTGCGGGGAACGCCCGTGAACTGCCTGGTGGTCGAGCAGGCTTCGCCGGAGTTCGCCGGGGAAGCCGCCGCCCGGGGGCTGGCGGTTTTGCTGGCGGCGGGGGCGGGGGAGGCGCCGGAGGCGATCGCGCGCCGTGCGGCGGAGTTACGCCTGGCGGGCGTAGTGCTGGAGGGCGGTTTTCAGGCGCCGGGGGTCGAGCGGGCGCGGCGGATGCTGGGACAAGCCGGGCTGACTTTGATCGAGCTGCCGCCGCGGGCGCTCCTGCGGCCGGAGGGCGGCGGGCCGGTGGTGGGCACCGCCCAGGGGCTCTGGCCGGGGATCCGGGTGTTCGACGATGGGGCGGTGCGGGCCGCGCCGACCGGGGGGCCGTGGGTGGAGACCAACACGGGTTTGCTGCGCTACCTGCGGGCGGCGAGCGATGCGGCGATCTGGATAGCGAACCGGCCGCCGCCCAAGGCGATCTTTCCGGTGGAGAGGTATCTGGTCGCTATCGCCGATGCGGCCATCGCCGGGGCGCGCTGGGTGGTGGCGCTGGACGAGGACTTCCAGGCCCGCCTCTACGCCCGGCAAGCCAAGGCCCTGGCTGCCTGGGAGCGCATCGCGGCGCACTTGCGATTCTACGAGGATCACGGGGAGTGGCGAAGCTGGAAGCCGGCAAGCCGGCTGGCCTTGATCCAGGACGAGCAGAGCGGCGCGTTGCTTTCCGGCGGCGTACTGGACATGATCGCGGTCAAGCACGCGCCGGTGCGGCCGGTGCCGCGCAAGCTGCTGAGCGCCGAGGCACTGCGGGGCGCGCGGGTGGCGGTGAACGTGGACCCGGCGGCGCTGAGCGATGAGCAGAAGGAAATCCTGCGGGGCTTCACGCGGTCCGGCGGGGTGTTGCTGTCGGGGCCGCCGGGCTGGAAGTTCCCGCTGCCGGAAGGCGACCGGATCACGCTGGAAGAGAAGGACCAGGAGCGGCTGAACGAGATCTGGCGGGAGGTCAACTCGCTGGTGGGCCGGCGCAATCTGGGGGCGCGGCTGTTCAACGTCTCGGGGATGCTTTCCAACCTGGCGGCCGCGCCGGACGGCAAGCAAGCGGTGTTGCACCTGGTGAACTTCACCTCGCAGCCGGCCGAGAACATCACGGTGCACCTGGCGGGCAGCTACGGGCGGGTGCGGCTGCTGAGTCCGGAGGCGCCGGAGCGTGAACTGGCGCCCTATGCGATCGAGGAAGGGGTGGCGGTGGAGATCGAGCGGATCGCCAGTTGCGCAGCCCTGTTGTTAGACTGGAAGGAATGACTCGGAGGGAGCTGCTGGGAGTATTCGCCGGGGCGGTGGCCGCTCGCGCCAAGGAGCCGCCCGCCGCGCCGGTGGCGATCGGCAAGGCGGCGGGTTACGACGGGGACCTGACGGAGGCGCTGGGGAGGCTGTTCGATCAACTGGGGGGCTTGGGGCGGCTGGTCAAGGGCAAGACGGTCACGCTCAAGCTGAACCTCACGGGCAGCCCGGCGCTGCGCTTCCAGGGGCATCCCTTGGGGGCGACGCATTACGTGCACCCGCGCGTGGTGGGTGCGGTGGTCCATCTGATGGGGCGGGCTGGAGCGCGGCGGGTGCGGCTGGTCGAGAGCTGCTGGGCTTCGGGCGGGCCGCTGGAGGAGTACTTATTGGATTGCGGCTGGCCGGTGCGCGCCCTGGCCGCTGCCGCGCCGGCGGTCGAGTTCGAGAACACGAACAATCTGGGCAAGAGGCGGCGCTACGCGCGGTTCAAGACGCCGCCGGGCGCCTGGATCTTCCCGGCCTACGATCTGAATGAGGCTTACCTGGAGACGGACGTCTTCGTGAGCCTGGCCAAGCTGAAGAACCATGCCACCTGCGGGGTGACGCTGGCGCTGAAGAACTGCTTCGGCATCACGCCGGCCTCGATCTACGGGGATGACGCGGGCCTGGCGGAGCCCAACGAGAACCCGGGCAAGGGCCGGGCGGAGGTGCTGCACTTCGGCAAGCGCGGGCCCTCGCGCAGCGCGCCGCAGGAGCTGGATCCGCGCTCCAGCCGGGCCGACGGCTATCGAGTGCCGCGGATCACGGCGGAGCTGGCGGCGGCCCGCCCGATAGATCTGGCTGTGATTGACGGCATCCAGACGGTAACCGGGGGCGAGGGTCCGTGGATTCGGGGTCTGAAGTTCGTCGAGCCGGGCCTGTTGATTGCGGGATGGAACCCGGTCTCGACCGACGCAGCGGCCATGGCCGTGATGGGTTACGATCCGCAGGCCGGGCGGGGCAGGCCGCCTTTCCGCGACTGCGACAACACGCTGAAGCTGGCCGAAACCCTGGGGGTGGGCAGCGCGGACCTGGCGCGGATCGAGGTGCGCGGCCTCGCAATCGAGCAGGCGCGGTTTCCGTTTCCCGCCTGAGCGTGCGGGCGCTTCTGCGATAATAAGGCTGGAGCGGGGGCCCTTAGCTCAGCGGTCAGAGCAGCGGCCTCATAAGCCGTTGGTCGCTGGTTCGAATCCAGCAGGGCCCACCGGCAGTTCGGCCGGGGGCGCGCCGGGCGGGCGGCCGGACGATCGAGGGGCTAGCGGGCGGCGAAGACGTAGGTTCGGCCCTTGGGGATCGGCTCGAATTGCCACCAGCCGGGGCGCAGCGGCTTGAAAGGCACATCCCCGAGATTCGTTCCCTCCCAGTCGTAAGCCAGCAGGGTTCCTTCCCCGGACGCCTCGAAGGCGATGCGGCGGTTGCCGTAGATGTCCACCAGTTCGACGACGCCCGGGACACGATCGCGCCGGGCCACGGCGCCTGCCGCGGCCAGCCGTCCCTGCTCGGTCCAGGCGCCGCGCCCGTCCAGGAATTCGTATTCCGGGGCACGGACGTAATCCACTCGCCGGGCGCCCACCAGGGCCGAGGCCTCGTAGAAGCCGGCGCCGGCGTTGAAGGCGAGCCAGCCGTTCACGGGCAGCTCGACGGGGCGGCCCTCGCCGTCGGCCACCTTCCAGACTCCTTGCTTGGCCCGGTTCACATAGACGTGCGTGCCGTTCTCGTACTCGACGTGCAGGCGCGAATCGGCAATGGCGCCGGTGGCGTGGGCTTCGCTCGGGCTGAGCCGGCACCCGTCCGCCCCGGCGTACTCGATCCTGCGCGGCGCCACGAAGGCGTACTGCTGTTGGAGCTGCTGCATCATGTAATAGGAACGGGCCATTGCCTCGACGCCGAATTCATCCTCCAGGCCCCAATCCTTCACCAGCCAGCCCAGGTTGCCGTAGCCGATGGCGGTGGCCAGGAACAGGTCCACATAGTCGCGCCGTTTGGGCGATTGCTTCCATTGGGGATCGAGCCGGCTTAAATAGTAATCCGTGTAACCCATTCCGTAGTTAGCTTCGAGGGGGTGGATCTTCATGAGCATGAAGGCGACGTCCAGCGGATGCACGAGAAGGTTGACGTCGGTATAGACCCAGCCGTAAGTTCCCGACTCGAGTCCGGCATAGAGCCACTGGTAAGTCCCTTCGGACTGGGTGGGGCCGTAGATCCGCTGGTCGTTGAGCAGGAGCTGGCCGTAGGCGTTAAAAGTGGCGGCGAAAGTTCCGGCGCCGGGTACGCGAGCGTCGAAATCGCAATAAGCCCAAGGAGCGACGGCGGTGTGAACGTCGGTGTAAGACATCCTGACGCCGTAGGTTTCCTTGATCCTGGGGGCGTAGAACTGGTCGAACTCGACGGCCTTGGCGGGTTTGAGAGCATAGTTGCGGGGCCAGGCCCGGCGCCACTCGCCGCTTGGTTCGCGCTGCACGTAATCGGGGTTCCAGTTGGTGTTGACGGGGGCGAAGTCCGTGTAATTGGTGTAAGTTCCTTGAAGCCAGCCCAGAGCGTTCTGGGCCTGAATGTAGCGGCGGAGCCCGGCGTCGCCGCCCTTTTGCGGGGCGGCGCGCAAGCGCAGGGTGAAACTGTCGCCTTCGTCGCGCCAGGTGACTTCGTGGCTGTGCTGCATGATCTTGTCGAGCCCGTAGGAGCGAATGCGGCGGCAGCGGAGGTGGTCGGCCTCGAAGGTGGCGGGTTCGGTGACCGTCCAGACCACCTGCTTGCCCTCCTGCCGGCGGAGGGAAGGGGGGTTGGGGATGGTGGGCAGGGTCTCCTCGTAGCGCGGCGAGACGGTCAGGAAGATCCGCTCGTAGAGGTTGTTGCGCTGCCCGTCGGTCTTGGGGAGATAGCGCATGCCGCCGTTGATCTCGGCGCTGTCGGCGGCGATGGCCGGGGTTTTGGAGGCGTAGGGCTGGGAGGCGTTCGAGCGGTACCAGTCGAACCAGACCGAGGCGAACAGAGGTTTGTCCGAGGGGCCGGCGAGCAGGACGCGCGGGTTGGCGGCGCCGTAAGTGAGGTAGGGGACCACGAGGGGCCTGGGGTTGTGCACGCCGGCGACGCGGCCGAAATGCAGTTCGACGGCATCGCCTCCCTCGCACCAGACGTCGAGCACGAGGGATTTTTGCCAGAGTCGCAACTGGTACTCCGCCAGGCGCGGGCCGTAGCGGAAGCGCGCCGTAAGGACGCCGTCCTCGAGGGCCGCCGCCAGCAGCTCGCCGCGCGAGACTTGCCCGGCGGGGGTGTCCGTGAAGCGCAGCCCGCCGCCGGCCAGCGGTCGCAAGGGCGGGCCGCCGTTGAGGCTCGCGCTGAGTTCCTCCAGCTCCCCGGTGCGGGGCCGGTACTCGTAGAGGACCTGTGCGTCCTTGCCCTGGTAGCGGAACTGGAACCGTCCGGGCGCAGGGCGCTCGGCCGAGAGGCGAAACTCGGGCTCGAAGTTGGCCGGCAGGATCGTCTCCTCGCGGGTGGGGAAAGGCAGCGTGCCTTGGCCGGTATTCAGACCCGCGATCTGCCCCCGGAACGGTTTGAGATTGCGCTTGGGCTGCGGCTTGAATTCGAGCGGCGCGAGCTTTTCGGTATAGAAGGCCAGGGAGTCGCAGTAGAAATAGCGCCGCTCGCTGTGTTGGACCCCGGCGATCTCCAGGCCGGTGAATCGAGCGGGCCAGACGATGGCGGCCAGGGTTTCCTGGGGCAGGCGGCGATGGATGAGCCACCACTGCTTCCAGCGGATGTCGGTGAGCTGGACGGCGAACTCCTTGCCGCGGGCGTCGCTGACCAGCACGGAGACCACGGCCGGCGGCGTCGAGGGATCGCTCACCCAGCTCCAGCGGTTGCCATAGCCCCAGAGTTCGATCGAATCGAAGCGCTGGGGAATGGGCAGCGGCTCGGGCGGGCGCGCCACCAGGCGGCTCTGTTTTCCCCGGCCCGAATAGAAGAACTTGGCCACGTAGCGGCCCCACATTTGCTGCTCGCGGCTGCGGCGGAGTTCGCCTTCCGCGCCGCCGTAGAGCTCCAGCTTCCAGCCGGCCAGGTCCTCGAAATCCACCAGCGTTTGGGGGTGCTGCTCGCGCTGCGTCCAGGTCATCTCGTAGGGTTGCTGGCCCACCTGCTGCCAGGGTTCGATGTCGTTGATGGCGGGAACCACCCGATCCGGTTGGGCCCAGCAGGCGGCGCCGATGGCCGCGATGAATAGCGCACAGTTCCGCACCGGCATGCTCCTGCGGCGTTCCGTTCTCGGACCGCCGTGCCCATCGAATATACACCGGCGCGGCCGCGGCCAGGCCGGCGGCCCCGGAGCTTTCCGGGGAACGGCCCGGCGGCGCTAAAGTGGCTTCATGCGCAACGGATGGTGGCTGCTTCTGGTTGCCGGCGGCGGAGTGGCCGCCCAAAGCGTGCGTTCCGGGCTGTTGGTTTCCACCGACTGGCTGGCGGCCCATCTGGCGGACCCGAAGGTGGTCGTCTTGCAAGTAACCCGCAACCCGGAGGCTTTCCGGGCGGGGCACATTCCGGGCGCACGCCTGCTGGGCTGGGACCGGATCGCGCCGGCGCGCGACGGCCTGCCGGCCGAGCTGCCGCCGGCCGCCGAGCTGGTCGAGCAGCTAGAGGTTTTGGGCGTGGGCGACGACACGCGAGTGGTGCTCTACGGCGACAATCTGGGGCTGGCGGCGGCGCGCGCCTGGTTCACCCTGGACTATCTGGGTCACGGCGACCACGCCGCCTTGCTGGACGGCGGCTGGGAGAAATGGCGGGCCGAAGGCCGGCCGATCTCGCAACAGGAAGCGACACCGGCGCGCGGCCGGCTGACGCCGCGGGTCCGGCCCTGGGTCCTGGCGGATCTGGCGCGCGTGCGCGAGTTGGCGGACAGGCCGGGCGCCGGGGGGCTGCTGGTGGACGCGCGCCCGCCGGCGGAGTATCGTGGGGAGAAGCCCTCGGGCAATCCGAGTCGGGCCGGTCATATTCCGGGGGCGGTGAACATCTATTGGTTGGACGCCCTGGCCGGCAGGGAAAATCCGGTGTTGCGCTCGGAGGCTGAACTGCGGCGGCTGTTCGAGCAGGCCGGGGCGCAGCCGGGCCGCAGGCTCGTCTGTTACTGCGTTGCGGGAGTCCAGGCGGCGTATGTCTATTTCCTGGCGCGCTATCTGGGCTACGAAGCGGCCTTGTACGACGGGTCGCTGGCAGAGTGGAACCGGACGGCGGGGACGCCTCTTTCGGCGGGGAGCGAGCGGGATTAGTCGGGCTGCGGCAGGGCGACGACCTCCTGGTAGGCCCATCGCCGGGTGATCGCGCCGGCGTGCAGGAAAACCTCGAGCGCCTGCTCGTAGAGGTCGCGCGGGATCTGCCAGCCGCCGTCCCAGCAGCCGAGCGCCTGGTAGCGGGCCACCGCCGCCGCCAGAGCGGCCGGAGGGACGTCCGGAAAGAAGGAGGCCTCCCGGGCAGCCACCTCTTCGGGCGGGGCGCTGCGCACCCACTCCCGGGCCCGGGCGTAGGCCCGCAGGAAGGCCACAGCCGGCTCGCCGGCCAGGAAGGCGCGTGAAGCGGTCAGGCTGCTGAAGGCCACCGGCGGCATCGCCTCTCCCACCGAGGCCGTCACGACGCCGGCGCCTTCGCACTCCAACTGCTGTGCGGCGGGACCTTGCAGATGGGCGTAGTCGCCCTCCCCGGCGCGGAAGGCGGCCTGTATGGCCTCGGGCGAGCCCGCGTCCACCAGGCGGATGCGATCCCAGGCGACGCCCTGGCGGAAGGCGGCGTAGCGGAGCATGGCCAGAGGCTGGGCGGCGTGATCCGCCAGCAGGCGGCAGCCCTCGAGCTTGCGCCAGTGGAAAGCTTCGTCGCGCTCGCGCGCCACCAGGAAGAAGCCGTCGCGGCGATTGATCTGGGCGAAGTGCGGGGGCAGATCGCGCGCGCCGCGCTCGGCCAGCAGCCAGTTCGAGGAGACCGCCGACTGAATGATGTCGGCCCGGCCGGCGGCAATGAGCTCGTGCGAGCGCTCGCCCGGGGCCAGGGCCCGGTAGGATGCCTTCCAGCCTTCCTGTTCGAGAAAGCCGCCCGCCAAGGTGGCCAGCAGCGGGCTGTAGAAAGCCGAGTGGCGCGAGGCCACGATGCGCAATTCCCTCACGCCCCACAGTATAGCCGGCGGCGGGGCGGGGCTCGGGCGGCCTGAAGGCGGCAGCCCGAGCCATGCTCTCGCAAGGGCCGCCGAAGAGCCGCTTCTGCTACACTGAGAAGCCGGCTATGGCGATCAGCAAGGAACTCTTGGAGATCCTGGTCTGCCCGGTGTGCAAGCAGCCGGTCGAGCTCAAGCCGGATGAGAGCGGGCTGAAATGCGTGGCCTGCAAACGCGTCTACCCGATCCGGGACGACATTCCGGTGATGCTGGTGGACGAGGCCGCCATCGAAGAGTGAAGCCGCCGGGCAAGACTCTGGAGAAGCTGCCCCCGGGGGCGCGTGTGCTGGTCATCCGCCTGCGCTCGATGGGGGATTGCGTGCTGACGACGCCCGGGCTGGAGATTCTCAAGCGGCATCGCCCGGACCTGCGGGTGGCGGTGGTGGTGGAGGAGCGCTTCGCGCCGGTTTTTGAAGGCAACCCGGACGTCGAGGCGCTGCTGCCGCCCGAGGCGGGCCGGGTGGCGCGCTGGCGGGCCCGCCTCTGCCTGAACTTGCACGGGGGGCCGCGCAGCGCCTGGCTGACGGCGGCTTCCCTGGCCCGCTGGCGTGCGGGCTTCGCGCACTTCCGCTACCGGGTGCTGTACAACGTCCGCATTCCCACCGCGCAGCAGATCCTGGGCGTAAACCGCAAGGTGCACACGGCCGAGCACATTGCCTCGGCGATGTTTTACCTGGGCGCGCCGCGGGACGAAGTTCCGCGCGCCAGGTTGTTCGCGGAGCCGCCGCCGCCGGCCCAACGGCCTTATGCGGTCATTCATCCGCTGGCCTCCAGTGCGGAGAAGACCTGGCCGGCGGAGCGCTTCCTGGGCATCGCGCGGCGGCTGGCCGAGGAGTGGGGTCTGGAGACCGTCTTCATCGCGGGTCCGGGCGAGGATCTGAGCGCCTTCCGCCCGCACCGCGGGTTGGCGGGGGCGCCGCTGGGCGAGGTCAAGAGTCTGCTGGCCGGGGCCTCGTTGTTCATCGGGAACGACTCGGGGCCGGCCCACATGGCGGCCGCGCTGGGGTTGCCGGTGCTGGTGATCTTCGGCGATTCCGACCCGCAGGTGTGGCGGCCCTGGAAGACGGTCTCGGAAGTGATCGTGGCGCGCGGCTCGATTGCCGCGGTCAGCGAAGCCGAGGTGTTCGGCGCCTTGCTACGCTTGAGGTTGGCGGCATGAAGGAACTGCTGCGGCTGCTGGCTTATGTGCGCCCGTACTGGCCGGCGCTGGCGGGCTCGGTGCTGTTGCTGGCGCTGGCGGGAGCGGCCCACGCCATGATCGCCTTGCTGGTAGGGCCGGTGTTCGACCGGGTGCTCAATCCGGCGGCGCCCAACGTGCCGGTGCATCTGTTCACGGTTCCCTGGCTGGACCGGCCGGTGTACTTGCATGAGTTCGTGCCGCCGGGGATCCGCAACGTGTGGACCATGGTGGCCTGCGGGATCCTGGGCGCCTTCCTGGTGAAGGGGGCGGCGGATTACGCCGGCAACTACCTGGTGAACTTCGTGGGGCTTTCGGCGGTGACCGACCTGCGCCAGCGGGTGTTCGACAAGGTCCTGCGCCACGGCTTCGAGTTCTTCGAGCTGCACTCGACCGGCCGGTTGATCTCCTCGATCATGAACGATATTGACAAGGTGCAACTGGCCACCTCGCACATGCTGGCGGATTTCCTGCGCCAGTCCTTCACGGTGGTCTGGCTGCTGCTGGTGCTGGTGTACAACGACTGGAAGCTGGCGCTGGTGAGCCTGACCCTGCTGCCCTTCGTGTTGCTGCCCACGGCGCGCATCGGCCTGCGCATCCGCCGGACGACGCGGCGGGCCCAGGATGCGGCGGCCGAGCTGACGCACATTCTCCAGGAGGCCGTGGCCGGCCACCAGGTGGTGAAGTCCTTCGGGGCCGAGGAGCATGAATCCCAGCGTTTCCGGGCCGCCGCCCGGCGGCTGCGGTCGAACAACCTGCGCTACGTGGCGCAGCAGGCGCTGGCTTCGCCGCTGATCGAGTTTTTCGGCGCCGTCACGATCGTAGGCCTGCTGACCTACGCGCGCAGCCAGATCAAGGCCGGAGAGATGACCACCGGGCAGTTCACCAGCTTCGTCATCGCCCTGCTGATGCTTTACGAACCGGTGAAACGCCTGACCGGCATCCATAACATCTTCCAGCAGGCGCTGGGCGCCTCGCAGAAGGTCTTCGAGTACTTGAGCCGGCGCGAGGAGGTGCGCGAGAGGCCGGGGGCCCGGCCCCTGGAGGGCTTCCGGGACTCGATCGTCTTCGACCGGGTGAGCTTCCGCTACCCGAGTTCGCCCAACGGCTTCCTGCTGGAGGACATCCGGCTGGAGGTGCGGGCGGGCGAGGTGCTGGCGGTGGTGGGACCGAGCGGGGCGGGCAAAACCACGCTGGTGAACCTGCTGCCCCGCTTTTACGACGTCACGCGGGGTGCGGTGCTGATTGACGGCCGGGACGTGCGCGAGCTCCAGCTCGCCTCGCTGCGGCGCCAGATCGGGATCGTGGCCCAGGACACCTTCCTGTTCAACGACACGGTGGCCAACAACATTCGCTACGGCCGCTGGGAGGCCGACCGGGAGTCCATCCGCCGGGCGGCGCGCAACGCCCTGGCCGAGGAGTTCATCGAGGCTTTGCCCCAGGGATACGACACCGTGATCGGCGAGCGCGGGATCAAGCTCAGCGGCGGGGAGCGGCAGCGGATCGCCATCGCGCGCGCCCTGCTCAAGGACGCCCCCATCCTGATCCTGGACGAGGCCACCTCGCATCTGGACACGCAATCGGAACTGCTGGTGCAGCGCGCCCTGGCCAACCTCATGGCTGGGCGGACGGTGATCGTGATCGCCCACCGCCTCTCGACGGTGCGCCGGGCCGATCGGATCGTGGTGCTGGACCGCGGGCGGATCGTCGAGAGCGGCCGGCACGAGGAGCTGGTGGCGGCCGGGGGCGTCTACCAGCGGCTGCACGAGTTGCAGTTCCTGGAGCCGGAGCCGCTGGCGAACCCATGAGCGTGCGCAGCATGACCGGCTACGCGGCCGTGCGCCGGCAGTTCAACGGGGCCGAACTGGTCTTGAGCGTGAAGGCCCTGAATCATCGCAGCCTGGATCCCCACTTTCACCTGCCGCCCGAGCTGGAGCGCTTCGAGCCGGCGCTGCGGGCGATCGTCAAGCGGCATGTGCTGCGCGGGCACCTGCAAATCCATCTCCGGCTGAGCAGCGTGCGGCGGGGCGGGCCGGTCGTGCTGAATCTGCCCTTGCTGGACGCTTATCTGACCGCCTTCCGCCGGGCGGCCGCGGTGCACGGCTTGCACGGGGAGCCCGATCTGAACGCCGCGCTGCGCCTGCCGGGCATGTTCGAGCTGGTGGAGGCGGAGCCTGGGCTGGAAATGGAGAGCTGCCTGGCGGAGGCGCTTCAGGAGGCGCTCGCCGCGCTCAACCAGCAGCGAGAACGGGAGGGGGGCGAGATCGCCCTGGAACTGAAGAGCCGCAACACGGCCATTCGGGAGTGCGTCGAGCGCATGGAGCAGTTGCGCGTCGGCGCGCTTCCGGCGCTTCAGGCCCGGCTCCAGGAGCGAATGGCGGAGTTGCTGGCCGGGGCGGCGCTCGATCCCCAGCGGCTGGCCCAGGAGGCGGCCTACCTGGCCGAGCGCAGCGACATCGCCGAGGAGCTGACGCGCCTGCGGGTTCACGCCGGGCAGCTCGAAGAGCTCATCGAGCGGGGCGGCGAGATCGGAAAGAAGCTCGATTTTCTGCTTCAGGAAATGCAGCGCGAAGCCAACACCATCCTGTCGAAGACCGGGGGTGCGGGCCAGCCGGGGCTGGCGATCACGGAGCTGGCTCTGGCCGCCAAGGCGGAGATCGAGAAGATTCGCGAGCAGGCACTGAACCTGGAATGAGCGCCCGCCGGCCGATCGTCTTCATCGTCTCGGGCCCTTCGGGCTCGGGCAAGTCCACGCTGGTTCGCCGGCTGTTGGGGGAGGCGCCGGGGCTTCTGTTCTCGGTCTCCTACACCACGCGGGCGCCGCGCGGGGCCGAGCGGGAGGGAGAAAACTACCATTATGTAAGCCGGGAGGAGTTCCGGCAGCGCCTGGCGGGCGGAGAGTTCCTCGAGTGGGCCGAGGTCTTCGGGCATTACTACGGGACGCACCGGAGCTACCTGGAGCGGGCGGAGGCCGAGGGGCGGGACCTGCTGCTGGACATTGACGTGCAGGGTGCGCGACAATTGAAGGGTAGCGTACCCGGCGCGGTTTCCATCTTTGTCCTTGCCCCTTCGCGCGCAGAGCTGGAGCGGCGCTTGCGCGTCCGCTCGGAGGACGCCGAGGAGGTCATCGCCCGGCGGCTCCGGGAGGCGGCGCGAGAGACTGCGGAGTGCGCCGCATACGATTACCTGGTGGTGAACCTGGATCTGGAGGAAGCGGCGGCGGATCTGGCCGCTATCGTGCGGGCGGAGAGGCTACGCCGCAGCCGGATGGAGGAGCGGATCCGGGGGATCCTGGCGGAATTCCAGAGCGCGCCGTAGGGCGGCCGGGCCGGGCCGGCAGGAGGTTCACGAAGCTCAGATGGCTGATCGGACGCATCGCAACAACGTGGTTGCCGCCATTCCGGATGATCCGGAGCAGAGCACCTATCGTTTCATCATTGTGGCCGCCAAGCGCGCCCGGCAGCTTCAAAGCGGGCAGCGCCCCTTTCTGCCCACGACTTCGAAGAAGCCGACGGTGATCGCCATGGAGGAGGTGCGGCGGGGCCTGGTCAAATACGAGGATCCGGCCCGGCGGCCCGCCCCCGAAGCCGAGGTCGAGGCCGGCGAAGGCGGCTTCTAGCCGGGAAGGGATCGCCATGAACGTGGTCCTGGGCGTGGGGGGCGGCATCGCCGCCTACAAGGCGGCCGAGCTGGCCCGCGCCCTGGGCGAGCGGGGCCACGCCGTCACGGCGGTGATGACGCGGGCGGCCCAGGAGTTTGTGCGCCCGCTGACCTTCGCCGCCCTCACCGGGCGGCGGGTCATTACCCGGCTGTTTCCCGGCGAGGACGGCGGCGAGACCCTGGCCTCGGCGATCGAACACATCCAGGTGGCCCAGGAGGCCGACCTGCTGGCGGTGGCGCCCGCCACTGCCGATCTGCTGGCCAAATTCGCTCACGGGCTGGCGGACGATTTCCTGACCACTCTGTACCTGGCGTTCACCAAGCCGGTGGTTCTGGCGCCCGCCATGAACGGCAACATGTGGCTGCACCCGGCCACCCGAGCCAATCTGGAGGCGCTGCGGGCGCGCGGGCACATGGTGATCGAGCCGGAGGAAGGGCCGCTGGCCTGCGGGATGACGGGACCGGGGCGCCTGGCCGATCCCCAGCGCATCGCCGAGGCCGTGTGCCGCTTGCTGGAGCGGCGCCGCGACCTGGAGGGAGAATGCGTGCTGGTGACGGCCGGTCCCACCCGGGAGCCGCTGGATCCGGTTCGCTTCCTGTCGAACCGCTCGAGCGGCAAGATGGGCTACGCGCTGGCCGAGGCGGCGGCGTGGCGGGGGGCGCGGGTCATTCTGGTTTCCGGGCCGGTGCATCTGGCGGCGCCGGTAGGGGTCGAGTTGGTTCGGGTGGAGACGGCTGCTGAGATGCGGGCCGCGGTGCTGGAACGGCTGGCGCAGGCCACCATCATCATCAAGGCGGCGGCGGTGGCCGACTATCGCGCGGCGGAGGTTCGCCGGGAGAAAATCAAAAAGAGCGCCGCGCCGCTGGCGCTCGAGCTGGAGCCCACGCCGGACATTCTGGCTGAGCTGGGGGCGATCAAGGGCGAGCGCCTGCTGGTCGGCTTCGCCGCCGAAACCGAGGACCTGCTGGCGGAGGCGCGGCGCAAACTGGAGGCCAAGAACTGCGACCTGCTGGTGGCCAATCGCGTGCAGGAAGCCATCGGCGCCGACGAGAGCGAAGTGGTGTTGCTGACGCGGGGGGGCGGGAGTGTGCCGCTGCCGCGCGCCTCCAAGCGCGAGCTGGCCGACCGGATCCTCGATCACCTGCTCGAGTTGCGGTCCCGCCCGCAGGCCGGCCGATGAATCCCGAACTGCTGCGCCGCTACCTGGCCTACTTTCAGGATCTGGGCATCCGGACCGTCTATCGGCGCAGGGTGGAGCGGCCGGGGCCGGGCGGCACGGCGGTGCTGTTTCCCGAGGCGGTCGAAGAGAACGCGCAGCCCGCGTTGCTTTGCGAGCCTGCGGCGGAGGCCGCTGGGGAGACGCTGGAGGCGGTCCGGGCGGACCTGGGCGAGTGCACGCGCTGCCGCCTGCACCAGGGCCGCACGCAAATCGTCTTCGGGGACGGCAACCCGCACGCCCGCCTGGTCTTCGTGGGCGAGGGTCCGGGGGCCGACGAGGACGCGCAAGGCATCCCGTTCGTGGGGCGCGCCGGGCAGCTCCTCACTCAGATGATCGAGAACACGGCGCGGCGGGAGGGCATTCCGCTGCTGCGCTCTCAGGTCTACATCTGCAACGTGGTCAAGTGCCGCCCGCCCGGCAATCGCACGCCGGAGCCCGACGAGATCGAGACCTGCTCGCCGTTCCTGTTCCGGCAGCTCGCCGCCATCCGCCCCAAGGCCATTTGCGCGCTGGGGGCCACGGCGGTGCGGGCGCTGTTGGGCCTGCGCGAGGGCGTCACCAAACTGCGCGGGCGGTGGTTTCGCTGGCGGGAGATCCCCGTGATGGTGACCTACCATCCTTCCTACCTGCTGCGGCCCTACAATCAGAACGCCAAGCGGGAGGCCTGGGAGGACCTCAAGAAGGTCCTGCACTATGTCTACGACTGAGCGGGCGCGGCGGGGCCGCTTCGTCAGCTTCGAGGGGCTGGACGGCAGCGGCAAGACCACGCAGATCGAGCGCCTGGCCGGGCGGCTGCACGCCCTGGGACGGGAGGTCGCCGTGGCGGTCGAGCCCGGCGGCACCGCGATCGGGGACCAGATCCGGCGCGTGCTGCTGGACGCCGCCAACCGGGAACTCACGCCCGCCGCGGAATTGCTCCTCTACTTCGCTTCTCGGGCCCAGAATGTGGCGGAGGTGATTCGGCCCGCACTGGAACGCGGCGCCTTCGTGCTGGCCGATCGGTTCACGGATTCCACCCTGGCCTACCAGGGCTACGGGCGCGGGCTGGGCGAGGCCGCCGTGCGCGAGCTGCACCGGATCGCTTGCGGCGAGCTCCAGCCGGACCTGACGCTGCTGCTGGACGTGGATCCGGAGATCGGCCTGGCGCGCGCCCGCGGGCGGGGCGGGCCCAACCGCATGGACGAGCAGGCCGCGGGATTTTATCGGCGGGTGCGCGAGGGCTATCTGGAGATGGCCGCCCGCGAGCCGCAGCGCTTCCGGGTCATTGATGCGCACGCTTCGCTCGAGGCGGTGGCCCGGGCGGTCTGGGAGGCGGTGGCGCCCCTGGCGGCGGATTGAGCGCCCGCCGGCGCTCGCTGCTCAGCGCAGCGGTTTCACGCGCAGGTTGCGGAAGCGGACCTCCATGGCCGGGCCGCGGTGCAGTTGCAAGGCGATGACGCCCTCCAGGCGCGTGCGATCGCGCAGTTCCGCCGTCAACAGGCCGTTGACTTTGAGCTGGATCAGTTCGCCCCGGCAGATGACTTCGTAGTCGTTCCATGCCTCGGGCAGGACCACCGTCTCGGCCTTGCCGCGCCAGCCGGGCGCCACAATGCCGCGCTTGCCGCCTTCCTCGTAGATCGAGCCCCAATGGTTGCCGGCGGCCATGTCGGCTTGCAGGCCGCGCACGACCCAGCCGGGCAGGGCCTCGCTGCGGAACTGGATGCCGCTGTTGCCGCCGCGCAGCAGGGTTTCCACCTTCAAGTGGAAGTCGGCCAGCGGCCGGCGATAGATGAGGAAGCTGTTGCGCTCCAGGGCCACGCCTTCGGTCGAGCCCACGATGGCGCCGTCCTGGACGCGCCACAGGCGAGGATCGCCGTCCCATCCTTCCAAGTCGCGGCCGTTGAAGATGGGCTGGAAGCCCTCCCGCTGCTCCCGCTCGCGGATGCGCGCGGCGGCGACTTCGGCCACCACCGGAGCGGGTTGATCGCGGCGCACGGCCTCGTAGAGGGCGAGGGCGGCCTCCGGCTGTGCCTCCAGGCTCTCGCCGCAAACCAGACAGGCGTCGTGGAGCACGGAGCGGATATCCGCCCGGCGGCGGCGCAGAGCGGCCAGAAGGCTTTCGGCCGCCTGCGCGCCGCCGATGCGTCCCAGAGCGGCGGCGGCCGCGCGGGCGGTCTCCGGTTCGGGGGCATCCAGGCGGCGGGCCAACAGGGGGAGGGCGGCGGCGTCGCGGCGGACGCCGATCGAGTTGAGCACGCCGGCCAGCAGCGGGCCTTCCAGCTTCTGGGCGGCGTCTTGCAGGGCCCGGTCGGCGGCCGGGTCGGGGATGGGTTCGAGGGCGAAGCGCGCGTAGTGGCTCAAGAGGGGATCGGAGAGCAGGCCGGCCAGCACAGGGACGGCCTCTTTTGTTCCGATAGCGGCCAGCCGCTGGCAAATCTTGGCCTTCAGGAACAGCGAAGCCTTGGGGTCCTTCAGCAGGACCAGCAGCGTGGCGGGCTCCAGGTTCCAGATCTCGCGCCACTTCTCCTGAGCGGGGTCGGGCAGGCCTCGGGCCGCCTGCTGGCCGAGGGTCAGGCGCGGCTGAGCGGGTTGGGCCGGCTGCTGCGGAGCGGCTTGGGTGTTTTGCATGGCGGTCCTCCTCAGGGGCGTTCAGATGCGCCAGGGCTCGCGCATAGCGCGGGAGCGCATGCGATTGGCTTCGCCGTCGCCCGGAAACTCCTCCCGTTCGGGATCCCAGCGCAGGGTGCGGCCCAGTTGCCAGGCGATGTAGGCGGCGTGACAGGCGATGTGGGAGCGGGCGGTGGCCTCGGCGTGGGAGCGGGGCTGCCGCCGGCTGCGCACGCAGTCCAGAAAGTCGCGCACGTGGGGCAGAGCGCGGGTGCCGGGCTGGCGGGATTGCACGATCTCGCCGCGCAGATTCTCCGAGGCTTCGATCTTGCCGGTGTCGCCGGTCTCGATCCAGCCTAGCTCGCCCTCGAAGCGGACGCTGCACGTGCCCAGCCCCATCCAGCCGGTGTCGCGCATGAGCAGGTTGACGCCGTTGGCGTAGCGGCAGAGGATGTGATTGCCTTGGGGGCTGTACTCGACGGGCGCGGTTCGATCGGCGTCGTTGGCCCACTGGCACAGATCCACCGTGTGGACGCCCCATTCCAGAATGCCGCCGCCGTGCAGGTCCCAGAAGCCGCGCCAGCGGCCGGCGACGTAGGCGGAGTTGTAGGGCCGCCAGGGGCAGGGTCCCAGCCAGCGATCCCAGTCCACCAATTGTTGGGGCGGGGCCGGCTCCGGGGGAAGCCAGTCGTGGGTGGTTCGTGGATCCAGCGTATTGGCGTGGAGCGTCTTGAGCCGGCCCAGCTTGCCGCTGCGGGCCAGCTCGACGGCCAGCACGAAGTTGCCGATGTTGCGGCGCTGCGTGCCGGCCTGGAAGACGCGCCGGTAGCGGCGGGCCGTGTCGGCCAGAGCGCGGCTCTCGGCGATGGTCAGCGAACAGGGCTTCTCGCAATAGACGTCCTTGCCCGCCTTGAGAGCGAAGATCGAGGCCAGGGCGTGCCAGCGGTCGCCGGTGGCGATCAGGACGGCGTCAATGTCCGGGCGGGCCAGCAGCTCGAACATGTCGCTGTAGGCGGCGCAATCGCGGTTGCCGTAGCGATTGTCGGCCAGGCTCTTGATGGCCTCCCGGCGTTCGTTGCGCACGTCGCAGACCGCCAGGAAGCGGAGGTCGGGCTGCTCAAGGAAATCGTTGAGGACGTTGGCGCCGCGAGGGCCGATGCCGATGCCGCCCAGGGTGATGCGATCGCTGGGGGCGGCGGCGCCGTTGCGTCCCAGGACCGAGGCAGGCACGATCAGGGGCGCGCCCGCCGGGGCCGCCGTCTTCAGAAAGCTTCGTCGTGTAAGCATCTGCGCGCTCCTTGCCGCCGGTCATTATATCGCCGGAGGCGGGCGGGTCCGGAGGCCGGACCCGCCCGAGGAGCGCGCGGCTCCGGCTCGATCAACGGGGCGTAGCGCCCGCCGCGGAGAGGATGGAGGCGGCGGCGCTGCGCGTGCGGTCCGAGAGAACCAGCGCTTGATAGGACTGGGCGAAGCGATCCGGACCCGAGAAGCCCAGGTCGCTGATGAAGGCGTAGCCGTAGGCGTACTGGAAGTCGCAGCTCACCAGCATGTAGCCCTGGAAGTTGGGTTTGTAGCTCCACAGGGTCCACAGCCACTGGCCTCCCGGGGGAAGCACGGGGGATTCCAGGGGCGGCACGGTCACGCCGGGCTGGAAGAAGTAGGCCCGGCACTTGCCGCTTTGCCCGGGCGTGTTGAAGACCGGGGAATCCCACGTGGTGTTGGTGACGGCGATGCCGGTGTCGAAGCCGGGAACGGAAGTGATGAACTGGAACAGGAGGACCGTGCGGCAGGTCTCCAGAATGAAGGCGGGCACGGGGGCGTAAGTGCTGATGAAGCGCGGCAGATCATCCGGCCCGGCCGTCGCCTCGCCCGCCGTGCTGATGGGCGAGAAGCTGCCCAGCACCTTGCCCATTCCGGCCGGCACGCCCGGGTTATAGGCCACCGCCACGCCGAAGCTTACCGTCTCGGCGGTGCCCGCTGCGGAGGCGGTGATCTCCCAGTAGACCTCGCCGGAAGCCGGCACCCGATAGAGGCCGCCGTCGGCCGGGCTGTTCACCGGGCAGGGAACCAAAGCGCCGCCGGCGGTAGTGGTGCACTGGGCTCGGACGCCGGGGGAGGTCCCCTGAAGGACCGGCTGGACAGTGACGAAGAGGGCTACCCCAACGGGTATGTCGCTAAAGACGGCGCGCAGGCGAGTGCCGTGATCAGCCAGTCCGGCCCGGTCCAAGGGGGGCTGCAAGCCGGGGTCATTATAGCCGTTTTCCTCGACCTTCTTGCGGAAGGCGTTGGTGAAGCCTTCCTTGAACTTCAGATTGAAGGTGCGCCCGCCGGGAGCCGGGGGCGGCGGATAGTCGCCTCCGGTCAGCAGGGTGGCGTTGTTGCCCGTGCAAGTGAGCAGCGTGGGCGCCTCTGCGGCGGAATCGTCGGTCTTGCGGACCTCGAACGACAGGCCGGTCTGAACCACCGCCACTTGCACCTGGGGATTGGTGATGGGAATGGATCCCCCGGCGCCGGAGGCGGTGACGAACAGGGTGACGGCGGAGCCGAGCGACAGCGTGGTGGCGTTGACTCGCACGTTGCGGACATGCAAAGTGCGGTTGGCCGAGCCCGGCAGGCTGATCGAAACGCCCGAGAAAATCACCGAGTTCCTGGTCACCAGGCGCCCGGCGTAGATCTTGCCGACGGGCCAGGGCGGAGAGTCCACCCCGAGCAAAGCCTCGGTCAAGTTGGTCACTGGCTGGAGAATCCGGCCGGTGATGTTGGTGTTGGCGAAAAGCTGCACGTTGATGAGTTCCGTCTGGCCGGCGATACCGCCGGTGCAGTTGATGGTGAGATCCCCCACCAGTTCGGCCAGGCCCTCGGCGCGAACCGGAACGCTGGCGACGCTGGTGCTGCAAGTGAACGGTCCCTGGGCTCGGGCCGAAACGGCAGCCAGGCAGGCCCCGAGCGCCAAGACCACGACCGGTGGGAACTTGCGCAATCCGAACATAGAACCTCCTCCTGAACGACCAGCTCGATGCACTACTCAGCGGGGATCGCGCGGCGGCGGGGCGGACCCTCGGGCGGCCCGGAGCAGAGCCTCACCCTCCGCCCGCTCCCCGGCTGAGACATTCGCCGGGACCGTGGGGTCCCGCATCCTCCAGCATTGTACGGCGCTGGGTGGCGGTTGGGAACGGGGAGACGGGTCGGTCGGGGCAATCTTGACAGACCTGTACAGATTTGCTATTCTGAGCTCGACCGCGCCGGGCGCGGCGAAGCGTTTCAGAGGGGCGCAGCATGAGCACGGCCACAGACCAGATCCAAGCCTGGACCGAACAGGAATACAAATACGGTTTCGAAACTCCGATCGAAAGCGACGCGGTCCCGCCGGGACTGAACGAGGACATCATCCGCCTGATCTCGGCCCGCAAGGGCGAGCCGGAGTTCCTGCTCCAGTGGCGCCTGCGGGCCTACCGCCACTGGCTCACCTTGAAAGAGCCGACCTGGGCCAACCTGAAGTACCCGCCCATTGACTACCAGAGCATCGTCTACTACTCCGCGCCCAAGAGTTTGAAGGATCGCCCGCGCAGCCTTCAGGAAGTGGATCCCGAGCTGATCCGCACCTACGAGAAGCTGGGCGTGCCGCTGGCCGAGCAGGAGCGGCTGGCGGGCGTGGCGGTGGACGCGGTGTTCGACAGCGTCTCGGTGGCGACGACCTTCAAGGAGAAGCTGGCCGAGCTGGGCATCATCTTCTGCTCGTTTTCCGAGGCGGTGCGCGAGCATCCCGAGCTGGTGGAGCGCTACCTGGGCTCGGTGGTGCCCTACACGGACAATTTCTTCGCCGCCCTGAATTCGGCCGTCTTCAGCGACGGCTCGTTTTGCTACGTGCCCAAGGGGGTGCGCTGTCCGATGGAGCTTTCGACCTATTTCCGCATCAACGCGCGGGATACCGGCCAGTTCGAGCGCACCCTGATCATCGCCGAGCCGGGCTCCTACGTCAGCTACCTGGAGGGGTGCACGGCGCCCATCCGGGACTCCAACCAACTGCACGCGGCGGTGGTGGAGCTGATCGCGCACGACGAGGCGGAGATCAAGTATTCCACCGTGCAGAACTGGTATCCCGGGGACCGGCAGGGCCGGGGCGGGATCTATAACTTCGTCACCAAGCGGGGCAAGTGCCTGGGGCGGAATTCCAAGATTTCCTGGACCCAACTGGAGACCGGCTCGGCCATCACCTGGAAGTACCCGAGCTGCCTGCTGATCGGGGACGGTTCGGTGGGCGAGTTCTACTCGGTGGCGGTGACCAACAACTATCAGCAGGCCGACACCGGCACCAAGATGATTCACATCGGCCGCAACACGCGCTCGACCATCGTCTCCAAGGGCATTTCGGCCGGTCACGGGCAGAACAGCTACCGGGGCATGGTGAAGATCCAGAAGAGCGCCGAGGGGGCGCGCAATTTCTCGCAGTGCGACTCGCTGCTGTTGGGCAACCGTTGCGGGGCGCACACCTTCCCGTACCTGGAGGTGAAGAACCCCACGGCGCAGGTGGAGCACGAGGCTTCGGTGTCGCGGGTGGGCGAGGAACAGATCTTCTACTGCCGGCAGCGGGGCCTCACGAGCGAGGACGCGGTCTCGATGATCGTCAGCGGCTTTACGCGCCAGGTGATCCGGGAGCTGCCGATGGAGTTCGCCGTGGAGGCGCAGAAGCTGCTGGCGGTCAGCCTGGAAGGCAGCGTGGGTTGAGCGGGAGTGGACACAGGAGATGCTGGAAATCAGGAATCTGCAAGCCAAGGCCGGAGACAAGCTGATCCTCCGGGGGATTGATTTGACGGTGCGGGCGGGCGAGGTGCACGCCCTGATGGGGCCGAACGGCTCGGGCAAGAGCACGCTGGCGCAGGTGCTGGCGGGGCGGGAGCTGTACGAGGTGGTGGGGGGCGAGGTGCTGTTCGAGGGGCGGAACCTGCTGGAGTTGTCCCCCGAAGAGCGGGCCCGGGAGGGCATTTTTCTGGCCTTTCAGTACCCGGTGGAGATTCCCGGGGTCTCGAACCTGTACTTCCTGCGGGCGGCGCTGAACGCGGTGCGCAAGCACCGGGGGCTGGAGGAGCTGGACGTGATGGACTTCGCCGGGCTGGTGCGCGAGCGGTTGCGCCTGCTGGGGATGAACGAGGCGCTGCTGGAGCGCTCGGTCAACGAGGGCTTCTCGGGGGGCGAGAAGAAGCGCAACGAGATCCTGCAAATGGCGGTGCTGGCGCCCCGTCTGGCGATTCTGGACGAGACCGACTCGGGCCTGGACATTGACGCGCTCAAAGCGGTGGCGGCGGGCATCAACGCCATGCGCAGTCCGGAGCGGGCGATGATCCTGGTCACGCACTACCAGCGGCTGCTGGAGTACGTGGCGCCGGACTTTGTGCACGTGATGGCGGAGGGCCGCATCGTGCGCTCGGGCGGCAAGGAGCTGGCCCTGGAGCTGGAACGGCAGGGTTACGCGTGGCTGGAAGAAGAGGCCGCGCCGGCCCAGGCGGGGTAACCATGAGCGCAGCCGCAGTTTCGAGCCCGGCCGGCCAGGAGTCCTGGCTGGCTCTGTTCCATGCGCACGAGCCGCGGCTGGCGGCGGCGGCTCCCTGGTGGTTACACGGGCTGCGCCGCAGCGCCCTGAGCCGATTTGCGCAACTCGGCCTGCCCACGACGCGCTGGGAGGAGTGGAAGTACACCAACCTGGCGCCGCTGGCCCGTACCGCGTTTCAGTTGGCGGAACCCGTTCCGCAGCCGCCGGCCCGGGGGCCGGCCTTCCTGGAGGGCGCGCAGGTCACGGCGGCGCACGGCCGCCCGCTGGAACCGCTGCCGGGCATCCCGGGCGTCACCCTGATGTCGCTGGCGGCCGCCTGGCGGGAAGCGCCCGAGCTGGTGCGCGGGCATCTGGGCCGCTACGCCGCCTTCGAGCGGCACAGCCTGGTGGCCCTGAACACCGCTTTCCTGGAAGACGGCCTGCTGGTCCGCGTGGCCGACGGCGCCGCGGTCCAACAGCCGATTGTGGTGGTGCATCAGGTGGCGCCCGCCGGCCGCACGCCGGTCACGCATCCCCGCACCTTGATCCTGGCCGGGCGCAACGCCCAGGCCCGCATTTTCGAAGCCTGGACGGGGCCGGACGGCGAAATCTACTTCACCAACGCGGTGACGGAGATCTGCGCCGAAGAGGGGGCGGTGCTGGAGTACACGCGCCTGGAGTTGGAGGGCGACCAGGCTTTCCACTTCTCGGGCCTGTACGCCCGGCTGGGCCGGGCGGCGAACCTGACCGCCCACTCGGCGGCGTTGGGGGGCGCGCTGGTGCGCAGCGAGGTCGGGGCGGTGCTGGCGGGCGAAGGCGCCTCCTGCGCCTTGAACGGGTTGTACCTGGCCTCCGGCCGGCAGCACATAGACAACTACACGACCATCGAGCACGCCGAGCCGCACGCGACCAGCGTCGAGCTGTACAAGGGGATCCTGGACGGGCAAGCCCAGGCGGTCTTCCACGGGCGCATCATCGTACGGCCGGCGGCTCAGAAGACCGACGCCGTCCAGCGCAATCGCAACCTGCTGTTGAGCGAGGAGGCGGTCGTCAACACCAAACCCCAACTGGAGATTTACGCCGACGACGTGCGCTGCACGCACGGAGCGACCGTGGGGCAGGTGGACGCCGACGCGGTGTTCTACCTGCGCTCGAGGGGCATCGCCCACCGGGAGGCGCGCCGCCTGCTGACGCTGGCGTTCGCCGGCGAAATGACCGAGCGGCTGAGCTCGGAGCGAGTGCGCGTTTTCCTGGAGGAGCAACTGCTGCGGCGGCTGGAGGCCGCCCAAGGAGGCTGAAGATGACGGCGCCCAGTCCGGTGCTGCGCCTGCCGCCCGCCTCGGGCTACGACCTTTGGCGGGTGCGAGCCGATTTCCCCGCCCTGCGCCAACTGGTCCACGGGCGGCCCCTGGTTTACCTGGATAACGCCGCGACGACGCAGAAGCCGCAGGCGGTGCTGGACGCCCTGATGCGCTTCTACGGCCGGGACTGCGCCAACGTGCATCGGGGCGTGCACGCGCTGAGCGAGCGGGCCACGCGGGCCTACGAAGGGGCGCGAGAGGCGGCGGCGCGCTTTCTGAACGCCGGCTCGGCGCGCCAGATCGTCTTCACCCGCGGCGCCACCGAAGCCATCAATCTGGTGGCTCAGACGTTCGGCCGCAGCGTCCTGAGAGCGGGCGACGAGATCCTGATCTCGGCGCTCGAGCATCACTCCAACATCGTGCCCTGGCAAATGCTGGCCGGGCAGACCGGCGCCCGTCTGCGGGTGGCGCCGATTGACGAGCGGGGCGAAATCATTTTGGAGGAGTTCGAGCGGCTGCTCGGGCCGCGCACGCGGCTGGCGGCGGTGGCGCACGTCTCCAACGCGCTGGGGACGGTCAATCCCATCGAGGAGATCGTCCGGCTGGCGCACCGCAAAGGGGTGCGCGTCCTGGTGGACGGCGCGCAGGCCGCGCCCCACCTGAAGGTGGACGTGCGCGCCCTGGACTGCGATTTCTACGCTTTCTCGGGACATAAGGTGTACGGGCCGACCGGCATCGGCGTGCTGTACGGAAAGGCCGAGCTGCTGGAGGCGATGCCGCCCTATCAGGGCGGCGGCGACATGATCCGCTCGGTCAGCTTCGAGCGGACCACCTACAATGACCCGCCCCATCGTTTCGAGGCGGGGACGCCGCCGATCGCGGAGGCCATCGGGCTGGCGGCCGCGCTGGAATACGTGAGCGGCCTGGGGCGGGAGGAGATCGCGCGGCACGAACATGAGCTGCTGGAGGCGGCCACCGAGGCCCTGGAGCGCATCCCCGGCCTGCGGATCGTGGGCACGGCGCGGCGCAAAGCGGCCGTGGTTTCCTTCGTGCTCGAAGGGGTCCACCCGCACGACGCGGCGACGATCCTCGACCGCCAGGGAGTGGCGGTGCGCGCCGGCCATCACTGCGCCCAGCCCGTGATGCAGCGCTACGGGCTGGCGGCCACCACGCGCGCCTCCTTCGCTTTGTACAATACGCAGGAGGAAGTGGACGCGCTGGCGCGGGCTGTCCGGCGAGCGCGGGAGATCCTGGCTTGAGCGCGGCGCTCGAAGACCTTTACCAGCAACTGATCATAGACCACAGCCGCCGGCCCCGGAACTTTCGAGCCCTGGAGGCGCCGGACCGACGCCTGGAGGGCTTCAACCCGCTCTGCGGGGATCAGGTGACCGTGTACGTCAAGCTGGAGGGCGATCGCATCCGCGAGGCTGCGTTTCAGGGCTCCGGCTGCGCCATCTCGACCGCTTCCGCCTCGCTGATGACCGAGAGCGTGCGGGGCAAGAGCCTGGAGGAAGTCGAGCGGCTCTTCCAAGCCTTCCACGCCCTGGTGACCGGCAAGGGCGCCGGGCGAGAGGTCGAGCTGGGCAAGCTGGCCGCCTTTGAGGGCGTGGCCTCCTACCCGGCTCGGGTCAAGTGCGCCACGCTGCCCTGGCATGCGCTGCGGGCCGCGCTGGCGGGCAGCGGGCAGAGCGTCACCACGGAGTGAACGATGAGTGAAACGCTGAAGGAGCAAGTGATCGCCGCCCTGAAAGGGATTTACGACCCGGAAATCCCGGTGAACATTTACGATCTGGGCCTGATCTATCGGGCGGAGGTGGACGAGGGCGGCGCGGTGCGCGTCGTCATGACGCTGACGGCGCCGGCCTGCCCCATGGCGGCCATGCTGCCGCGGCAGGTCGAGGAGCGGCTTCGGGCGCTGCCGGGGGTGAGCGACTGCAAGGTCGAGGTGGTTTGGGATCCGCCCTGGACTCCGGAAAGAATGTCGCCGGAGGCCCGGCTGCGGTTGGGATTTTTCTAAAGCACGGTGAAGATCAGCGCCCAGGAGGAATACGGGATCCGCTGCCTGCTCCAGCTCGGCCGGCGGGGGCCGGGGACGAGCCTGACGATCCCGGAGATCGCGCGGGCCGAGGGACTCTCCAAGGAGTACGTGGCCAAGCTGATGCGGCTGCTGCGGCGCGGCGGCCTGGTGCGCAGCCTGCGAGGCCAGGCGGGCGGCTACGTGCTGGCGCGCCCGCTGGAGCAGGTGACGGTGGGCGAAGCGTTAGCGGTGCTGGGCGGGCGGCTCTGGGCGCCGGAGTTTTGCGAGCAGCATCCGGGCCTCCGGCGGGTGTGCTCGCACTCGCGCGATTGTCGCGTGCGGTCGCTCTGGCGCCGCTTGCAGTACGCCGTGGACGGCGTGCTGGGGGCCCTCACCCTGAGGGACCTGCTGGAGGAACCGGACCCGGGAAGCGCGCCGGCCCCGCCGCAGTTCGCCGGCTTGAGCATTCTTTGAGGTCCCCAGTCCGGCTTCCGGGGCGCCCGCCCGCAAGACTGGAAAGCGGCCGCTGCGGGCGCTACAGTTAAGAACAGCATGGCGGACGAAAAACTCCGGGTCATTCCCCTGGGCGGGCTGGGCGAATTCGGCATGAACTGCCTGGCGCTCGGCTACGGCGACGACATCCTGGTGATTGACGCGGGCATGATGTTTCCCGAAGACGAGCTGCCGGGCATAGACCTGGTGACGCCGGACTTCAGCTACCTGGTGGCCAACCGCGAGCGGGTGCGGGCCCTGATTCTGACGCACGGGCACGAAGATCACATCGGCGCCACGCCCTTTCTGCTGGCCGAGCTGGACCTTCCGGTCTACGGGACGCCCTTCACGCTGGCGCTGGCCGAACGGCGCATCGAGGAGCACGCGCTGGAAGAGCCGCCGCGCCTGAATCCGGTTCAGCCGGGGCAGAAGATCCGGATCGGGGCGTTTACCGTCGAGTTCATCCATGTGACGCACTCGATCGCCGAGGCGGTGGCGCTGGCCATCACCACGCCGCTGGGCGTGGTGATCCACAGCGGGGATTTCAAGGTGGATCCCACGCCTGCCGATCACAAGCTGTTCGACCTGCACACTCTGGCCGAGTACGGCCGGCGGGGCGTACTGCTGCTGCTGTCGGACTCGACCAACGCCGACCGCCCGGGCTACACGGAAAGCGAGCAAGCCACCCGGCCGCGACTGGAGGATATTTTCCACCGCGCCGAGCGCCGCCTGGTGGTCTCCTGCTTCAGCAGTTCGATCCACCGCCTCCAGCAGATCGTGAACCTGGCCCAGGAGTTCGGGCGCAAGGTGGCCTTTCTGGGACGCAGCATGACGAGCGTGACCGAAATCGCCCACTCGCTCGGCTTGCTGCATCTTCCCGACGGCATTCTGCTGCGGCCCCAGGAGATCATGCAGGCGCTGCCCGAGAAGGTGGCGGTGGTGATCTCGGGCAGCCAGGGCGAGCCGATGTCGGCCCTGGCCCGCGTGGCGGTGAACAACCACCGCCATCTGAGCATCCAGCCGGGCGACACGGTGGTGCTCAGTTCGCGCATCATCCCGGGCAACGAGAAGGCGATCTACCGCATGATGAACCACCTGGCCAAGGCGGGGGCGGACGTCATCTATGGCGCCATGAGCCCGCCGGTGCACGTCTCCGGGCACGCCAGCGCCGAAGAGCTGCGCCTGTTGTTGAACCTGGTGCGGCCGCGCTACTTTGTGCCCATTCACGGGGAATACCGCCAGCTCGCCAAGCACGCCGCGCTGGCCGGGCACTTGCGGCAGGCCGGCCTGGAGCAGGTTTTCGTTCTGGAGGCGGGCGAGACGCTGGAGCTGGATCGCTACGGGGCTCGCAAAGGCGAGCGCGTCCCGGTGGGGCGGGTCTGCATTGATTCCGGGGCGGTGGACGAAGTGGTCGAGGACGTGGTGATCCGCGACCGGCGGCACCTGGCCGAAGAAGGCATCGTGCTGCCGGTGATCGCGATTGACAAGCGGACGGGGCTGCCGGAGGGACTGCCCGAGATCGTCAGCCGGGGTTTCGTGCCGGCCGAAGACGGCTCGGACTTGATTCAGCAGGCCCGCCAGGTGGTGGCCCGCACGCTGGAATCTTCGACGCCCGAGGAGCGCAGCGACTGGGGCGTGATCAAAGAAAAAATCCGCACCGAGCTGCGGCGCTTCCTGGTGAAGCAGACCGCCCGGCACCCGCTGATCATGCCGGTGATCCTGGAGGTCTGAAGGCGGCGCTCAGGGCCGGATCACCAGATCGGGCCAGCAGCTTTCCAACTCCTGGGAGGCGGGCCGCTGGGAGGCCGCGGGCGCGGGCGCCGCCGGCGGCAGGAACTTGGGATCCAAGGCGCGGTTGGCCTGATCGCGCAGGTCCTCCAGATGGGCGCGGGTGGTGCGGTCGGCCGCCTTGGGCAGGGCGCGGGCGGCCTCGGCGGCGATGGCGCGCAGCTCGGCGCGGAACAAAGGACGCTGGTCGTCGGCGGCGGGGGTGCGGCCGTTGAGCCGGTCCGAGAGCAGTTCGATGTAGAGTCGCTGGAGGTTGCGGCGGTAGGGGTCCACGCGGGTTTCGGCGGCGGCCAGTTCGGCGAAGATGCCGCGGCGCAGATCGGAGAGGAACTCCGCGGGGCGGTAGGCGCGCGGCCCGTCGAGGGCTTCCTGCTCGACCAGGCGGGCCATGCGGCGGCTCTCCAGCAGGCTGTTCAGGATCATGCGCTGGGCGTTGCGGATGCGGTCCAGCACTCCCTGGGGTTCGATGCGGCGGAGGATCTCCGGGCGCAGGGAGAAGGCGGGGGTGCGGAAGGCGTTCTGGTTGAGGAAGGAGACGGCGGCGGCCTGACGCTCGCGCTCGACCGGGGTGAACAGGACGCCGTCCTGGCCGGCGTGTTTCTGCTGGGAATAAAAGCCGCCGACCAGCGCGGCGACGTGGTTCATCTCGCGCGTCCACTGGCCGAGCACGCGGCCGTAGACCTCCTCCAGATCGTCGTAGGGCTTGCCCTTCTGAGGCACGGCATCGAGCAACAGATCCATGACGCGGCGCAGGTTGCGCTGGCCCAGCTCGGTGGCGCGGACGGCGTCGGCGTCGCCTACCGCCTCGGTGTTCTCGCCCGGATCCGAGCCGGCCGCCTTGGCGGTGGAGAAGCGCAGCCAGGGAGTCTTTTCCTGAGCGGCCAGGATCCACTGGTCGAGGACCGGCTTCTCCTGGTCCGGATTGCGGGCCTCGGGAACCGGCCGGTAGCCCCAGACGATCGAGAACTCGTCATAGGGTCCGATCTTGGGAATCAAGTCGTCGGGATCAATGCGGTCCTCGGGCTGAGCGACGTAGTTGAAGCGCGAGTAGTCCATCAGGCTCGGGGTGTGCCCCATCTTCTTGACCCACTCGCGGTCGCGGATCTTCTCCAGCGGATAGAGCGAGCTGGCCTTCATATTGTGGGGCAGGCCGAGGGTATGGCCGACCTCGTGGGCCACCACGTACTCGATCAGCTTGCCCATCAGCTCGTCGGGCAGGGGCAGCTTGCGGGCGCGCGGATCGAGCGGGGCGACCTGAGTGAAATACCAGTGGTTGACCAGGTTGAGCACGTTGTGCCACATCACGATGTCGGCTTCGAGAATTTCGCCCGTGCGGGGATCGTGCACGTGGGGCCCCATGGCGTTCTCGATGGTGGAGGCCTGCCAGCGGATGACGCTGTAGCGTGCGTCCTCGGGGCTCCAATCGGGGTCCTCGGCCGAAGAGGGCGGATCCTTGGCCAGGATGGCGTTCTTGAAGCCGGCGCGCTCGAAGGCGGGCTGCCACCATTCGACGCCACGCTTGACGTAAGCAGCCCACTTGGGCGGGGTGGCGGGGTCAATGTAATAGACGATGGGCTTGACGGGCTCGGAGAGGGCGGCGGCGGGATCCTTCTTTTCCAGGCGCCAGCGGGTGATGTAGGTGCGGCGCGGGGCGCGGTGCTCCTCGCGCGAGTAGTCGTACTGGCGGATGTTGAAGTAGCCCACGCGCTCGTCGTAGAGGCGGGGACGCATGGGCTGTTCCGGCAGCTTGACCATGCTGAAGTGCATGAGCAAGGTGGCGCTGCCCGGACGCATGGCGGCGGAGGCGGGCGAGGGCGGGCCGGGCGGGGCGGGCGTGGGAGTGGGCGCGGCGCCCGAGGGCGCCTCGACCGGGGAGGTGTAGGTGTGCGAGGCCCGCACTTCGATATTGATCGGGTACGCCTTGACGCCCTCGAGGAAACTGCGCGCCGCATCGAAGCCGCGGGCGCGGAGCATGGCGCGGGGCGTGAACTCGGCCACCTCGGTGGTGAACAGCCGCGTGACGTCAAGCACGGGCGCGCCGTCCGGGCCGAGGGCCTCGATGGGGAAGGCCATGATGATGGTTTCGTTGTTGATGTTGCGTACGGCCAGCGAGATGGGGCTGGAGTTGTCCGCCACTACTTCGTAGGAAACGTTGCGCAGCAGCACGCGATTGTCCTTGCGCTCCCAGCGGACCACGCGGTTGCCCACGCTCATGCCGCCGTAGCCCAGCCCCGGGGTGCGCTCGATCTTGGTCACCCAGAGGAATTCCTTGCCCAGCTCGGCGGGCGGGATTTCGTAGTAGAGGCGGCTCTTGATGCGGTGGACGGTGAAGACGCCGCGCTGGGTGGCGGCCTCCTTGGTGATGACCTTCTCGTAGGGGCGGATCTCGGGTTCGGCCGGGCGCCCGGCGGGCCGCTCCTGCGCCTGGGGCGCGGCCGGCTCCTGCTCGGGTTGAGGGGCCGCCGGCACGGCCAGGGAAAGCGAGAACAATGCCAGCGTAGCGGGCGTGCGCATAGAGCGAAGTATAGCGGAGGCGGCCCGGTTAGCGGTGGGCCAGGAACATCAGCCAGCCCAGCCCGAACAGCGCAGCCACGAACCAGGCGAAGCAGTAAGCCGCGTAGCGCACGCGCTCTCGATCCGTGCGCTTGCTGACCACGCCGAAGACGATCGAGGTGAACAAGGCGAACAGGAGGGCGGCTTCGAAATGCGACAGGGAGACCTTCGGCATCAGCTCTTTCTCCCGGCGGCGATCTCGTAAGCGTCCACCATGGCCAGGATGTTGAGCAAGCCGGCCGTCACCAGGAATTTCGCGCCGTAATCGTGCACCGCCCCCGGCGCGTCCGGCTGGGCGTAGCCCAGCCAGAGAGTGAGCAGGTACAACAGGCCGGAGCAGAGGTGGCCGATGAAGCCGCCGTACTGGATCAAGGTGGTGAGCAAATCGGGGCCGCGCTCGGGATGAAACAGCGGGCCGCGCATCATCAGGCCGAGCAGGTACATCCCCACGATGGCGAAGGCCAGCCAGCCGGCGCGGCCGTAACGGCGCAGCCAGAAGTGGCCGGCGCCGGGAAACAGCCAGGCCAGGCCCACCGCCGGACCCCAGACGCCGGGCGGGGGCGCAGGCTCTTTGGGCTTGGGGGAATCCATGGTAATTTTCAGTCTAGCATGCGCCGGGAGGCGGCTCAGGCGATCAGCTCCAGCCGCTCGCGGTCGAAACGAACCTTGCGTCCGGCGTGCAGCGCTTCAGCCGCCATGCAGACGGCCACCGCATGCGAGAAGCCGGCCTGGATGTCGGCCCGCGGCGCGCGCCGGGTGCGGACGCATTCCAGGAAGTTCTCCATGTGCGAGCTGGTGGGATCCTCCGGGAGGGGGATCTCTTCCAAGAGGCGATCGGGCATGCGGCTGCCTTCGCCGGTGATCTTCAGGGCGTCGGCGTCCAGCAGGCCGCGCGTGCCGAACCAGAGGTTGCGGTTGCGGGCGGCGTTGGTCAAGCTCATGGCGAAGCTGACCAGGAAGCCCTTGGGGTAGTCCAGCAGGGCGTGGAAGACGTCGGAGGTTTCGCGGCCGTCCTTCCACAGGTAGACGCCGCCGGCGGCTACGGCCGAAGCCGGGTAGGGATCCTCCAGGAACCAGGGCACCAGGTCAATGAAATGGCACATCCAGAGGCCGGCGATGCCGTTGGTGTAGTCGCGAAAGAGCTGCCACTCGCGGAAGCGCCGCGCGTCGAAGGGACGCGGCGGGCGGTGCAGCAGGAACTGCGGCCAAGCCACGTCCTCCGGGCGGATCTGGGTGTAGTCGCGGCGCCAGCGGGGCTCCTGGAAGTTGACCGAGAACTCGACGCGGGTGACCTGGCCGAGCACGCCCGAGCGAATCAGGCGGGCGGCCGCCATCAGGCGCCCGTCGCTGCGGCGCTGGGTGCCGATCTGCACCACCCGATCGCGGGCGCGCACCGCCAGGTAGGCGGCCTTGGCCTCGGCGAAATCCACGCCCATGGGTTTCTCGCAGTAGGCGTCCTTGCCGGCTTCGACCGCGTCCTTGAGGATGATCGAGTGGCCGAAGTCGGGCGTGGCGATCAGCACGGCGTCCACCTCGCGCCAGGAGAGCAGCTCCTTGTAGTCCACGGTCTGGCGAGGCTGCACGCCCCAGGTCTTGGCGGCGAACTCGGCGGCTCGCTCGCGGTTGGGGCGGTAGACGTCGCAGACGGCGATGACGGCTGCGGCGGTTTTTGCGCGAGCGACTTCGCGCATCAGCTCCGAGCCGCGGCCGCCCGCGCCGATGACGCCGAGTTGAATGCGATCGTTGGCCGAACGGGCGGCGGCGGGCGCGGCCAGGGCGGCGCTGAGGAAGCGGCGGCGAGAGGGGGAATCGGTTGGAAGCATACCCTTCATGGAAGCGCATCCGGCGGGCGCCAGGCAAGAGGGACCCGCCGGCGCCGGGGTGCGCCGCGATCGGGCCGGGCGAGGAGGGCTAGGGCTCCAGGGGCGCCACGCGCGCCTTCAGCTCCCGCCAGGCCCGCTCCTGGAAGCTGTGCTTGATCCGCTCCAGGCCGCCCTCGGGATCGCCGGGGCGAGGGCCGCGCCCTTGCAGGCAGCGGCCGAGCAGCAGGGTGGCTTGCGTATCCTCGGGGTTTTGCCGGAGCGCGGCGCGGAAGCGTTCCGCAGCGGCCTGAAATTCGCCCCGTTTCCACAGGACGTAGCCGGCGTTGAAATGATAGTCGGGGTCGGCGGGGTCGCCGTCCAGGGCTTCGAGAAACAGGTCGAGGGCCTCGGGCAGGTTCCGCCGGGATTGCGCGGCGGCCAGGTTGTTTAGGACCTCGTTCAGCGGCGCTTCCCGGCTGACGCGCTCAAAGGCGGCCGCGGCGCCGGCGAAGTCCGCGCTGTAGTAGCGGCAGAGTCCCAGCAGGAACTGGGCGCGCAGGAAGTCGGGATCCGAGGGCGGCACGCGGCCGAGCCATCCGGCGGCCAGGCGGTATTCTTTGCGCTGGAATTCGAGCCGGCCCAGCTCGAAGGCCGGCTGGGGAAAACGGGGATCCAGGCGGGCGGCCTGGGTGAAATAGCGGTGCTTTTGCTGGGGCGAGGCGGCCAGCAGCCCGCGGACGTAGTTTTCGATGGCGTCGGGGCGCACCGGGGGGTTCTGGGCCAGGAACTCTTCGAGCGGCGGCGCTTGTTCGGGGGCCAGCCCGCGCAGCACCTGCCAGGCGAAACGGTTCTCGACCGTAGCCAGGTCTTCGAGCGAGCCTTCCTCAACCCACGAGAGGCCTTTAGTCAACCGCCGCACGTCGAGCAGGAAGCCGCTGAGGCGCAGGATCCGGCCGCGGGCGGCGCCGGGGCCGTCCGCTTGGGCCGAGCCTTCAACCTGGAATTCGCCTGAGACGACGAGGGCGGCGTCCAGCTCGAGGGCCACCTTGAGCAGGGAGGCGCGGGTCAGGCGAGCCAGGGGCCGCAGCGAGAGGCGGCGGTAGGCCTCCAGGCGCTCCTCCCGGTCCATCACGGCCCAGCCGCGGGCGAGCAGAACGTGGGAGATCCTCTGGGCCACGCTTTCGCCGATCCAATCCAGCTCGGCGGCCGATTGATTGAAGAAGGGAAGCACCAGCACGGGGACCCGGGCCGGCCCGGGAGGTTGAGCAGCCTGCAAGGAAGAGATGACAACGAAGCAAAAAAGGGGGAGGAGCCGCTGCATCAACTCTTTCGAGTCTAGCAGACGGCTCCTCCGGGGGTTAGGGGTCTGGGATGCGACCCATCTGCTTCATCGGTTGCTGTGTGGAGTGAATCGCACTCGAGCCGGCCCTCCGGTCCGGCGTCTTAGGAGGCCTAATCAAACACCAGCTTGAGATTGGTCCCGCCCAGGCGAATCTCCTGGATGCGCGCCGCGCCCTCCCCGCCGGCGTAGCGCACCGAAGTAGAGCTGAACTTGCTCTCCGCGTTCTCCACCTTGACGGCGGCTTCGACCTTCTGCTTGCCGCTTTTAATGACTACCTTTCCGTCCCGGAGATCGAGCTGGTACTCGCCGGGCTTGAGTTGAGCGCCGGCCAGCACGGAGGGCTGGAACAGGGTCACTGTGTAAGTCTTTGCGCTGGCGACGGTGATCGCCGCAAGCATGAAAAGCACAACGCATTTCCTCAACATAGTTTCTCCCGAACTGGTGGGTTCCTCCTTAAGTGTTGCTGGGAGCCGGTCAGCTCCCATCCTTCATGACGAATGACACCGAAAAAAGTTCCGCAGCCGGCGCGCTCTTCTCAGCGACTTGCGCCCGCGGCCGGCGGCGGGGAGGGGGCGCCGTGCGCCTTCTGCGGCCGGAGAGGCGCCGGAGGCCGGTTCTCAGCCGCCGGTCAGGAAGGCTTCAAGCCGGCGGACGGCTGCCTGCTGAGTTTCCGGCTGGTCGCCGAAGCCGTTGATCCATAGGACGCCGGGTTCGCGGCGGAACCAGGTCCACTGGCGCTTGGCGTAACGACGGGTGTTTCTTTGGGCGTAGTAAAGGGCATGGGGCAGCTCCAACTCGCCGCGCAAGACTTGGAGGGCCTGACGGTAGCCGTGCGCCTCGAGCGGCTTGATCGAGTCCGGATAGCCCAGAGCCAGGATGCGGCGCACCTCATCGAGCAAGCCCTGGGCGAACATGCGGGCGCAGCGCTCGTCCAGGCGCCGGTAGAGCTCGGCGCGCGGCGGGTTGAGGGCCAACTTGAGCACCCGGAAGCCTTGCAAGGGGTCGCGGCCGGAGGCGAACCAAGCCGACAGGGGCTTGCGCGTGAGCAAGCAGACTTCCAGGGCGCGGACGAGCTTGGGCCGGTCCGCGGGGTGGATCCGCCGTGCGGCCTCGGGATCCCAGCGGCGCAAGAGGCGGTGCAGCAGGCCGGGCCGGCGCGCTTCGCGCTGCGCCAGGCGCTCGCGGAGGGCCTGGTCGCGCGAGGGTCCGGGAAACAGGCCGTCCAACAGGGCGCGCAGATAGAGCCCGGTGCCTCCGACCACCAGGGGCAGCCGGCCGCGGCGGGCGATCTGGGCCAGGATCGGGCGCGCGCGGCGGGCGTATTCGCCCGCAGTGAACAGTTGGTCGGGATCGAGCGCGTCCAGCAAGTGGTGGGGTATACCGCGCCGCTCGGCGGGCGACAGCTTGGCGGCGCCGATGTCGAAGTGGCGGTAGACCTGCAACGAGTCGCAGTTGACGATTTCCCCGCCGAACCGCTCGGCCAGGCACAGGCCCAACTCGCTTTTGCCGGAGCCGGTCGGACCGAGGACCGCCACCAAGGGCGCCGCCGTGGGATGCTCCATCCGTTCCCAGTCTAAGAACTCCGCCGGGGGCAAGCCAGTGGCGGGGCCCGGGGCGCGGTATACTAGAGAGCGGGAGCGAGCAGCCCGCGGGGTCAGGGGATCTCCGGTGCGTGGGCGTGCAGGCGCAATCATGCGGAGCAGAGGGATCGTAGCGCTTTTGTTTTTCCCGGCGCTGGTGTCGGCCGGCGCCGCAGCGCCTCAAGCCCCGGCCGGCCGGGCGGACAAACCGGAGGCCGGCCGCGCGGCGGCCTATTACAACTACGCCATGGGCCACCTGTACGCCGAGCTGGCGGGCATGTACGGCAATCGGAGCGAGTATGTGGACAAGGCCATCGAGCATTACAAGGCGGCCCTCCAAGCCGATCCCGGGGCCGGCTTCGTGGCCCAGGAGCTGACCGACCTTTACATTCAAGCCGGGCGCTTGCGAGACGCGGTTCTGGAAGCCGAGGGGATGCTCAAGCGGAATCCTGAGAATGTGGAAGCGCACCGCATCCTGGGCCGCATTTACACGCGCATGATCGGGGACGCCGGGCAAGGCCGCATTGACGAAGGCATGTTGCGGCGGGCCATCGAGCAATTCCAGAAGATCACCGAGAAGGATGCCTCGGACGCGGACGCCTGGGTGACGCTGGGACGGCTCCAGAGGCTGGCCCAGAATTCGGTGGAGGCCGAGAAGGCCTACAAGAAGGCGCTCGAACTGGACGCCGACAACGAGTACGCGCTGCACGGCCTGGCCCTGCTGTACTCGGATCTGGGCGACGCCAAGACCGCCATCCGGATGTGGCAGCGGCTGGCCGAGCAGAATCCAAGCCCGCGCGTGCTGCGCGCGCTGGCCGCCAGTTACGAGCAGGCGCGCGACTACCCGAGCGCGGTGCAGACCTTGCGCAAGGCCCTGGAGCTGGCGCCCAAGGACGCGGAAGTCAAGCGCGAGCTGGCCGAGAAGCTGCTCCTCACCGAGCAGTTCGAGGAAGCGCTCCAGCTCTATCAGGAACTGGCCCAGGCCAGCCCGCGGGAGGCGCAGTATCCGCTGCGGATGTCGCAGATCTACCGCCAGCAGCGCGACCTGGCCAAGGCCCGGGAGGCGCAGGAACGCGCGCAGAACCTGGATCCGGACAACCTCGAGATCCAATACAACGACGTGAACCTGCTGGAGGCCGAGGGGCGGTTGGCGCAGGCCATCGCGCGGCTGAAGCAGATCCTGGAAACCACCGCCAAGAGTTCCTACGCTCCCCCGGAGCGCAGCAACCGGGTGATCCTGCTCGAGCGGCTGGGGCTGCTGTACCGCAACAACGAGCAGCCCGAGGAAGCGGCGGCCGCCTTCCGGCAAATGGCCCAGTTAGACGGCGAGTTGGGCGCCCGGGCGGCGGCCCAGATCATCGAGACCTACCGCGGCTCGAAGCAGTTCGCGCGGGCCCAGCAGGAAGCCGAGGCCGCCCGGCAGAAATACCCCGGGGATCGCATGGTGGCTCTGATCCACGCCTCCCTGCTGGCGGACTTGGGCCGGGGCGCCGAGGCGGTGGCCGAGGTCAAGAAGCTGCTGGAGGGCAAGGGCGACCGGGAGACCTACCTGGCCCTGGCCCAGGTCTACGAGAAGACCAAGGACTACCAGGGGATGGCCGCGGCGCTCGAACAGGCCGACCGCCTCTCGGAATCCGAAGAGGAAAAGGAAAGCATTCTCTTCATGCGCGGCGCAATGTACGAGCGCATGAAGAAGTACGAGGAGGCGGAGGCCGAGTTTCGCAAGGTCCTGGAAATGAATCCGCGCAACGCCTCGGCCTTGAATTACCTGGGCTATATGCTGGCCGACCGCAACGTGCGGCTCGAGGAAGCCCTGGAACTGGTGCGGCGGGCGGTGGATCTGGATCCGCACAACGGCGCCTATCTGGACAGCCTGGGTTGGGTTTATTTCCGGCTGGGCAAGCTGGAGGAAGCCGAACGCTACCTGCGGCGCGCCCTAGAGCGCGTGCCGCGCGATCCCACCGTCAACGATCACCTGGGCGACGTCTACTTTCAGGAGGGCAAGCTCAAGGAAGCCATCGCGCAGTGGCAGATTTCGCTGAAGGAATGGGAAGCGGGCTCGAAGGCGGAGCTCGATCCGGAAGAAGTCGCCAAGGTCCAGAAGAAGCTGGAAGGCGCCAAGACGCGCCTGGCCAAGGAGGGCGCGAAAGCGCCGGCGCCCCGCCGCTGAAGGAGAGTCTCAGCGGCCGGCGCGAGCTTCCGCGGCCGTCTCCTCCAGAGCCTGGAGGGCCCGCAGGCAGTCCTCTCGCGAGACGTCGAAGTGGGTCACCGCCCGAAGCTGGGTGGCGTTGACCGGGTTCATCAACACGCCCCGCTCGCGCAGGCGGGCGCTGAACTGGGCGGCGCTGAGGCCGGTTCCCGCGACGTCGAAGATGACGATATTGGTTTCGACCCGATGGGGAATGCGCACGCCGGGCAGGCGGCCGAGGGCCTCCGCCAGCAGGCGGGCGTTGCGATGATCCTCCTCCAGGCGCGCGGGCATTTCCTCCAAGGCGATCAAGCCGGCCGCCGCCAGGACGCCCGCCTGGCGCATGCCGCCGCCCAGACGCTTGCGGTAGAGGCGCGCCTGGGCGATGGCCTCGGCCGTACCGGCCAGCAGCGAGCCGACCGGAGCTCCCAGGCCTTTCGACAGGCAGAACATCACCGTGTCGGCGCCGGCCGCCAGCTCGCGCACCGGGCGGCGCAGGAAAGCGGCCGCGTTGAAGATGCGCGCGCCGTCCAGGTGGACGCGCAGGCCCAGCTCGTGGGCGCGCGCGCAGATCTCCCCGGTCACTTCGAGGGGAGAAACCGTGCCGCCCGCCATGTTGTGCGTGTTCTCCAGAACGATCAAGCCGGTCGGAGCCCAGTGCGGGCCCGGCGGCCGGATCGCGGGCCGGATCTGCTCCCAGCGCAGGATGCCGTCTTCGGAGGCGACGGGTCGCGGCAGGCAGCCGGAAAACCAGGCCATCATGGCCAGCTCGTAGTTGAACACGTGGGAGCGCGCCTCGCAAATCACCTCCTGGCCGTGCCGGGTGTGCAACTTGACCCCGATGGTGTTGCCCATCGTGCCCGTAGGTACGAACAGGGCGGCCTCCTTGCCGATGATTTCCGCCGCCCGCTGTTCCAGGCGGTTGACGGTGGGATCCTCGCCGTAGACGTCGTCGCCCACTTCGGCCTCGGCCATGGCGCGCCGCATGGCGGGCGTGGGACGCGTCACCGTGTCGCTGCGCAGGTCAATGAGGGGTTCTGGCATGGCGGTCGAAACTCCGGGAATCTTTCCATTTCACAACAGTTCGGGCGGCGGCGGGCAACGTTGCCGCCCGGCGGATCATCTGGTAGTCTTGGACTGCGCTATGGAGTCCCACTGCATCCTGCATAGCGAGTTGCCCGGCGCGGGCCTTCTGTTCACCGACTTTCTCTACCGCTTCGAGCGAGTGGCCCGCTTTTACCCTTACGATCCGGCGGATCCGCAAGCGATCCGGCGGGCGGCGCAACGGCTGGACTATCCGGCGGAGCGGCGGGCGTGCCTGGTCGCGGCGCTGCGCGCGCAGAACGGCGATGGGGAGGCGGTGGAGAGGCTGGCGCAACCCGGCACGGTGGCGGTCGTGACCGGACAACAAGTGGGGTTGTTGGGCGGCCCGGCGTACTCGGTCTACAAGGCCCTGACCGCGCTGCGTCTGGCGCGGCGCCTCAGTGAGGAGGGACTGCCGGCGGTGGCGGTGTTCTGGCTGGCTACCGAGGACCACGATATCGCCGAGGTCAATCACTGCTGGGTGTTCAACGCGGAGGGCGAGCCGGTGCGGATCGAGGCGTCCGGCTTGGCGGCGGACGGCCGTGCGGCAGGCGCACTGCGCGTGCCGGAGGGCGTGCTGGATTCACTGCGCGAGGCCCTCGGGGGCCTGCCGTTCGCCCAGGAGGCTTTGCGCGCAGCGGGGGAATCTTACGCGCCCGGCGCGAGCCTGGGCGGCGCCTTCGCCGCCTTGCTGCGCGGGCTGCTGGGACGCTGGGGCCTGCTTTGCCTGGATCCCCTGGAGCCGGGGGTCCGCGAGCTGCTGGCGCCTTTGCTGGCGCGCGCCGCGGAAGCCGGCGCGGAGCTGGCGCGCCTAGTTCTGGAGCGCAACGCCCAACTGCAAGCGGCCGGGTATTCTGCACAGGTGCGCTTTCAGCCGGACAGTTCGTTGCTGTTCCTGCTGGAGTCCGGCCGGCGCCTGAGCCTCAAGCGGGAGGGCGAGGACTATGTTTGCGGGGGCAGGCGCTGGAGCGCTTCCGAGCTGGCGGGACGGGCGGCAGAGCTGTCGGCGGCCGCCTTGCTGCGTCCCGTGGTGCAGGATTGGGCTTTGCCCGCAGCGGCGGTGGTGATGGGTCCGGCAGAGATCGCCTACTGGGCGCAATCCCAGCCGCTGTACGAAGCCCTGGGGGTGAAGGCGCCGGCCTGCGTTCCGCGGGCGAGCTGGACGCTGCTCGACGGCCGGGCGGCGCGCCTGATGAACCGCTACGGCTTGCAGTTGGCGGATTTCTTTGCGGGCCGGGAGGCCTTGAGGGAACGCATCGCGCGGCGGCTGATTCCGGCCGAGCTGGAGGAACTGCTGCGAGGCGCGGGAGCCGAGATCGCCGGGGCGCTGGAGAAACTGGGAGCCGGCCTGAGCGGCTTCGATCCCTCCCTGGCGCGCGCCTTCGAGCAGAGCCGCCGCAAGATGCTGTACCAGCTCTCGAAGATCGAGCGGAAAACGGGGCGGGAGGCTCTCCGGCGCCAGGAGCGCGTGGCGCGGGAGGCCGCTCGACTGTTCAATCTGGTGTATCCGCGGCGGCGCTTGCAGGAGCGCTTCTATTCGATCCTGCCGTTCGTGGCGCGCCACGGGCCGGCGCTGCTGGAGCGGCTGTACGAGGCGGTGATGCCGGAGTGCCGGGACCATCGCGTGCTCGTCCTCTGAGGCCCTGCCCGGCGGTATACTGGAAAACGGCGCCGCTGGAGTGGCGGAACTGGCAGACGCACGGGACTCAAAATCCCGCGGAGCTTTGGCTCCATGAGGGTTCGACCCCCTCCTCCAGCACCAGCAAGGACGCCGGGCTCGCCTGCCTCCTCAGGTTCTTGCAGGCGCCGCAGTTACGTTGTCAATGAGGCGGGTCGAGCCGGCCCAGACGGCCGCCGCCACCAGCACTTCCCCGGCGATTCGGTGTACCGGACGGATCTCATCGGGATCCACAATCTCCAGGTACTCGACGCGCAGCAAGGGGGTCGCCTCCAGCTCCGCCAGCGCCTCGCGCCGCACCGCTTCCGCGTCGGAGGCGCCCGAGGCGATCCGCGCCGCCGCCCGCCGGAGGGCCCGGTAGATCGCCGTGGCCGCTTGGCGTTCCTCGGGGTTGAGGCGCTGGTTGCGGGAGCTCATCGCCAGGCCGTCGGGCTCGCGCACGGTCGGCGCGGCCACGATCTCGACCGGCAGGTTCAAGTCCCGCACCATGCGGCGTATGACGGCCAACTGCTGGGCGTCCTTCCGGCCGAAGTAGGCCCGATCCGGCTGCACGATCCCGAACAGCTTGGCCACCACGGTCGTGACGCCACGGAAATGTCCGGGCCGGAAGCGCCCGCAGAGATGCTCGGTCAGCTCGGTCACCTCGACGAAAGTGCGCGGGGCCTCGGGGTACATCTCTTGGGCCGAAGGCGCGAAGATCAGGTCCACGCCGCGGGCGCGGCAGAAGAGGCGGTCGGCCTCCAGGGTGCGGGGATAGCGCTCGTAGTCCTCGCGCTGATCGAACTGAATGGGGTTGACGAAGATGCTCACCACCAGGAAGCCCTCCGGCCGCCGGGCCAGGTCCATCAGACTGCCGTGGCCTTCGTGCAGGGCGCCCATGGTGGGAACGAACTCGATGGTGCGGCCGGCGCGGCGCGCGGCGGTTACGGCGACGCGGGTCTCGACGATGGTGTGCACGACGGCAGGACTCATAACGCGGTCTCCGGGGAGGCGGCCGGGAAGCGGCCCCGGCGCACCTCATCCGCGTAGGCGCGCGCCGCCTCCAGGATCAGTTCGCCCAGCCGGGCGTACTGTTTGACGAAGGGCGGCGCCGGGCCTTCGTACAACCCGAAGGCGTCGTAGCTGACCAGCACCTGCCCGTCGCAGTGCGGGCCGGCCCCGATGCCGATGGTGGGGATGCGAAGCTCGGCCGTGACGGCGCGCGCCGCCTCGGAGGGAATGGCCTCCAGCACGACGGCGAAAGCGCCCGCCTGCTCCAAGGCCCGCGCCTCTTCCAGGAGCCGCTCGGCGTCGTGCGGTTCCAGCGCCTGCCGGCGAAAACCGCCCAGGCGGTGGACCGACTGCGGAGTCAGCCCCAGATGGCCCATCACGGGGATGCCGATTTCCACCAGCCGGCTGACGGCCTCCAGTACCGCCCGTCCTCCTTCCATCTTGACCGCCGCCGCGCCGTCGCGGAGCAATCGCCCGGCGTTGCGGACCGCCTCCGCCACGCTGACTTGATAGCTCAGAAAGGGCATGTCCGCCACCACCAAGGCGCGGCGGGCGCCCCGGCTGACGGCGCGCACGTGATGGCGCATGGCTCCGAGGGTCACCGGCAGCGTGGTCGGGCAGCCCATGATCACCATCCCGAGGGAATCGCCCACCAGCAGCACGTCTACGCCGGCGCGATCGAGCAGGGAGGCCATCGTGGCGTCGTAGGCGGTGAGCATCACGATTTTCTCGCCCCGCTCCTTCATCGCCTTCAGATCGGGAACGCGAACGGGTTTGAGGGTCTCGGACGTCATGACAAACGCCTCACTCGAAGAGTTGCTCCAGCCGGCGCAGGCCCGCCTCCGCCGTCCCGCGCCGGGCGGCCAGAGCGATCAACTGCCTGGTGCAGGCCCGGTAGAGCTCGCGCACCGAAGGGGGCGCCTCCGCCAGCGCCTTCCAGTGCCGCTCGAGCGTCCGCCAGTCGCCGCGCTCGACCGGGCCGGTCAGGGCACGCTCCGGCCCGAGCGCCAGCGCATTCTCCGCGCTGGTCCGGACCAGCGGCGCCAGAGCGCGCAAGGCGCTGGCCTGCTCCACGCCGGCCGTACTCATCAGCATAACAGCCGCGTCCACCAACCCCACCAGGCAGTTGCCGGCCAGCACGGCGGCCGCGTGGTAGAGCGGGCGGCGCTCGGCCGGGATGCGCAGGGGCACGCCCCGCGCGGCTTGCACGATCTCCAAAGCCCAGGCCTCCGCCGGACCCTCAGCGGTCACGCCGAAGAAAGCGCCCTCCAGCGCGGCCGCGCCCCGCTCGGGATCAGGCACAGTCTGAAGCGGATGCAACGCCCCGCAACAGACGCCGGCCTGCGCCAGCGGCGCCAGCGCTTCCGGGCCGTGAGCTCCCGAGGTGTGCAACGCCGCGCCGTCGCTCATGCCGGCTTCGGCGAGGGTGCGCGCCACCTGGGTCAAGGCGTCGTCGCTCACCGCGATCAGCAGGCGGGACGCCAGCCGCGGCGCATCGGCCAGCGCCGCCGGCGGCGCGCCCACAAAAGCCGCGGCCGCACGCGTCCGCTCGGGATGGCGCCCGGCCAGCGCAACCACCGGCCGGCCGGCCCGCACCAGCAACCGGCCCAAAGCGTGCGCCATGCGACCGGCGCCCACCACTGCTACCGCCTCCGGACTCCGCATGTTCCTATCATGGGAGCAAGAAGGCCCGGGGCGCCAATTGGGCCAGCCGGGCTTTACGAGAGGTTGCTGCGACGATGCGGAGGGGTTGGTGCAGAGCGGTGCAGGCCGAACAAATCAAGCGGCTGGCGCAGGAATGTGGCTTCGAGCTGGTGGGAGTAGCGCGGGCCGAGCCGCTCGAGGAGGCGGCCTACTACGAGGAGTGGGCGGCGGCCGGCATGGCGGCTGAGATGCGGTATCTCACCGGCCGGCGCGGCGAGTTGCGCGCGGACCCGCGGCGGCTGCTGCCCTCGGCGCGCTCGGTGGTTTGCGTGGGCAAGCTCTACCACACGCCGGCGCCGGACTCCCGCGGCCTCGGTCCGGAAGAGCGAGGTTGGATTTCGCGCTACGCCTGGGGGGAAGATTACCATGCGGTGGTGCGTTCGGGGCTGGAGCGGCTGCTGGCGGCGCTGCGGGCCGCCTGCCGGGCGCCTTTCCAGGCGCGCATCGCCGTGGATACGGCGCCGCTTTTGGAACGCGCGCTGGCGCGGCGAGCCGGGTTGGGCTGGATCGGGCGGAACACCTGCCTGATCAACCAAGGGCAGGGCTCCTGGTTCTTCCTGGGCGAGCTGCTGGTGTCGCTGGAGCTGGAGCCGGACCGGCCGCCCCCGGATCGCTGCGGGAGCTGCCTGCGCTGCGTCGAGGCCTGTCCGACGCGGGCGTTGATCCCGACCGGCCGCAAGGAGGGACCGGCTTGGGCGCTGGATGCGCGCCGCTGCATCTCTTATCTGACGATCGAACTGCGGGGGCCCATCCCCGAGGAGTTGCGCCCGCCGATGGGCGGGCACGTCTTTGGGTGCGACATTTGCCAGGAGGTCTGCCCTTGGAATCGGCGAGCGCCCTTCAGCCGCGAGCCGGCCTTCCAGCCCCGCTACGGCACGCCGCGTTTGGAGGATCTGGCCGCGCTGAGCGAGGAGGAATTCCAAGCGATGTTCGCTCGCAGCCCGGTGGCACGCGCGGGCCGGCGCGGCCTGCTGCGCAATGTGGCCGTGGCCCTGGGCAACAGCGGCGCGAAGCAGGCCCGCAAGGCACTCGAACGTCTGGCCGGCGAGGCCGATCCGCTGATCGCCGAGCATGCCCGCTGGGCGCTGGAGCGGCCGGCGGGCGCGGCTCGCTAGAATGGGCCCGGGGATGAGCACGCTACTCGGCCTGGCGGTGCTGGTGCTGGGCGTCTTTGAAGACCCGCTGATCGAGAAAGGCTTCGACCACTTTTACAACCTCGAGTACGACCAGGCCATCGTGGCGTTCCGCCAATACATCGCGCGGCATCCCGAGCAAGCCGCCGGTTACAACCACCTGGCCCAGTCCATCCTGTATCGGGAAATGCTGCGCACGGGCGCCCTGGAAACCGAGCTGGTCAGCGGCAGCAACCCCTTCTTGCGCCGGCCCAAGATGAACCCCGGCCCCGAAGAGCAACGCGAATTCGAAGAGGCCATCCGGCGCTCGATGGAGTTGTGCCAGGCGCGTCTGAAGCAGGCGTCGCGCGACACGCAGGCCCTTTATGCTCTCGGGGTGGCGCACGGCCTGCGCGCCAACTACAACTTCCTGGTGCGCAAGGCTTGGCGCGACGCCTTGCGCGACGCCACCCAGGCGCGCAAGCTGCACAACCAGGTCACCGACCTCGACCCGAGCTTCGTGGACGCCCGGTTGGTACAGGGCGTGCACGAGTATGTGGTGGGCAGCCTGCCCTGGCACTGGCGCGCCCTGGGCTTCCTGATCGGCTTCCGGGGGAGCAAGGACGAGGGGATTCGCATTCTCCGGCAGGTGGCCGAGCGGGGACGAGTCAACAAGTTGGACGCCAAGGTGCTGCTGTGCGCCATCTACCGCCGGGAGAACAAGCCGGCGCTGGCGGTGCCGCTGATCAAGGAATTGATGGCCAGCTTCCCGCGCAACTACCTGCTGTACTTCGAGCTGGCCCAGATGTACAGCGATTTGGGCGACAAGCAGCAGGCCCTGGAAGCGCTGGAGAAGCTGGAAGGGCTGCGCCAGACGGGCGTGCCGGGGTTCGCGCGGGTGCCGCCGGAGAAGATCTGGTTCGCCCGAGGCAACATCGAGTTCTGGTACCGGGACTTGGATCGGGCGCTGGAGAACATGAAGAAAGCCACGGCGCACGCCGAGGAGCTGGACCTGAACACCGGCGTACTGGCCTGGATGCGCCTGGGGCAGATCTATGACCTCAAAGGCCAGCGCAAGCTGGCTCTGGAAGCCTATCGGCAGGCCATCGCCTGCGCGCCGGAATCGGAGGCGGCCAAGGAGTCCCAGCGCTACCTGTCGCGGCCTTACCGCCGGGCGGATATCCCAGGCTGAGATCCAGCGCCGGCCCCCGGCGCGCGGCGGCCGGCGCGTGGCGGCCGGCGCGTGGCTTCAGGCCTTCTTCAGTACTGGAAGCGGATGCCGAGGCGGAACTGGCGCTCGGCGCTGGCGCCGGTGATGCACATGAAGTTGTTCAGGGCGGCCAGGCTGCCGTCCGGGTTCAGGCGCATCGAGCCGGCGCCGCTGTTGGGATTGCTCCAACGCGGGGTGTTGGCGCCGTTGCGGGCTTCGGCGCGGAATTCCATCCTCACGCGCTCGGTGATCTGGAATTCCTTGTACAGCGCCGGATCAATCCGCCAGAAGCCCGGCCCGTAGAGCACGTTGCGCCCCATGGCGCCGGGCCGGTAGACCGGGTTGCGCGGGTCGAAGCTGAACAGCGGGTCGCGGAAGGACATCGGGTCGTAGTAGGGCTGGTTGGGTCCCTTGCCGCCCAGCTTGCGCACGGGAGCGATCTGGTCGGCGGTCTGGGTGCAGCCGATGCACTGGAGCGAGGAGCCGCTGCCGGTGACGGTGAAGGGGGTTCCCGAGTAGATGTACAGGATCCCGTTGACCTTCCAGCCGCCGAGCACCTTGTCCACGATGCCCGTCATGTTATAGGTCTTGCCGTAGCCGAAGGGCAGCTCGTAGACCCAGCCGATGGTGAAGCTGTGGCGGCGATCTTCGCTGGAGGGAGCGTAATTGCGGTAAATCATCGGTTCCCAGTTCCACAGAGCGAGACCGGCCCAGCCGTCGTCCTCGGCCATGTTCATGTAGCGGCCCCAGGTGTAGGCGCCCTTGAAGAACAGCCCCTTGCTGAAGGACTTGTTCATGGTCACCTGCAAGGAGTTATAGGCGCCGTAACCGATGCCGTCCCACATGTTGGCCGCGTTGGTCCGCCCGTAAAGCTTAGCCAGCGGCAGGTTGCGGGTGTCCACCCCCAGGCCGGGCCCGACGGTGTTGATGTTGCGGTCCAGCATCTGGTGGATGGTGCGGGTGGCTACGTAGCCGGCCGAAACCACCGTATCGAAGGGGAGCTTGCGCTCGACGATGAAGTTCCAGCTCTGGATGTAGCCGCGATGCAACATGCCGCCCCAGGGGCTGCGGGGACCCATGTCCAGGTTCAGGGGCAGTTCGAGGGTGCCCTTGCTGACGTCGGGCGTGGGCACGTCCGGGATGCCCTTGTCCAGGGTGTTGTACCAGCCGTAGGAGGGGTCGCGGAACTCGGCGCCCGCGGTTCCGGCGCCCCAGCTTCCGGTCAGAGTGGCCGGGTACAGCCCGCGCAGCGGACGAGAGAAGGGCAGCGGGTTGTAAGTGATGCCGTAACCGCTGCGCACCACCCAATCCTCGCCGATGCGGTAGGCGAAGCCGACCCGCGGAGCGAACAGCTTCTTGCTCACGGTGATGCCTGCGTTGCGCGGCACGTTGCCCAGGCCGCCCATGTACACGATGTTGGTATATGGATCCCAGCGCTCGATGCCCCGGCTGGCCCGGTTGATCAGCGGGAAGTATTCGTAACGCAGGCCGAGATTCAGGGTCAGCCGGCGAGTGGCCTGCCAGCGATCGCGGAAATACCAGGCGTACTGCCACTCCCGGGTTTGCATGAGGAAGAACTGAATGGATTTGGAGTAGGAACCCACCAACCCCAATAGGGCGGCCGCGTAACTGTTGGGCTCGCGCCCGACGACGCCGGGCATGACAGTAGCCCCGCCCGCAAAGCTGATGGCGCCGCGCGGATTGGCGGTCTCCGGCTGCCAGTGGTTCATCTCGAGGCGCCGCGGCTCGAAGCCCCAGCGCAGCTCGTGCGCGCCGCTGATCTTGCTGAAGTTCACCGGGCCGGTGTACGTCCGCTCGCGGCGCTCCAGCGGCAGCCAGGTCTCCGTCAGCCCCCAGGCACTAAAGCCGTGCCCACTGAAAGCCGGTACGCCGCTGTAGCGCAGGTCGTTGGCGTACTGGCGGCCGCCGTTGGTGCCGGGAATCTTGAACACGTCCAGCCCCCAGTTCTTGCCCTGGCCGATGCCCAGCACGTCCTGGTCATGCCGCTGGTAGCCGAACACGGCGTCGAACATGAAGGTAGGCGAGAAGGTGTAGGTGACGCCGAAGCTGGGCATGTTGACGCGCACGTCGCCCACCCCCGCGGTGCCGATGTTCGGTCCCACCATCTCGCCGAAAATGTGCTTGCCGGTCACCGGCGCGCCCATCCGGCTCAGCTTGCCCCACACGACCGCCTTGCCGGAGGGGTTCCAATTGACTTTGAGGTCGTAGTTGCGGCGGTCAAACTTCAGGGTGCCGGAGGCGCCGAAGGTGCCCTGCAAATTGTTCGGATCCGTCGGCGAGACTTGATTGGGCAGGGGGATCAGTTTTTGGATGGAATCGAAAATGGGACTGATGCGGTTGCGCGGGATGATGTTGTTGGGGAAGGGCCGCCGCGTCCGGGGATCGGTTCCCACCATGGTGGCGGGGTCGTAGACCAGCGAATAACCCAGCCACTTGCTGAAATCGCCCGCCCGAAATTCGGCCGGCGGGACCGACCAGTTGCCCGAGCCGCCCTGCCGGTAGTAGGTCCCTTCGAAGCTGAAAAAGTAAAACAGCTTGTCTTTGCGGATGGGTCCGCCGATCGTGCCGCCGAACTGGTTGAAGATGTCCTTGGGCTTGCGGAAACCCGCGGCCCGGAAGTACGGCGCGGCCAGCCAGTGCTGGTTGTTGTGGAACCAGAAAGCCGAGCCGTGGATCTCATTGGTGCCGGACTTGGTTACCACCGTGATCGCCGCCCCGCCCGAGAGGCCCTGCTCGGCGTCGAAGGCGTTGGTCGAGATGTTGACGGTCTCGATGCTCTCGACGGGCTGCACGTAGGCGGTGTGGTGCGGCAGCCAGACGAAGATGTTCACCGCGCCGTCGGTGAGGGTGTTGTTCATGTTGCGCGGGGTGCCGTTGACGCGCGTGGTCAGGGCGCGCGCCGGCGTGTCCACGATGGCGTTCTGGAAGGCCGACGGCGTGGTCCCCGGCAGCAGATCCAGCAGGCTTTGGTAGTTGCGGTAGTTGGGCAGCGGCAACTCGGTGACGGCCAGCGAGCCGATCTCGTGGCGCACGTCGCTCTTGTCGGTCTGGAGCATCGCCACCGCGGCCGCCACCGTGACCTGTTCGGTGAGCGTGCCGACCTCGAGTTTGAGGTCCACACGGGTCACCGTGTTCACGGTCACCTCGACGTTCTCGCGGACCAGCGAGCGGAAGCCGCTGGCCGTGACTTTCAGGTCATAGACGCCCGGTAAGACGTTGAGCAGCGAATAGCGTCCGCCTTCGTCGCTGGTGGTCTCGCGCGTCAGGCCGGTCGCCTTGTTCGTGATGGTTACGGTCGCCTTGGGCACGACGGCGCCGGTCGGATCCTCGACCGTGCCGACAATCGAGCCGTAGAGGACCTGCGCCCCGGCCGGTTGGGCCCACCAAGCCGCCAGCAGCAGGAGGGCCAGGACAGCCACGGCCCGAACGCCCCCAAACCTAGCGTGTTCACCCATTTGATTAACCCCCTGTCGGACAACAGCCTTGCATACGGGTGTCTAGCCCTTTTTTAACGCCGCTGCGGGACGCCTGTCAAGCGTTTTCCGTGGCCCGGGAGGCCGGGCCCCGACCCGCCCCGGCGGGCGATTGACAAGGCCGCGCCCGCCGAGCGACAATGGGCTTGGATGCGGGAGTAACTCAGGTGGTAGAGTGCAACCTTGCCAAGGTTGATGTCGCGGGTTCGAGTCCCGTCTCCCGCTCCAGTCGCCGCCCCGCCTGACTTCCCCTCGGGCAGCCCGACCCGTCGCCGCGCAAGCACCGTGTCGCATCTCCCGGCCTTTTCCCGCGGGCCTTGATCTGCGCCGTCCTCGCCCGGGCCCGGCCCTCCCGCGCGCCGGCTGCGTTCCTGATAAGATCGCTGCGGTATGCGCGCAAAGCAATGGTTGCCCCTCCTGCTGGCCTTGCCGCTCGCCGGGGAGCCGGCCCGCGTATGGGAAGCTCCCCTGGTGATCCCGACCTATGAGCTGGGCCCCCCCGATCCCTTGCCGGTCTTCCCTTACGCCGCCCGCCGCCGTCCCATCTATCCTTACCCCTTGCTGGATGCGATCACCGACCGGCGGGTGGAGAAGAGCTATCGCGCGGCGATGCTGGAGAACGAGTATCTGAAGGTCACGGTGCTGCCCGAGCTGGGCGGTCATCTCTACGCCATCTACGACAAGACCGCCGGCCGTGACGTGCTCTACACTAACCACGTCGTCAAGTACGGCCTGGTGGGCATCCGCGGGGCCTGGATCTCGGGCGGCATCGAGTGGAATTTTCCCGACGGGCACACCGCCACCACCGTCTCGCCGGTGGATTACATTCTGCGCTCGGAGCCTGACGGGTCGGCCTGCGTCGTGGTGGGCGACACCGAACGCATCCAGCGCATGCAATGGGCGGTGGCCGTTCGCCTGCGCCCGGGCTGCAAGGCGGTCCAAACCGAAGTCCGCCTGAACAATCGGCGGGAAATCCCCGGGCGCTATTGGTTTTGGGCCACCGCGGCCGCCCCGGCTGCCGACGACATGCGCTTCGTCTATCCCATGCGCGAGGCCTACCCGCACGTCTTCTGGCCGGTTTTCTCCTTCCCGGAGCACCGGGGAATGGATCTGAGCCTGTACCGCTCGGTGCCCAACGCGCTCTCGCTGTTCGCGCGCAACTCCTATCGCGACTTCCTGGGCGTCTATTACGAGAAGTCCGACTGGGGCATCGTCCACGTGGCCGATCATCGCCAGGTGGCGGGCAAGAAGACCTGGACCTGGGGCACCGCCGACAGCGGCGCCATCTGGGTCGAGAAGCTCACCGATCAGGACGGCCAGTACGTCGAGTTCCAGGCCGGCCGCTTCGAGACCCAGATGGAGCACGAATTCCTGGCGCCGCACCGGGTGGAAGCCTTTACCCACTACTGGTACCCGGTGAACAAGCTGGGCGGACCCTTCACGGAGGCCAACCGCGAGGCCGCCCTGCGGCTGGCCCGCGAGGGTGAGCGCCTGAGGCTGACCTTGAACGTCAATCGCCGCCTGGCGAACGCCGAGCTGCTCATCGAGGAGGCCGGACGCAGGCTGGCTTCGCGCCGCGCCGAGCTGGACCCGGCGACCCCGTTCTCGGCCCTCTTCGATGCCCCCGCCCGGACGCCGCTCACCGTTCGCCTGCTGAGCGCCGAGGGGCGCGAATTGCTTCGCTACCGCACCGACACGCCCGTGGACGGCAATCCTGAGTTCCAGCCCGCGGCGCCCCCGGCGAGCAAGGCGGCCTCCGCCGGCGCAGAAGAGGCCTACCTGCAAGGTCTCGCCGCCGACCGCGAGAGCCGCGAACTCCAGGCCCGCGCGGCCTACCAGAAGGCGCTCGAACGCGATCCGGGTTTCACGCCCGCGCACACCGCGCTGGGTTTAAGCTACTACCGCACGGGCGAATACGCCAGGGCGGCCGAGCATCTGGCCGCTGCCCTGCGGCGCAACTCTCGCTCGGAGGACGCGCATTACTACTTGGGCCTGGTGCGTCGCGCTCAAGGCCGCGCCCGTGAGGCGGCTGATCATCTCTGGTGGTGTGTGCGCGCCGGTCATCGCGAAGCGGTGGCGCGGTATGTGCTGGGCGAGATGGCCCTGGCGGAAGGCAATCTTGCGGAGGCCCTGGAACACCTGGAACAGGCGGTGCTGCTCGAGCCGCGGGACCTGAAGGCGCGCACCGTGCTGGCCATGGCCGAAAGGCTGGCGGGGCGCACGGCCCGGGCCCGGGAGCGCATCCAGGCGGTGATCGAGGAGATGCCCATTGATTATCTGGCTCTGAGCGAGCAGGCGCGCATTCTGGCGGCGGCGGGGGCGGCCGAGCAGGCCGGCCGGGCGCGCGAGCAGCTCTGGTGCCTGCTGGCGCGCGAGCCGGATTCGTTGCTCGAGTTGGCCTTCGACTATCTGGCCTGCGGGCGCAGGCAGGAAGCCGCCGAGGCGCTGGAGGAGGGCTTGCGCCGCCGCCCGAACCATCCGATAGCCGCTTACGCGCTGGGCCGCTATGAGGCCGCCGCGCAGGCCGATCCGAGTTACATCTTTCCGCACCGCGTTGAGGAGATCGCCCTGCTGGAGCAGGTGCGGCGGGCGCGTCCCTCCGACGGCCGGGCGGCTTACTACCTGGGCAACGCTCTGGCGGGGAACTACCGGCTGGAGGAAGCCGTGGCGGCTTGGCGGGAGGCCGTCCGGCTGGAGCCTTCCAACGCCGCAGCGCATCGGAACCTGGGTCAGGCGCTGGCCCGGCAGGCGGGCAGCGAGTCGGAGGCGGCCGAGGCCTACCGGCGGGCCATTTCGCTCTGGCCCCAGGAGCATCGCCTGTACCTCGAGCTGGATCGGGTGCTGGCGCGCAGGAAGCAGACCGAGGGCCGCGTGAAGCTCTTGGAGGGCGCTCCGGCGGCGGTGCGCGCGCGCTCGCCGGTGATCCAAGCGCTGGCCGAGGCTTACACGGACGCCGGGCGGTACCGCGAGGCGATTGCCCTGCTGGAGAAGACCCGGTTCGTGACGGGCGAGGGCGAGACCTCGGCCCTGGCGCTGTACCGAAGGGCCTGTCGCGGCCTGGCGGGCGAGCTGCGCCAGGCCGGGCGGCACGAGGAAGCCGCCCGGGCTTTCTTGCGGGCGGCTGAGTATCCGCGCAATCTGGGGGTAGGTCGCCCGCCGGTGGATGAGACGGTGGGCGATTGGGTGGCGGCCGCCCAGGAGTTCGAGGCGGCCGGCAACGCGGCCGAGGCCGAAAGGCTGTGGCGGCGGGCGGCGGGCGCGGTCGTCGAGCTGGCCAGCGAGCCGGGCAAGCCCTCGGCCGAGCTGGCGCGCTGGAAAGCGATGGCGGCCGAGCGCCTGGCGAAGAAACAGGAGGTGAAGCGATGAAGCGACGCACGTGGTTGGGATTGACGGCAGCGATGGGCGCCGGGGCGCAGTTCAGCTCTCAGGAGCGAGCGCGCCCAGCGCCCGGGGAGCTGCCGCTCAGCCAGTTCGAGCCGCGCAGTATGCTGCGCGTGCGCGAGAGCAAAGTGGCTCGCGCGCGTTTCCCGGTGATTGATTTTCACACCCACCTCTCCTGGTCGCCGGGGCCGGGCAAGGAAGGCGGCCCCGAGTTCCCGGCCAGGCCGGAGGAGATCCTGCCGGTGATGGAGCGGAAGAACCTGCGCCTGCTGGTGAACTTCACGGGCGGCCGGGGCGAGGTGCTCGAGGAAGTCCTGCGCACCTGGCACAAGCCGCACCCAGACCGGTTCCTGGTCTTCACCGAGCCCTGGTGGAACCGGGTGGCCGATCCCGGCTACGCGAAGCTGCAAGCCGAGCAAATCGAGCGGGCCCGCCGCGCGGGCGCGCGGGGCTTGAAGATCCTCAAGACGCTGGGGCTGTACTTGCGGGAGAAGGTCACCAGCGGTCCGCTGATCCAGGTGGACGACCGGCGCTTCGATCCGATGTGGGAGGCGGCCGGAGCTTTGAAAATGCCGGTGGCCATACACACCGCCGATCCGGAGGCCTTCTTCCTGCCCATTGACCGCTTCAACGAGCGCTGGGAGGAGTTGCACGCCCACCCCGACTGGTCCTTCTACGGGAAGGATTTCCCTTCCAGCGCCGAGCTGCACCAGGCGCGCAACCGCGTCCTGGCGCGGCACCCGAAGACGCAGTTCGTCTGCCTGCATATGGCGGTGGCCGAAGACCTGGGCGCGGTCTCGGAATGGATGGATCGCTACCCCAACATGTGGGTCGAGTTCGGGGCGCGCATCGGCGAGCTGGGACGCCAGCCGCGCACCGCCCGGCGCTTCTTCGAGAAGTACCAGGACCGCATCCTGTTCGGCACCGATGCCGTGCCGCGCGGCGTCCAGTACCCGCAGCAGATCTTCTGCGACGAGCTCTACGAGATTTACTACCGCTTCCTGGAAACCGAGGACGAGTACTTCGATTACGCTCCCGCGCGCATCCCGCCGCAAGGCCGCTGGAGGATCTACGGCTTGGGCTTGCCCGAGGGCATCCTCCGCAAGGTCTATCACGACAACGCGGCGCGCCTGCTGGGGCTGGCCTGAAAAAGCGCGGCGCCCCGGGGCGCCCCGGCGCGCGGCCGAGGCGCCCCCTGGCGAAACGCGCCTCAGAAAGTAAAGCGGGCCGACAGCTCGATGTTGCGCGGGCCGACCTGCGGCCCGGTGATCTGCCCGAAGAACGGGCTGGAGAGGTCGGTCACCGGGTTGCCGCGGCCGTGCCGGTTGAAGGGGTTCAAGAAGACGCCGCGCAGCTCGAAGCTCTTGGCCTCGTCAATCTTCCAAGTCTTCTCGATGCCGAGGTCTTCTCCTACATAGTGCGGCCCGCGGATGTTGGGCAGCACCGGTCCCAGCGTGCCCAGCCGCTGAATGACGTTGCGCCCGCCCGGATGCACCGGGGGCAGAGCGAAGGCGTTGCGGTTCAGGTAGGCCACGCCGCCCTGGATGCCGCGGAAGTTGATCGGCGCGTCGTGGTTCAGGATGATCTTCTCACCCGGAACCAGATCGGGCCGCGCCGCACCCAGCGGGTTCGACACCAAGCCGCCGGTGGAGATCGAAAGCGGCGAGCCGGAGCGGATCTGGTGGTTGGCGGTCAGATTCCAGCCGCCGATGATCTGATTGGCTACACTGCCCAGATCCCAGCGGCGGCCCTTGCCCACCGGGATCTCGTAGATCCAGGTCAGTTTGAAGACGTGCGGGTAGCCGTAGCCGTTGATGCTGCGCTCCAAACGCCGGTTGAAAACGTCGGCTGCCGAGATGGCGTCCAAGGCGCTGGGCGCCAGCGAGATCCACTTGGACCAGGTGTAAGCAGCCAACACGCCCAAACCCTGGCGGAAGTGCCGCGTGAGCTGCATCTGGAGCGAGTTGTACAGCGAGGTGCCGAAGTTGGCGAACTGCTGTCCGATGCCCGTGTACTGCGGGAAGGGGCGCAGGGCCTGCAAGACGGTCCCCGTAAAGCCGGGGTACGGCTGCGGGATGCCGGAAGCGGCGGTCCACGGGTCGGTGAGCAGTTGCCCGTAGTTCAACAAGGTCGCGGGCAGGGCGTTCAAATCGGCCAAGCCCCCCGCCTCCAGCCGCGTGCCCTTGTTGCCCACGTAGTTGACCTCCAGGACGAAGGCCTGCGGCAACTGGTACTGCAAGCCGAGGCTCCAGTTCTGTACGTAGCCCAGGCGGTTGGAGTTCGGCGCATAGTAGTTCACGCCCGTCCCGTTGGCGATTGCGGGGTCTTTGTTGGGCAGCGTGCCCCGGAAGTCCGGATAGCGATCGTGCAGCCACATCACGGGCTCTTCCGCAAAGCGCAGGGGCACCGTGGCCGAACTGACGGAGATCGTTCCGTTGAAGCCGTAGCCGCCGCCGAATCCCCAGTCATTGGCGATGGGCGCCTGGGTGTTGACCCCGTAGCCCGCGCGCATCACCAGCTTGGGGCTGATGGCGTACGCCAGCCCGAACTTGGGCGACATCAGCCACCAGTAGCGATCCTGGAAGCTCTTGCGGTTCAGCTCGTCCACCCAGACCAGAGCCCCGGGGCGGTTGCCCGCGCGCGGGTTCTGCCGATCGAAGCTGAAGTTCGCCTGGCGGCGCGCCACCTCGAACATGCCGCCAACGGATTCCCAGCGCAGGCCCATGTTCAGCGTCAGCTTCCGCGTGACTTTCCAGTCATCCATGAAGTACCAGCCCGTGGAGCGCCAGCGATGGCCGAAGTACGTGGTCACCACGGCCCGGCTGCTGCTGGAGACGGCGCCCAGCAGGAAGCTGGCGAAGGAATGGCCCGTCTGGGTCGTGAAGCCCGGCAGCGCGGTCTGTGCGGGCGAGAAATAAAACTGGCCGGATTCTCCGCCGCGCGGCCGCGTGTTGTAGTAGTAGCGGCGCTGCTCGATGCCCAGCTTGAAGTTGTGCGCCCCGCGGATGATCGTCACATCGTCCTGATAAATGGTCGAGCCGTTATAGCTGCCTCCCGCCAGGTGCGAGCCCAGGCGCCCGCCGGCGCCGATGCCGCGCCCCTGATAGACCGCGCCCGCGGTGAACCACAAGGCCGGGAAGTGCGTGCCGGGGACGTTCTGGAGACCGATCTTTTGCGGCCAGTCCTGATCCACGAACACGCTCTGGTTCTTGTTGCCGAAGCGGTTGTAGCCGGCCGCCAGATGGTTCAGAATAGTGGGCCGCACGGTCCAGTCGTAGGCCACCCGCCCCAGCGTTCCGGGCGTTTCTTGCCATTGATAGACGCCGGTGGGCGTCCCCGGAGGTCTCCCCCAGCGCCCGCCTGGCGAATTGTTCCGCGCCCGGAAGTTGCGGTTGAAGGTCACCGCCAGGCGGTGGCTGGCGGAGAAGTTATGGTCGCCTTTGAGCGTCAGCATCTTCTCGCCGAACACCGGGCAGCAGCCTGCGATGTTGGGTATGTTGTTCAGCATGGTGTCGAAGATTGGATCGGTGATCGGCGCCAGCTCCAGGATCTTTTGCGACACCGGGCTCCAGCGGTTCTTGGGCACGATATTGCCCGGCAGCGGATCCCTCACCCAGGCGTTGCCCACCTGCCGAGCGCTCGTCGGATCGTAAATCGCGCCGAAGACCACGGGCCGACCTAAAGCATCGGTCCCGATCACGCGGCCCGAGTTGGCGTTCCCCGTGAAGCCGGGATCGAGCAGACGCGAAAAGTTACCTTGCTTGAAATCGCTGGTGGGCAGCGTACTGAAGGCCGTCGAGGTGAAGTTGCGCACCCGGGTGTACTCGAAGTTGTGGAAGAAGAACGTCTTGTTACGCCCGTCATAGAGCTTCGGCAGCCAGACGGGCCCGCCGGCCGAGTACCCGAAATTGTGCTGCTTGTAGGGCGTCCGCTTGATTCCCGCCGCATTATTGGACCAACTGTTGGCCCGCAGGGCGTCGTTCTGCACGTAGTAATAGGCGCTGCCGTGCAGCTCGTTGCCTCCGCTCTTGGTGGCGAAGTTGGCCACGGCGGTCTGCCCGCCGGTGTATTGGGCGCTCACCATGCCGGTCTGGAGCTTGAACTCGCTGACCGCCTCGGCGCTGGGCGAAAACTCGTTGTTCGAGCCGCCCGTGATGTCCATGCGGCCGAGCGAGATGCCGTCAATCAGGATTTCGTGGGAGAACAACTGGCCGCCCGAGATCGAGCCCTCCCAGGTGCCGCCCACCGTGCCCGGCAAGGCGGTGAAGATGAACTGCTGGATCTGGCGGCGCCCGTCGCCCACCGTGATGGGCCAGGTATCGAACTCGTTCTTGCTGACGTAGTAGCCGATCTCCGCCGTGCCGGTCTCCAGCAGCGGCGGTTCGGCCGAGACCGTGATCTGGTCGGTGACCGCACCGACCTCGAGCGTGAAGTCCACCGTCAGGGTTTGGGCCACGCTCAGGATCACGTTGTCGCGCACGGCGGTCTTGAAGCCGGCCGCCGTCACGGTAAGCTTGTAGGTCCCGGGCGGCAGGTACGGGATCCGGTAGACGCCTGCCGTCGTGGTTTGCACCGTGGTCTCCACCCCGGTGGCCGCGTTGAGCGCCTTGACCGTGGCGCTCGGAACCACCGCCCCGGTCGGGTCGGTCACGGTGCCGTTCAGGGTTCCGCGCTCGCCTTGGGCCACCAGCAGCGCGCAACCCAGCAGCAACAACAACGCCGTTCTGGTTCTCACGATACCCCCTTGTCTTCCACCTTTTCGGCGCAGCCCCCGGGCCGTTCTGCACAGCAGAACAGCCCCGGGGGCCGTCCCGGCCTTGAAACTAACGCTTCCGCCGCCGCCTTGTCAAGGGGGCATTGCGCCTTCCCCGTCCCGCTGCGGGGGGGCGGCCCGGCGCCTCTCGGCGGGCCGGCCTTGACAGCGCCCGCGGCCCTGTAGTATCAACAATCAGCCCCCCTTCCTGCGGATGCCGTAGCTTCCGGGGGGTTGGGGTCGGTTTAGGGAGGCGGCTCCGGCTGCCTGAAAAGGGAGGATCCGATGCGAGAATCCGGTCCGGCAACCGCCGGCCGGCGGGCCCTCGGGGGGAGTGTGCTCGCCGCGGCGATCTTACTGGCTTTCATGGTGTGGGCGGCCCCGGCGCAGGTGCTCACCGGCACCCTGACAGGGTTAGTGGTGGATCCCACCGAGGCCGTCATTCCCGGCGCCTCCGTCACGGTGACCGATTTGGGCACCGGCAGGGAGTACAAGCTCAGCACGGACGCCGCCGGCACGTTCACTCTCACCAACCTGCCCAACAGTTTCTACCGGGTCACCGTCGAGGCCAAGGGCTTCACTAAAGTGGTGATCGAGAAGGTACAGGTCTTGCTGGCCCAGACCGCCCGCGTGGTGGCCCGCATGGAGCTGGCCAAGACCGGCACCGAGGTCGTGGTGCTCGCCGAGCAGGCGGTGGTGCAGACCGAGACCGTCGAGCTCAAGAACAGCATTGATCGCGCCCAGATCATCAGCCTTCCCCTTCCCACGCGCAACCCGCTCGATCTGGTGCGCACCATGCCCGGCATCGCCACCCCGACCAGCTCCGGCATCGCCGACGCCTTCGTCCACGGCCTCCGGGGCAACTCCACCAACATCACCCAGGACGGCATCAACGTCGCCGACAACTTCGTCAAGACCAGCTCCTTCTTCGCCATCAGCGCGCCGACCGTGGACACGGTGGGCGAATTCAACGTCTCCATCGGCGGCATCGGCGTGGACTCGGGCTTCGGCGCCGCCCAGGTCACCATTCGCACCCAGCGCGGCTCCAACGAATTCCACGGCTCGCTGTTCTGGTTCCAGCGCAATCACGTGCTCAACGCCAACACCTGGTTCAACAACGCCACCGGCACGCCCCGTCCCTTCCAGTTGCAGAACCGCATCGGCGCCAGCGCGGGCGGCCCGGTCTACCTGCCTAAGGTCTACGACGGGCGCAACCGCACCTTCCTGTTCGGCACTTACGAAGCCTTCCGCGAGCCGCTCTCGCGCAGCCGCACCCGCACCGTCCTCACCCCCGAGGCGCGCCGCGGCCTGTTCAGCTACGTGCCGACCAGCGGCGGCGGCGCCCGGCAGGTCAACCTGCTGACCCTGGGAACCCTGGGCACGACCGGCCGTGCACCCGCCATCAACAGCGCCGTGATGGATTTCTACAACGCCCTGGTTCCCAGCGAGGGCCTTTCGGATGTGGGTTGCGCCGGCGACGCCTACAATATCCGCTGCTTCACCTTCAACTTGCCCGGCAAGAGCAAGGTGGACCGCTACACCCTCCGCGCCGACCACCAGTTGAGCGCCAACCACCAGATCGAGTTCGTCTTCAACCAGTCGGATTTCGACAGCACGCCCGACTTGCTCAACGGCATCGAGCCCAATTTTCCCAAGTCCAAGGGGGGCAACCAGGCTTCCCGGCGTCAGGTGGTCACCTGGGCCTTCCATTCGGCCTTCGGCGCCAACAAGACCAACGAGGCTCGTTTCGGCTTCCAGCGCGCCCCGGTCGGTTTCAACCTCTTCGAGGACTACTCCCAAACCGGAGGCTACCAACTGACGGTGGGCACCGTCACCGACCCCACCATCACCCAGGGCAACTTGCCCCAGGGCCGCAACACACCGGTGCGCCAGCTCTCGGACAATTTCGCCTGGATTCGCGGCAGCCACTCGCTGCGCTTCGGCGGCGAATACCGCCAGATCCTAGCCAACTCTTACTTCTACAACACGGTCGTGCCGCGCGTTTTCCTGGGCGCCAACTCGGCCAACCCCAACGGCATCACGGCGGATAAGTTCCCCGGCGGCATCAGCGCCGGCGACCTGGGCCGGGCCTCCGCCGTCTTCAACATCGTCACCGGCCTGCTGAACTCCATCCAGCAGGGCTTCAACCATACTTCGCCCACCTCCGGTTTCGTCAAGGGCGTGCCGCGCAGAATTGACCCCATTCAACACAACCTCGCCTGGTACTTCCAGGACACGTACAAGGTTCGCTCCGGCCTGAACCTCCAGTTCGGCGTCCGCTACGAGTATCAGGGCGTCTTCGATTTGCGCAACGGCCTGGTTCTGCTTCCCCAGGACGGCCTGGCCGGCCTGTGGGGACCGGCCGGCGTGGGCAATCTGTTCAACCCGCGGCCCACGCCCGCCGCCACCGACACCCTGCTCAATTTCGCCGGCGGGCGCAACGGCAAGCCCATCTACCAGCGCGACCTGAACAACTTCGCCCCCTTCGCCGGCTTCGCCTGGGATCCCTGGCGCAACGGCAAGACCTCCGTCCGGGGCGGCTTTTCCTCCCACTACACGCAGGACGGCTTCACCCTGTTCCAGCTCTCCGCCACGGGCAACACCGGCTTGTTCAGCGTCGTGGCCAACAACGTGCCCACCGGCGTCTTCAGCACCTCCTCCAACCCCACGCCGCCCGCTCCGGTGGCCTCCTTCCCCGTCTCCCAGCGGGCCAACTTCAACGCCAACACCGCGGCCAACCTCTGGAACTTCGACTCCAACCTGAGGACCCCCTATGTGCTCGAGTGGCACTTCTCGATCCAGCGGGAACTCTGGAACCGTGTCACCATCGAGGGCCGCTACGTCGGCAACCACGCCGTCAAGCAGTTCCGCTCCTGGAGCATCAACGAGCTGGATTTCGTCCACAACGGCCTGCTCCAGGAATTTCTCAATGCGCAGAAGAACCTCTCCATCGGCCGCACCAGCTTCGCCAATCAGGGCCTCCCCGGGCAGGTTCCCCTGCCCATTTTCGAGAAGCTCTTCGCCGGACTGCCGGCCGCCTCGGGTTTCGCCAACAGCACCTTCATCACCCAGCTCAACCAGAACCAGATCGGGGGCCTGTTCGACACCATCCGGCGCTCGGCCACCTATCGCGCCAATCGCGAGGCGAACTTCCCCTTGAATTTCTTCGTCGCCAACCCCTTCGCCAACCAGGCCCTCCAGGTGGATAACTCGAGCTGGTCTTACTACCACGGCTTCGAGCTCGAGGTGAACCGCCGCTTCGCCTCCGGGCTGTTCATCCAGACCAACTACACCTTCGGCAAGGTCCTGACCGACACCACCTTCCTGACCAGTCAGAACGAGGGCCAGAATTACCGCTCCCTGCTCAACCGCAGGCTCGACAAGAACCGCGCGGCCTTCGACGTCACCCATTACTTCGGCGCCAACTACCTTTACCCGCTGCCCATCGGCCGGGGCAAGCGCTGGGGCGGCTCGATGCCGGTCGCCCTGGACAAGCTGATCGGCGGCTGGAACATCAACGGCCTGACCCGCTGGTCGAGCGGCGCTCCCTTCAACATCACCTCCGGCCGGCTCACGACCGGCTCCCTGGTCGGGCCCACCGCCGTCCTCCGCAACATGACGGCCAGCGAGCTGAAAAAGCACATCGGCGTCTTTCGCACGCCCAGCGGCGTCTTCTGGCTGGATCCCAACTCGGGGCTGGTCACTATCAGCGGCGCCACGGCCCGCGCCGTGTTTTGCCAGCCGGGCCAGACCACGCCCTGCTTCGACCATCCGGGCGTCAATCAAGAGGGCAATCTGCCTTTCTTCGGCCTGAACGGCCCCCGGTTCTTCAACCAGGACCTCGGCCTAACGAAGAAAACCGCCATTCCCTCGATCAGCGAGCAGTTCAACTTCGAGATCCGTCTGGAGCTCTTCAACGCCTTCAACAACCCCAACTTCACCGGGCTTCAGACCGGCATTGACAGCTCGAGCTTCGGCAAACTCACCAGCACGGTGGATACGGTGCGCGGCGGCGGCGTGACCTCGCGCATCATCCAGTGGGCGATCCGGATCAACTGGTAGTCCGCGCGGCCTGAAGCGCCTCTGCCCGGGCCGGACGCCGCCCGGCCGGCCCGGGTTCCGGCCGCCCGCGTTGCCAGAGAACGCCGGGGCGGTGTACGCTGTGGTTTGACAGGGGAAGCTCGCCATGATATCCATCCCGATGCGTAAGCTATCTGTGCGTTGGATCGCGTTCGCCGCTTTCCTGGCGGCCCTCAGCTTGCCGGCGCAAGATACCGGCCGCCTGGCCGGCTCCGTTGTGGATCCCACCGGCAGCGCCGTGCCTGCGGCGCGCGTCGAGCTCTACCTGCCTGGCGGCGGCTCTCCGGTGCTGGCCGGCCAGACCACCGCCGAGGGCCTGTTCAGCTTCATCAGCGTCCGCCCCGGCTCTTACGACCTGACCGTCGAAGCGGCCGGCTTTCGCAAGCAGACCCTGCGCGCCGTCAAGATTGATCCCGGCCGGGAAACCAGCCTGGCCCCCATCCGTCTCGAGCTGGGTGGGCTCACCGAGGTGGTCGAGGTCACCGGCATCGCTCAGGGTGTGCAAACCACCAACGCCGAAATCTCGACCTCGGTCACCAACGAGCAGGTGCGCCGCCTGCCCCTGATCAACCGCAGCCCCCTGGCCCTCATCCAGACTCAGGCCGGCGTCACCCTCGGCCGGGGCAACACCGTGATCAACGGGCAGCGCACCTCCTTCGCTAACGTGACCTTCGAGGGCATCAACGCCCAGGACAACTTCATCCGTTCCAACGCCCTGGACTTTCTGCCCAACCTGCTCTTGCTCGACCAGGTGGCCGAGGTGACCATCGTCACCTCCAACGCCGGCGCCATGTTCCCGGGCGGCACCGCCCAAGTCAGCTTCGTGGCGCCCTCGGGCAGCAACCAGTTCCACGGCTCGCTTTACTGGTACAACCGCAACAACAAGCTGGCCGCCAACACCTGGTTCAACAACCGGGACGGCATCCCCAATCCCTTCCTCAACCAGAACCAGGCGGGCGGCTCGCTGGGCGGCCCCGTCCTCAGGGACAAGTTGCTGTTCTACACCAACTACGAGGCCTTCCGCCTGCACCAGCAAAGCTCCGCCAATCGCACCATCCTGACCGCCGACGCCCGCCAGGGCATCTTCACCTACCGCGATTCGGCCGGCGCCCTGCGCAAGGCCAACCTCCTCCAACTGGCCGGCGTCGCCGCCGATCCCGCTATGGCGCGCCTGCTCGAGCAGGTCCCCGGCCCAGAAAAGATCAACAATTTCCGCGTGGGCGACAGCAGCGAGGCGCTGCTGCGCAACACCGCCGGCTATTCCTTCCTGCTGCGCAACAACCGCACCCGGGATAACTACACCCTGAAGCTCGACTACATTTACTCCACCAAGCACACCCTCGCCGGCGCCTGGGCATGGAACCGGGATGTCCTGGACCGGCCGGACCTGGCCAACGACTACTCCGTGGTCCCTAAGGTCAAGAACGACGACGCCAAGAAATTGCTCTCCCTGACCTGGCGTTGGAATCCCACGCCCCGCCTTACGAACGAGGTGCGCGGCGGCTTCAATCTGGCGCCCGGAACTTTCCTGACGAGCGAAAAATTCGGTGCTTACATCCTGGACGGGATGATTTACAGCAATCCGCTGAACACCTTCCGCGCCCAGGGGCGCGCCACCGACACCTATACCCAGCAGTCCAACGCCGCCTACGTCGCGGGCAGCCACAGCCTCCAGTTCGGCTTCCAGGCCCAGCAGATCCGCACCGCCCCCTTCAATGACGCCGGCATCACGCCCACTTACACGATCGGCATGGGCACCGGCAACCCCGGTCTCACCGCCGCCCAGCTTGCGGGCATCAGCTCCACCGACCTGGCCGCCGCCAACTCCCTGCTGGCCTCCTTGGCCGGCTACGTCACCAGTTACTCGCAAACGTTCAACGTCAAAGACCGGACTTCCGGCTTTGTCAGCGGCGCCACCCGCCTGCGACATTTCAGCCTGGACAATTACGCCTGGTACCTCCAGGATAACTGGCGGATCCGGCCGAGGATCAGTCTGAATCTCGGCCTGCGCTACGAGTACTTCACCCGGGTGGATGAACGCGACGCCTTGGGCCTGCTACCCCTCTTGCAAGGCGGTAATCCCATCGTGACGCTGCTTTCCAACTCCACCCTGGACTTTGCGGGCAAGGCGGTCGGGCGCCCCTGGTATAACCGGGACCTCAACAACTTCGCTCCCAACGCCGGTCTGGCCTGGGACCTGTTCGGCAACGGGCGCACCGCCCTGCGGCTGGGTTACTCGATCGGCTACGTCAACGACGAGACCATCCGGGCGATTGACAATAACGTCGGCACCAACGCCGGCTTGTCGGCCACCTCCTCTCGCAGCGGCTTGAGCGGCCGCGTCAGCGCCGGGCTGCCCGCCGTCACCGTCCCCACCTTCAAAGTGCCCCGCACCTTCGCCGATAACTACGCTCTCGACCCACAAAGCGCTTTCGGCATCCCCGATCCCAACCTGCGGACCCCTTACGTGCAGCAGTGGACCGTGGGCATCCAGCAGGAATTCAAGGGCGCCGTCTTCGAGTTGCGCTACGTCGGCAACCACGCCACCAAGGCCTTCCGGGCCTTCGACTATAACCAGGTCCTGATCCGCGAAAACGGCTTTCTGGAAGACTTCCTCCGCGCCCGCAGCAACGGCTTCCTGGCCCTCGCCGCCCGGGGCGCCTTCGATCCCCGCTACGACCCCAACCTGCCCGGCAGCCAGCCTCTGACTGTTTTCCCCCTGCTGGCCAGCGGCGGCTTGCTCACCAACGCCACCATCCAGAACTACATTCGCCAGGGGCAGGTGGGCGAGCTGGCCAACGTCTACCAAACCAACCGCCTCAACGGCGCCGTGAATTTCTACCGCAACCCCTTCGCCCTGGGGACCAATATGGTCACCAACTACAGTAACTCGACTTACAACGCGCTTCAGGTTGACGTCCGCCGGAGAGTGCAACGCGGCTTGCTCTTCCAGGGCAATTACAGTTACTCCAAAGTCCTCAGCGACGCCGCGGGCGACGGTCAGACCCGCTTCGAGGCCTTCCTCGACATCAACAATCCGAAGCTCGAACGGGCCCGCGCTCCCTACGACCTGACCCATCAGTTCAAGGCCAACTGGGTGTACGACCTGCCCTTGGGCGAGGGCTATCGCCTGGACGCGCGCGCCCTGCGGCGCCTGCTGGGCGGCTGGAGCGTCTCAGGCGTCCTCACCTGGCAGTCCGGCACGCCGTTCTCCGTCCTCTCCAACCGGGGCACGCTCAACCGCGCCGCCCGCTCCTCGGGGACCAATACGGCGGTCGCCCTGCTCACCAAGTCCGAGCTGGACGACCTCTTTCAACTCCGCATGACCGGCGTCGGCCCCTATTTCGTCGCCGCCACAGCCATCGGGTCCGACGGCCGCGCCGTGGCGCCCGACGGCAGCGCCCCCTTCCAGGGGCAGGTCTTCTACCATCCCGGCCCGGGCGCCGTCGGCGCTTTGCAGCGCCGCATGTTCAGCGGCCCCAGCGCCTGGAGCCTGGACTTCGGCGTCCAGAAGAACACCAGGATCACCGAGCGCCATTCGCTGGAGATCCGCATGGAGTCCACCAATTTCTTCAACCATCCCACTTGGTTTGTGGGCGACCAGTCCATTGATTCCACCACCTTCGGGCGGATCACCAGCACCTTCTTCGGCCGGCGCCTGATCCAGTTCGGCGCTTATTATCGCTTCTAAGCAGGCCCGGCCCGCGGCGCGGCAGGCGCTGCGGGCCCGCTCATCCCTTTGCAACCTCGGCGCCGCTCTCTGCATCTAGCCGAGTGGAACCTCGATTGCTCTCCTTGGGGGGCAGAGGCCGGGAGGCCGTCGCCATGTGGGTCGCTTTGGGCATTGCAATGCTGGTGATTTTCAGCCTGTTCCTCTCGATGATCTCTTCGCCCCCGCGCTTGCACGACTAGGGGCATCCGGACACGCTGCTGCCCGCTTTCGACACGCCCCTTGCATCCGTGGCTACAATGGCCTCGATGGCCAGGCTCCTGGTAGTTTTTCTCCTCCTGGGTAGAATTTTCGGCCAGCAGCCGCCCCCCTACGACGTGCTGATCGAAGGCGGGCGCGTGCTGGACGGAACCGGGGCGCCCTGGTTCCGCGCGGATGTCGGCATTCGGGGCGACAAGGTCGCTGCCGTCGGCCGCCTGGAAGGCGCGCCGGCCGAGTTGCGCCTGGACGCGCGCGGGCTGGCGGTCGCCCCCGGCTTCATTGACATCCACACCCACGCCCGGCGCGGCATCTTTCAGTTCCCCGCCGCCGAAAACTACATCCGCCAAGGCGTCACCAGCTTGATCGAGGGACAGGACGGCAGCTCGCCCCTGCCTCTGGCGCCCTTCCTCGAGCGCCTCGCCCAGACCCCCATCGCCGTCAACTTCGGGCTGCTGGCCGGCCAGGGCAGCATCCGCGAAGCCGTCATGGGACGCGAAAATCGCCCCGCCACTGCTCAGGAGATCGAGAAGATGAAAGACCTCCTGCGCGAGGCCATGCTCCAGGGCGCTTTCGGCCTTTCCACCGGGCTGTTCTACGTCCCCGGCAACTACACCCCCACTGAAGAAGTCATCGAGCTGGCGCGCGTGGCCGCCCGGCTCGGCGGCATCCATATCTCCCACATGCGCGACGAGGCGGCCGGCATCCTGGACAGCGTCGCAGAGACCATCCGCATCGGCGAGGAGGGCGGTCTGCCCACCCAGCTCACCCACCACAAGATCATCGGCGTGAAGAACTGGGGCCGCAGCCGGGACACCTTGCGGCTGGTCGAGGAGGCCCGCGCCCGCGGCGTGGACGTCACCATTGATCAGTACCCCTACACCGCTTCCAGCACCTCCACCTCCGCCCTGATCCCCCAGTGGGCCCAGGCCGGCGGCCGCAAGGCGCTGCTCGAACGGCTGCGTGATCCCGCCCAGCGCGCCAGGATCCGGGCCGCCGCCGTCGAGCGGATTCTTTACGACCGCGGGGGAGGCGATCCGAAAAACGTCGCCCTGGCCAACTGCCCCTTCGATCCCTCCCTGGCGGGCAAGAACCTCGCCGAGCTGCTCGCGCAGCGCGGCCGGGCGGTCACTGCTGAAAACGCCGCCGATCTGGCCCTGGAGCTGGAGGAACGCGGCGGCTGCCAGGCCGTCTATCACGCCATCGCCGAGGAGGACGTCGAGCGCATCCTGCGCTCACCCTTCACCATGATCGCCTCCGACGGCGAGATCCCGGCCTTCGGCCAGGGATCGCCCCATCCCCGCAGCTACGGAACCTTCGCCCGCGTGCTCGGCCGCTACGTCCGCGAGCGCAAGGCGCTCCCCTTGGAAGAGGCGGTCCGCAAGATGACCTCGCTGCCCGCCGCACGCCTCGGCCTCCCCGACCGCGGCTTGCTCCGCCCGGGCATGCAAGCCGACATCGCCGTCTTCGATCCGGCCGCCGTCGCCGACCGCGCCACCTTCGCCCAGCCGCATCAATACGCCGAAGGCTTCCGCCACGTGCTGGTCAACGGCCGCCCCGTCGTGCTGGACGGCAAGCTGACCGCCGAGCGCCCGGGCAGAGTGCTTTACGGTCCCGCTTTCCGGCCCCAGCGGGCACGCTGACTCCCGCTCCCGGCGTCTCAAAAGCCTCTTGGCGCAGGCCCTGATCGGGTGTAGCATTTCCCTGGGAGGGTGAGAGCCATGAAGGTCCCGCCAATGCGCACCGTTTTGCTCCTCTGGGCCGCCGCCTCCTTCTGCCTCGGCCAGCAAGCCAAGGCGCCCGCCAAAGGCGCCGCCTCGGCCGCCGGGGTCTTTCTGGGTCGCAGCGGCAAGCCGATGGCCAAGGCGCGCGTCCTGCTGGGCGAAATCGCGGGCGACCAGGAAGTGGTTTACGCCAAGATCAAGTTGCCGCCCACGCTGCCCGCCGCCGTCACCGACGACCAGGGCCGCTTCCAGTTCAAGGGGTTCCCGCCCGGCGAGTACACCATCGTCTACCAGCCGGCCGGTACCCCTCCGGTCGTGCCCGCCGAGATCAACATCAAGCCGTTCCTGGCCGTCACCAAGTCCATTGCGCCGCTACTGCGCGGCTTCGAGCTCGGCAAGAACGAGCCCTACCCCGAGCGCCCCTGGGGACGCGAGTTCACCTTGCTCCAAGGGCCACACGTTCTTCTCCGAGGGTCCTTCCATGAAGATCTGGAACGCCACCGTTCGCCGCGGCCAGTCCGGACCTTACATGGAGATCCGCCGCGGCTTGATCTGGATCCAGCGCCTCCAGGACGGCAGCCAGATCCGTTTCGAAGCCTGGAGCTTCTAGAAGCCGGCGCGGGCCGCCGCCCGCACCCGCTATAGAATAGTGGGTGAGATGTCGGCGCTGCGCGTGGCGATCCTGTTGTGCGCCGCCGGCATGTGCGCCCGCGCTCAAATCATCGAGTTCGAATCCGGGGGCCTCAGGTACCTCACCCAAAGCAAAGGCGGCGTCACCGTCATGTTCGCCCACCTGCCTTCCGGCGTCCGCCACTACGCCATCATCCAGGCCGCCGTCTCCAACGGCTCCTCCTCGGCCCGCACCGTCCGCCCCGAGGATTTCAGCTTCCGGCGCAAGGACGGCGCGGTGCTCCGGGCCCTGCCCGCCAGGACCGTGGTGGATGACCTGCTCGCCAACGCCAGCCGCAACGACGTAATCCGCCTGGTGACCACCTACGAAGCCGGCTTGTTCGGCTTGCCCCGTTTCGTCTCCACCAACGGCTATCAGCAGCGCCGCCAGGCCGCTCTGGCCGAGGTTTCTTCGACCCGCATCAAGGCCGCTGCGGCCGCCTCCGCCATCGCGCTCGTCGAGACGCGCCTGCGTCCGGGCGATTCCACCGACGGCGCCGTGTTCTTCCTGACCGACGGCAAGCCTCTCGGCCCCGGCGTCCTGGTGGTGCGTTGCGGTCCCGACGTCTTCGAGTTTCCCGGCGATTCCCCCGGCCGCCCGTGAAGCCCTGCCCCCTTACGGCTTGGGTTCCAGCGGCAGGGGGGCGGTGTTGGTTTCGGCGCCTTGGATGCGCAGCTTCAGGGGGAATTCGCCCGCCGGGGGG
>Ga0209018_1000079_pt1:80000-82411 | contig 82411 bp, 70 predicted proteins | sample YNPBryBLVA2012_FD_185814 | JGI IMG/M metagenome (GOLD analysis project Ga0209018, IMG submission 185814) | Anoxygenic and chlorotrophic microbial mat microbial communities from Yellowstone National Park, USA - YNP Bryant BLVA 2012 (SPAdes)... ... | reverse complement strand
CATATTATAAATAATTAAATATTAGTAATAATTATACAAGTAATTTCAAAAATTGTTAATTTAGATAGCCATCTAAATGGAGGATATATGAAAACAAATTTACAAAAACGGGAATTTTTAAGAAAATCAACAAAAGTTGCTGTTGGAACAGCAGTCGGTCTTGTTGGTTTTGGTGCACTAAACGGATTAGTTGCATCATCGGAGTATCCTTGGCCATGGTCGTGGACAAAAATCGACCCCGAGGAAGCACGACTAGAAGCACACGAAGTATTCTGGAAAGGAAAAGGTTGTTCGGCCGGCGTATTTGGAGGTATTGTTAACATTTTAGCAAAAACCGTAGGCGAACCATGGAAATTCATACCAATTGAAACATTTCAATATGGGCACGGTGGCGGTGTTGGCTGGGGCACATTATGTGGTGCTCTTAATGGTGCAGCTGGAGTTGTTAGCATGCTTTACGATCGAAGCGTTGCAGACAAAATAATTTCGGATATTTTTGCATTTTATATTTCCGAAAAGTTACCAACGGACAAAGCTAATGAAATTGGAGCAAACAGCCAGTATCGAGTAAACAAGGTTGCATCTGCTTTGCCACAAAATATTTCTGGTAACATCTTATGCCATGCATCTGTTAGCACTTGGTGTAATTTAGCCAATAAAAAAGTTGGAGATACAGAACGCAAGGAACGTTGCGGTCGATTAACAGGTGATATTGCTGCTTTGACAGTAAAGATTCTTAATGATTACGTTGATAATAATTACACTTTCAAATTTAAACCCAGTGAAGCTGTTGAAGCATGTCTATCGTGTCATGGAACAAACGGACGATACAATGTTTATACATATATGGAATGCAAGTCTTGCCATCCATCACCACATGCACAAGGAATTATAGAAAACTTATCTCCAAATGCTGACACTTTCAAGCTATATCAAAACAATCCAAATCCATTTAGGGATCATACAACTATTAAATTTTCTATACCAAGAGCCGAAAAAGTCGAAATGCTCGTATACGATATTCGAGGAGATGTATATAAAACATTAATTGATTATGAGTTATATCAACCCGGTGAATGTTCTGTATCGTTTTCGGCGATTGACGACGAAGGAAATAAATTACCTGGAGGAATATATTTCTGTCGATTAACTGCTGGTTCATTTATGCAAGTAGTTAAAATGTTGGTTGTTGAATAAATTATGTTATTTAAAAAAAAATAAAAAAACTCCGAACAAAGGAGAATTGTTCGGAGTTTTAATAATTAGCTTGGCAGCGACCTACTCTCCCACACAGTTGCCCACGCAGTACCATCGGAGAAGCGGTGCTTAACTTCTCTGTTCGGAATGGGAAGAGGTGTACCCACCGCTCTACAGCCACCAAGCAAGCTTTCTATTAAAGAGAACTAATAATCAGGATGATAGACAAGCAAGCAACACAATATGAAAACGATTATAATTAGTATGTTGTATAACAACTTAGTCTGTAAGTTGACGGATTATTAGTACTTCTTGGCTAAATACATTACTGTACTTACACCTGAAGCCTATCAACCAGGTCGTCTACCTGGATCCTTAAAAGATACCTCATCTTGGGATAGGTTTCGTGCTTGAGATGCTTTCAGCACTTATCCGTTCCGGACATGGCTACTCTGCTATGCCACTGGTGTGACAACAGATGCACCGTAGGTCCGGGCGCCACGGTCCTTTCGTACTAATGGCGGGTTCCCTCAAGTATCTTGCGCCCACACTAGATAGGGACCGAACTGTCTCACGACGTTCTGAACCCAGCTCACGTACCGCTTTAATTGGCGAACAGCCAAACCCTTGGGACCTCCTCCAGCCCCAGGATGCGATGAGCCGACATCGAGGTGCCAAACCTTGCCGTCGATGTGAACTCTTGGGCAAGATCAGCCTGTTATCCCCGGGGTACCTTTTATCCTTTGAGCGACGGCCCTTCCACTCGGAACCGCCGGATCACTAAGACCTGCTTTCGCACCTGCTCGACTTGTAGGTCTCGCAGTTAAGCCACCTTATGCCTTTACACTCTATGCATGATTACCGACCATGCTGAAGTGACCTTTGTGAGCCTCCGTTACAATTTAGGAGGCGACCGCCCCAGTCAAACTACCCGCCTACCACTGTCCCCACAGATCCACTCTGCCAGGTTAGAATTCAATTATAACAAGGGTGGTATTTCACCGACGACTCCACGCCGACCACAATCGGCGCTTCAAAGTCTCCCACCTATCCTACGCATGTTATAACCGAACTCAATAGTAGGTTATAGTAAAGGTCCACGGGGTCTTTCCGTCCCAGTGCGGGTAACCGGCGTCTTCACCGGTACCACAAGTTCACCGAGCTCGTGGTTGAGACAGTGCCCAGATCGTTACACCATTCGTGCAGGTCGGAAC